>Ga0209702_10001434_pt1 | contig 45628 bp, 39 predicted proteins | sample FRY01_FD_187210 | JGI IMG/M metagenome (GOLD analysis project Ga0209702, IMG submission 187210) | Freshwater microbial communities from Lake Fryxell liftoff mats and glacier meltwater in Antarctica - FRY-01 (SPAdes) (version 2) | ecosystem: Environmental > Aquatic > Freshwater > Ice > Glacier... | reverse complement strand
TCTGACTGTTAATCAGAGGGTCCTTGGTTCGAGCCCAAGAGAGGGAGCTGCTAAAAAAAAGACTATCAGAAATGATAGTCTTTTTTGGTTTTTATTCTAGTAAAATCAAGGCTTTAGGATGTTTTATTAAAAAAAGGGGTTCATACCAGCCTGTCACGATTCTGCATCAGAAGCATCTAGAAAAACAGGAATGTCCAAATTATAAAACAGCCCCGTAAATGTTTTATGTATTTTTTAACAGATACTAAATACCGACCTCTATAAATTAAATCTTATATTTGATACCCTAGATGTGATTTCCAAAAGAGGACATTTTTGTAAGAGAACTAAAACAACCAATTTATAAAACTATTAGTATGGGATAACCCTCATTTTCAATACTTACTTTAATTTTACCACTACTAACTAATTACCACTTAACCAAAACATTATGAACCAATCTTGTATTAAAAAAATCCGATTTAGTGTATGTCTTGTATTTTTTATAACGCTTTCTACTACCGTAGGATATGCTCAAAAAAAGAATGTAAAGAATAAAACAGCTTCCGTTTTTGTTTCTGATAGTGTCTTCAATGCTCTTAAATGGAGAAACATTGGCCCTTTTCGAGGAGGAAGGTCTCTTGCAGTAGCCGGACATGTAGACCATCCTTTAACCTATTATTTTGGGGCAACAGGCGGAGGAGTTTGGAAAACTATTGATGGTGGAAATGACTGGTTTCCTCTTTCTGACAGCATTTTTAAATCATCAGCTGTTGGTGCAATTACAGTAGCTCCATCTGATGCAAATGTAGTTTATGTAGGCATGGGTGAAGCTGATATGCGATCAAATATTTCTTTTGGTGACGGAATGTATAAATCCGTAAACGGAGGAAAAACATGGTCTAAATTAGGAATAGAAAAAGCAGATGCTATTGCGAATATAGAAGTGCATCCAACAGATGCTGATATTGTTTTTGTTGCGGCAATGGGTAATCCTTTTCAACCTAATCCTGAAAGAGGAGTTTATCGTAGTAAAGATGGTGGAAAAACCTGGCAATTAGTGTTGTCAAAAGATGAAAATACAGGGGCGATATGTGTTCGTATTGACCCTAGTAATCCAAGAATAGTTTATGCAACACTATGGGAAGGTTACCGTAATGGACATTCTATGTCATCTGGCGGAAAAGGTTCTGGAATGTATAAATCTATTGATGGTGGTGACACTTGGAAATCCCTAAACGAAAAACCAGGAATGCCTGTTGGAATCCTCGGAAAAATGGGTATTGCCGTATCTCCAGTAAATTCTAATCGTTTGTATGCTTTGATAGAAAATACAAAAGGCGGCCTTTATCGTTCCGATGATGCAGGAGAACATTGGGAATTAATTAATGAAGATAAAAATCTTTGGCAACGCCCTTGGTATTATATGAATTTACAAACCGATCCTAAAAATGAAAATGGCTTAATCGTATTAAATGTTAATGCCTGGAAAACTTTTGATGGAGGGAAAAGCTTTAAAAAAATAAATGTTAGACACGGAGATACTCATGATGTATGGATAAACCCTAAAAATCCGGATAACTTTATTATCGGAGATGATGGTGGCGGAGAAGTTACCTTTAATGGAGGGGAAACATTTACGGAATTAGACATTCCAACTAGCCAGTTTTATCATGTATCTGTAGATAATGAATTTCCATACAATGTTTATGGAGCACAACAAGACAATTCTTCTATACGCATTGCTTCTAGAACAAATGGCAACAGTATAGGCACTGAATCATGGTATCCAGTTGCTGGAGGAGAAGCTGGCTATATTCAAGCTGACCCTACAAATGCTGATATTACTTATGGCGGAGAATATGATGGACAACTAAGCTCTTACAATAAAAAAACTGACCAAGGTAAAGACATCTCTCCTTACCCGGAATCGAATATAGGAGCGCCTTCAAATGCAAAAAAATATCGTTTTCAATGGACTTACCCTATTGTTTTCTCTCCTCATAATCCAAAAAGAATGTATGTTACTTCTCAAGTAGTACATGTAACTGAAGACCAAGGAAATTCTTTTGAGATTATAAGTCCAGATTTATCAAGAAATGACCCAAAAACTACTGGTGAAACAGGAGGTCCGATAACCAAAGATCAAACAGGAGCTGAAGCATATGCTACGATATTTACACTCTCAGAATCACCTTTAGAAAAAGGCGTTATCTGGACAGGTTCTGATGACGGTTTGGTACATATAACTAAAAATAATGGAGGCAAATGGGAAAACATATCACTACCAAATTCATTATTACCTGAGTTTTCTTTAATTAGTATGATTCATACTTCTGAACATGAAAAAGGAAAAGCCTACTTAACTGCCAATAAATACATGTATGGTAATCGTACACCTTATATGTTTAAAACAGTCGATTATGGGAAAAATTGGACCAAAATAACCAACGGAATACCATCTGATGAATATTGTAGAGTATTACGTGAAGATCCTAATAAAGCCGGATTATTGTTTGCTGGAACCGAGAGAGGAGTCTATGTATCTTTTAATGATGGAGATTCTTGGCAAAAACTAAACTTAAATCTTCCAATTACCCCAATTCGTGATTTACAAATTCAAAAACGAGAAAAGGACTTAATTGTAGCTACTCACGGACGTGCATTTTGGATTTTGGATGATATAACACCACTTTATGAAATAAAGGACAAAACTATTAAAGCTGACAAACACCTTTTCAAGCCTCGCCACGCATATAGAATGCAGGGCAGACAAAGTGAAAAAACTAATACTGGCACCAATGCACCTAATGGTGTAATTGTACGATATTATTTCAAAAAGAAACCTTCAACTGAAATAAAATTACAGTTTCTTACACAAAAAGGAGATATCATTATTACGTACTCTTCTACAAAAGATTTAAAAGGGGAGCCAATGAAAATAGCTAAAGAATTTTTTCAAGACAATAAAAAAGAGCAACCCGGCTTTGTTACTGCAAAAGCAGGGATGAACGCATTTGTATGGAATATGCGTTACCCAAATGTTACAGCTGTTGAAGGAACCAATGTAATGTGGGCAGGATCTGGCGAAGGAGCAAAAGTTGTTCCTGGAAATTATATAGTTAGATTGATTGAAGACAAAACAATTATTGCAGAATCACCAATCGAAATAAAACTAGACCCGCGGGTAAAAGTTAGTGATGCCGATTTAAAAGAGCAATTTGACTTACACCAAAAAGTGAACAAAAAAGTTAATGAAGCCCATATCGCTATTAATCAAATCCGAAAAATCCGTGCACAAATTAATGGATATATTGCTACTATAAAAGATACTGTTGTAGTGAATCAAATGAAAAAAATGACAAAATCTACCTTGGAGAATCTTGATAAAGTAGAATCAACATTAATGCAGCCTAAAGCTAAAGCACCTCAAGATGTGTTAGCATATCCAATCCAATTAAATGATAAAATGGCTGGATTAGGATCAAATATTTCCTCGTCAGAGTCAAAACCAACAAAAAATGCTTACGTTGTTTATGAAGATTTAGCTTTAAAAATAGGTGCTGAAATCAAAAAAATAAAAGACATCATAGACAAAGATGTTAAGGAGTTTAATGCTTATGTAATAAAACAGCAAATTCCAGCTATCATCTTAGAAAATGAAATAAAATAATACATTAAAAAAACATTTTAAAATATATTTTTTTATATCCTTAAATAATTGATGCTAAATGATATGTGTGGTAAGTGACAAATTCACGTAAAAAATTAATAAAAAGGCATAGAATTCGGTACCATAAAAATATTACATACAGTAACCAGTTGAATTTACAGATGGTCAGCCTCCTTGGTTCGAGTTCAAGAGGAGGAGCTGCTAATAAAAAGACTATCAGAAATGATAGTCTTTTTTTGAATTTTATTTTACTGTTTTAAGCAGTTTAAACACTGCTTAAAACAGTACCATACAAAAGATTCGTGCGGTAGCTAGTTCTAATTATGATAAGAGGATCAAATCTTTTTTAATATAAATTCATAATGTCTTAAATCTATATTAAAGTCTAATCGATTTTTTTTTAGGCCTTAATACTATTTTTTCTATTGCAAATAAACACCAAAGATTTTTTACCGTAACAGAATCTGAATTACAATCGTTGAAACTTAGTTTTGCTATTTCTCAAAACCTTTAAATATAATTTTGACTTCTATTTTGTTAAAAATATTTAGCTTTTTTTATGTTAAATTGTTAAAGGTGTTAAATTTTTATACAGTTTATAATTTCATTGTTTATCATTAAAAAAAAGAATTAAATTAGCCTCAAATTTTTAAAAGTTAATTTAAAATTATATCAACGTGAAAAAAATAATTTATTTAACAGTTACACTTATATTAGTGATGAATACTGCAAACGCACAAGAAAAAGTTGCTGAAAATCCGTTTTTTAGCAAGTACGGAACTCCATATGAAGTTCCAAATTTTAAAAAAATTAAGCCAGAGCATTATATGCCTGCTTTTGAAAAAGGAATGGCCGAGCAAAATGCTGCCATAGAAAAAATTGTAAACAATAAAGAAAAGGCAACATTTCAAAACACTATTGAAGCGTTAGAGTACAGTAATACCTTATTAGAAAAAGTTGGAAGTGTATTTGGTAATCAAACTTCTTCAAACACCAACAAAGAATTACAACAGGTTGCAAAAGATTTATCGCCAAAAATGAGCAAACACCGTGATGATATTATGCTTAATGCTAAATTATTTGAGCGTGTTAAGGCCATTTACAACGGTAGAAACACCATTGCTGTTAATCCAAAATCAAAAGGAATAGATCAAAAACAACAAGCAGGTTTAAATCCTGAGCAAAAAAAATTAGTAGAAGAAAACTACAAAGATTTTATTCGTAGTGGTGCTAATGTTGCCGATGACAAAAAAGACGATTTACGTCAAATCAATAAAGACTTGAGTTTGTTGTCACTTCAATTTGGAGAAAACACCTTAAAAGAAGACAATAATTGGAAACACTTTATTGATAATGAAAAAGATTTAGCCGGTTTGCCAGAATCAGTAAAACAAGCTATGGCATTAGCTGCTAAACAAGCTGGGCAAGAAGGAAAATGGATGATTACTTTGCACAAGTCTAGTTGGATTCCGTTTTTACAATATGCAGACAATCGCGATATAAGACAAAAAGTATATACCACATGGATGAACAGAGGTAATATGGGCAACGAGTTTGATAACAATGCTAATGTTGCAAAAACGGCTTCGTTAAGAGTTAAAAAAGCTAATATTTTAGGGTACAATTCTTGGGCGGATTATATTTTAGAAGATAATATGGCTAAAACTCCAGAAGGAGTAAATGCTTTGTTAATGAATCTTTGGAATCGTTCGTTACCAAAAGCTAAAGAAGAAGTGGCTGAAATGCAAAAAATAATTGATGCTGAAGGCGGAAATTTTAAATTAGCATCTTGGGATTGGTGGTATTATACAGAAAAAGTTAGAAAAGAAAAATACGATTTAGACGAAGAAGAATTGCGTCCTTACTTCGAAATTAACAATGTTAGAAACGGAATGTTTGAAGTAATCGGTAAATTATACGGAATTAAATTTATTGAAAGAAAAGATATTCCTACTCCTCATCCAGATGCTTTAGCTTTTGAAGTTCAAGAAAATAACGGAAAACACATTGGTATTTTCTTTATGGATTTTCACCCAAGAGAAAGCAAACGTGGCGGCGCTTGGATGAGTTCTTACAGAAAACAATCTAAAAAAGACGGACAAATGGTTACCCCAATCATTACAAACGTTTTAAACTTTACCAAACCAACGGCAGACAAACCATCTCTTTTATCATTTGATGAGGTTTCAACAATGTACCATGAAATTGGACACGGTTTGCACGGATTACTAGCCAATACTACTTATAATAAATTATCAGGAACTTCTGTGCCACGTGATTTTGTTGAATTACCATCGCAAATTATGGAGCATTGGGCAGGAGAACCACAAGTATTAAAAATGTATGCCAAACATTATATTACAGGAGAAGTTATTTCTGACGAGTTGATTCAAAAATTAATTGCATCAAGTAAATTTAATCAAGGATTTATTACAACAGAATACTTAGCGGCTTCATTATTAGATATAAAATGGCATACTTTAACAACGTCTGAATTACAAAATCCGGCAACTTTTGAGAAGAAAGCAATGGAAGAAATAGGTTTGATTGGAGAAATAATTCCTCGTTACAGAAGTGGATATTTTAACCATATTTTTAGTGGCGGATATTCTGCTGGTTACTACGCTTATATTTGGGCAGCTGTTTTAGATGCCGATGCTTTTATGGCATTTAAAGAAACAGGAGATATCTTTAACCAAGAAAAAGCTAAACTTTTTAGAGAAAATGTATTATCTAAAGGTGGAACTGAAGAGCCAATGATATTATATAAAAAATTTAGAGGACAAGAACCAAAAATTGAAGCTCTTTTAGAAAAAAGAGGCATGAATTAATTGTTTAAAAAAAAATCAGAATTATGAAAAAAATAACAATGCTAATAATATTAATAGGTTTAGCAAAAATAAATGCTCAAGAAAGTGTGGGCAAAACAGGACCGATAATTGAAGGGTTTGGAAAAGCTTATTTAATTGAAAATGCTGATTTACAGCTAAATAAAAATAAAGAGTATAAAGTAATTTTTGATATATATACAGATAAATCAAAGGAAAATGAAATAAATCCTCTGCTTAATACTGTTGCCCGTTATTTAAATATGCATGCCCAACATGGGATTTTAAAAAAAAACATGAAGGTTGTGGTTGTTTTGCACGGAGCAGCGACTAAAAGCGCATTAAGCAACAACGCTTATCAAAATAAATTTAAAACCAGTAATCCGAATAGTGAATTAATTCAGAAATTAAAAAATGCAAATGTAGAGGTATATGTTTGTGGGCAATCTTATTTAGCAAATGGATTTAAGTTAGATGAAAAATCAGATGATGTAAAATTAGCTTTGTCTGCTTTAACGGCTTTGGTGGAATATCAAATAAATGGATATCAACTTATCAACTTTAATTAAAAATGTTCTATCGCTACCACGCCAATCTTTTGTGTGGTAGCGAGGGAATTTTGCGCTTAACTCTACCTAACTATCATTACTTTTTTTACTGTTGTTTCTAATCCATCTTCTGTAGAAATAAAAATCATATAAACACCAGAGGCAACTTTATATTTTCCGAAAGCTGTTGTATCCCATTCTATGGTTCCTCCTTCTGAGGTTGTTTCGTAAACCAAACTGCCTTCTATATCTGTAATTTTAATGTTTGCTTTATTGGTTAATTCGGTAATTTTAATGGTTCCGGTATATTCTGGTCTTACCGGATTTGGATATACATAAACATTGCTTAGCGTTTCTTTAGACTTAGTTGCGTTTCCTTTAAACGAAACCATTCCTTTTAATGTAGATATAAAAACTTCGCCAGTATTACCATCTATATCTATATCGTTAATGGTATTACTTGGCAAAGGCGAATTAGATATAGTAAATCTTTCTAGTGTTTCTTGACCGTTTGGGGATAATAAAAATACTCCAGAATCTGCTGTACCAATCCATTTATTATTTGCCCCATCTACAACAATATCAGTAATAAACTGACTGTATAATAATTCTTGGGGCAAACCATCTTCTAGAATAATTATTGCGTTTGCTGTTAACTCGTCTTCGCTTATAAATCTATCTACACTTGGCAAAACTCTTAATCCTCTTCTTGTGCCAATCCAAAGTTGGTTTCTATTATCTACTGCTGCAACTTGAACTGCTGCCGAAGGTAGGTTGCCATTGCTTTCGCCATCTGTAATTTTAATTTTTTTATTGTTATAGTTTTCGTTAAAACCAATTACACCCATATCTAAAGTACACAGCCATTTTGTGCCATTTTTATCTATAGACATTCTGCTATTTGCCGTTAAACCTGTTAAAACAGCATCTAAACTATATGATTGCCATTGTCCATTTGATCTTAATACTTTTATCATATTGGCAATTAAACCATTAGAAACCCATAAATTTCCAGCTTTATCAAAAACGGTTTGCTCTACTCTAATATCTGGGCCATAAGTTGGATTGCCAGGAATTACCAAAGATTCTAAAGTACTGTTAGATGTATTAAAAATAGATATTTGATTGTTTGTAATTTTTAGTAATCCCGAAAAATAAGAGCTTGCATAAACTTCGTCTTCGTTTCCTGGTTTAACTGTAATTCTAACAATAGATTTTGCATCTAGTAGATTTTCGTACGGAATATATGTCCAAACTCCGTCTATCATTTTACTAATTCCGTAAGAATCTAACGGATAAGGATTGTTAAACTGAGTATAATCTCCATAAACAGCCCATAAATTTCCAGAAGACGTAGTTTGTATAGAAAATATATTATTGAGTTCGGGACCATTAGGGAGCAACGCAGTAACATTCTGCGGATTCCCTATAGCAAGTTCTAACATCCCTTTGGTTTTTGTGCCAATATATAACGTTTGGTTTATTATAGTTGCTGCTGTAAAAGCAGAGTTAAAATTTTGAAGCGTTGCTGCATTAACAACCAAATTTTGGTTATATAAATTATTTAAAATGTATACGTTATTATTTGTTGTTAAAACTAATTGATTCAAAACGGCTCTTATATCTAACCCTTGTTGGTTTAGACTAAAAACTTCAACAAAACCCGAACCGTTGTTTTTGTATATTTTATTGTTAGCATTTAGAGCAACCAATTCGTTGTTAAAAGTTACAATTCCGTTCCAAAAATTACTATCAAAGGTTTCCCAAAGCATAAAATTTATTAAGTTTGAATTGGCTAAATTTACTCTTCTTATTCCGTTATTTTTTGTAACCGCATATAAATAATTCTGAAAAACAGTTATTTCTACAACTTGTGTAAAGCCTCCTGTTGCAGAAATATAAAAAGTGTCTCCAAAAGATAAGTCTACTAGCTTAAATTCTACGATACCAAAATCTGTAGAAATGTATATTTTATCTAGATGTTCATAAAAATTATTTATTCTTTTTTGATTAGGAGGAATTCCACCGGATTGATCTCTAATACCAACTAAAATTTGGATTTCTCCTGTAACATCATTTAAAATGTAAAGCAACCCATTCTCGTAACCAATAAATGTTTTTTTATATATTTCACTATGATAAATTGCAGATATAGTTTGACCCGATAATCCGTTTATAGTATTTACCGTAGTTATATCTGATGTTATCCTGTTTTTATAAAATAAAGAGTTTTCGCAAGCTGCAAATATCTTAATATCCGAAACTGCTAAATCTTTAACTTCGTTGTACGAAAAATAACCTTTCCATAGCTGATTTTGAGAATTTACAGTTTGAATAATAATTAAAAATAAAAAGACTACTCTTTTACACATAAAATAAAAATATATCAAATAAATATAACGCTATTATTTTGGTTTTAATATGCTAAAATAAAAAAGCTGCCTTAAAAAAAGACAGCTTTCAAATATATATAGATTTTTATTAAACTACTCCTTGACCTAACATTGCATCTGCAACTTTTACAAAACCTGCAATATTTGCACCTTTTACATAGTCTACAAATCCGTCTGTATCTTTACCATATTTTACACAAGCAGTATGAATATCTGCCATAATGGTTTTAAGTTTTGTGTCTACCTCTTCGCTAGTCCAACTTAAACGTAATGAGTTTTGAGACATCTCTAAACCAGATGTAGCAACACCGCCAGCGTTAGATGCCTTGCCTGGAGCAAATAATATTTTAGCATGAATAAACGTTTCTACAGCTTCTGGAGTAGAAGGCATATTTGCACCTTCTGCAACACAAATACATCCGTTTGCAACTAAAATTTTAGCTTCATCACCATTTAATTCGTTTTGTGTAGCACATGGTAATGCGATATCACATTTAACTTCCCATGGACGATTTCCTGCAACAAATTTAGCATTTGGGTATTTAGCAACATAATCGCTAATTCTACCAAAGTTTACATTTTTAATTTGCATGATATAAGCTAATTTCTCAGCATTTATACCAGCTTCATCATAAATGTAACCAGAAGAATCTGAAGCAGTAACAACTTTAGCTCCTAATTCTGTAGCTTTTTCTATTGCATATTGTGCAACGTTGCCAGAGCCAGAAACAACTACAGTTTTACCTGCAAAACTATTTGCTTTAGTAGCCAACATACTTTGTGCAAAATAAACTGTACCATATCCTGTAGCCTCTGGACGTATTAAAGAGCCACCGAAAGAAATTCCTTTACCTGTTAAAACTCCAGTAAATTCGTTTTTTAATTTTTTGTATTGTCCAAACATGTAACCAACTTCTCTACCACCAACACCAATATCTCCAGCAGGGACATCTGTATCAGCACCAATATAACGAGATAACTCTGTCATAAATGCTTGACAAAAACGCATAATTTCGATATCCGATTTTCCTTTAGGGTCAAAATCAGAACCCCCTTTTCCGCCACCCATTGGCAATGTTGTTAAACTGTTTTTAAAAGTTTGCTCAAAAGCTAAGAATTTTAAAATACTTAAGTTAACCGATGGATGAAAACGAATTCCTCCTTTGTATGGTCCAATTGCAGAATTCATTTGAATTCTATAACCTCTATTTACATGTGTTTTTCCAGCATCATCTATCCAAACAACTCTAAACATAATTACTCTTTCTGGCTCTACCATTCTTTCTAAGAGCATTTTGTTTTGATATTTTTCGTTTTTCTCGATAAAAGGAATTACAGTTTCTGCAACTTCTTGAACTGCCTGCATAAACTCAGGCTCATTTTGATTTTTTTTAGCAACCGATTCGATAAATGAATTAATTTTATCTAACATAATTATAATTTTATTGACGTTAAAATACGTACTCGTTTAAGAGTGCAAATATACATTTTATTAAAATATTGGTCTAATTTTTTTTAATTTATAAATAAGAAATTGTTTTTTATTACAAAAGATATTAATTCTTATATTAATAGTATAGAATATAAAAAAACCGAGCAATTGCCCGGCTTAGTGAATTATAATTAATTAATTACAAACAATCTATTCTAAAACTTTTCCTTTTATTGTTAAAATCTTTGGCGCTTCACCTTCGTTTAAAGTTACAGTAACGGCTTTAGAAAAAGCTCCTTGAGCTGCCGCGTTATAAGTAGCTGTAATGCTTCCTTTTTCTCCTGGCTTTATTGGTGTTTTTGTATAATTTGTTGCAGTACAACCACACGATGCTTTTACATCTGTAATAATAACCGTTTGTTTTGTAGTGTTAATAAAAGTAAAATCATGAGATACTGGAACTCCTTTTACAAGATCTTCAAAATCATGAATTTCTTCTGTCCATTTTACTGCAGATGAAGGTTTTTGAGCTGCTGCAGATGTTGTAATAGCAGGACCTTTAGCAGATTGTGCATTTACATTAGCAGAAAATAAAAATACTCCTAAAACTGCAAATAATGTGATTTTTAATGTTTTCATAAATTATTATAATTTTAAATTTTGATTCTTAATTTAATTAAAACAAAAATAAGAAGAAGAAAATAGATATTTGTTAAGCATTTTAAAAGTTTTGTTAATGACATGTTAATGATATTTAATACTGATATTTAAAGTATCTTGCCAACTAAATTTGCAGTATATTTTTTGTAAATGAAAATAAATAAACTAAATGTTATAATTTTTATAGGTTTCATTGCAATTGTAGGAGTTCTTTCTGTGCAATTGCTTATGCTTAACCAAGCCTATTCTTTTGAGAAAAAAGAATTTGCAGAAAAAATTCATTTTGCCTTACAAGATGTTGTAAAAAATATATACAAAGACAATAAATCTGGACTTCCGATAAAAGATCAAATTAAAAAAATTACAGACGATTATTATATTGTTAATGTAAATGATGTTTTTGAAGCAGACGTTTTAGAGTATTATTTAAAAACCGAATTTCAAAAAGTTAAACTTGATTTAGATTTTGAATATGCTATTTACGATTGTGGTACAGATGAAATGATGTACGGTAATTACATTTCTACAAGAACTTCTAGAACGCAAAAATGCGAAAATTGTTTCGAAAAAAAAGAAGGCTTAATCTATTATTTTGGAGTTAGGTTTCCTAAACTAAAACTTACTTTTATTAGTTCTATTGGACAATACTGGGTTTTTACAGCCATTTTAATTCTTGTATTGATTATTTACGTTTACTCTGTTTTATTAATACTTAAGCAAAAAAAATATTCGGAATTGCAAACCGACTTTATTAATAACATGACGCATGAGTTTAAAACTCCGCTAGCCTCCATTTTAATAGCTTCGAACTTTGCAAAAAACCAAAAAGAAATAATAGACAATCCTAAACTTAGTAAATACAATCAAATAATAATTAATCAAAGTAACAAGCTTAATCAACACATAGAAAGAATTTTAACCGTTTCTAGAGGAGAATCGTATAGGATAAAATTGGATAAAAAACCAGTTTCTCTTACAAACACTTTGGAGCTTATTCAAGAAAACACGTTGCTTAAATCACTAGAAAAAGTAGATTTTAAGATAGAAAAAAATAATTATACAGTTCTTGTAGATGAGTTTCATCTCTATAATTTGTTTTATAATATTATAGATAACTCTATTAAGTACGCTAAAACATCTCCAGAAATTAATATTTACTTTAATGAAACGGAAACCGATTTAATTATTAATTTTTCTGATAATGGCCCGGGAATTAATAAAGAACATTTACCTTTTATCTTTGATAAGTTTTATAGAGTTCCAAGAGAAGATAAAAACGAAGTCGAAGGTTTTGGAATTGGATTATCTTATGTAAAAAAAATTATAGACTTACATAAATGGCAGATTAAAATAGCAAACAATAACAATGTTGGTCTAATTGTTTCTGTTATTATACCTAAAAAAGATGTTGTATGAGTAAAAAAAAGATTTTATATGTAGAAGACGATGAAACTTTGGCTTTTTTAACTGCCGATATTTTAGCGAACTCTTATAATATAGTGCATTTTTTAAACGGAAAAGATGCTTTTAACGCTTTTTGTAACGACTCTTTTGATCTTTGTATTCTAGATGTTATGTTGCCAGAAATGGATGGTTTTGAAATTGCTACAGAAATTAGAAAACGAAATCAAGAGATTCCTATTATATTCCTTTCTGCAAAAACCATGAAAGAAGATCGAATTAAAGGTTTAAAACTTGGAGGCGATGATTATTTAGTTAAACCGTATAGTATTGAAGAGCTTTCTTTAAAAATAGAAGTGTTTTTAAACCGAAGTCAAAAAACTACTAACAACGCAAATGCAACTTATGTTATTGGCAAATTTAAATTTGACCCAAGTAATTATTGTGTTACAAAAAACAACGAAACTATTACTTTAACAGAACGAGAATCGTCTTTACTAAAATTGTTTTTAGACAATAAAAACATTGTTTTAAAAAGAGAAAAAATTCTACTAGACCTTTGGGGAACCGATGATTATTTTGTAGGAAGATCTCTAGATGTTTTTATTTCTAGACTTAGAAAATTGTTTAAAGACGAAACCACAATTAGATTTGATAACATACCAAGAGTTGGGTTTAAATTGGTAATAGACTAATTAAAGGGGAGTTCTATAAATTAACTGATTGTTGCGGTTTAATTTATTTTTATTTATTCTTTCTGGACTCGTTTTTTTACATCCTATAATTAGAAAAAGAAATAAAATGTATGGTATAAATTTAAATTTTATAACTAAAAAACAAACCTACCAACCTACATATTTTGGTGGGGCAACATCTTTAAGGTTTAAATAAACAATAATTTGACCTCTATGGTGAGTTACATGATCTTGAAGTAAATTTAAAATTTGAAGTTTTGTTTTTGGTCCGGCAAAAAAGTCTACTTTTTTAGATAAATCTTTTTTAGATGCTTTAGAAACTTTTAAAGCAACATTGTTAAAAGAAATGGCTAACATTGCTATAATTTCTGCTTTTGTATAAACGTTTATATCTTTACTGTTTTGATATTTTTCTAAAGAAAAATAAGATGTGCTTAACCAATCCATGTTTTCTTTTATATGAAGTAGTTGTTGTGCAAACGTCATTTCTCTTTCTGTAGGTTTAAACGAGTATGCTTCTTCTGGCATTGCTTTAGCAATATCTATTAAATATGCTTTAGAGTTATTCCATTTTTCTAGAAAAGCACTAATTGGTTCGTTTTGAGAATTCATATTAAAAAACGCCAAACAACTAATTATTGTTAAAAAATGTTTCATAATTATTTATTTAAAAGCTTAACTACATCTTTTGCAAAATAACTTGCAATAATATCTGCTCCAGCTCTTTTTATTGCTGTAACTTGTTCCATCATAATTGCATCATGGTCTAACCAACCTTTTTCTGCAGCAGCTTTAATCATTGCATATTCTCCAGATACTTGGTAAACTGCAACTGGAACATTAACACTGTTTTTTATTTCTCTAACAATATCTAAATAGGCAATTCCTGGCTTTACCATAACAATATCTGCACCTTCGTTAATATCCATATGAGTTTCTCTAATAGCTTCAAATCTATTATGATAATCCATTTGATACGTTTTTTTGTCTTTTGGTATATCTTGAAGATTTACTGGAGCCGAATCTAGTGCGTCTCTAAATGGTCCGTAATGTGCAGAAGCATATTTTGCACTATAAGACATAATCACAGTATTTATATAACCTTCGTTTTCTAGAGCTTTTCTAATTTCTAAAATTCTACCATCCATCATGTCGCTTGGGGCAACAACATCTGCTCCGGCTTTGGCATGACTACAACTCATTTCTGCTAAAATTGCAGAAGTTAAATCGTTTGCAACTATTCCGTTTTCTATAACTCCATCATGACCATAAATAGAATATGGATCTAAGGCAACATCTGTCATTACTATCATTCCGGGGGTTGCGTTTTTTACAACTTTAACAGCTCGTTGCATTAAACCGTTTGGATTTAAAGCTTCTGTGCCTTTGTTGTCTTTTAAATTATCTGGCACTTTTACAAAAATTAGAACCGATTTTAGTCCTAAATTCCAAAGTTCTTTTACTTCTTTTTCTAATAAATCTAAACTATATCTATAATAATTAGGCATAGATGGTATTTCTTGCTTTACACCTTTACCTTCTACAACAAACAATGGCACTATAAAATCGTTTGGAGATAGTATTGTTTCTCTAACTAAAGACCTAATACTTTCGTTGGTTCTTAATCTTCTATTTCTTCTTAGTGGAAACATATTTTTTAGTTTAAATTGTTTAAAAGGTTAAGGTTTAAAGTCGTTATGCTTTGTGCTTAAACCCATTCAACTGGATTTTCTAATACTTTAATTAATTTTTCTTCTTCGCTGCCAATTTCTGGATGATGATCATAAACCCATTGAACTTTTGGAGGCAAACTCATTAAAATGCTTTCTATTCTACCGTTTGTTTTTAACCCAAATAAAGTTCCTTTATCGTGAACTAAATTAAACTCAACATATCTGCCTCTTCTAATTTCCTGCCAGGTTTTTTGCTCGTTAGAATAGGCTAAATTTTTACGTTTTTCTACAATTGGAACATAAGCTTGTAAAAAACTATTACCTACTTCAGAAACAAAGTTAAACCAATTTTCCATGGACATTTCTTCGGTAGCTTTGCAATAATCAAAGAATAATCCGCCAATTCCTCTGGCTTCATTACGATGTTCGTTCCAAAAATAGTTGTCACATTGCTTTTTAAATTTTGGATAAAACTCTGGATTGTGTTTGTCACAAGCGGTTTTGCAGGTTTGGTGAAAATGAATGGCATCTTCCTCAAACAAATAATAGGGCGTTAAATCTTGTCCACCACCAAACCATTGTTTTATAATATTACCTTGCTTATCATACATTTCAAAACACCTCCAATTAGCATGAACTGTTGGAACCATTGGATTGTTTGGATGCATAACTAAACTTAATCCACAGGCAAAAAAATCTACTTCGCCAACATTAAAATAATCTTGCATTGCTTTTGGTAAAGCACCGTCTACAGCAGAAATATTAACACCGCCTTTTTCAAAAACGCTACCGTTTTCTATAACCCGTGTTCTTCCTCCGCCACCTTCTGGACGTTCCCAAATATCCTCACGAAATTTGGCTTGAACATCAACTGCCTCTAATCCTTTACAGATTTGGTCTTGAAGATTTTGTATGTATTGGTAGAATAATTCTTTCATTTTTATTAGTTTTCAATCATAATGATTGAGGCTTTTTATTTTACCTTATACTCCTTCACCGCCTCAACAAAAGCCTTCGCATGATCAACTGGAATATTTGGTAAAATACCGTGACCAAGATTTACTATGTAATTATCTTTGCCAAAATCGTCTATCATTTGATGAACCATTTTTTTAATAACCGGAATAGGAGATAACAATCTAGATGGGTCAAAATTTCCTTGCAAAGTAATTTTCCCTCCAGTTAAATATCTTGCGTTTTTTGGAGAAACTGTCCAGTCTACTCCAATTGCAGAGGCTTTACTTTTAGCCATATCACCTAAAGCAAACCAACATCCTTTTCCGAAAACAATTACGTGAGTCTCGTCTGCCAAAGCTTCGACGATTTGGTTGATGTATTTCCATGAAAATTCTTGATAATCTGTTGGAGAAAGCATTCCTCCCCAAGAATCAAAAATTTGAATGGCGTCGCAACCGGCTTTTACTTTTTCTTTTAGATATAAAATAGTGGTGTCTGTAATTTTTTGTAATAATGTATGTGCTGCAATTGGGTTAGAAAAACAAAAACCTTTAGCAGTATCAAAACTTTTAGAACCTTTACCTTCTACTACGTAACAAAAAATTGTCCATGGCGAACCTGCAAAACCTATTAATGGTACCTCATCATTTAGCATTTCTTTGGTCAATTTCACGGCATCCATCACATAACCCAAGGTTTCCTGAATATTAGGAACAAAAACCTGATTAACTTGTTCCATTGTGCGAATTGGGTTTGGAATAATTGGCCCCAAATTGTCTTTTAATTCTACGTGAATTCCCATCGCTCTTGGCACAACTAAAATATCCGAAAACAAAATTGCTGCATCTGGTTTTATAATTCTAATTGGTTGAACGGTAATTTCTGCTGCTAATTCTGGAGTTTCGCAACGTGTAAAAAAATCATATTTATCGCGAATTGCTCTAAATTCTGGTAAATACCTTCCTGCTTGACGCATCATCCAAACTGGTGGACGTTCTACTATTTCGTTATTTAATGCTCTTAGAAAAAGGTCGTTTTTTAACATAGTTTAATAGTTAAAAGTTTAAAAGTTTAAAGTTGTTTAACTCGAAACATAAAACTAATTTTTATAATATTCAATTACTTCTGCAATTACATTTTCAACCGATGGTTTTTCTGCAATTACAATGTTTGTTGTTTTGCTTTCAAGTGCTTTTGCGGTTGTTTTTCCAATGCAAAAACATATCTCTTTATTTATTTTATTGTTTTTTAAATAACTTGCAACTCCAGACGGACTAAAAAACAAAATTCCGTTTAAAATTGAATCTATTTTACACGATGTAAGACTTGTGTTATAAATAGTTACTTCGTTATATTTTACAGATGCATTTTTTAAAGCTTCTGGTATTGTATTTAATCTAATTTTACCCGAAAAAAAGGTGTAACTCTTAGAGTTATTGTTGTAGATGTATTGTGCTAATTCTTCTGCGTTTATAAAACTCTCTATTACTTTAAAACCATATTGTTCTAATAGCTGTTTTGTTTTAACACCAACACAAATACATTCTATTTTATTTAATTGTTGTAAATTTTTACTTTCTAAAACACTTAAAACTGCGTTTTTACTTGTAAAAATCAACGTTTTATTTAATTCTGAAAGTGTAAAGTGTAAATTTTTAACTTTAATAAAATCTACGTCTACTAAAGACAATCCAGAATTTAAAACCATTTGTTTTAGGTTTACTGACAGCTTTTTTGTAGATAAAATTTTATTCATTTTACTCTGTATTTTCGCAATATAACGAGATGCATTTATTGTCTCCAAATACAACTAAAATATCGTCTTCAAATATTACAGTATCTGGAGTTGGCAGCCCAATTGTTTCTTTAACAATAGTTTTTTTACCTATTAAATTAGTTTTTTCTTTCTTTCTAATAATTGTAATTAGATTTAATTTATACTTATTTATTTCGTTTAATTCTGCTACTGTTTTGTTATGAAACTCTGACTTTGCTTTTACTTCGGATATTGTATAATTATTATCTAATTGATAATTTTCTAATGTTGTTTTAAAATTAATTTGCTTTGTTAATCTATCTGCACTTTCTTGTTCTGGATGTATTATACTATAAATACCCATTGCTTCTAAAACTGTATCGTGTATTGGAGACAATGCCCTACTTATAATTTTAGCATTTGATAATTTTTTAACAATTGCGGTTGTTATAATTGCAGCACCTTCGTTTTCTCCAATTGCTACAATTACTTTATCTGCATCTTTTAAGGGTAATGCATCGTATGCAAGTTCGTTAGTAGAATCCATACAAACAACATGAGAAATCTTGTCTTTAACTAGATTTACTTTATCCATTTGCTTGTCTACACCAATTACTTCGTTGCCTGTTTCTGTTAAACTTAAAGCAAGCGACATTCCAAAATTTCCTAAACCAAAAACTATAATTTTCATGTTATTATACTTTTATTAGTTAATTAAAATACTTTCTTTAGGATACTCATAAAACTGATGGTTTACCTGTCTTAATAATCCTATCATTAAATTTAACATACCAATTCTACCTATAAACATTGTTATTATTAGCACGTATTTACTTGGCTCTGTTATTGTAGGAGTAAAGTTTAAACTTAATCCAACGGTGCTATAAGCCGAAAAACATTCGAAAACTACTGTTAATAAATCTGTCCCTTTTGGTTCTAAAATTAATACTGCTAAAATAGAAGTGCCAATTACTATTAGCGATATGCATAAAATTGCAAATGCTCTAGAAGTAGATTCGCTAGATATTCTACGATCAAAAATCTGAATTCTAGATTTACCTCTTGCTGTTGCAAAAATATTTAACATTGCTAATGCAAATGTACTTGTTTTTATACCACCTCCGGTTGATGCTGGAGAAGCACCAATCCACATTAAAAAAATAATAAACAATAATGTTGGAGCCGTAAATTCTGTAAAATCTAGTGTGTTAAATCCGGCAGTTCTTGGCGTAACAGTATTAAAAGCTGTTGTTGTTATTTTGCCAAAAACTGTGGCGTGTTTTAATAAGGTGTTGTTAAGCTCAGAAAAAAATAAAAATGTAAATCCCGAAATCAATAAAACTCCTGTTGTAAAAAGAACAAGTTTAGAATTTACAGTCATTATACCTATTTGTTTATGAATCTTTTTTGGGTCTAAAAATTCTGACACATATATTTTTATGTATTTATAAAAATTAAAAATAATGTTATAACCAAGTCCCCCTAAAACAACCAATAAAATAATTACCCATTGTATGTAGTAATTAAACTGCATATAATTTTCGCTTAACCCATATTTCATTGTAGAAAAACCAGCGTTACAAAATGCAGAAATAGAATGAAAAACAGAAAAGAATAGTTTGTCTTTTATTTCTGGGTTTTCTAATATAGACGAGTATATAAAGAATGCTCCAATTATTTCAATGCTAACAGTGAATATTACTATATTTAATGCAATTTTTAATACATCTTTAATGGTGTCTTGACCAATAAAATTTTTAACATTTAGCCCTTCTTTAAAGGTTGAGCTTCCTTTAAAAAAGAAAGCAAAAAACGATGTAAATGTTAATATGCCTAATCCTCCAATTTGTATAAGACTAATAATAATGGTTTGCCCTACAACGGTAAAATCTTTTGATGTGTCTAATACTATTAAACCTGTTACGCAAACCGCACTTGTAGAAGTAAATAATGCATCTGTAAAACTTATACTGCTAGTTGTAGCGTTTGGCAACATTAATAAAAAGGCTCCTATTAAAATAATTGCAAAAAAACTGCCTACAAATACTATTGCCGGATTGTAATAAACTTTGTAGATGTATCTAACCAAAATCATTAATCTTATAATAAAATAAAAGATTAATCCCGCTTCTAGTATTGGTCTAATTTTAATTAAAACATCTAAATAATGTAGGTCAAAATTAGATATAAATACAATAATAGATATTAATAGTAATGCACTTAGTATAACTAAATTTACAAGTGCAATTCTTTTTTTGCCAGATGTTTTATAATAATTAAACTTAAAGATGTTAAAAGCTAGTAAAGAAATTGTTATAAAAACTAATCCAATATGTTTTGGACCATCATAGATTTTATGTACGCTATATCCAAAATCGAATACTAAATAAGTTAAAATTATTAAGTCGAAAAAACGATAGATAACTTTTAATAAGGATTCGCTTTTCATAAAATTAGCTTTGACTGTCTAAAGATTTTTTTATAGATTTCATTAATTCCGAACCTCCTTTGTTTAAAATCTCTTTAGCACAAATTTCGCCAAAATTTTTGTATAATTCTAAACTTATTTCTTTTTCTATTTCTAGCTTTTCTTTTCCGTCTAAAGAAAACAAAGCTCCTTTTAGTAAAACTGTGTTGTTATTTAAAATTGCTAAAGCACCAATTGGTGCTGTACAACCTCCTTCAAGAGTTTTAAGAAATTGTCTTTCTATATGTGTACAAATTTCTGCTTCTTTATTATTTAATTTACTTAAAGCATTTAAAGAATATTCGTCTTTTTGCATTGCAACAACTACCATTGCTCCTTGTGCTGGAGCTGGAATCATCCAATTTAAATTTATAAAAGAAGAAGGCATTAAATTTATTCTTTCTAAACCAGCTGCCGCAAATACGGCTCCATTCCAGTTGTTTTCTGATAATTTTTGCATTCTGGTATTTACATTTCCCCTTAAATCTAAAACGGTATGATTAGGGTATTTATGCAACCATTGAGCTTTTCTTCTTAAGCTTCCTGTAGCTATTGTGCCTTTAGATTCTAAAAAACTTGTATCTCCTTTGTAAACTAAAATATCATTTACATTTCCTCGTTCTAAAACAGCTGCTTGAACAATGCCTTTTGGTAAAGTTGTAGGAACGTCTTTCATTGAGTGAACTGCAATGTCTATATCGTTATTTAACATAGCAATATCTAGAGTTTTGGTAAAAATTCCAACAATGCCTAACTCATATAATGGTTTATCTAAAATTAAATCACCTGTAGTTTTTACTGCAACAATTTTAGTTTGATATCCTAAATCGTTTAATTTTTTTTCTACTGTATGAGCTTGCCAAAGGGCTAATTGGCTATCTCTTGTGCCAATTCTAATTATTTTACTCATCTTGAAACAGTTTCTATTTGAAATACTTTTTCTATTAACTCTATGCTTTCGTCTACAAATGTAGCATCATCTTTTAAATGATTTGCAAAATGAGCTGTAATTTTATGTATTATTCTATTGCTTATTATTTCTGCTTGAGCTTCGTTAAAGTTTAAGATTTTTTTTCTCTGATTATTAAATTCGCTTTCTTTAATAGAATTAAGTTTTTCTTTTAAAGCACGTATTGTTGGAGCAAATTTTCTTGCTTTCATCCAAACTAAAAATTCATTTTTTACAGTTTCTATAATAGCTTCGGCAGCAGGAATATGCTCTTTTCTTTTTTCTAAAGTTTCGTCTGTAATTTGAGACAAGTAATCTAAATGTATTAACGAAACGTTGCTTAATTCTTTTACGTTATCGTTTACATTTTTTGGTATTGATAAATCTAAAATTAACAAAGGCTTTTTTAAATTTAATATGTTTTTATCTATAGTTGGATTTTGAGCTCCAGTTGCTACAATTAACACATCTGCTTTTTGAATTTCTAGAGGCAAATTAGCATAATCTTTTACAATTAAATTAAACTTACCCGCTATTTTTTCTGCTTTATTTTTAGTTCTATTTATTAAAGTAATATGTTCGTTTTTAGTGTGTTTTACTAAATTCTCGCAGGTGTTTCTGCCAATTTTACCTGTTCCAAAAAGTAAAATGTTTTTAGAAGAAATATCTTCTACATTTTTTATTATATACTGCACAGATGCAAAAGAAACAGATGTTGCTCCAGAGCTAATGTTTGTTTCGTTTTTTATTTTTTTACTAGCCTGTATTACGGCATTTACTAATCTTTCTAAAAAAGTATTTGTAAGACCAATTTTCTTACTTTTTACAAAACTATTTTTAATCTGACTTATAATTTCGAAATCTCCAAGAATCTGACTGTCTAATCCTGTGCCAACTCTAAACATATGGCTAATTGCTTCTTTGTTTTTATGCACATAAGCAACATGTTGAAACTCTTCTACTGTTCCAGCACTATTACCGCACATTAATTTTATAAGTTGAAAAGGATGTTGAGCAAAACCATAAATCTCTGTTCTATTACAAGTAGAAGTAACAATTAAACTGTCAATGCCTTCTTTTTTAGCTTGAATTAAAACGTTTGTTTTTGCATTGTCATTAAGACTGAATTTTCCTCTAATCTCTGCATCTGCTTTTTTATAGCTTAGACCAACTACATAAAAAGTTTGATGTTTAGATACGTTTAAATTTTCCATAGGCTAACTTTACTTAAAAAGTAATACAAAATTAAATCATCTGTTTTAAAAAAACAACGCTCAAAGAACTTTTTATGTCGTTTTAAGTTTTTTTACATTAAAATTGCACTAAAAACAATATTTCTTTTAAATTTGCACTAGAATCAAGGTCTTAGAATAAATTTATATAGAATCGTTCTAAATAATATTGTTTGTGACAGACCTCTTTCTAATAAAAAAACATCGCTATGAGTTCTCAAGAAGAAATAGTAATAGAAGAAGATTTTACACTAATTCGTTTTCAAAATGATGAAGACGAAACTATTCGATTTGAAAAACAAGTAAATAGCGGAACTATTCAATTTCATTTTGCTTTAAAAGGAAAAGGTAAATTTATTTTTAACCAAGGCAATTATGCTTTAGATATGAAAGAAGAGACATCGCTTCTTTTATATAATCCGCAAAAAGAGTTGCCAGTACATTTAGAAATTGCTTCTCATTCGTGGATAATTTCTGTTTTAATCTCTATTAAAAAATTTCATAAATTATTTTCTACAGAAGCAGAATATATTCCGTTTTTAAGCGATAATAATATTGAAAAAAAATATTATTCAGAAGAAAAGATTAGCCCTTCTATGGCAATTGTATTAAATCAAATTTTTCATTACAATTTAAATCCTTCGCTTAAAAATCTTTATTATAAAGGAAAAGGTTATGAGCTAATGAGTCTATATTTTAATCAAAGTGAAGATCCAAATGCAGAACATTGCCCGTTTTTAATAGATGGAGATAATGTTTTAAAAATTAGAAAAGCGAAAGAAATAATTATTGCAAACATGGCAGAACCACCAGGGTTACAAGGGTTAGCAGATAAAGTTGGTATAAATCTTAAAAAATTAAAAACAGGTTTTAAACAGATATATGGAGATAGTGTTTATAGTTTTTTATTTGATTATAAGTTAGACTACTCCAGAAAATTACTAGACAGTGGCTCATATAATGTAAACGAAGTTGGTGTTAAAATTGGCTACAGTACTTCGTCTCACTTTATTGCTGCTTTTAAAAAGAAATTTGGTACAACACCAAAAAAATATTTAATGTCAATAACATCATAAATCAAAAAAATGAAAGGTGTATTATTAGTAAACTTAGGCTCTCCAGAAAGTCCAGAACCAAAAGATGTTAAAACTTATTTAGACGAATTTTTAATGGATAAGTACGTAATAGACGTGCCTTATTTATTGCGTGTTTTACTTGTTAGAGGAATTATTTTAAGAAAAAGACCTGAAAAATCTTCCAAAGCTTATAAAAAAATTTGGTGGGAAGAAGGTTCTCCGCTTATTGTATTATCTAAAAGAATGCATGAAAAAGTTAGAGAAAATGTTAGTATTCCTGTTTCTTTAGCAATGCGTTATGGCAACCCAAGTATTCTTTCTGGATTGCAAGAATTACACAACAAAGGGGTTAAAGAAGTGTTGTTGTTTCCGTTATATCCACAACATGCAATGGCTTCTACTGTAACCATTTTAGAACTTGCCGAAGAATTACGTAAAAAACATTTCCCAGACATGTCTTTTACTATTCTGCCTGCATTTTACAATCAGAAAGATTATATAAGAGATTTATCAAATTCTATTAAAAAACATTTAGAAGGGTTTAATTATGACCATTTATTATTTTCTTATCACGGAATTCCAGAAAGACATATTAGAAAAACAGATGTTACAAAATCTCATTGTAAAATAGATGGTTCTTGTTGTAATATTCCTTCTCCAGCACATCAATTTTGTTACCTCCATCAATGTTTTGAAACCACAAAACAAGTTGTTAAATTATTAGGCATTCCTAAAGAAAAATACAGCGAAACTTTTCAATCAAGACTTGTTGGAGACAAATGGTTAGAGCCATATACCGATGTAGAAATTAATAAAATGCCTGCTAAAGGCATAAAAAAACTAGCTGTAGTAGCTCCTGCTTTTGTAGCCGATTGTTTAGAAACTTTAGAAGAAATTGCCATGGAGGCAAACCATCAGTTTAAAGAAAATGGTGGAGAAGAATTTTTAGCTATTCCTTGTTTAAATGATGATGACGATTGGTGTAAAACAATTAGTAGATGGGTTGATCAATGGGCTTTTTCCAACAAAGAAACACCTAATTAATGGCTTTAACTTTTGAGGAATTAGGTAATCAAGACCTTAAAAATTGCTTTTTAAACAAGCAATTCCTGCGTTATTACTAACATTATCTAAACAAGGCTTTTTCTTGATACCTCTTGTGCTAATTTTGCCAAAATATTATGGTATTTTTGGAGTATGGATTGCGTTTTCAATTGCCGAGATATTATCTACAATTTTAACAGCCTTTTATTTAAGAAGAGAAATTATAACTAAACTTACAGATACTAATGGAATATTATAATTACATAAAATCGCTTCATTTAATATTTGTTATAACATGGTTTGCAGGGTTGTTTTATATTGTTAGATTATTTGTTTATCATGCAGAAGCTAAGCTAAAAACAGAACCAGAACAATCTATTTTAATAAAGCAATATCAATTAATGCAGTATAGACTATGGTATATAATTACTTGGCCTTCTGCAATATTAGCTACAATATTTGCCGTTTGGTTGTTGCTATTAATGCCTGAGTTGTTGTCTCAACCATGGATGCATGTTAAACTGGCATTTGTTTTGTTGTTGTTTTTATACCATTTAAAATGCCATTTAATTTTTAAAGACTTACAACAAGATAAAGTAACAAAAAGCCCATCATTTTTTAGATTATGGAATGAAGGTGCAACAATTATACTTTTTGCAATTGTTTTTCTAGTAATACTTAAAAATGCTTTTAATTGGATTTTTGGAGTAATAGGAATCTTTTTATTCTCTATAATAATTATGCTTGGGTTTAAATTTTATAAAAAAATAAGAGAGAAAAATAATGCTTAATCGTTTTAACATATCTAAACTTTCGCTTAGAGAAAGAATCTTTTTATCAATGATTCTTTTAACTGTTATTTCTTCTATTTTAATTGCTTCTGTATCTATATTACAATTTAGAAAAGAAGCAAAAGAGTATCATCAAGAACGATTAATTAGAAAAGAAAATGCAATAAAAGAACATATTACATACATTTTAAACACAACAACGTATCCGTTATCTCCAGAAAATATTTCGTTAATTTTTAAAGATAAAATTCACGAACTTTCAGACATTCATAGCTTAGAAATTAACTTTTACAATTTAAATGGCGTTGTTTTAAAATCATCTAAACCATCTTTTGCGGCAGACAACTCTAATAAACCAATTGACAAATACATCTTAAGCCTTGTAGAATCTAGTTTTGATAAAAGATATGTAGATGTAAAAGTTATAGATGGCGTAAAACATTTATCGTCATATAGTGAAATAAAAGACAATCAATTTAAATCGTTGGCCATTTTAAATCTTCCATATATTGAAGACGATGGGTATTATGAAGAAGAACTAAATGCTTTTTTAATAAGTTTTAGTCAGGTTTATGTTTTTATGTTTTTGCTATCTATACTTATAGCCTACTTTTTATCTAGTTATATAACCAAAACTATTAAAACAATTTCTAATAAAATTACAGAAACACAACTTAATAAAAAAAACGAAAAAATAACTCTAAAGTCAAATAGTATAGAAATAAGCTTATTAGTAGACGCTTATAATTCTATGGTAGATAAACTAGAAGAAAGTGCTGTAAAACTGGCTCAAAGCGAAAGAGAACAAGCTTGGAGAGAAATGGCAAAACAAGTTGCACACGAAATAAAAAATCCGTTAACACCAATGCGGTTAACAATTCAGAACTTTCAACGAAAATTTGATGAAACAGATGTTAACGCAAAACAAAAACTAGACGATTATACCAAAACACTACTACAACAAGTAGATACAATGAGTGCTGTAGCTAATGCTTTTTCTAATTTTGCAACAATGCCTGCTCAACAAAACGAGACTATAAATGTTGTTAAAATAGTAAAACTAGCTTTAGATATTTTTAACGAAAATTATATAACTTTCGATACTAATGAAGAGGAAATTATTACTAATATGGATAGAACTCAGCTTATTCGAGTTATTACCAATTTAGTTAAAAACGGGATTCAATCTATTGCAGAAGATAATTTAAAACCAGAAATTAATGTTTCGATTAATAAAGATTTAGATAATCTAATAATTATTGTAAAAGACAACGGTTCTGGCATAAGTCAAGATAATATAAGTCGCGTTTTTGAGCCTAAGTTTACAACCAAAACAAGCGGAATGGGATTAGGATTAGGAATAATAAAAAACATTGTAGAAAACTATAACGGCACAATAACAGTTACTTCTAAAAAAGGTGTTGGAACAGCCTTTACTGTTACTTTGCCAATAATTAATAATTAAAAAATTATGAATTTCGAAAACATTTTAATAGAAAAAGAAAACAACATTTCTGTTATAACAATTAACAGACCAACTAAATTAAATGCCTTAAACAGTGCAACAATTAATGAGTTACATCATGCTTTAAAGCAAGAAGATAACGATGCAAACACCAAAGTAATTATTATTACAGGTTCTGGAAATAAAGCTTTTGTTGCTGGTGCAGATATTTCTGAATTTGCTCATTTTACTGTAGAAAATGGCGGCAAACTTGCTGCAAAGGGTCAAGAAATATTATTTGATTTTATAGAGAATTTATCTACTCCAGTTATTGCAGCAGTAAATGGTTTTGCTTTAGGAGGCGGATTAGAGCTTGCTATGGCATGTCATTTTAGAACCGCTTCAGACAATGCCAAAATGGGCTTGCCAGAAGTAACTCTTGGCGTAATTCCAGGTTATGGAGGAACACAACGTTTGCCTCAATTAGTTGGAAAAGGAAGAGCAATGGAGTTAATAATGACAGCCGGAATGCTTGATGCTGAAACTGCAAAAAATTATGGTTTAGTAAATTATGTAGTTCCTTCGGATGAATTGTTAGATTTTACTAAAGGTATTGCGGCAAAAATTACTAAAAATTCTAGTGTTGCTATTTCTAAGGCCATTAAAGCTGTTAACGCAAATTATAAAGATGGAACAAATGGCTATAATGTAGAAATAGAAAACTTTGGAGCTTGTTTTGAAACCGATGATTTTAAAGAAGGAACAACTGCGTTTTTAGAGAAAAGAAAAGCAGTATTTACAGGAAAGTAATTTGATATAACCCATTTAAATAAAAAGAGGAGCAAATGCTCCTCTTTTTATTTTTTCCCAGATAGTGCGGATTTGCAATCCGTGCTGACAAACTAAGGCAAAGAGAGGCGCTATATTAGTTTTGTAAAAATAATCATGTAATAATTCCATTTATTTTGACTTTTATTACGGGCACGGATTGCAAATCCGTGCTATCAAAGTACAACCCATTTAAGTAAAAAGAGGAGCAAATGCTCCTCTTTTTATTTTTCGCCATCCCATTCCGCATAAAATTGTGCTAAAAACACAACCATAAACCTATGCCGTTCTTCGGCAATATTTTTTCCAGAAACCGTATTCATTTTATCTTTTAATAACAGGAGTTTTTCGTAAAAATGATTTAATGTTGGACTATCACTTTTTTTATATTCTTCTTTAGTCATATTTAACTTCGGCTGAATATTGGGGTTATAAAGTGCTCTGTTTTTGAAACCTCCATAATTAAATGCTCTTGCAACACCAATTGCTCCAATAGCATCTAATCTATCTGCATCTTGTACAATATCTAATTCTATAGATTTAAATTTTTTATCAAAATTGCCTCCTTTATAAGATATGTTTTCAATAATATTAATTACATGGGCTATTGTTTCTTTAGACTCATTTAAAGATTCTAGAAATGCTCTTGCAACTTTTGGACCAACGGTTTCGTCTCCATCATTAAACTTACTATCGGCTATATCGTGTAATAAAGCCCCTAACTTTACTACATTTAAATTACAATCTTCGTTTTGTGCGATTAAAATTGCGTTTTTTAAAACTCGTTCTATATGAAACCAATCATGTCCTCCTTCTGCATTTTCTAGTTTTTGTTTTACGAAAAGTATGGTTTTATCTATAATATCTTTATTTTCCATATTTCTGTTTGTCTTTAATTGTTAAAAAATGCTGATTTTCAAAGTGTTACATTCAAAAATTAACAATTCAATATTTCAAAAACCTTAAATCAATTTCAATGGCAATGATAAGAATCATTAATCTGCATTCTACAATCTCGCTGGTTCAACCCATTTAAAAATAAATGATTCTTGCGGAATTATCATTCTTTCTGAAATTCTAGCCATTCTAGCCGGTAATTTCATTAGATAATCCCGTGCTTTTTCGGCTTCATCTGTCAAACCTACAATCTTGTCGATTTGCCATTGTTCGATTAGTTTTTGCATAATATCAACATAATCGGCTGCGGTATAAACGCCAATTCGCTGAGCTGAATCAGAAAAATGTTCGAAAGCTGAACTTATTTTTTGTCCAGATTCTCTCAAGAAAAGGGCTGGCATAACAATTTTTGCTTTCATCATATATTGAAATGCAAGCATCATTTCGCTCGGGTCTACTTTAAAAATTTGGTTAACAAACTCGGTGTAGGCTTTGTGATGACGCATTTCGTCGCCCGCAATCATCTTGCACATTTTTGCCAATTTATTGTCGCCATAACTTTTTGCTATTTGCGAAACCCTGTTGTGCGAAACATAAGTAGCTAATTCCTGAAAACTGGTGTAAACAAAGTTTTTATAAGGATCTCTTCCTGTTCCAATGTCGAATCCGTCATTGATAAGATGCTGCGTCGTGATTTCGATTTCGCGCATATTTACACGACCCGATAAATAGAGATATTTATTAAGCAAATCACCGTGACGATTTTCTTCCCCTGTCCATTGACGAATCCATTTTGACCATCCGTTTCTTTCTACATTATCAACTCCGTCTACGTCCATTAACCAAGATTCGTATGTAGGCAATGCTTCTTCTGTAATAGTATCACCTACCAAAGCGACCCAAAAATCATAAGGTAAATCTTTGGCAATTTCTCGCAATTCTTTAACTTCTTCGAAAAAAGTATCGCTTTCTGAATTGGGTAAAAAATCTGACGGTTGCCAAATTTTTTCAACCGGAATTAGATATTGGTCCACGTAGCCGTCTACTTTTTTCTCTAAAAGTTGCATTACTTCTAATCGGATGTTGTTTATTGACATATTTATTGAGATTTAGCCTTCAACGCCCGAGCTATCGGGATTAGGCGATTTTTTTAATTTTTTATACCTTGAATAATAGCGTTTTCTGCCTTTTGCATTATTTCTTCGAATGACAATTCTTTTACAGAAAGCGGTTCATGAACTGTAAATATAAGGCGATTTCCTAAACCAAGTGGAAAAAATCCATATTTAACAATTTTCCAAGAATTATTTATACTTATTGGAACCACATAAGCCGATGGTGCATATTTGCATAATATTTTCAATCCGCTTTGAGCAAATTCCTTTGGCTTCCCTGTTTTGCTTCGTGTTCCTTCGGGAAAAATTACTGCCGAGCGGTTGTGTTTTTCAATATATTCAGACAGACCTTTTATCGCAGGAATGGCTTGTTTAGGGTCTTTTCTGTCAATAAGAACCGAGCCTCCGTGACGTAAATTATAAGAAACACTCGGAATTCCTTTTCCCAATTCCTTTTTGCTCACAAACTTGCAATGAAAACGGCGCAAATACCAAATCATCGCGATTATATCGTACAAACTTTGATGATTGGACACAAAAATCAAGGGAACATTTTTCGGAATTAATTCCTTGTTTTCAAAAGTAAAAGTTGTGCCTAATATATTAGCAAACCTCAACAAAAAGAAGTTCATATAATCTACACTTTTTTTATGGGCTTGGTAGCCAAAAACATTGAGACAAACCCACTGGATTGGATGAAAAACAACTAATGTAAGTCCGAAGCATAAATAATAAACTACAGATATAGGATAAGAAATTAGTTTATGCATATAATAATAAGGTATGTTTACAAAAGTAAACATTCTGTTTGTTTAATTAGTTTCTTTATGTGGAAAAATAATTTATTCATTCATCAAAAAAAGAAGTATTTTTACAAAAATTAATGCAAATAAATCAAGATAAAATTATGAGTTCAGAAAAAGAAGCAAAATTAAAAGCCCTTCAACTAACACTTGACAAACTAGATAAAACATACGGTAAAGGTACTGTAATGAAAATGGGCGACAAAGCCATAGTAGAGGTAGGATTTATATCTTCTGGCTCTTTAGGTATTGATTTAGCTCTTGGGGTAAACGGATATCCAAGAGGGAGAATTATAGAAATATATGGCCCAGAATCTTCTGGCAAAACTACATTAACATTACATGCTATTGCCGAGGCTCAAAAAGCTGGTGGTATTGCTGCTTTTATTGATGCAGAACATGCTTTTGATCGTTTTTATGCTGCTAAATTAGGAGTAGATATTGATAATTTAATTATGTCGCAACCAGATAATGGGGAACAAGCTTTAGAAATTGCCGAAAACTTAATTCGTTCTGGTGCAATTGATATTGTTGTAATTGACTCTGTTGCTGCATTAACTCCAAAAAGTGAAATTGAAGGAGAAATGGGCGACTCAAAAATGGGTTTACATGCAAGATTAATGTCTCAAGCATTAAGAAAACTTGCTGGAACAATTAGCAAAACAAACTGTACAGTATTCTTTATTAATCAATTAAGAGAAAAAATTGGTATTGTGTTTGGCAATCCAGAAACTACAACAGGCGGTAATGCCTTAAAATTCTACGCTTCTGTTAGATTAGATATTCGTAGATCGTCTCAAATTAAAGACGGAGACAATGTTATTGGTAATAGAACTAAGGTTAAAGTAGTAAAAAATAAAGTTGCTCCACCTTTTAAAACTGCAGAGTTTGATATAATGTATGGAGAAGGAATTTCTAAAACCGGAGAAATTTTAGACTTAGCTGTAGATTTCGAAATAATAAAAAAAGCAGGTTCTTGGTTTAGTTATGGTGATACAAAGCTTGGACAAGGGCGTGATGCTGTAAAAGGATTAATAAAAGATAATCCAGAATTAGCAGATGAATTAGAAGTTAAAATAAAAGAACATATAAAACTTGCAGCTCAATAAGTTAAAAAACCCGAATTAATCGGGTTTTTTGTTTTTTATATTATTCTTTTTTATAACTTTATCAATCCTAAAACTATTACTATGAAACGGTTACTATTAATATTAGCAATTGGATTTGCATTAAACTCATGCAGTTCAGACGATGCTTTAGATTATCATTACGAATTTTTAGCAATCGATTCTCATAATGTTCCTCAATCTTTTACATTAGGCGAAACATATTTAATTAAATTTCAATATAAAAAACCAACAACTTGCCACTCTTACCATAGAGTGTTTTTTGAAAGTGTAGGTAATAGACGTGACTTTGCAATTCAAAGCATTGTTGTTCATAAAAATGATTGTTTGCCTTTAACAGACGAAATTAGAGAAGTTAATTTTAATTTTATTGTAAGATATACCGACCCTTATTTATTTAGATTTTATAAAGGGGATGACAATAGTGGACACCCAATATTTGAAGAAATAGAAATTCCAGTAAATTAAAAAGATGAAATTAAAAAATATTTGTTTTTTAATTTTAGCTGTAACTTCTAGTGTTTTTGCTCAAAACAAAAAATTTGTAACCTCAACAAAACAAATAAATTTAGCAATAAATAAATGGCATAATGCTGCTGCAACGGCAAATTATAATGATTATTTTAATTTAATGACAGACAATGCCATTTTTATCGGCACAGATGCCACAGAAAATTGGAATAAAAAAGCTTTTGAAGTTTTTGCAAAACCCCATTTCGACAAAGGAAAAGCTTGGGCATTTTACCCTTTAGAACGAAATGTTTTTATAGACAAAACAGGAAAAATTGCTTGGTTTGACGAATTGCTAGACACATCTTTTAAAATATGTAGAGGTTCGGGTGTTTTAGAAAAAACAAAAAATGGCTGGAAAATTAGCCATTATACGTTGTCTTTTACAATTCCGAATGATATTTCTAAAGAAGTTGTTTCGGCTAAAAGCGATATAGAAAGTGCTTTAATTAAAGAGTTAAAAGCTAAAAATTAGTTTTCCTTTTTCTTTAAATTGGTAAGCATTTCAACTGTCATTGAATGCATATCAAATTCGGGTTTCCAATTCCAATCTGTTCTAGCAAAACTATCATCTATAGATGATGGCCAACTGTCTGCAATTTTTTGACGAAAATCTGGCTTGTATGTTATTTTAAAATCTGGAATATGTTTTTTAATTTCTTCGTATATTTCTTTCGGATTAAAACTTACACCTGCTAAATTATAAGAAGATCTAATTCTAACATCTTCTTCGTTAGCTTGCATAATTTCTATAGTTGCACGAATTGCATCATCCATATACATCATAGGTAATTTTGTGTTTTGGGTTAAAAAACATTCAAATTCTCCATCGCTTAATGCCTTATAATAAATATCGACTGCATAATCTGTAGTTCCTCCACCTGGGGGAGTTGTCCAGCTTATTAACCCCGGATATCTTACGCTTCTTACATCTACTCCAAATTTTGTATGGTAATATTCGCACCAACGTTCTCCAGCTTGTTTAGAAATTCCGTAAACAGTAGAAGGCTCCATAACTGTATATTGCGGAGTATTTTCTGATGGAGTTGTAGGACCAAAAACGGCAATACTACTTGGCCAAAATATTTTTTTTATTTTTCCTGCTTTAGCTAAATTTAAGACATGAAATAAAGAATTCATGTTTAAATCCCATGCAAACGCAGGGTTTTTTTCTGCAGTTGCAGAAAGTAAAGCCGCCATTAAATAAACTTCTTCTACCTTATATTTTTCAACAATATGTTCTATCTGATTAAAATCTAACGCATTTATAACTTCAAATATTCCGTTATTAACTACGTCGTTATTTAACTTTCTTATGTCTGATGCAATTACATTATCAACGCCATATATTTCTCTTAACTTGCTTGTCAACTCAGTTCCAATTTGACCACAAGCCCCAATTATTAAAATTTTCTTACTCATTATTATACTAAATTTTAAAAAACAAAGATACGTTTTACTTAAACAGAATACTTATTGGATTATTATTTATTTTTTTAGAAAGCTTTAACGCAATTTAGATAGAATCAAATTACATTTGTATTTTTGAACTTTAATTCTAAAAATATGGTTGCTAGATTTACTATTATGCTTTTATTGTTGGCTTTTGTATTGAGTTGTCAAAACGAAGGCAAAACGCGTGAGGCAGAAATGATTAAAGATTTAAAAAAGAAAGAACTTATATTTAATAAAATAAATGATTCTTGGAGTTTTAAAACTGTTACTTTACAACCAAAATCTTTATCTCTTGTTAGCAATTGGGCCGAATGGAGGTTGTTAAACACAGGGCTTCAACAAAAACCTAAAAGTACAATTGGAGCTTTTCAAAAAAAAGCAACCGAACTTACTAGAAAAGCCGATGCTGTTTTACAAAGTTTGCCTTTTGATATTAATAAACCAGAAATAAAAACCAGATTTGCTGTGCTTTTAAATAGTTTTAGAAGTTTAGAAATGTATATTACACTAGACGATATACCTGATCAAAAAGTTATTACAACAATTGGAGAAATAAATTTACAACTAACATCTATAGAGGTTCAATTAGATGAACTTATAAAAAAATCTGATATACCAGTAGAAACTGGCGAAACAGATATGATTAAAATGTTAGACACTTCTAGAGCTGTAAAAAAGGTTCCGAAAAACATAAACTAAATTGAGTAAAGCAGATATAATAACTATTTTCTCTAAATCTACAAATGTAAATTTAGCAGCAAATGCAATTCAAAAAAGAGATTCTAAAATTTTAATTAACGGCTTAGCGGGTTCTTCGTTGTCTTTTGTGGCTCAATCTTTATATAATAAAACAGAGCTTCCGTTTTTGCTTTTATTCGAAAATAAAGAAGAAGCCGCTTATTATTTAAATGATTTAGAAAATTTAATTAACGATAAAGATGTGCTGTTTTATCCAAGTTCTTATAGAAGGCCTTATCAAATAGAAGAAACAGATAATGCAAATATTTCACTTAGAGCAGAAGTTTTAAATAGAATTAGCACTAGAAAAAAACCTTGTATAATTGTTACCTATCCCGAAGCCATTTTTGAAAAAGTTGTAACTAGAAAAGAACTAGAAAAAAACACTTTAAAAGTATCTCAAGAAGATAAAATATCTATAGATTTTTTAAACGAAGTTTTATTTGAATACAACTTTAAACGAGTAGATTTTGTTACCGATCCAGGAGAGTTTTCTGTAAGAGGAGGAATTGTAGATGTTTTTTCGTTCTCTAACGATAACCCATACAGAATAGAGTTTTTTGGCAACGAAGTAGATAGTATTAGAACCTTTGATGTAGAAACGCAACTTTCTATAGAAACGCAAAAAAAAATAAGCATTATTCCAAATATAGAAAACAAATTTTTAAGCGAAAAAAGAGAAAGTTTTCTAGACTATATTAACGACAAAACTGTTTTATTTATACAAAATACCGAATCGGTTTCTAACCAATTAGATAAATTGTATAACAAAGCTATTGAAGCTTTTGATAAACTCTCAAAAGATATTAAACACGCTTCGCCAGAAGAACTATTTGTAAATCAAGCACAATTTTTAAAAAAAGCTCTTTATTTTACTGTTGTAGAAATTGGCAATTCGGCTACTTTTAAAACTACAGAAAAAATTTCGTTTTATACTCAGCCCCAACCTTCATTTAATAAACAGTTTGATCTTTTATTAAATAATTTAACAGATAATCAGCTTAACGGATATAAGAATTATTTGTTTTGTTCTAACGAAAATCAGGCAAAACGGTTTGATGATATTTTTGAAAGTCTAGATGAAGAAGCTCACGAAGACAATAGAAAAAATTATAAAACAATTGTTTTTTCATTATATCAAGGGTTTATAGACGAAGAAAACAAAATAGTTTGTTATACAGACCATCAAATTTTTGAGCGATATCATAAATTTAGTATAAAAAATGGTTATTCTAAAAAGCAAAATATAACCTTAAAAGAACTTACTTCTCTTTCTGTTGGCGATTATGTTACACATATAGATCACGGAATTGGTAAATTTGGCGGATTACAAAAAATACAAGTAGAAGGTAAAATGCAAGAAGCCATTAAATTGGTTTATGCAGATAACGACATTGTTTATGTTAGCATACATTCTTTACACAAAATAGCAAAATACAATGGTAAAGATGGAGTTCCACCTAAAATTTACAAATTAGGAAGCAATGCCTGGAAAATTTTAAAACAAAAAACCAAAGCTAGAGTTAAACACATAGCTTTTAATTTAATTCAGCTTTATGCCAAAAGAAGATTAGATAAAGGGTTTGCTTTTGCCCCAGATAGTTATTTACAACACGAACTAGAAAGCTCTTTTATTTACGAAGATACTCCAGATCAAATTACAGCTACTCGAGATATAAAAAATGATATGGAAAGCGACAGGCCAATGGATAGATTGGTTTGTGGAGATGTTGGTTTTGGCAAAACCGAAGTTGCAATTAGAGCCGCGTTTAAAGCTGCAGATAATGGTAAACAAGTTGCTGTTTTAGTGCCAACTACAATTCTTGCGTATCAACATTACCGAACATTTACAGAACGTTTAAAAGATTTACCTGTTAATGTAAATTATATTAACAGATTTAGAACCGCCAAACAGAAAGCCGAAATATTAAAAGATCTAGAAAGCGGTAGTCTTGAAATATTAATAGGAACACATCAGCTTGTAAGTAAAAATGTAAAATTTAAAGACTTAGGGTTATTAATTATAGACGAAGAACAAAAGTTTGGCGTTAACGTAAAAGATAAACTTAAAACAATTTTTTCTACTGTAGATACTTTAACATTAACCGCAACTCCAATACCTAGAACATTACAGTTTTCTTTAATGGCTGCTAGAGATTTATCTATAATATCTACTCCGCCTCCAAATAGATATCCAATAGATACGCTAGTAATTAGATTTAACGAAGAAACTATAAGAGATGCTATTTCTTACGAAATTCAACGTGGCGGACAAGTATATTTTGTGCATAATAGAATAGAAAATATTAAAGAAGTTGCCGGAATGATACAACGCCTTATTCCTGGGGCAAAAGTTGGCATTGGTCATGGTCAATTAAATGGTAAAAAACTAGAAGAATTAATGCTCTCTTTTATGGAAGGTGAGTTTGATGTACTTGTTGCAACTACAATTATAGAAAGCGGACTAGATGTGCCAAATGCTAATACAATCTTTATAAACAATGCTAATGTTTTTGGGTTAAGCGATTTACATCAAATGCGAGGCCGTGTTGGTAGAAGTAATAAAAAAGCCTTTTGCTATTTTATAACGCCACCATATTCTGCAATGACAGATGAAGCTCGAAAACGTATTCAAGCTTTAGAACAATTTAGCGAACTTGGTAGCGGATTTAATATTGCCATGAAAGATTTAGAAATTCGCGGTGCTGGCGATTTATTAGGAGGCGAACAAAGTGGTTTTATTAACGAAATTGGCTTTGAAACCTACCAAAAAATCATGAACGAAGCAATAGAAGAGCTTAAAGAAAATGAGTTTAAAGATTTATATCAAGAAGAAAATAATATAGAAACAAAAGAGTTTGTAAAAGACATTCAAATAGATACCGATTTTGAGCTATTGTTTCCAGACGAATACATAAATAGTGTTACCGAAAGATTAATTCTCTACAACGAATTAAGTTTAATTAAAGATGAAGTTGCTTTAGAAAAATATGAACAAAAACTAATAGATAGATTTGGGCCTTTACCAAAGCAAGCAATAAGGTTGCTTAATAGTGTTAGAATTAAATGGAAAGCAACCCAAATTGGTGTAGAAAAACTTGTTTTAAAACAAGGCAAAATGATAGGTTATTTTATAAGTGACCAACAATCTAGTTTTTATCAAACGAATCGTTTTCATAAAGTACTTATGTTTGTGCAACAAAACGGCAACCTTTGTAAAATGAAAGAAAAAGAAACTAAAAACGGATTGCGTCTTTTATTAACTTTTGACAATGTAAAAAGTATTAATAAAGCATTAGAACTAATTAACCTTATTTAATTATAAAGATTTTAAATCTTTAATAACTTTAAAAGCAACGTCTACTTGTGCTTCGCTAACTAAAATTGTAAATTCGTTAGTGGTAGAAATAACTTCGTAAATTATAATACCTTCCCAAGCTAAACGCTGAAAAATAAAATAATAAATTCCAGGAATAGAAACGTTTTCTTTTGGTAATTTTACTGTTATAGAAGCTAAATTTGCTTGTTTTTGTATAAGTTTTTCCGTTGCGAAAAAAGAATCTACAACATGGCTCATACTATCGCTAACAACAATATTAGTTTCGTTTACTCCTCTAGATGAAGTATAAAAAATATCAGAATAAGTATTTATTTTAGAAATTATTTCTGCTTGTTTATCTAAAATTGTTTCAGAAATAGCATAGGTATAATCTATTAATGATGAACGAACGGTTATTTCGCCAATGTTTTTTAAAATCTTTAAAATTCTATGATTTACTCTAAAATCTAAATCTTCAGATAATCTTTTTAATGCCATTACAATTGCCCCTTGCTTAACATCTTTGCCTAAGTTTTGTTCTAACTCTGGCATCATGTTTCTAGCTAAAGAAGTAAGATTAATTATGCCTTGTGATAAAGCACTTAACAAAAAAGGTTTAGTTTTAATATAGTTTTCTACAACAGAAGAAATTGTCTTCATAAATTAAAAAATTTAGTTCGACAAATATAAGAATAACAAAATGTTAAATATGTAACATTAAATTATAAAAAAATGTTAAAAATAAAAGCCCCTTAATTGTAAAATTAAGGGGCTTTTATTCTTGGTGTTTAATACCAATCGGCATGACGTTTATTTCCGCCTAAATATACCATTAGTCCAAAAGACATATTAAAGTGGCTTCCGGTTGTATAGTCTCCTGTTGCAGAAAAAACTTTACCATCATAATACAAATGTTGTTTTAAATTATATACATAAGAAGCATCTGCAAATAAAGAAACGCTATCGCTAAATCTAAATATTGGTGTTAAACCAATAATAAATGATCCGGTCTTTTCTCTAACATCTGTTTCTAAAGATTCTACAAAACTAGTTCCAAATCCAGAATGCACAAATAAACTCATTAAATCGTTTGTACTATACGGAATCTCTAATTTTTTACCTAAATTATAATGTGCCTGTAAATCAAGTCTAATGTTGTTTACTCCTTCTGTAGAAGATTCTTTAAAACTGTCTGATACAAATTGTGCTTTAACTCCCCAATAATCGGTTATCATAAAACGAGTACCAAGACTATAACTTGAAAAAGATGTAAAAAATTTACTTGATAAATTAGAAACAGTAGACAAGGGAACTCCCATTCCTACTCCTGCCTCTAAAGAAAATTGATTATACGAACCATTTTGGGCAATGGATAGGTTTATAGAACATATAGTTGCTGCAATAAATAATAAATTTTTCATAATAAATTTGTTTAATAACTCAAATATCGTAAATAATAATAATAAAACATAATAATTAGTTAAAAACTATAAAATGCATCTTTAAAATGTATCAGTTTAAAAGTGCTTTTGCTTTTTACTACCGTTATAATATCAAATCTAACATTAACATCTAGATTTTTGGTTATAACATACTCATTTATAGCTTTTACCAATAAATTAATTTTCTTTTTATTTATAAATTCTTGAGGTTCTCCAACCATTATAGACGACCTAGTTTTAACCTCTACAACAGCTAAAGTATTATTTTTTAAAGCTATAATATCAACTTCTGCTTTTTGAAAGGTCCAATTTAAGTCTAAAATAGTATAGTTATGTTCTTGTAAATATTTTACTGCTATTTCTTCTCCTTTTTTACCCAAATCGTTATGTTCTGCCATTAATCAAAAGATAGTTTTGTAGTGTTTTGATTTACTTCTAGCGTTACTGTTCTTCCAAATATTAAAGTTTTATTATCTCTAATATGTCCTGCCGGAAAATCGTAAACTATCGGAATATTATATTTTTGAGTTATATCTTCTATTATTTGATAAGCATCTTTTCCCCAAGGGATATCGTTATCTTTCATGCTTGTCATGCTTCCTACAATTAAACCTTTAATACTTTCTAGACATCCGTTTCTTTTTAAATTCATCATCATTCTGTCTATATGATAAAGGTATTCGTCTAGATCTTCTATAAATAAAATTTTATTTGTACAATCTACTGCCGATTCAGAGCCAAGTAAACTGTATAAAATAGAAAGGTTTCCGCCAGTTAATTCGCCTTGAGCAATGCCTAATTTATTCATTGAGTTGTACGGAACTTCGTAACTTAAATCTTCTCCAAATAAAGATTTTCTTAGACTTTCTTTTGCATCATTTGTAGCTCTTAAAATATTTACAGGCATAATACCGTGAATAGATTTAATACCAATTGTATTAATATGGCTGTGAAAAACGGTAACATCGCTAAAACCTATTACCCATTTCGGATTTCTTTTAAAATTATAAAAATCTATCAAATCTACCATTCTAACTGTTCCATATCCGCCTCTAACGCACCAAATTGCCTTTACATCTGGATTATTTATTTGGTCTTGAAAATCTGTAGCTCTTTCTAAATCGGTTCCTGCCAATTGGTTATTGTCTAAACCAATAGAGCTTCCAATAACTACATCTAAACCCCAACTTTTTAATAAATCTATTGCGGGGTTTAAATTATCGTCTATATTTTTTCTTGCAGTTGCAACTATTGCAACTTTATCTCCTTTTTTTAAATAAGCGGGTGTAATCATCTTTTTTTGAGCATTTACATGAATAGAAATATTGAATAATAGAGAAAATAATAACAAGCTTTTTAAAAAGCCGATGTTTTTGTGTGTAATCATAAAATTTCTAAATTTCAATATAACAAAGAAACAAATAAAGCATTAAATCTTAAAACGATTTTTAATTTATTAAAACATTATCGTATGTATTGCTTATTTTTGCTCCATAAATAGGTTGTTTATTAGAAATTATGATAGAAAATCCAAAAAGATATACAATTACAGCAGCTTTGCCATATACTAATGGTCCAATTCATATTGGTCATTTGGCAGGCGTTTATGTTCCGAGTGATATTTATGCACGTTATTTGAGATTACAAGGTAAAGATGTAGCTTTTATATGTGGAAGTGACGAACATGGCGTTGCTATTTCTATGAAAGCAAAAAAAGAAGGTACAACTCCACAACAAGTTATAGATAAATATGATGGAATTATTCGTCAATCGTTTTTAGATTTCGGAATTTCGTTCGATAATTATTCGAGAACTTCGGCTAAAATTCATCATGATACAGCACAAGAATTTTTTAAAAAATTATATAATAACGGTGATTTTATAGAAGAAGTTACAGAGCAATTATACGATGCAAAAGCAGACCAGTTTTTAGCAGACCGTTTTGTAATTGGAACTTGTCCAAAATGCGACAACCCAGAAGCTTATGGCGATCAATGCGAAAAATGTGGCTCAAGTTTAAATGCAACCGATTTAATAAATCCTAAATCTACAATTACTGGAGATGTTCCGGTTTTAAAATCTACAAAACATTGGTTTTTACCTTTAGATAGATATCAGGATTTCTTAAAGAAATGGATATTGGAAGGTCATGCTAAAGATTGGAAAACGAATGTATTGGGTCAAGTAAAATCTTGGATTGACGGAGGTTTAGAACCAAGAGCTGTAACACGAGATTTAGACTGGGGAATTGATGTTCCTGTAGATGGAGCCGAAGGCAAAAAACTTTATGTTTGGTTTGATGCTCCAATTGGATACATTTCTGCAACTAAAGAATGGGCTGCAAAAGAAGGTAAAAACTGGGAGCCATATTGGAAAGACAAAGACACAAAACTAGTTCACTTTATTGGTAAAGATAATATTGTTTTTCATTGCATTATATTTCCTGCGATGTTGAAAGCCGAAGGCAGCTATATTTTGCCTGACAATGTTCCTGCAAACGAGTTTTTAAATCTAGAAGGCAATAAACTTTCTACTTCTAAAAACTGGGCTGTTTGGTTACACGAATATTTATTGGATTTTCCAAACCAACAAGATGTTTTAAGATATGTTTTAACTTCTAATGCTCCAGAAACTAAAGACAACGACTTTACTTGGAAAGACTTTCAGGCTAGAAATAATAACGAATTGGTTGCTATTTTTGGCAATTTTATAAACCGTGTTGTGGTTTTAACTCATAAATACTATAACGGAATTGTGCCAAGTCCAAACGAGTTTTCGGAAGTGGATGAAGCAATTTTAACAGAGTTAAAAGCTTATCCTGCAGTTATTTCTAGTTCAATTGAACGTTATCGTTTTAGAGAAGCTTTAGGCGAATTAATGAATGTAGCTCGTTTAGGAAATAAATACCTTGCAGACGAAGAACCATGGAAAATGGTAAAAGAAAATCCAGAAAGAGTTAAAACACAAATGTATGTAGCTTTGCAAATAGCTTCGGCTTTACACATTTTAGCCGAGCCTTTTTTACCTTTTACTTCAGCTAAATTAAAATCAATTTTAAATCAAGATAGTAGTTTGTTAACTTGGAATGATGTTGCAAACGAAACAGAATTAATAAAATATGGTCATCAAATAAACGAAGCCCAATTGCTTTTTGCAAAAATTGAAGACGAAAAAATTCAAAAACAAATGGAAAAATTAGAAGCAATTAAAATTGCAAATAAAGCCGAGATTGCTTTGCTTCGTGCCTCGCAACCCCTCGCAATGACAGAACCACAAAAAGAAGCAATTCAGTTTGATGATTTTGCCAAAATGGATTTGCGTGTGGGAACTATTCTAGAAGCTGCAAAAATGCCAAAAGCCAATAAGCTTTTGATTTTAAAAATAGATACAGGAATTGATGTTCGAACGATAGTTTCGGGAATTGCTGAGAGTTTTTCGCCAGAAGAAATTGTGGGTAAAAAAGTCACTGTTTTGGTAAATTTGGCTCCCAGAAACCTTCGTGGCGTAGAAAGTCAAGGCATGATTTTGATGACAACCAACGCCGAAGGAAAACTAGTTTTTGTAAATCCGGATGCGGAAGTTGGGAATGGAGAAACGATAAATTAAATTTTTTCAACCCCCTTTTAGAGTTCAAAACTCTAAAAGGGTTAAAACAAATGAATCAAAAAATGATTAAAAAAATTTACTTCACAATTGCATTATTTTCTTGCTTAAGTAGTTTTTCGCAAGAAATCATAAGTTCAACCCCTATTGATTTAAAAAAAAATGTTGAGGTTTTTGCGTTTGTAAACGAGCCTACAGGACAAACAAATTTATTTTTTTTAAATGAAAATGAAATAAAAGCATTTCGATTAGATGACGAAATGAAATTTATTGACTCTTTGTCAACACCAAGTCCCGAAAAGGGATTTTCTAAAATGCTTGGAAATACAACATCTGGAAATTTGATAAACTTGTTTTGGTCTTCAAATAATCAAAAGAAAATTATTTTGCAGCAATATGATTTTGATAAGCAAAAAATCTCAAATAAAAATTTTACTTTAGAATTTAAAAATGAGATTTATCTACAAGAATTTTCATCAGAGAATACTTTTTTTATCTTAACACTAGTAAAAAAAAGCAATGCTTTCAAATTATATGTGTTTGATAATAACGGAAGTTTAGAAGTGAAAGATATCGACTTAAGTAGCACTAGATTCTACCATCGAGCTGATTTATACGAAACCTTTTTAGAATCTTTTATGCCTTTTGAAACCCCATTTTCATTAGAGAAAATTAACTCAAAAACCCCAGTATCCTTAGTGGAATCGGCTAAGAAAAGAAAATGTTATATTGAAAACAATCAGCTAATTATCACTATTGATACGAACCAAAATTACACTCAACTTATAGAAATTGATTTAGTAACATACAAAGCAACATCAAAAACTATATTACAAACACCTTTCAAAAATTTTAACACAACGAATGTAAAGTTTAATTCCTTTTATTTAGACAGCAAAATATATCAGGTAAAATCTTCTCCAAACAAATTTTATATGACCATTAAAGATTTAAATGGGAATTTATTAAAAGAGTATATGGCAAATGAAGAAATCGCTATTGATTTTAAAAATTCCGAAATTAACCAGCAAGGAAATAACTTTGGAGGGACAGGACAAAAAACGCTGGAACATTCTTCTCAATTTATACGAAAAGTTAATAATTCTAATCTCGGAATTTCCTGTTATGCAATAAAGGGCAACTATATGATTACGCTGGGAAGCGTTTCGGAACAGAATTCTGGAGGTGAAGCAGCAATGTATGGTGGGATGTTTGGTGCTGTTGGAGTATTATTGGCTTATGCTATTTCAAATCCTACACTTGAAAGTTTCAACTCTTATTCCGGCAGAAAATCGATAACAATTGCTGGTTTGTTTGATAAAAATGATAATCATATTCAGGGAGAGATAAATCCATTGGCTTTTGATAAAATTAGTATATTTTTTGACGAAAATAAAAAAATTAAAGCACAAACTTTATTTAGAACAGATGCATATTATTTAGGGTACTACGACATTTATAATAAAACATATAATTTAAGAAAATTCGAAGATTAAACCCATGAATCCAAAAATAATCGCTTTCGACGCAGATGATACTCTTTGGCACAACGAGCCTTACTTTGACGAGGCACAAGAACGATTTGCCAAATTATTTCAAGATTATACCAGTAAACAAGATGTTTTACAGTTGATTTTATCACATCAAGTAAAGAATTTACCATTATATGGTTTTGGCATAAAAGCATTTACACTTCCAATGATTGATTCTGCTTTAGAATTGACTAATCATAAAATTTAGGGCGATGGTATTCAAAAAATTATCAATAAAGAAAAATAATTTTTCTAGTTCTTAAACGAAATTCAACACTAAAATTCTTATCTTTCTAAAAATTTAGAAATGAAAAAATTTACCTTTTTAATGCTGATGTTGATCTCTTTTAATGCTATCTCGCAAACAGAAAGTAGCACTCAACTTTTTTGGAATAATCTCCAAAATCTATGTGGAAAAACTTTTGAAGGAAAAGTAGTTGAAGCCCCAGAAAATGACAGTTTCAGAGGTCATAAATTAGTAATGCACGTTCGTTCTTGTAATGAAAACACTATTAAAATTCCGTTTTTCGTAGGAGATGATAAATCAAGAACCTGGGTTTTAACCTATCAAAATGATAGAATTCAGTTAAAACATGATCATCGTCATGAAGATGGATCTCCAGATAAAGTTACTCAATACGGAGGAATAGCTAGTAATGAGGGTTTTCCAAACTTACAGATGTTTCCTGCGGATAAAGAAACGGCAGATTTAATTTCATACGCATCAACCAATATTTGGTGGATTACCATTGATGCTATATCTTTTACATATAATTTAAGAAGAATTGGAACAGACCGCTTTTTTTCTATTAGTTTCGATTTAACAAAACCTATAGCAGCACCAGATGCTCCATGGGGATGGAAAGATTAATGTATTAAGATGGGTTCTATAAATTAGTTTTTTTCATCTATATAAATAGTTGTACTGATGTTCTTTTTGTTTTATTTATCTCACATTGTAATATTTTTTATAGGAGTTCGATGAACTTAGTTTTGGCATCTTTTTTCCATTTTTGTTGTCTTATAGTCCGCTATAAGACAACAAAAATAAAAAAAATCTATTCAAAATAAATTCAAAAATAACTATCAGCTAATTTATAGAACCCGCCTAAAATAAAAAAAGCGACAATTTCTTAGACTGCCCCCAAAAAGTTAGACACTATTGGGGGTATTTTTATGGAAAGAAAAGTCAAGTATGATTACACATTTAAGTTAGAATGTGTAAAATTAGTTTTAGAGAAGCACTACTCTTGTGTTGCTA
>Ga0209702_10001433_pt1 | contig 45628 bp, 29 predicted proteins | sample FRY01_FD_187210 | JGI IMG/M metagenome (GOLD analysis project Ga0209702, IMG submission 187210) | Freshwater microbial communities from Lake Fryxell liftoff mats and glacier meltwater in Antarctica - FRY-01 (SPAdes) (version 2) | ecosystem: Environmental > Aquatic > Freshwater > Ice > Glacier... | reverse complement strand
TGGTTTCGGTGTGGCCGTCTTTCGCGGTGGTGGTGGTCAGCAGCGCCGTCGTGCCGTCCACGGCGAGCTTGGAGCGGCTGACGAGATCGCCAGAAGGCGAGGTGATCGTGCGGGTCTTGCCGCCGTAGGCGTCGGTTTCAATCTCGACGCTGTTCCCGCCGTTGTCCGTGCTGGTCACCAAGTCGTAGATCGTCTGGCCGCCCTGCACGACCTGTGTCTGGCGACCGGAGGCAATGTCGTAGGTGTAGTTGGTGGTGCTAACGACGCTGTCATCGGCAGCCAGGGTTTCCGTCTTGAGTAGCCGGTCCCGGCTGTCGGTGTAGGAGACCACCCGCAAAGCTGCGGCGGTGGCCGGTGCTCCTGCGACCCAGGTCTGAAGTGTCTGCAAGCGAACGCGGCGGCTGACGGGAACGTCCACGCCGGCGAGAGTCACGACAGCCGGAAACTCCTCGTAGGCGGTTACGTTGCCGGATTCATCGCGTGACAAATCGGTGCGCCCGGTGGTGGTGTTGACGTAAGATTCGCTGGTCAGGCTGGCCCCTCCTGCGCCGGGCAGCGTCCGGGTGGTGATGTAACAGAGGCTCCGATTAGAGCTCTCCCAAGTTGATTCGCTCTCACTCACCCTTCGGGCAGCCTGTGGCTGTCTGTCTCGCTGCTGCTCGGCTCACAGGCTTCCCTTGTCATGCACCTCTGCCCTGGTCGCGGACCCCGGTGGCTCGCCCATCGCTGGCCATTGGTCGCGATGTGCGCACTGGTCCCCGCTATGCCAACGGCGAAGACAGTCCACGAGGAAAAACTTTCGAGGCTCAATTCCACGGCTTTAGTGCTCGCTGTCAACGGTTGCCTCGCTGCGCTCGCCCTGCGGGCAGCCTGTGGCTGGCTGTCTCCGCTTCGCTCCGGCTCATGCCAGCCTCACGGCTGACGATGCATGACTCGCTTCCGGCTGTCTGGCTCCAGACTTTACCGCGCGGGGTTCTTACCCGCTGGGCTGCGTTATAAGGTTTCGATGTTCTAACTTTCATTTTACTGTTTGTCTGATGTCCTCCTTATCTGTGTTTATCTTGGCGCAATGACCTCTTACTTCTAACGTCTTACGACTCACTTCTTCCCACTCACCACGCTACACACCGTCCCGTTCGCGAGCCGCGTCAGCAATTCGTCCCCATCGCTCACCTCCGCCGCATCTTTGAGCACACGCCCGGCGGCGTTCGTGGTGAAGGAAAAGCCGCGCGCGAGGACGGACTGCGGGCCGATGTGCTTCAGCAGCTCGCCGCGTGACTCCATCCGGTCCGTGAGCCGGTCCAAGCGGTGAAACAGCCCCTGGCGCAGCCGTTGCGCGTAGTTTTCCGCCCGATGCACCGCCTCGGCCAGTTGCACGCGCGGATGATGCGCGGCGAGGACGTGCTGCTTCTGCGTGAGATCGTCGGCCAGGCTCTGCATGCGCTCGCGCACGGCGTCGCGCAGGCTGGATTCGGCCTCGTCCGCGTTTTGTTCCGCCTGTTGCAGCAAACGCTCGGGCGCATGCCGCAGCGGGCCTTTGGCGGTGAGTTCGAGGACGTGCTGCTGATGATCGAGCAACGTGCCGACGCGTGCTTTCAGCGTGCGGGCGATGCTGTCAAAGTGCCGCAGCAGCTCGGCGCGGTCGGGCGCGAGCAGTTCCGCCGCCGCGCTGGGCGTGGGCGCGCGCAGATCGGCCACAAAGTCGGCGATGGTGAAGTCAATCTCATGCCCGACGGCGGCGATGACCGGGATCGGGCACGCGGCGATGGCACGGGCCAGCGCCTCCTCATTGAAGCACCACAGATCCTCCAAACTGCCGCCGCCACGACCCACGACGATGGTGTCCGGCACCGGCAGGCCGTGTGCCTCGGCATTGCCGAGCACTTGCAGCGCACGCACGATTTCCAGCTCCGCCCCCTGCCCCTGCACGCGCACCGGAAACACCAGCACGCGCACCCACGGCGCACGCCGCGTGAGGATGTTCAGCATGTCCTGGATCGCCGCGCCCGTGGGGGAGGTGACCAGCGCCACCACGCCCGGAAAGCGTGGAATGGGACGCTTGTTTTCCTCATCAAACAGTCCTTCGCCGTGCAACTGCCGCTTCAGCGCCTCAAACCGCTCCTGCAGGGTGCCTTTGCCCTTCGCCTGCACCTGTTTGACCACCATCTGGTACTGGCCACGCGGTTCATACACGCTGATCTCGCCATGCACTTGCACCAGCGCCCCGTCCTGAATACGCGCGGTGCAGCGGGCGGCAGCGCCGCGAAAAAACACGCAGGAAAGCTGCGCCCCCGCGTCCTTCAGCGTGAAGTAATGATGCCCGGAGGATTGCAGGCGGTGGTTGCTGATCTCGCCCTCCACCCACACGCTGCCGATGCGCCCCTCCAGCACCTCGCGGATCTCGCGGGTGAGCTGGGTGACGGAGAGAATCTCGTTTTCTTCAGGCATGCCACGCGGATTTGACACAGTTGCCGGCAAAGTCCAGCCGCATGCCGCCGAGGATGGTTGCAGAAGATGAGCGCAGACCTAAAAAATGGAGCGCTCCCTCACCCCGCTCGCGTCACGCGCTTCCAGAAGAAATCCAGTTCGCGGGCGAGCACGCTCATCACCTGCGCGGGGGCGGCCTGTAGGGCACCGCTTTCGGACTCCTTGATGATGCGCTGCATGGCGTAGAGCGCGGCCACGGCCGGGGTGTCGAGGTGGATCGCATCGACATGCGGGCGCAGCGCTTCCGGCACGGCGCTACTCTGCTGCAGCATGGACCAGCTCTGCTGCTCGCGGTCGGTTTTGAAGGTGGTGATCTTCAGCTTCGGCACGGCCTCAATGGCGTTGGCACTCAGCTCGGCCAGACGACCGGCGGCAAACCCGGCCAGCGTGCGCCAGTAGGAGGTGTCGGCAAAATTCGCGAGGCCGAAGATGACCTCCAGCCCCTGCAAGGACCAGCACATCGCATAGCGACCGGTGAGGCCGGGCAGCTCATGCTCGCTAAAGCGCACCAGCGGAAAGCGTTTCCCCGCTAGGCGAATGAGTTCCGCCAGTTTCGTGTAATCCAGCGGCAGGGAGTCGGCCTCGGCGGACATTTGCAGCCGCAATGCTTGGTAACGCCCCAGCAGCGCGTCACGCTCCGCATCCACCGGCACGGGTGCTGTAGCGGGAGCCACCGCAGCGGCCACAGTTGCCACCGCCGCCGGTGCGACGGAATTCATCACGCCCGCCAGACGCTTGGCGACAACGTGCGTGCTGCTGTCATCCGCGCCGGGGCCGGGAACACTCGGCTGGCGCAGTTTGCCCAGCATTTCGCGCAGATTTTCAAACGCGCCCGCCGAACTCGGCGAGAACTGCGTCTGCTGCTTGGCCTCCGCTGAACGAACCGGCTCCACAGGTGCCTCCACCGCGCTTGGCGGCGGCAGGTAGGTGCCCTTGATGACCGGCAACGGCGGCTCGAGCTGCTGCGGCAGCGCCGGCGTCGGTTCCGCCAGCCCTTCGGCCATGAGCTTCATCTGCGCCGTGGTGCTGGAGTCAAAAATCGACATCTCGTCTGCGGCTGACGGCTCGCTGTCAGGAATGGTTTCCGTCAGCAACGGCAGCATGCCGGAGTCCTCGTCTGCTTGCGCCGCTCTTTGTGGCGAAATTGATGCCAGCGGCGGCGGTGAGGCCAGGGTCTGCTGGAAAAAGTCCCACTGCTTCGCCACATGCCGCAAAAAGACCCGAGCGGAAACCGAACCGAGTGGCCGACCGAGGAAATAGCGCTTCACATCCACGAACCCGGTGAATTCATTCGCCTCATCGCCGCCGATGCCCGCGTGCCGTAGCCGCAGCCGCAGCAACGCCGCCGCCTCGCTTTCACCAATGCCACGCAGCAGCATTTGCGACGCGGTGAGGCGGTCCTCCATCGCGCTGGGCAGATGATGACCAAAGGTGGCCTGCCAAACGTCCTGGTTCAAGCTCAGCACCACATGCACGCCGTCCATTTCCGACATGTCGAGTAGTAGCGAGGCGATGCGCAGTCCAGCCTCGGGATGGCGATAATACGCGTCCAAATGATCCACCAGCAGCACCACCGGACGCCACAGGCCCAGCAGGCGCAGCCACGTCACCGGCCCTTCATTTGCCCCGTCTGCCGCCAGCATGCGCAGCACTGCCATCTTCGACATGCCGCCGTCCAGCGCGTGGTTGAGCATGGCATCCACCCATGATTCGAGCGCGGCGGGGATCGCCGGCACCCGCTTCATCGCCTGCTCGGTCATCGGCTGACGAAGCTGCGCCTCATGCTTGCGCACCCAGTCACCGATCATTCGCGCACTGCCGTTCAGATCGAAAATTTCCACCGGATCGCCCGTCAGCACGCGCAGCGCCTGTTCCTTGTTCGCACAGGGTAGCGTATCGCTTTCGATCAAGCGCCGAACTAGGGCCGCGCACACGCCCGCACAGGCTTCACGCAGTTTCGTCCAGCCTTCACGCGCCGTTTCCGCCCGGGCCATGGATTCCAAACCACGCACCGCTACTGCGGCGATGCCAATCTCGTCTTCCAATCGAAACGCTAACGGCACCAGCACCACCTGCCCGCCTGCCGCTGCCGTGAGACGGCCGAGCAGATGCGTCTTGCCATAGCCCGCACGCGGGGCCGTGAGCAGCAGCAGCGGCTGCCCGCCTACACGACCCACGCTGCTTTGGCGTTCATCAATCGTCGCCGTCAATTGGCCCAGAATGTCCACGTTCAGGCCCGGCACGGAGCGGTTTTCCTCCACGCCGAAGGGCCCGGCGCAGACATCATCCGCGAAGGGGTTCACAGCCTCAGCCGGAGACAATGCCGGAGGCAGGCCCAAAGCTAAGGGTGTCAATTTCGGCGATGTTGATTCTGAACTTTCCACAATGAATCCGGTTTCAGTGTTCTGATTTGATTCTGTTTCAATGATATTTATGCCAAGCAGTGCCTTTCAGAAAGTAAGTTTTTCGTTTTTGATGGAATTCCCTGTTTTGAGAAACGCCGTATTCCAAATCCGTCTCACGTCGGTTTTTCCGCCAGGAAGCCGAGGACGCAGAGATTAAATCAGCTCAGAAAATCTGCCAATTCCCCCGGCTCCGCGATAAGTCGTGTGTCCCAATGCATCAAAGACTGCGCGATAAATACGGGCAGGTGCCGAACCTGCTATCAAGAGGCACGGTTTTGCCTTTATATAGGACATCCGCCGTGATCCCGAAAAGAAGCTCCAGCCAGCCGCGTTAAGCCACGCACTCTCTCATGAACCTCGCCCTCCGTCCCGCCACGCACGAAGCCCTGCAACGCTTTCGTCAACGCCGTCAGCAACTGCTGCAAGCCCGCGCCCTGCTTTGCGCTATCGCCACTGCCCTCGCTGCCTTCCTGCTCATCGCGCTGCTCGACCGCGCCTGGTTCATGCCGGATTTGATTCGCCCATGGATCACGCTGCTAGTGTATGCCGGGGCCTTGTATGCCGCGTGGCAGGTCGCCTGGCGCTTCATTGCCCAAGCTAGCGGCAAAGAAGGCACCGCGAAGCTCATCGAAGCCGCCGAACCAGCCCTGCGCGAACGCCTGCTCGCCGCTGTGGAGCTGGCCGATCCCAATGACGGCTCCGACATCCGCGACTCGGCCGAGTTTCGTGAAAAACTGCAGGATGACGTGGCCGCCTCGGTGGAAGGCATTGATTGGAGCACCCGCCTGCCCACGCGCAGCTTGAAACCGTGGTTCCTGGCCACCGGCAGCATCGCTCTGCTCATTCTGGCGCTGTGTTTCGTACCCGGCTTGCACCTGCGCGGTTTCTTTGCCCGTGCGGCCCTGCCCTTTGCCAATCTGGAGCGGCCCGCCTCGGTGAAAATCCACATCCTGGAACCCGCGGCCACGAACACGCTGGCCCCCATCGGCTCAGAGATGCCGCTGGTCATCGAAACTGAGGGGCCGAAGCCCGCGCTGGTCACGCTGGAAATTCAATCCGCAGGCTCGAAGCCGCGCCTAAGCGAACTCTCCAACGTGAGCAGCCTGCGCTTTGAGGGCATCGTGCCTGTGGGCCAGAGCGATGTGCGCTACCGCATCCATGCCGCAGATGCCATCACGCCCTGGCGCACATTCAGCGCCCGTGCGCGTCCGCGCATTGTCGAGTTCACCCAGACCATCGTGCCGCCCGCCTATTCCGGCTGGCCGGAAACCACCAGCACCGCCGATCATGGCGACATCGAAGCACTCGACGGCTCCACCATCAAACTCACGCTCAAAACGAACCAACCCGTCGCGCAGAGTGATCTCGTGTTGAATCCCGAGCAGCTGGCCAAACAAACCCTCGCTGCGACCACGCAGCCGGATGGATTGATCCATGCAGACATCGCCGTGAAGCTGGAGCACGCCTCCTGGCAGATCGCGCTGAAGGCGCAGGAAACCGGCTTCACCAATGAGGAGAGCACGCCCTGGCGCATCACCACCATTCCCGACCTGCCGCCGACCGCGCAGATCAATGATCCCCTCGAACAAATCGAGCTACTGCCGGATGAAGCCGTGCGCATCGCCGCCATCGCCACTGACGATGTCGGTCTCAGCAGCGTGAAAATCGCGCATGCCATCAACGGCGCAGGTTGGACCGAGCGCGACCTCCCCATCGCCAAGGCCACGAAAGAAGCGCCCGTGCAGACGCTGATCCCGCTCGCACCGCTCGGCGTGAAGCCTGGCGACGCGCTGCTGGTGAAACTCATCGCCACCGATTTGAAAGGGCAGAAAGCCGAGTCACCGCCGGTGCGCGTCATCATTCTGGAACAAACCATCGACCCGCAGCAGCGTCAGTGGGCCGAGTCGCAACGCCGCCTCGCCCAACGGGCCGAGCGACTCAATGAACAGACCCAGGAACTGCGCAAAGCCCTCGAAAAAGTGCGCAAAACCGAGCGCACCCAAAAGAAAGACGCCAATCAGCCGAAGAACGAGGCCGAAAACGCACTCGCCACCGCCCAGGAAAAACTTGAGCAGGTCAAAGCCGAAGCGGACGAGTTGTGGAATGCCTTGAAGGAAGCCGCGCGCGACGCCCCCAACCAACTTGATGCCGCCGAAGCCCAACTGCTGGGCGAACGCCTCGCGCAGATGCGCCGTGCGAACCTCGCCGAGTTGGAAAAACTCAACACCGAAGCCATCGAGAGCACCGAGCAGCTCAAACGTGCCGCCAGCGAAGCCGCCGCCAATGCCAGCGTCATCGCGGACGCCGCACGCGCCTTTGCCGCCGAGGACACCGCCAAAATCGCCGCCCAGGAATCGCAGCAACTGCAGCGGCAGGCCAAACTGCTCACCGAAAACGCCCTGCCCGCCAATCGCGATGCCGAAAAGCGCCCGCAATGGCAGGAGCAGCAGCGCGCTCTCATGGCGCAGACGAAAACGCTGCAAAAAGACCTCCAGCAGCTCGATACCGCGCAAAATGGCCGCAATCGCAATCAGTTGCAGGATCTCGACAAAAAACTCAACGAATCCGGCAGCGATCTCGCCAGTAGCCTCGACAAGGCGGATCAAACCAAAAGCCCCGAGCATCTCTACGGCGCCTCCGACAATCTGCGCAGCCGTTTGCAGCAGGCTGCCGATGTGTCACGCAGCATCGCTGAGCAGACGATGAATGACGCCAACCAGCGCCGCCAACAGCTCGGTAAGCAGGACAACCCAGCGCTCGCCAAACTGGAGGAAGCCAAAAATTCCCTCGCTGAAGCCGAAAACGCCGCCCGTGATCCACGCAATGCCGCCAAGCGCAAGAACGACGCGCCCCCGCCTGCTGAGAAAGCGGAGCAGCAGCTCGCCGCAGCGGCGAAACAGTTGCAGGACCAAGCGGAGTTGCGTGAGCAGAACCGCCTCACCAACACCCAGGCCGCGCTCGACATGAACCGCGCCAGCCGTGCGGCGGATGAACTCGCCCGCATGACCGCCGAGGCCAAAAAAATCGCCGTGCCTGAGCCGGACAAGGACAAGGACAAAAAACGTCAAGCCGCAGCCCCGCCGAACGAGGCCACCAAGGCACTGGGCGCTTTGAAGGAACAAGCCACCCAGCTCGCTCTCGCCACGCGGGCGCTGGAGGCGGACGCACTCGCGCAGGATGCCGCGCAGGCACTTGAATCCGCGCAGGCCGAGGCCATGCAGCCCGCGCACCGCCAGGATCTCGCGCAGAGCAACGCGCAGGTCAAAGCCGCCGCCGAGGCGCTGCAACAACTCCCCGAAAAGATCAATCGCGCCCGTCTGCCGGAAGCCATGCAGAAAAACGACCCGCAGGCCGCGAACAACCTGCGCCAGGCCGCGCAGCAGGCCAGCGATGCCTCCCGCAACGCCGCTGAGCAAAGCAAGCAGCTCGCCCAGCAAGCCGCGCAACAGCAGGCCGGTCAGGAATTGAACACGGCACCTTCCCAACAGGCCACCGCCGACGCGCAGCGCAAGGCGAACGAACTCGCCGCGCAGTTGCAGCCGCAGGTGGCCGCCGCCCGCGCCCAGCTCGCCGCCTTGACGCCTGAAGTCAGTGAAATGATGAAGCGCGTGGCTGAGGATCTGACCCAAACGCAGCAGGAAACGCAAACCGCCGCCAATGACGCGAAGGCCGAGAAACCGGTCGAAGAAGTCGCGGAGAAAGCGCAGGATTTGCGCCCCGAAGCCGCCAAGAACGCCGAAAAAATGACCGCGCTCCAAGCCGCGCTGCGTCAGGAGGCCAACGCCGCTGATGTGACGAAAAAACCGGACGCACAGATGGCCCGCACCGCCGACGTGGCGCTGGCGCAGATGCAGGAGAAGTCCCCACAGATCGCGCAAAATTTGAAACAGGCCGCGCAAGCCACGCAGAGCCAACCACAGGCGCAGAACTTGCAAGCCGCGGCCGACGCGCAGCAGCAGACCGCGCAAGCGCTCCAACAGCTCGCGCAGAACATGCAGAAGACGGAGCAGGGCCAGCAGCTCACCGAGGCCGAGCAGGCCGCCATGCAACAGATGGAGCAGGAACTCGGCGTGCAGGAGCCGCTGGATGAAGCCTATGACCGCGCCAAGGAGCTGGCGGAAATGGCGCAGGACGCGCAGCAGGATCCGCAGGCCGTGCTAGCGGCTTTGGAAAAAGAGCTCCCGAAAAACCCGTCCATGCAGAAAGCGCTGGCCGAAGTCGCGAAGAACACCGCGCAGCAGTCCGAACAGGCCGTTGCCAAGGAAACGCAGCAGGCCGTGCAAAACGGCATGGCGCAGAAGCAAGCCGCGAATGATCTCGCCCGCGTCTCCCGCCATCAGCAGCGCCTGGGTGATGAAGATGCCGCGCAGCAGGTAGCGCAAGCCAGCAATCAATTGCAACAGGCCGCCCAACAGGCCGAGGCCACACAGGCCAATCCCGTGCCGAACCCGCAGGCCGCACAGCAGAGCCAGGCCAGCGCCGCCAAAGCCGCTAAGGCAGCCGAAGCCACCGCCAGCCAGACCGCCCCGCCAATGCTCGCCTCACCGCTGGAGCAGTTGCAGGGCCAGATGCTCGCGCAGGCGCTCGATCAACTCGATGCGCAGCTTCATCCCATGCAGAGCGGTCAGCAGCAGGCCCAAGACGGCCAACAACAGCAGCAGGCCGGTCAGCAACAGGGCCAGCAGGCGCAGAACTCACTCAATCAAGCGCAGCAGGCTCAGCAGCAGAGCATGGCCGACTCCCGCAATCAGGGCCAGACTCCCGGGCAGAAACCCGGCCAGCAGCAGATGGCGCAAAACCAGCAGCAACAGGGCCAGAACTCCCAGGCCCAGAGCAGCGAAGGCGGCAATCAATCCACCGAACTGCAAGACGGCGTGCTCGGCCAGATGACCGTCCTCGTGAACGGCGACTGGGGCCACCTCCCACAAAAAATGGCCGACGACCTCACCGAAGCTACGAGAAGTGAAGCCGCCCCCGAATACCGCGCCGCGATCGAGAGCTACTACAAAGCCATCGCGACGAAGGCGAAGCGGTGATGTGTGCGAAACCGGCAGATTTGTGAATCACCTTCCATATTAGACGTTTCTGAACGCACCGTGAAATGAGGAAACTTTTTTCCGGCCTATTCGCTGTATCAGCACTCGTCACGAGCGCTGGTTATGCCCTCGCTATCACGCAGCAAGAGGAGATGTATCTCATCGTGCATTTGGCCTTGCTCACCTTCGTGGTCATGGCGGCCATCTCCGCCTTTTACTTATTTCGTTCGTCCGCCGCGTGGGAGGCTTCGCTGGTCTGTCCCTCCTGCCATCAATCCGCCGTTCTTTCGCCATGCGTGATAGCGCAACCACGCCCAAGCATTATGGCACTCATATTTGGCGGCATTGTCCTCACTGTTCTTATCCACCAATCACAGCAGCGCCGTTTCCGTTGCAACGCGTGCTCAACCGAATCGAAGAGGCGCACTGTCGGTTCGTATCTTGCCGTCGCCTGGTGCCTGAGCCTGATCCTATTTATCGTTGCGGCAGTAATTTCCGAATGACCGCAGTGCCTGACGTGGTTTTCGCTTTAGTGTCTGTTGAAGCGGACTGCTCGGTATTTTTATCAGCGGCAAGAAAGGGTCGAGGGGCGATAGTTGACAGGCTATGCGAAGACATTTCAGGCGAAAAACAGCAACGACACAAAACCAGCTCCAGCGACTTGACCGACGCCGCGCAGAAGATCGTTGCGGCGGTGAAGGCCACCTAAACGGAGCTGTTTCGCATGGAGAGTGGGATTGGCGGCGTACTTCGCCTGCCATGAACACACTTACCCGCCGTCAATTCGCTCTCGCCACGCTTGCCGCGCCATCGTTGCTCAAAGCCGCTGCTAGCGCAGACAAGATCAACCTCGCCTTCATCGGCCCTGGTGGGATGGGCACGAATCACATCAAGACGATGTGCAAACGTGACGACGTGATCTTTTCGTGGGTGTGTGACGCGGATTCCAAACGGGCGGAAACTGCCGCGAAGACGATTCAGGAACTCACCGGCCAGACACCGCAGATCGCGGGCGACATGCGACGGGTGTTAGATGACAAGGCGGTGCAGGCCGTGTTGATGGCCACGCCCGACCACTGGCATGCTCCTGGAGCCATTCTGGCGGCGAATGCCGGCAAGCACGTCTATGTGGAGAAGCCCTGCTCGCATAATCTGCATGAAGGCCGACTCATGATCGAGGCGGCGGCGCGCAACAAGGTCGCCATGCAGATCGGCACGCAAAGCCGCAGCACCGCGCACATCCAGCAGATCGTCGAAAAGCTGCGCGGCGGTATCATTGGCGACATTTTGGTGGCGAAGGCCTGGAACAGCCAGCTACGGACCAATCACGGCCACAAACCCGACTCTGAACCGCCGCCGCACCTTGATTACGACCTGTGGCTCGGCCCGGTGCCGAAGGTTCCCTTCAAGAGCACCTACCATCCCGCGCACTGGCGCTGGTTTCATCATTTTGGCGCAGGCGATTTCGGCAACGACGGCGTGCATGACATCGACATCGCCCGCTGGGGTCTCGGGGTGGAGCAGCATCCGAACCGCATCATCGGCCAGGGCAGCAAGCTGTTCTTTGATGACGATCAGGAGTGGCCGGATACGCTGTATTGCGGCTTTGAATACGACATCGCCGGCAAAACGAAGCAGCTCATCTACGAGCAGCGCGACTGGAGCCCCTACGTCCAGGAAGGCCACGAAAACGGCTGCGCCTGGTATGGCACGGAAGGCCTGGTCATCGGTGGCAAGGCCAAGGGCTGGCAGATTTTTGGCCGCAAAAACAAGCTCATCGAGGACATCCAGCCGTCGTCCGGACCCGACCTCGCCGCGCATCATGCGAATTTTTTCGACGCCATCCGCAGCGGAGCCAAACTCAACGCCGACATCACGATCAATCACCTTTCCACCGCCCTCTGCCACCTCGGCAACATCGCCGCCCGCACCCGGCGGGCGCTGGTGTTTGATCCGGTGCAGGAGCAGTTTATCGGTGATGCCGACACCTCGAAACTGCTCAAGCGGGAGTATCGCGAGCATTGGGCCGCCCCTGTGGGTTGAGATTTGGCCGCAAAAAAGCGCAAAGAAATGCTCCCGCCAAAGCCCATCAAATTTTTTGCCCTTTTTGCGTTTTTTTGCGGCCAATCACCTGCTACCGATGATCCGCCTCCAAACCCCAAGATCGAAGCCCTGCCCAAGTCAGCCGCACTCCCCACGGACACACCGGCCAAGATCGAACTCGGTCGCTTGCTGTTCTTTGACCCGGTGCTCTCCGCCACGCGTGATGTCGCCTGCGCCACCTGCCATCATCCGCAGCACGGCTGGGCGGATGGCAGGCCCACACCGCTCGGCGTGCATGCCAGCGGCATCGGGCCGCAGCGGAAACTGGTCAAAAATGGCAATCTCCAGCCGCTGCAACGCAACACGCCCACGATTCTCAACACCGCCTTCAACGGCATCGAATCCGGCAAAGCGTACGCCCCCACCCAAGCGCCGATGTTTTGGGACAATCGCGAACGCGGTCTCGAAGCCCAGGTTTTGGTGCCCATGCGCAGCCGCGAGGAGATGCGCGGTGATGGTTGCAGCGAGGCCGAGGCTGTGCCTGCGATGATTCAGCGGCTCAAGGCCATCCCGGAGTATGTGACGCTGTTTGAAACAGACATCACCGCCGAAGGCGTTGCGCAGGCAATCGCCGCGTATGAACGCACGCTCATCACGCCTGATTCCCCCTTTGATCGCTTCATGCGCGGCGACACAGCCGCCATGACGCCCGCGCAGCAGCACGGCATGCAGGTGTTTCAAAAAGCCGGCTGCGCCCTCTGCCACAACGGCCCCATGTTGTCCGACTTCAAGCTCCACGCCATCGGCCTCACGGACTTCACGACACAGCGCCATGAGTTCCGCACGCCCACGCTGCGCAATTTGAAGTACACCGCTCCCTACATGCATCACGGCGGCATGCAGACGCTCGATGAAGTGCTACTCTTTTATGATCGCCTCATGGACCAAGCCGCCGAAACCCTCGAAGGCGGTGACAGCGCGACGCTGCCGCCACTCGATCCCCTGCTGCGTCAGATGAACATGCTGCCGGCAGACCACGCGCCGCTCAGCGTCTTCCTCGAAGCACTCAACAGCGACGACTACGACAAGTCAATGCCCGCGCATGTCCCGAGCGGCCTGCCCGTGGCCGGACAGGCCATCAAACCGTAAAAAAAGCTCGCTTTTCAGCATGAATTTGATTTCATGGGACCATGAATGCAGCATCCACCCACACCGGCCATCCCCGGTTTCAGGCCATCCTGCTCAAGACGGCGGGAGCCATTTCGTTCGTGACGCTCGGCGCGGTCTTCGCGCCGGACTATGCGCTCGGAAAACTGCACTGGCTGCTTGGCATGGGCCGCCTGCCGGAATCGGCGCTGCTGCGGTATCTCGCCGCCGGTGGCTCGTTCGTTTACATCATCACGGGCTTGTTGATGTGGGTGATGGCCGGCGATGTCGTGCGCTATCGCCCCATGATCGTGCTGTCCGCATGGATCGTCCTGGTAGCTGCGCCGATCTACTGGCTCATCAACACCCAAGCCGGCATGCCCTTGTGGTGGGCATGGATGGACACGCTCGCATGCCTTGCCTTTGGCATCGCGCTGCTCTGGGCATGCCACGCCAAGCAGAAGACCCCTTGAGCGAATGCGCATCAATTGCGCAAGGGCTCAGGGTGTGCTGCTGGACAACGAGGACGGGCAGCCGTTCGCGGGTGATCAAAGACTGTGGCGACTAGCCGCGCTTCGCCTTCTTCTCCTGCTTAGCGATCTTCTTCTCCTTCATGGTTTTCTGTGGCGTCTTCTTTTTCTCTTTCTTGGCGTCTTGTGCTTTCATGGTGGTGTCTTGATTGAGTTCGTCGTCCGCTGTCAGACAGTATGCTGCGTTTTTAAAGCGTGCTGGCGAAATGTCCATGCCAGGATGCGGCTCTTTTTCTGACCTTGGGCCATGTCGATGATCCGTACATCGGCTGCCTGCACCTGCCGCAGGCTCGTTTGCAAACGCGGCAGATGCTCGCTCTTGGAAACCAGCGTGGTGAACCACTCGCAGCGGTCCGCAAAGGCCACGCTCTGCGCGATCATGCGACGGATGAAGGCCAGTTCGCCGCCTTCACACCACAACTCCCCTGCCCTGCCACCGAAGTTCAACACGCTCGGCTTCTCACCGAGGTTCCGCAGCTTCCGTTGCGTCCCAGCCGCCGCTGCCGCTGCCGAAGCATGGAACGGCGGATTGCACAGCGTCAGCGCAAAACGCTCCCTCGGTTGGATGATGCCCTGAAAGCACTCCGTCGCTGATTGTTGCAGCCGACACTCGATCAAGCCAGCCACGCGCGGATTTGCGGCGATGATTTTTTTTGCCCAACGCAATGCTGCCAGATCAATTTCCGCACCGACAAAGCTCCAGCCATACTCGCTCGCGCCGATCAGCGGATAAATGCAGTTGGCACCCGTCCCGATGTCCAGCACCCGCACCGCCGGCCCGCGTCGCAACGAAATCAGATCCGCGAGATGATGCAGGTAATCGCTGCGCCCCGGAATCGGCGGGCAGAGATAGCCGGGCGGGATGTCCCAGTGCTCCAGTCCATACGCCGCCTTCAGCAGCGCCTGATTTAGCATCTTCACCGCCTGCGGATTGGCATAGTCGATCGAATCATCGCCATACGCGTTCGGTTTCACGAACGCCGCCAGCGCCGGGCTGCCTGCGATGAGCTGCGGGAAGTCATAGCGCGTGCGAAAACGGTTTCGCGGGTGCAGTCCCTCTTTGATGACGTTGTTCATGCCAGCATCAGAGATGAGGTTGGCCGCAAAGAAACGCAAAAAGGGATGGGAAAGTAGGCTGCATGTTCATTCCGCTCTTTTGCGTTTTTTTTGTGGCTATTCATCCCTGTTGGTTCCCGCCCGGCGGTGTGCGGTCATCGCCGAAATATTTCTCGCTGCGGTAGCGCAGCCAGACGCGGAGTACCTGCGGCACTTTCTCCCGCTCCGCTTCGCTCAGCGTCTCATAGAGCGCCATCGCCTTCCCCCGCTCGCCCCGGCAGGCGCGATTGTTGTGCGCATCCCAGTAGCTCCGCGCCGCGCGGATGCGCCGACACACCTCTTTGATCAAAGCGGTGCCGGTGAGTGCCTTGGCGTTGGCTTTCTTTTTTGCGGGCATGGGGAGTAGCAGTGGAGATAATCGTAATGACGCAAAAAGCGAACCCCACAGCGATTCCCATTGCTGCGGAGCCACCCAATCGAGTAAACCATGTTCATGCGTGCGACTTGGCGACTTTGGGCGCTGCTTTTTATGGGTCTTGCTTTCCCCATGGAAAGCGGAGCCCAGGAGGCGGTGACTCAGATCGCCGTCAGGATCACCGCCGTGAAGGAAAGCGACTGGCAGCGTGAACAGGCCAAGCCAGAACCAGCCGCCGGACTGCGCGAACGATTGAATGCGCGCACGCTGGTGGAGCTGAGCGGTGCAGTGAACGAGGACAAGCCGACCATCCTGCGGAGCGGTCAGGAGCGTGACATCGTCACTGAATGGGGATTTGATCAGGCCAAGGATGAAGCCATTGCAACAAAGACCGTGCAAGAACTCATCGGCACCGAGGTGCGGCTGCTGCAGGAGCCGCCCAAGAACCATGCCGGGGCGACGCGCATCAGCCTAACGCTGACGCATGATCTCAGCCCGCCACTGTTGCAGTCGCTGACCTATGCCACTGCGGCGGTCGGAGCCGAACGTGACAAGCGCAGCGTGACCGCACCACGCTATGAGCGCCTGCGCTGGCAGGGCGAAGTGCTGGTGGGAGTGGGGGAACGCATAATTGCAAGCTTCCGGCCCGCGAATGATACCGGCACGCGGATCGTCGTTTTCTTCAAAGGCAGCGGTGGCAGCACCGTGGCGCCGAGTCTGGCAGTGCGGCAGACGATTTATCGCGTGCCGGAGATGGCAATGATCGAATGGCTGCTCCAAGGCGCACCTGATGATGTGGCATTGGCAGATCACCTTCAAACAGCCGTGGCAGCCGGACAGGCCAGCATCGTCTCCAGCACGGCCCTCACCTTGGCTCCACATGCCAGCACCAAAATGCAAGTTGGCACCGAATGGTGGCTGCCCACGGAATCGGATCAGATCTTTGACCGGCTTTATCTGCCGCCTACCGCTTTTATGCCGGCGCTGGAAGGCACACGCCTCACGGTGGATGCTATCGGAGGCTTCCAGAGCTTTTACGGGCCGCATGCGCCGCTGGCAGTTCAGTGGCCCACCTCATGGCTGCGGGTATATGACAGGAAATCACAGAGGCCAACCGGCAAGGCGATCCATGGCAGGATGGACTGGTATGACCGGTTTGAGCAGGAGATTGTGGGAGCGTCTTTGTCAGACAGCGCCTCGCCGCAACTGGTGGCGATGATGCCGCCTGCGGATCAGGTGTGGGGCACCGACCGCCAGGGACGCTGGCTCGATGTCACCGTGGCGCAACTGTCAGGCGACATCCCCAAACCAGCGGCGCAGCCAGCAACGCCGGAACCTGCCGATCCATTTGCGCCGCCCGCCAATCCGTTTGCCACAGGCTGGGCAGCGCAGCCACCGAAGATGCGCTCGCTCATCCTCGGCTTCGCCCTCGACAGCAATATCGCGCATGCCTTGCTCGAAACGCGTCAGCCGGAACAGGATGAGGCGCTGCTGCGCGACCTGCTGGCACGCGTCAAACGTGGTGAGGCACGGGTGATGACCTGCGCGTTTTCGGCTCACAATTCAAACCGCTTTCGGCAATCCAGCGCACGCATTCATGCCTACCCCACGGAAATGCCCAGCATCCCTTCCGCATGGGCAGACAGACAGGTCGGCACCTCGTTGGAGCAGGACACTCAAACTCTAGCCATCGATCAGGACCTAGCTCCGCCGGCTCGCAGCGAGTGGAAACTCGCACGCAATGTGCCAGAGGCCATCATGTGGGAGCCACGTTTCCGAAGGTTTTCCAGCATGAGTGATACAGTGGCCTTGACCACGCCCGGCACTCATCTGCTGGCAGCGGTCGATGTCCCTGCGGTGATGACCAGCGCTGATCTGCCAGCGCATGAGACCATTCTCCTGTTCAGCCACCTCGACACCAGCGCTGACGCACCTGCGGTCACACAACACGATGTCGAAATCGAAACCCTCATCTTCGAGATTCCTGCCCAGGATGCTGCGGCATGGCAGACGGTGCAAAACGCTGACTTTGCGACTTTCACTCAGCAGCGCCTGAAGAACGGCCAAACCAAACTCCAGTCGCACACGATGCTGTGCATGAAATCTGGGTCGCGGGGTGTGCTCTCGGTGGTGGAGGAATACATGACTGCGACGGAGTTCGATCCTCCAGATGCTGCGGCTCCGTTCCGCATACGACCTACCGCGTTGAAGACGCTCCCGGTCGGACTCCAGTTCGAGGCTGATGGGGCGGTTGAGGAATCCGGCGGCATGGTCAATTTAAACGTCAAGCTCCGGCTCTCCACGGCCAAACCTGTCGAGCCTGGCCTGAAGGAGACGCTTAAAATTTCCGCAAGTGGCCACGAAAAATATCCCGGTGCGAAACACGAGTTCGATGAATGGACAAAAGCAGTTCGCACCCCACTCGGCGCGATTCATTGCTTCGGTCTCTCGCAACCTCTCGGCAGCGGTGTGACGAGCACCCGCATCGCTTTTCTACGGGTGCGGCCAGCCCGCTGACAAACAGGTAGGCGTGCGTCATTGATCGCGGTCGATTTCCTCCGAAAGTAGAGCCAACGCAGCACCGATAAAGCGACCTCAAGGTGCAGCGATTAGGCTCAACTTTCGGAAAAAGTTGGCCACTTTACCGTCGCAACCACACTCATGCCCTCATGCGGCCCCTGAGCAGCCGCGTCACGCCGCCTCGGCTAGTTCCAGCGGTGCAGCGTCTTTGAACTCCAGCTCTTCCTCGACGCGGAGGTTTTCGACGATGTAGGTCTGGCGCTCGGGGGTGTTTTTGCCCATGTAGAAGGTGAGCATCTCCTTGATGCTCTTGTGCTCGGGCATGGTGACGGGCTCCAGGCGCATGTGCGGGCCGATGAAGTGCTTGAACTCATCGGGGCTGATTTCGCCGAGACCTTTGAAGCGGGTGATCTCGGCGGTTTTGCCGCAGCGGTGGATGGCGCGCTGGCGCTCCTCGTTGCTGTAGCAGTAATACGTTTCCTTTTTGTTGCGGACGCGGAACAGCGGCGTTTGCAGGATGTAGAGGTGGCCTTTGCGCACGAGTTCGGGGAAGAACTGCAAAAAGAAGGTGATCATAAGCAGGCGGATGTGCATGCCGTCCACATCGGCATCGGTGGCGAGCACGACGCGGTTGAAGCGCAGCTCTTCGAGGTCTTCCTCAATCTGCAAGGCGTTGGCGAGGAGATAAAATTCCTCGTTTTCATAGACGATCTTGCGGGTGAGGCCGAAGCAATTCAGCGGCTTCCCACGCAGGCTGAAGACGGCCTGCAAATTGACATCGCGGCTCTTGGTGATGCTGCCGGAGGCGCTGTCGCCCTCGGTGATGAAGAGGGTGCTCTCGTCACGCAGCTTATCCTTGGTGTCGAAGTGGACGCGGCAGTCGCGGAGCTTTTTGTTGCAGACCTTGGCCTTGCGAGCGTTTTCGCGGGCAGCCTTCTGAATGCCGCTGATCTCTTTGCGCTCCTTTTCGTTGGCGCTAATTTTTTCCTGGAGCGACTTGGCGATGTCGGCGTGCTTGTGGAGAAAATTGTCGAGCTGGCTGGTGATGGTGCTGGTGATGTGGCCGCGCAGATTGCGCCCGTTGGGCTCCATGTGGCTGGAGCCGAGCTTGGTCTTCGTCTGCGACTCGAAGATAGGCTCCTGCACCTTCACACTGACCGCGGCGATGAGGCTGCCGCGCACGTCGGCGGGATCGTACTGCTTTTTGTAGAACTCGCGGCACTCCTGCACGATGGCCTCGCGGAAGGCGGCGAGGTGCGTGCCGCCCTGGGTGGTGTGCTGGCCGTTGACGAAGCTGTAGTACTCCTCGCCATAGCCAGTGCCGTGCGTGAAGGCGACTTCGACATCGGTGCCGACGAGATGGATGATGGGGTACTGCGGCTCCTCGCTCAGCTTCGCACGGATGAGGTCCATGAGACCGTCCTTGGACTTAAATTTCTCGCCATTGAGGATGAGCGTGAGGCCGGGGTTCAGCCACGCGTAAAAGCGCAGCATCTCGCGCACGAAATCGAGGCGGTAGTGAGTGTCGTCCGCGAAGCTCTCCGCATCGGCGCGGAAGGCGATGCGGGTGCCGTCTGGCTCCTCGCAGGACTTGGGCTTGCCCATGTCGTAAATGACGAGGCCCTGGCTGAACTCGATGGAGCGAGTCTGCTTCTCACGCACGGCCTGGATCTCGAAGAACTCGGAGAGGGCGTTGACGGCCTTGATGCCGACGCCGTTGAGACCGACGGAGCGCTTGAAAACTTCGCTGTCGTATTTGGCACCGGTGTTGATCTGCGCGGCGCATTCCAGCAGCTTGCCAAGCGGGATGCCACGGCCGTAATCGCGCACGGTGACGGTTTGATCCTCGGCGATGGTGATGTCAATGGAGCTGCCGAAGCCCATGACGTGCTCGTCGATGCAGTTATCGAGCACTTCCTTGAGCAAGACGTAAATGCCATCCTCAGGCAGGGAGCCGTCGCCCAGCTTACCGATGTACATGCCGGGCCGCAGGCGGATGTGCTCACGCCAGTCGAGGGATTTGATGCTGTCTTCAGTGTAGTTGTGCGCGGGAGTGGCCATGAGTGGGAAAAGACGAAATCAGAATGAAGCAGGACGAATGGAATGGGTGAGATGGCAGGGGTGGGAGGGAGAGTCAAGGAGAGCACGGTACCAATGCACCGCTCGATTTTGCCGCAGAGACGAACGTCCCTGGTTTCCTCACGGCAGCCCCCAGGTGGCCCGCAGCGCCGCGTAGTCCGCCCTGGGCAGCAGTACATAATGGGGTGATGCGGACGGATCGAGCCAGCGCAGCATGCGGTAGAGGTCCGTCTCCGCCATGGTGGTGCAGCCGGCGCTGGGGGTGGTGGGGCCACGACGGACATGGAAAAAGATGGCGCTGCCGTAGCCGGGCGCGGAGGGCTGATTGTGGCGGATTTCGAGCATCCACTTGTAGGCGGAGTCGCCCAGACGCATTTTTTGCTTCTCAAACCACGGCGGGACGCCTTTGCGGGGATCAATGCGAACGTGCTGGTTGTAATAGGGCGAGGTCGAGTCATCCACATACGCATCCCACGGCCCGACCTGGATGTAGGGCCAGCGGGCACCTCCAGGCGGCGTGACGGCATAGCCAAACAGGGAGCCTAGCTGAAACACGCCCGCCGGGGCACGCCAGTCTTTCTCCACCTTGAGGGGAATGCCGTTTTGTGGGGGATTGAAGACGCCACGGCCCCAGGCCAGCCCCTTTTTACCCAGTAGCACAGGCACCGGTTTTTCAAAGACCGCCTGCCATGGCACACCTGCTGAGGCTCGCTGGTAGCATTGCAGCAGGGCGGTGTTCGAGTCCCAGGTGGCCGCCTGGGCGGTGATGACCTGGCGCACGGAGCGCCCGAGCTGCGCATGGACAGCCACAGTGCTGAGAAGGATCGTGAGCGTCGTCATGAGCATGACAGCGAGGTATTTTTTTCGATGGAAAGGTTTTTGGTATTGCATGGGGAACCTGTTTCCGAATATATTCATTAAATCAACCCTGCCGGGTTAATTGGATTCAGGTTTTGGGGGTTTTTTTCCTGATCTCCGAGTTCCGGCAGGGTTGTTTTTTGCCTGCGACCCGCCCTTTGCCACCATCTCGCGCATTGATTCATCGTTGGCGGCGTTTAAAGATGACCCACACATGAACTCCCGACGCCTTTTTGTCCTTTTCGGAGCCGCAGCCGTCCTCGGCCTGTCCGCCTGCACCACTTCCTCTGTCATCAGCCTGGACTATGTGCCGCATCCGGGCCGGGTGCTGCGTGGATCGCCGGATTTTTCCCTCGGCGTTTTCAATGACAAGCGTGGCGTGCCACCGCAAACGCTCGGCAGCGTACGCATGCCCATCGGCATGAAGGTGGACACCTTGCAGACTCGGCTGCCGATCAGCGACATCGTGCGCAACGCCTTCGGGCATGGGCTGGAGGCACGCGGCATGCTGGCTCCCGATTCGAGAGGCCGCTACAACATCACCGGCGAAATTCAGGATCTGCGCTCCCAACTGCTGGTGCATCCCTATGGCTACGCCCGCATCCGCGTGAACGTCACCGACACCAGCTCGGGCCGGGTGCTATTCTCGAAGGTTTATCAAGGCGAGCGCCAGAGCAACGCCTACCGCCCAGGCAGCGGCTCGCCGGTGCCCGTGCTGCGCGACCTGACCTCCCGGGCGCTGCAAGACGCCGTGGACTGTGCCCTGGATGACACTGATCTGCGCCAACGTATCGGCACCGGCGGCGACGCCCGCCCGCGTTACGCACCGGGCATGCTGTGATCTGCGGCGCTACTTCAGCGCCTCAATCAGCACTTTGCCGTCGGCATCTGGAAACGGGATGCCCAGCAGCTTCGCCATCGTCGGCGTCACGTCGATGTTTTTCATCTCCTCGAGCACGACGCCCGCTTTCACCCCGGCACCGCTCATGACGAAGCCGCCGTAGAGGTTCGGATCGAGCTGGAAATGGCCGTGCGCACCCTTGGGCGGATCGTTCGGGATGATGACCTCGTTGTCGGCTAGTGAATCGGTGAAAGTGTAGCCATCGCCTGCCAGCAGCACGAGATCAGGCTCGCGGCCATCCTGGTCGGGCGTGAGGTGATGCAGCTTGCTGGCGAAATCCTTCGCCTCCACCACGCCGCTCACGCCTTCGATCTTTGCAAGCTTCGGCGTGATCTGCTGCAAGATACTGTCGCGATTCGCTGCATCGAGCACATAGACGAAGCACGCGCCGCCTTCGGCCATCGCGAACACCGGCGAATCGGGCGCAAGGCTCTTACCGAGCACCGATTTGACGAAGCCTTCCTGCCGCAGCAACACGTTCGGGTTGATGGACTTCGTGAAGGTGACGAAGCCGTGGTCCGTGGTGATGATGAAGGTCGTCTTGTCGCGAATGCCCGCCTCTTCCGTGGCACGGATCAGATCCGCCACGCGATTGTCGGAATCATTCGCCGCCCAATACGCCTCCGGCACCTGCCGACCATGCGCATGCTCAAAGGCATCAAGGCTGACGAGGTGGATCGCCAGGAAGTTCGGCTTGTGCTGCTTGATGATGTGCGTGGCGAGCTGCGCATACATGTAATCCCGCTGCGCCTTGCCCGCGTTGCCCAGCTTGCACCACTCCATCTGTTTCTCGATGGGGATGCCCGCTGCGCGTGCTTCTTCGAGGAGTGAAGGCGTACCGTATCTCTCGAACAGTTCCTGCTCAAACACATCTGGCACCGTCCAGTCGAGTGTCTTGGCCCCGCGTGAAGCTGGCCAGATCACTGCAGCGGTGGTCAATCCTGCCGCTTTGGCCGCATCGTAAATGGTCGGTGTCTTGACGATCTCATCCTTATTGAAGAGCGGATCAGGAATCAGTGGCACTTTTTTCCGTGTAGCACGGTCAAAGTACTCATTCGCCAGCACCCCGTGCTTGCCGGGATGCACGCCAGTGACCAGCGTCGTGTGGTTCGTCCACGTCACCGTCGGAAACGAGCACTCCATGCGCCTCGCCCGCACTCCGTTCGCCGCCAGTGCCTTCACCGCCGGCATGTGACACTTGGGATCATCAAAGTAATGATGCGCCCAGCCGTCAATGCTGACCAGGATGACGTGTTCCGCTGGGGCTGCTAGAGCCGCCGCCGAAGTCAGAATTGGGAGGAGAAGCAGGCGCCACATGAGAACGGTCGGTTGATGTTTCACTTCCCGATGCAGAACAGCTTTTCCTGCGTGCGGATGAAGAGGCAGCCGTCGGAGACGGCGACGCTGGCGCGGACGCTCGCGGCGTTGCCGTTGGGTTTGGAGCCGTTGCCCATCTCGTTCATGCCGAGCAGCTCAAATTTGCCGGTGTTGGCCTTGGCGACATAGACTTCGCCCCAGAAATTGATGCAATACACTTTGTCATCCACCACGGTGGGGCTGCTTTCGAACTTGGTTTTGCCGCCGAGCTCGCCAGACCACACGACCTTGCCGGTTTTCGGCTCCAGGCAGCTCAGGGTCTTCTTGCCGCCGTCGAGGACGTAGAAATGACCTTTGTAGAAGGCGGGTGTGGGCACATCGCTGGTCACGCCTTTCGGTTCGGTTTGCCAGATGGGCTGCGTTTCGCCTTTCGCATCAAGCGGCATGGCAAAGACGGGCGAATTCTTCGGGGCGCAGGCGATGGCGATGCCGTCGCCAACGACGGGCGAGGGCACGAGGCGGAAGAACTTGTTGTAACCCTCGCCGGGCGGGTTCCAGGTGGCGAGGCGGGAGAATTCCTTGCCAGTAGCAGCATCGTGGATGGTGAGTGTGTCGCCACCGGAGATGAGCATGAGACGCTGGCCTTTATAGGTGGTGAAGATGGGGCTGCTGAAAGCTTCCAGCGATTCGGTGTTGGCGAGGCTGGGGCGGATGTGCTTCCAGAGGTCCTTCCCAGTGGCTGGATCGACGGCGAGGATATAGCTGCTCATGTCTTTGCCTGCGGTGCCTTTTTCGAACTTGTCCTGGAATTTGAAGGACTCATTGCGCTGCAGCACCTGGATGTAGAGCTTGCCACCATCGATGGCGGGGCTGCTGCCATAGGTCCACTGCGTGGCAAAGGCACCGTGCGTCTCCTTGAAGTCGCGTTTCCAGACGATCTTGCCGTTGAAATCGCAGGCGGCGGCGATGGCGTTCGCAAAGAGGAAGTAAACGCGGTCGCCATCCGTCGCAGCGGACGGGCTGGCGAGATTGCTTTTGTCATCCCACTGCACTTCGCTGCCTTCAGAGATGGTGGTGCGCCACTTCTCCTTGCCGGTCTGTTTGTCGTAGCACAGGCCGACGAGTTTTTTTTCCGCTTCGATGGGCGCGGTGATGAAGACATTGTCACCCCAGATGACGGGAACGGACGCGGCGATCCCCGGCACGTCCGTGGCCCACTTCACGCCTTCGGTGGTGCTGAATTTCACCGGCAGGCCGGTTTCACCCGAGGAGCCATCTTGATTTGGCCCACGCCAGCTCGGCCAGTTTTCGGCGAGGGCGACGGATGTGAGCGACAAGGAGGCGAGCAGGAGGGCGGCGGGTAATTTCATGGCAGAGTGAGAGAAGCGAATACGCGCTGGCATGTCGAGTTGTTTTCGCGAATTGATCGTCCTCTTTTGAACCTGGCTCTCTGGCAATCCACCGCGCTCGCGCTTCTCGGCTTCATCGCCGGGCTGGCGCTGCACCTGCGCTGGCACCCGCTGCGGCAGCATTTGTCGGATGCCTGGGATCTGGTGCGGCTGCGACCAGTGCTGGTCGTTTTCACTGCCGGAGCGATGCTGTTGGCTAGTGTGCTCGGTGAAACGCGGCCTGCGGCCCACACGCTGGTGCAGCTCACCGACTGGCGGGAAATCCTCCTGCCGCTGACACGCGATGCGGCGGCGCATCTGGCCGTGCTGCCGCATGCGCTACTGCCGCCCTGGCCGCTGGCCTGCCTGGTGCCGCTGGCGCTGCTGTTTCTGACCATCCGCCTCTGGCGCTGGCCCTACCGCTATGGCGAACGCCGTCCCGGCCCGGAGCAAAAACTCATCCTGCTGGCGACCACGCTGCTCGGCTTTGCTTGGCTTGTGCTGGAAGGCACCAGTCTGCGGCGCATGCTGCCGGAAGGCGCGGAGACGGTGAAGCTCGGCCTGCGCTACATTTTCACCGCAATAGCGGCGGCCGGCATGCAGGTGTGGCTGGCGCGCTTCGTCATCGCCTGGGAGAAACCGCAGGACACTGAGGCGGAGCGCGATGCCACCGCAGCGCTGGAGCACACCTTTGCCCGCTGGCAAAGCGTCGCCGCGCTGGCGGGTTTCAATCTCCTGTGGATGAGCTGGCGGCTCTGGCAGCTCAGCACGCCGCAGAGCATCGGCGGCTGGTTTTGGATCGAGCTGCTGCTGCTGTTTGCGGCCCTGCCCGTCGCGGTGGCAGCGGTGCCGGGCCATTTTTTGCACCAAGGCGCTACCGCATTGCGCATCCTGCTTCGTGCGTGCGTGCCGCTGCTGCTGCTAGCCGTCACCGCGCTGGCAGCGGTACTGCTAGCGCAATACACCGCCGCGATGGCACAGGCCCTGTGCGCCACAGAGCCACTGTGGTGCCTGCTGGTGCTGCCGTTGAACGCTTTGGTGCTTGCCATGCTCGATTGCTGGCTATTGCTAACCGCCCTTCTCATCATGCTGCGCCACGGCTTCCCACGTCCCACCTCCGAATGACCAGCGGCACGCTTTCTCCAGAACAGATCGTGCGGCGGGCGAAGTCGAACCTCGCTTTCGCGCTCGCCTGCCTGCCCAAGGAGCGGCGGCGCGACATGATCGCGTTTTACGCCTTCTGCCGCGTCGTGGATGACATCGCCGACGACACAGAGGCCAGCGCGGCGGACAAGGAAGCAGAGCTGAACCACTGGAAGCGCTGCGTGGAGGAAGGCAAACCGCCGGGGCATCCCGTGCTCGATGAAATGCTCGTGCTGCCGCAGAAATACGGCTTCCCGCGTGCGTGGCTGTGCGAAATCATCGACGGCGTCGCCAGCGACATCACGAAGACGCGCTACGGGACCTTTGAGGAGCTGCTCGGCTACTGCTACAAGGTCGCCAGCGTCGTCGGCCTCGTCAGCATCGAAATTTTCGGGCATCAAAACCCCGCCACGAAGGATTACGCGATCAATCTGGGCTACGCGCTCCAGTTCACCAACATCATCCGCGATGTCGGCCAGGATGCGCGCGACACCGGCCGCATCTACCTGCCACAAAGCGAGCTGCGAAAATTCGGCGTCCTCGAAAGCGAAATCCTCGCTGCTCGGCCCAGCGAGCGCTTCACGAAGATGATGGACTTCCAGTATGAGCGTGCGCGCGGCTACTACACCGCCGCACAGCAGGTGCTGCCGCCGGAAGACCGCAAAAACATGGTCGCCTCCGAGATCATGGCCGACATCTACTCGCGCATCCTTGAACAGCTCAAACGCGAGCGCTACCCCGTCTTCACCAAACGCGCCCGCCTCAGCAAACTGCACAAGGTGTGGATTCTCGGCAGCCATTTGATCAGGGCGCGGTTTGGTCGCTGATGGAGCGCGGACCTCCGAGTCCGCAGCAGCCACGCAAAGACGATCAGTTCACGCCTCAGCCCGAAGTATTTTTCACCTTCGACGGAGAGCTGCGGGTTGAAACCCGCGCCCCCTTCGCTGTCGAATAGCGTATCTGTATTTTTCTGATTGAAACCCCGCTTTTTGTGCGACTTTTGCACCCTCAATTTCTCATCCATGCGTTCCTTTGCTCTCCTGCTCCTTCTTGCCATGGCCTCGGTCAGCCACGCCGAAACCAAACCCCTCAGAGCCCTGCTCGTCTGCGGCGGCTGTTGCCATGACTATGCGCAGCAGCATGTGATCCTCAGCCAGGGCGTTCAGGCGCGCGCGAACGTGCAGGTGGATGTCATCTGGACCGACGACAAAAGCGTCAATCCGCCGCTGCCGCTCTACGACAATCCTGATTGGGCGAAGGGCTACGACATCGTCATCCATGACGAATGCGCCGCCGGGGAAAAGCGCCCAGAGTTGCTCCATCTTATCCTCGACGCGCACAAGACCATCCCTGCGGTGCATCTGCACTGCGCCATGCACAGCTTCCGCACTGGCGAAGACAAATGGTTCAAGCACCTCGGCCTCCAGTCCACCTCCCACGGCCCGCAAGAGCCGATTGCGATCACGTTTGTGGACAAGGAGCATCCGATCACCAAGACGCTCGCGGATTGGACCACGATCAAAGAGGAACTCTACAACAACGTAACCCTCTTCGATGCACATCCGCTGGCGATGGGCAGGCAGATGGTCAAGGACAAGGCCGTGGACGCCGTGGTGGCCTGGACGAATGAAAAATCAGGCGCACGCAGCTTCAGCACCACGATTGGTCACAACAACGAGACCGTCGCCGATGCACGTTACCTTGATCTCGTCACGCGCGGCTTGCTCTGGGCCATGGACAAGCTCACGCCGGAGTATCTGACGCCGTTCAAGGGTGAGAACACAGTGACCTTTGTCGCCGCGAAACCCATCGAGGCACCGAAGCCGCCGCCCACGCCGAAAGACGCCACCGGCATCAAAGCCACCGCCAGCAGCGAAGAGAGCGGCAAGAACAACTTCGCCTGGCGTGCCGTGGATGGCGATGAAAGCACCCGCTGGTGCGCCTCGAATGGCTCCTATCCCCAATGGCTGCAGCTTGAGTTTGAAAAACCACAAACGCTTACCGGCATCCGCACCCTCTGGGAAAACACCGGCGTGTATCAGTTCAAGGTCGAGGCCAGCACCGACGGCAAAACTTGGAGCACGCTCGTCGATGGCAGCGCGAACATCCAGAACGCGCCTTACTCGAACGACTTCACCCAAGTGGCCGGCATTCGTTGGGTGAAGATTCACGCTCTCGGGAAAAAGAGTGGCGGCTTTGCCAGCATCCGCGAGGTGCAGCTCAAAGGCCCCGACATCAAGGCCGTTGCGCCGAAGCTTAGCGCCGAACAAAAGAAGGAATACGACAAGGCCAGCGATCCGCTCAACAAGGAAGGCAATGTGGTGCCGAAGATCGTCAAGCTCACTTCCGAGCAAGAAGCGGCCATCCTCAAGGGCGTGAAGGTCGCCGAGGGCTTCGAGGCCACGCTGTTCGCCAATTCCGCCGCCGCGAACTATCCGGTCTTCGTCGCCGCCGAGCCGGATGGCACACTCTACGTCAGCAGTGATGGCAACGGCTCCCTGGGCCGCAATCCTAAGCGCGGGCGCATCATCCGCCTGCGCGATCTCGATAACGATGGCCACGCAGATGAAACCAAAGTCTTCTGCGAGGTGGACAGCCCGCGCGGCCTCGTCTGGGACCATGACCGCCTCTACCTCGTGCATCCGCCACATCTGAGCGAGTTCATTGATGCCGATCACGACGGCGTCGCCGAAAAGCAGAACATCCTCGTCAAAGACATCGCCTTTGGTTTCAAAGACCGCCCCGCCGACCACACCACCAACGGCCTCAGCCTCGGCATCGACGGCTGGCTCTACATCGCCGGTGGCGACTTCGGTTTCATGAAGGCCACCGGCACCGATGGCCGCACGCTCCAGCATCGCGGCGGCGGCGTCATCCGCGTGCGGCCCGACGGCTCCGGCCTGGAAATGCACTCCACTGGCACGCGCAACATACTCGAAGTCGCCATCAGTCCGCTGATGGACATCTTTGCGCGTGACAACACCAACGACGGCGGCGGCTGGAACGTGCGCTTCCACCACTTCACCGGCCTCGACGACCACGGCTACCCGCGCCTCTTCAAAAACTTCAACGACGAGTGCATCCAGCCCCTCGCCGACTACGGCGGCGGCTCCGGCTGCGGAGCCGTGTACATCGACGAACCCGGCTTCGGCCAGTGGAACAACGCCCCCTTCACCTGCGACTGGGGCACCGGTGCGCTCTGGCATCATCAAGTGAAGCCCAAAGGCGCGACCTTTGAAGAAACCCGCCCGCCGGAGCCCTTCATCAAGATGACCCGCCCCACCGATGCGGATGTCGATGGCATGAGCCGCGTCTATTGCGCCAGTTGGAAAGGCGCGACCTTCAACTGGGAAGGCCCGGACGTAGGTTACATCGTGCAGGTGCGTCCAAAGGGCTGGCACATCATCGGAGGTCAGGCTTCCAGCCTGACAACGGCCCGAGGCTTCCAGCCTTCGGTCCCTGATCAAGGCGGGACGCCCCGATCCGCAGACAGGCCGGAGGCCTATCCTCCCTTCGCTGTCGCGCCGCTGCCGGATTTCGCGAAGGCGAGTGATGCGGAGCTGGTGAAGGTGATGGAGTCACCGAGTCATCGCCGGAGGCTGGAGGCGCAGCGAGAGCTTATACGCCGTCCAGACCCAACTCGTCTTTTCAGTTGGAGCAATTTCGAGAAGAATCCACTGACCTCACTTGAGCAGTTTGCTGCCAACAAGAATGAAAAACTAGTGTCACGTATTGCTGCGCTAAACATCCTTGCAGTCTACGGCCACATGAATCGGCGAGGCGCAGATGTTCTTGGTTCCTTGCGACAAGATAATTCCATTCTTCGATATGCGCTTCGAGCAGTTATTTCAGCGCCAGACTGGTGGCCTGCCCCGGCAGATTCAAAAAGAGGAAGAACACTTCATCATGTTTATAAGATCGATGCTTTTGACTATCGAGCTAGTGACGTAGTTCAGCGTATAGAATGGGTGAAATACTTTTCGGAAGGGCATTTGATGGATGAAAAAACCTTGGCGGCAGCTTTTTCTGATGAAGACGACTTGGTGAAACTCACTGCTCGAACAGTTTTTCAGACTGGGTTCACCAAAATGGAAGGCGGCACATCCCGCAGTTGGACTCATCGTTCAAATAAGGGTAGCAGCCCTACCAGCTTCGCAAAGGGGGCATTGGATGCGTTTGATGCTGCTGAAAACACAGTCACAAAGTGCGGCGTTTTGTCAGCTATTTGCTTACTTCACTCGGACATAGTCGTCACCGGCCTGATCGAACGCCTAGACAAAGCCACTGATCCCGCGTTGCGCCAGGGCATCCTCGCCGCGCTGTGCCGGCTGCATTTCCATGAGGGCGAGTGGAAGGGCGATTCGTGGGGCACGCGGCCGGACACTCGGGGGCCGTATTACCAGCCGGAGCCGTGGAGCGAGACGCCGAAGATCGCTGCGGCGTTGAAGGACGCGCTGGCGAAGGCGTCGCCGGAAGAAGCGGCTTTTCTCGTGAAGGAGATGAACCGCAACCGCATTCAGTCGAATGACGCGCTGGAGCGGATCATCGCGTTGGCGAAGCAGGACGCGAAGGTGATTCCCGATGCTGTTGCGCAGCTTGCGACGGCGGAGACGATTCCGGCGGATGCGGTGGGGCTGCTGGTAAGTACTCTCCGACTTCAGTCGGTTCCGGGAGCAGTAGCGGCAGGCCAGAACGGACTGAAGTCCTCGACTACTTTGGCCGGAGCCATCATCGCGCTCTCTCGCACAGACAGCGCGGAGGGTTGTGCGGCCAGTTTGAGCGGGTTGGCGAAGCTCGATAGCATCATCGCGGCGTATGAAGTCGAGGTGGCTGAGGCGCGGAAGATCACGGACGCAACGGCGGCCAAGCAGGCACAGAAGGACGTCAGCACCCGGATAAACGAAGCCCGCAACGACCAGCAGGCAGCGCTCACCGCCTTCCTGCAGTCGCCCAAGCTGGAGAACCATCATCAGCTCCTCGAACACGAGGCTGAAAAGACCGGTACAGCTACTGCGCTCTGGGCGGACGCGGCCCTGCTGAAGCTCAGTGCGGCGACGAGCGGCAGCCCAGAGGCGCGTGAGATGTCGGCCAAGGCGCTGGATGCCGGCTGGCTGCAACCCGCACGCCGTGCGCAGATTTTGAAAGCTGCGACAGCGATCAAGCATCAGCCGTATGCGGACAAGATTCTCTCGGCGGTCAGTGATGCCGACCCGCAGGTGCAAGCTGCCGCCAAAGAGGCCGCCAAGGCGATGAAGCTGAAGAAGATCGAGGACAACACGCCGAAGATTGCGACGCTGAAGCCGGAGGAGGTGCTGGAGAAAGTGCTCAAGGCGAAAGGCGATGTCACCCTCGGCGAACAGGTCTTTACCCGCGCGACCTGCGTGGCCTGCCACACGACGAAGGAATCCGAGGCGCAGAAGGGCCCGTATCTCGGCAACATCGCGCAGACCTACAAGCGCCCCGAAGTCGCGCAGAACATCCTCGATCCGAACAAGACCATCGCGCAAGGCTTCGGCAGCGAACTGATCTCGATGCAGGACGGCACGCAGCAGATGGGATTCATCACGCTTGAGGGTGCGACCGAGATCAAACTGCGCAACATCGCCGCGCAGGAGTTCACGTATAAAGTCAGCGAGATCAAGGAGCGGCAAAAGCTGCCGATGAGCATGATGCCGCCCGGTTTGATGATCAACTTCACTGTGAAGGAGTTCGCCAGCCTGCTCGATTACCTGGAGTCGCTGGTGAAGAAGTGAACCGCTTCTGTCCAGAGCCGGAAGTGCGGGCACATTCAGCCGTGGTCCGCACGTAATCGGCTAAAAATCAATCACTTGCCACCAATGCACTGGTTTTAGCGCCTGAAATGCTCTGTGAACTGTTTCCAGACCTCGCCTAGTCCGCCGCAGAATCAGCCATTGGCTTTTTCAACCTATCCGCTTCTCTTATCTGCCCTCCCCCGGAGCTTTACGCGATGACTTCCTTCACTACGTGCCCATGCACGTCCGTGAGGCGGAAGTCGCGGCCGGCGTAGCGGAAGGTGAGTTTTTCGTGATCGAGGCCGAGCTGGTGGAGGATGGTGGCATGCAGGTCGTGCATGTGGACTTTATCATCGACGGCCATGTGGCCGATGTCGTCGGTGACGCCGTGGGAGAAACCGGATTTGAAGCCGCCACCGGCGACCCAGACGGTGAAGCCGAGGGGATTGTGGTCGCGGCCGGTGCCGTTGTTCTGTGCATAGGGCGTGCGGCCAAATTCGCCGCCCCACCAGACGATGGTGTCTTCGAGCAGACCGCGTTGTTTGAGATCGGCCAGGAGTCCGGCGATGGGTTTATCGACGGCGGCGGCGTGATCGCCGTGCTTCGGAAGATTTGAGTGCTGATCCCAGGCGGGGTTGTTGGAGTTGTCGCCGTAATTGACCTGGATGTAGCGCACGCCCTGCTCGGCCATGCGGCGGGCCATGAGGCACTGACGGCCGAAGTTGTCGGTGGTTTTTTCGTTGATGCCGTAAAGTTTCAGCGTGGCCTCGGATTCGGCGCTGAGATCGAGCGCATCAGGCGCTTTGTTTTGCAGGCGCCAGGCGAGTTCGTAGCTGCGGATGACGGCGTCGATTTCGGTGTCGCCGGGCATGGCGCGGGCGGCTTGTCCGGCATTCAGTGAGGTGAGCAGGTCGAACTGCTTGCGCTGCTGCTCGGGTGTCCAAATCGTGTTGGTGATGTTCTTGATGGTGGATTCCTTCGCGGGCTGGCCACTGCGGCCCACGGGCGTTCCTTGGAACACGGCAGGCAGGAAGGCGTTGCTGTAATTGCGCGGACCACCATTGCCGAGGCTGGGACTGATGGTGACAAAGCCAGGTAGGTTTTCGTTTTCCGCACCGAGGCCATACAGGACCCACGAACCCATGCTGGGGCGGATGAAGCTGGTGGTGCCGGTATGCAGAAACAGCGTGGCGGGGCCGTGGGCGACGCCTTCAGTGTGCATGCCGTGGAAGAAGCACAGGTCATCAATGTGTTGATTGATGTGCGGGAAGAGATTTGAGGCCCAGTGGCCGGTCTCGCCATGCTGCTGGAATTCCCACAGCGGCTTCATGATGCGCTGCGGCGCGCCTTTGCCGGTCTTCGCCACGATGCGGGAGTCGGCCACGTCGATGATCTTGCCGTCGTCTTTGAACAAGCGCGGCTTGTAGTCGTAAGAGTCCACATGGCTGACGCCGCCCTGCATGAACAGGAAGATGACGCGCTTGGCCTTCGGGCCGTGATGCGGCTTCCGCGTGGCGAGCGGATTCGCCAGCGCGGCTTGGCTCTGGGCCATGGCCTGCCAGGCGAGGTAGCCAAAGCCGCAGCCAGTGCTTTGCAGGATGTCGCGTCGGGAAAAACTCATGCGCAGTCAACGTGGCTGGAACATGGGATTTCGCCAGAAAAAAGCCCCATGGGCCACGAGGACACATGAGGCGGAGTTTGAGCGACCAAAAGCTGATTACAGCATGTCGGCCACGAGGGCGCGCTCGTCGGTGAGTTCCTTGTTCGTGGCGGCGATCTTCAACTTGGCGAAGTCGTCCATCTCGTAGCCAGTGATGACTTCGTAGCTGCCGGGAGTCGTGGTGCGCACGGGCATGCCGGCCCAGACTTCAGGATCGAAGCCATAGAGGCCGTTGCTCTTCACGGCGACGCTGTGAATCGCGCCAGGGGTGACGAGCGAGCGGACGTGATCCACGAGCGCATTCGCGGCGGAAGCGGCGGAGGAAGCACCACGGGCGGCGATGATGGCGGCACCGCGTTTGCCAACGGTTTCGAGGAAGGGGCCTTCGAGCCAGCCTTGGTCGTTGATGACGGCGGCTGCCGCTTTGCCGCCGATGGTGGAGTGGGCAAAGGAAGGGAACATCGTCGGGCTGTGATTGCCGTAGATGAAGATGTCCTTCACTTCGGTGAGGTCCACACCGGCCTTTTGCGCCAGTTGGGTCTGGGCGCGGTTTTGATCGAGGCGCACCATGGCGGTGAAACGGTCCGGCGTGAGGCGCTTGGCCTGGGAGGCGGCGATCATGCAGTTCGTGTTGGCCGGATTGCCGACGACAGCGATGCGGGCGTCGTCAGCGGCGACGGCATCAATGATCTGGCCCTGGCCGATGAAGATTTTGCCATTGTCCTTGAGCAGGTCGGCACGCTCCATGCCTGGGCCGCGCGGTTTGGCACCGACGAGCAGGCACCAGTTGGCGTCTTTGAAGCCAACGGCGGGATCGGAGGTCTGCACGATGCCTTTGAGCAGCGGGAAGGCGCAGTCGTCGAGTTCCATGGCGACACCGGCGAGGGCGGCCATAGGTTTTTCAAACGGAGCTTCGATGAGCTGGAGGATCACCGGCTGATCCGGGCCAAACATGGCACCGGAGGCGATGCGGAAAAGGAGGGCGTAACCGATTTGACCGGCGGCACCGGTGACTGCGACTTTGATGGGGGTTTTGGACATGAGATTCAGAGAATGGGACGGCAGCAGAGCAAGATGCGAGGGCAGGGCAACTGCGGGGCACTGGAAAGCTGAAAATCAAAGATTGATTTCCAGGGCCAAATACCCCACAATAAAATATCTAAAAGGAAAGTTAATAATCACTATATTGTTAATAACCATGCGCCACCTCTCTCTTCTCCTCGGCCTGGCCATCTGCCTGCTCGCTTCCTGCACTTCTTCAGGAATCTTCGGTGCCAACAAACTCAACAAGAACGCCTCGCGCATCAACTCGGTACGCACCACGGCTTATACGCACGGCGAGTCCGACCATATCGTTTATGGTGCCAAGACGGCCGTGGGTACCCAGCTCAAGTACGGCAATGTCCGCAGCGCCGCCGCCGACTGGTCGGTATATCCAGTGGGAACAATTTTCCAGATCGAAGGACTGCCCTACGTTTATCAAGTCGATGACTACGGCTCAGCATTGGTCGGCACGAACACCATTGACCTCTACAAGCCAGACAAGGCCACAATGAATGCCTGGGGAGTGCGGAACGTGAACATTCGCGTGATCAAATGGGGATCGTTCTCCAAAAGCCTCTCCATCATGAAACCACGGACAGGCTATTCACACATCCGTCGTATGGTGGCACGCATCGAAGGCAGCTCCTAGTCTCGCACTCACCACCGTGACGAAGCAGGAACGTGCGGCGTACATTTTGAAACGCTTGGGGCAGTTGTACCCCAAGCCACCGGTGCCGCTGGATCACACGGATGCCTTCACCCTGCTGGTAGCGGTACTGCTTTCCGCGCAATGCACCGATGTCCGGGTCAATCAAGTGACCCCTGCCCTGTTTCAATTGGGGCGCGCACCCGCTGCTCTTGCCGCCGCGCAAATCGCTGAAATTGAAGCCATTGTCCGCCCCTGCGGGCTGGGTCCGCAGAAAGCCCGGGCCATACATGGGCTCTCTGCCATCCTGCTGGCCGAGCACAACGGCCAGGTTCCCGCTTCGTTGGAGGCTTTGGAGCGATTGCCTGGAGTGGGGCACAAAACCGCCCAGGTCGTGATGGCCCAAGCGTTCGGCATCCCCTCTTTTCCCGTGGACACACACATCCACCGGCTGGCCCAGCGGTGGAGCCTGACCAACGGGAAATCCGTGCTGCAAACAGAGCGCGACCTGAAACGCCTGTTTCCTGAAAAAGCCTGGAACCGGCTGCATCTCCAAATCATCTACTATGCGCGTGAGCACTGCAGCGCCCGTGGCTGCGATGGCACGGTCTGTGAAATCTGCCGCACCTGTTTTCCAGACCGCCGCAAACCGGCCCGCACCCGAAAGGCGTAAAAAAGCACCCTGCGGGGAGACAGGGTACTGGTCGAGAACTTGCGGGAATGACAAAAACTACCAGCGAAGTCGCAACGTCGTGCGGAAGGCCCGCGTGGTATCTCCCAAGTCAACTCCGAGGCCCACGTCAAACATAGGCAGGACACGGAAGTAGGTCGAGAGATCGAAGACTTTGCTGTCATACTTGTCGGCACTGCTGACCGTCACACCAGCCTGCACTTCCATGAAGTCCAGCGGGGTGAAACGCAGTGCCGGACGCACATAGATAGAGCCATCGCTGAAACTCAGGGATGAATCCGTGGCACGCAGGCTGGCATAGGTCAGGCCAGCTTCTGCGACGAAGGTGAGACGCTTGTCGATCAGCGGAGTATGGAAGCCTGCACCCGCCTGGATGGTGGCGAAGTCGTAATCCGCCTTGGTGGCCCCGGCAACGGTGCCTGCACCGCCTGAACCGCTGCCCCAAGAGGCACCGAACTTCAAATACAGCGGATTGAACAAAGCGACCGTAAGGGCACCGCCAATGGTGTGCGCGCCATCCAGACCCTTCTGTTTCGGGTCCACATAGCGGTAGAAAACCTCGAGATTGTCGAAATTCACCATTTCAGGACCGGTTTTGCCCCCGTAGCTCGCTGTAGTCGGAGCAGGTGCGCCATAAGCACCGGTCCCCTGTGGGGCGTATGTGGACACCGGGCCGGGAGGCGGTGCCGAGGCGTACGGATCGACATAAGTCGGCGGAGGCGTCACCCCCGAAGACACATAGGGCGGCGGCATTGAATTCGGGTAGGCAGGAACCGTGGTAGGCGGAGGTGCACCATAACCAGGCGGTGGCACGCCCATGACGCCGTAACCCGGCGGGGGAGCACCTTGTCCGAAGGCACTGTGACCAAGTATGATAGCTAGGCTCAGGGCGCTTAAAAAGATTTTTTTCATGGCAAGCGGGGCAACTATTGATTATTTAGATAACTTAAATAATCTCTCAAATCAATAGATTCAGCAAATTTTTTGTGATTTTGGGATTTCCAGCGCCAGCAGTCGCTATATCTGGCCCAATCGCTGGTATAAACCTCGCCAATCAGGCTCAAAACGCAGCAACAGGAACTGCGAAAGCCGCCTCGCCTCAGGTTTTCTTGAATCTTATCAAAAAGACCACCAAGAGCACCGCTCCCAGGATGATTCCTCCTATGAAAAACCTGTTAGAACTCGGCTCCACCGCACTGGCGACCGTCTCTTGAGGCGAGATGGTCACCACTTCCGGTGTGGTGGGTACAGATGGAGCAGCCGCTTCAGTGGTCAGCGGGGCTGCCGCCGTGGCCGTTTGCAGCACCTGCCCCCAGTCCACATTGAGCAGAATGTCCCAGCCGGGGTTTTGATTCTTCAACCGGCAGCCGCAACGGCCCACGAGGAACATGCTGGCGTCTTCCAGCGAAGCGTCATCCATCAGCGCCAGCGGCCAGGCACCCAGCACCCGACCGCGGCCAAACACGGCGGCGGCAAAGCTAGTCGTGGCAGGATCCACCTCGCCGCCGGGTCCGGCCAGCATGCGCAGCAGCGGCTGTTCAGCAGGATCATCGCGCCGCAGGCGCAATGTCGTGAATTGCAGCCGCAGTGGCGGCCCTGGGCCAAGCTGGCTGTCTGGGTCGTGCGGGTCTTGAATGGGCAAGGCGGCGACTTGCTGCAGAAATTTCAGCCGTTTTTCGATACGTTCGGCCTCCGCCAGATCCTCCGGCGAGCCATTGTCGGCAATCACCCACACCACCGAATCGCCGGCCAGAATCCGCTCAACGATCTGCCGACGGGCGGGCGAGTCGAGCAGTGTTGGCAATGAGTTTTGATCCAGTTTCCCTGACCACACGAACTGGTCGCTCTCACGGGAGGAGTGCAGTTGCGCGAGTGTCACCGCTGGATCGGTCGATGTTGTGATGTCCAGATTCGCCTTCCCGTTCGCACGCAGCGGCCGCAGCAAATCCTGCAATGGCGCGTCCTTGGCCGCAGACGCGGGCAGCACGAGATGAAACTTGTCCGCCTCCCAGCGGTCCAGCGCATAACGAAACACGGGAATGGTGCAAGCGCACGCACCGGTGGCGCACACGAGGCTGAAAAGGGTGGCGAAGCGCATGGACGTCATTTGCCGAAGCATTGCAGCTTACCATCCATGGTGCTCACATACACGCGGCCTTGGGAAACCGTGATGCCGTCCCAGACGGGCGGGCTGGTGAGTTCGAGTCCGCCGCTCTGCTCACCGGTTTCGACGTTTACCGCCCACATCTTGGCACCGCGACGACCTTCGAGAGCCTCATTCTGCTCGTCGAGTTCCTTCAGAATCGCCGGATCTTTGGCAGCCAAACGTTCAAACGCATATTCCTCGTCAATCATGTCTGGCGCACCGCTCACCAGCACCGTCTTGCCTGCGAGCGCCATGCTTCGTGCCACGATGGGCACAAAGCGATCCCAGGTGTGCTGCACGAAGCTGCCATTGGTCTTACCACCTTTGCCCCCGCCGCCGCTGGCTCCTTTGAACCACAGGGCACCGCCCACCTTACCCTTGCCACTCTCCAAGCCGGCCCCCACGCCATGGGCATCGTTGCCGGAGCTGTCACGCGAATCGCCGTTGTCGAAATTGCAGACCAGCACGGCATCCGTCGGTTTCGCATCCGGCTGTTCAAAGCGCTGCTGCACCTCCTCAGCCGTGAGCGCCTTGTGATACAAGGCGAACTGATCCAGCAGGCCACTGTAACCACCGGCGTTGGCCTCGGCCACACCGTTGCCGTTGCCCACTAACATCGGCCTAGCCGGCTTTGAGGAAACGAGACCTCCAGCCGTGCCTTCCGCGACGAGTTTGCCGTCAATATAAAGGCTCATTTTCTTGTCTGCGGCCAAGGTGCCGACAATTTGGTGCCAACCTTCCGTCAATGCCTCAGCGGAAGCGATGCTGCTGAGCTTGCTGTCGCTACGCACATGGAACTGCGGCTTCTTGTTATGAAAATCGAGCGCGATGCCCTGCACCGGCCCGCCATGATTCAACAACGTTCCCTCGGCGGTGTCAGGCAGCACCCAGACCTCAACGCTGATCGGAGTGTTCGTCGGATCAAGGACGGCTACGTCCGGGAACTGCACGCTGCCCGGAATCGGTGCGCCTTTGGCTGTCGTCTCGGCCACAGCACCTTTGGCTGCACCCTTCTTGCCTTTGCCCTTGCCTGCTTTCTTGGCCTCTGCCTGCGCTTTCAAGGTCTCGGCATGACCTACCTGCGTTTCTTTGTTCTTTGGCTGCTCCGTCAGCGGCTTGCCATCGGGACCAAGCACGACGCTGTTGCCACGACGCTCGGTGGTGGCGGACTCGGTGTCATAGGCTTGTTCCGGCGGTGCTTTGGGCGTGGCGAAGAGCGTGTACTCCATCGTCGTCGTCCATTTGTAATACTGCGCCTCACGCCCATACGAATACACGTTCTTGTCATCGTGGACGAGGATGCGGCCCGCAGGCGCATACTTGCCCGCCTGGAAGTAGCCGCCATGACCGCCGGCAAAGCTCTTGCCATACACCCAGTAGCTGCGGTGGAAATTCGAGTCATCGAGGAATCCCATCGGCGCAAACAGATGCGCGCCCTCACCCTTGTGCGCACCGCCCTGCTTGTCGAAATCGCCGCTCACCGGCCCCACTTCGACACGCACGCCGTCTGGGGCGATCTTCTGTGTGCGCAGGAAGGTCCACTTGCCGTCGCTGCTCAGGATGTCGTTCAGCGCCACCGGCATCTGCAAGGTCTTGTGGCGGTCGTTCAAATCGCCGCCCGTGTCGGGATCGCGATCATCGTAGTTCTTCTTCACCTTCATCTCGCCGGTCTTCGCATCAACGCGATAGAACCACAGACCGCCGTCCAGGAAACAAGAATGGCCGGAAACGAAGCTCACCAGACCATTTTCCACCAACACACTGCCATGCACCGGCCAGACGCTCTCCATCATCTCCCAGGCACCGTGGCTCAGCGGCACCGGAGCGCCCTGGAACTTCCACACCAGCGCCCCATCCTGCGCCCGCAGGCAATAGACGTAACCGTCATTGCCGCCCACGAACACTCTGCCCTGCCAATACGTCGGCGGTGAGTCCATGCGACCGCCGCCGATGAAATGCCACGCTTCCTTGCCCGTCGCGGAATCAAAGGCATGCAGCGTGTGCTTGTCCACCTCCGACACAAACGTCAGGCCCGCGGCGCTCGTCGTCGTGCTCAGTGGCGGCGTCAACTTCACCTCCCAGGCCATACCGAGGTCCTTCTTCAAATCCTGGTCCGAAAAGCCGCTGCGGCCATTGTCGGAGCGATACGTCGGCCAGTCTTTGGCATCGGCAGCTTTTTCATCAATCGCATCGGCATACGCAGGTCCTTTCGTCAGCCGAGCACTATCCGGCGTGCTTGGCGGCATCGGATAACGCGGCGCGGAGGCCATCACGCTCATGCCGTCCAGCTTCGCTTCAGGATAGCAGGCGCAGTTGTGCGGTCCGGCATACGTCAGACCATTGCACGGCATCACACCATAAAGGCACGCACCGCGCACCCAATGGTTCAAGTCCCAGTGCTCCTTCTCCATATCGACATATTCGACTCCCGTGCGCGAAGGCATGATGTACTTCTCCGTCGCCTTCGCCATGTAGCAGCGGTGATGGAACCAATACGTCCCCTCCGGCACATCGGGGAAGAATTGCTTCTTCACCTCGCCCGTCAACGGATCGCGGCCGGTGTACTCGCCCGTTTGATTGCCGCTCGTCGTGCCCGCATTCCATACGAGACCCTGCGCCACGATCACATCTTCCATGCTGCGATAGCCGCTCTTCTCGTGCGATGAACTCCACAGCTCCTTGCCCGTATCCGCGTTGATACCCTTCATCAGGCCGTCGCCACCGGCATACAAGATGACGTCCTTGTTCAGCACCACACGCGGCGCAAAGTTGAACTCATAGAGCTTGCGGCGGGCCTCCGGCACATCGGCAAACTTCACCTCGCCCGTCTTCACATCGCGGCTCGTCAGCCCGTCCCCGTTGTAGTACACCATGCGCTTGTCGTCGAGGGCGATGGTGATCGGCCCGACCTTGTCGTCCACTTTCCAGATCGTCTTGCCGCTCTCCGCATCGACGGCCATCAGATGGCGCACCTTGCCATCCCAGTTGAACTCCGTCTCCACTCGCTTCTGATCGCTCTGCTGCTTCACGGCAAACTCGTGGTTCAACACCCACGCCTCGGGATTCACCAGCGTGTACAGCGTGCCGTTGCGATACAGCAGCTCCTCCGCCCCCTTCGTCTCCGGGTATTCGCGGATCAATTCGCCCGTCGCCGCGTCCAGGCATGAAATCGGATCGGAAATTCCCAGCGTTACATAGACCTTGTCACCGATGGCCGCGAGACGCCGCGTGAGCTGCGTCGGTCCCGACTTCAACGGCCACAAATGCGTGCTCCATTCCGTGATCGGCTTCTTCCACAACACCGTGCCATTGAACGCGTCGCGAGCGATCAGCATGAACTTCGCCGGCATCAGGATCGAAATGCGGCTGCCCTCGTCCATGATGTAAAAAATACGGCCTCCGGCACTCACCTGCGCGCTCACCGACGACATGCGGTCATGGTGACGGCTCCAGCGCGGATTCCCCACCCACTGCATGCGTGAAGGCGGTCCCACCAGCATGTCCTTCGAGGTTGGATTGCCTGCCGAGTCATACGCGTAATGCGTCCATTCATCCATGCCCTTGGGCCACGCTTTGGTGATCTTTTCCCAGCCGCCGCCCGCCTTGCGCACCATCGCCACGCCCAGCGGCGTCAGCACCCGGTCGATCTCCTCCTTCGCCACCGCCGCCGCGTCGTCGATCACCAGCAGGTTCACATAATTCTCGATGTACGGCAGATGCGCCCCATCCCAGCTCTCCACCGCCACCGCACCGTATTGACCTGCCTGATGAATCGTCTCGCGAATGCCCAGCACCGCTGCTGCGTCTTTCGTCAATCCTTGCACCTGATAGCGCTCATTCGCCCGCAGCTTCTGCGTCACCGAGCCATCACCGCAGCCCACATGCACCACGATGCCGCCTTTAACGCCAGATTGGGTGAGAATGTCAGTGGCATCGTCCGCACGCAGCGCGACCGACAGCAGGAGGGAAAGAGCGAGGAAACGTTTCATGATGGAAATAGGAAGCCGCGTAACGACCGCCACGCACGCGATGTTTCCGCTCAATTTTCAATCTCCGGCAGCGGAACTGTCAGCCGCCTGTTGTCAGCCGCCGGAAATCAGGCACATACCCCATCCACCCCTTCCCTGCCCCATGCCTCGCCTCACCCATGTCAACCGCCACGGCACCGCCGCCATGGTCGATGTCTCCGCCAAGCCACCCCTGCGGCGTGAAGCCGTCGCCGAGGGGCGCATCGTGCTCCAACCCGCCACGCTCGACCTCATTCGGAAAAACCAGATCGCCAAAGGGGATGTCCTCAGCATCGCCCGCATCGCCGGCATCCAGGCCGCCAAGCAAACCCAGCACCTCATCCCGCTCTGCCATCAGATCCCGCTCAGCAAGGTTCAGCTCGACTTCGACCTCCACCCCAAAGCCATTCATATCACCGCCACCGCCATCACCGTCGCCCAGACCGGCGTCGAAATGGAGGCTCTCACCGCCGTCAGCGTCGCCGCCCTCACCATCTACGACATGTGCAAGGCCGCCGACAAAAAAATGCGCCTCGAAGGCATCCGCCTCATCCGCAAGACCAAGACGATCCCTGTTTGACTCTCCCCAGCACCTTTCAGTCCAAGGAGTAGCGGCATCTTGCTGTCCCCCAATCACAGGCCGGGCTGGCCGCTGAAGGCACGGCTGACTGAGCGCGGCGAAACTCGCAGACCGCCTGCCGGGTGCGTTGCCGCGCTTGCTGATAAATCTGCCGATCCGCCGCCGTAAGCTAAGCCCCCTTTGAAGACACATTCGTTGCCCCTCAGAATCTTTCGCCATGACATGGTGACCATGGCGCTCATTTGCGTGGCGTTGGCATCTCCCCTGCCAAGCCAGGCACAAACCGCTGAAGACAAGGAAGCCGCCGCGCTTCAGGCCGATGCTCAAAAGTCCTTCCAGAAGGACGCCGCCCCGTTTGTGAAGGAATACTGCGTCGAGTGCCACAGTAGTCGGCGCTCCAAGGCAGGACTCAACCTTGAGGTGGCGATGAAGAAACCCGGCGATGCAGCCTTCAGCCGGAAGTGGACGGAGGTCTTCGCAAACGTGAACGCGCATGACATGCCGCCGGATGATTCGGATCAGCCGTCGGACGACGAGCGGCAGCGCTTCCTGGATGCCATTGAGAAGATCAAATTTCTCAGCTCGCGCGACCCGGGGCCGTTTGTGATCCGCCGCCTCACCAAGGTCGAGTATGGCAACACGCTGCACGACCTCTTCCGTGTGGACGCGTCCATCGCCAAAGAGCTACCCGACGAAGTGCCCGGCGAGGGTTATCTCAATTCGCTCTCGCCCCTGCAGACGGAACAGTATCTCGGCACCGCCAATGAGGTGCTCCGCACGATGCCTCCTGAGGTTCAAACGCGTCTGTTCGGCGAAACGCCCGCCCAAGGAACCGATCTGCGCGAAGCAGCGAAAACGGTCGCCCGCACTCTGGCCCGCAACGCGTATCGTCGGCCGCCCGCAGATGCCGAACTCGATGTGCTGGTGGGCGTTTTTGATCTCGGCCGCTCGAACCAGCTCGACTACACCGCCTCGCTGCGCCTCATGCTCAAGGCGGTGCTCGTTTCACCGCAGTTCCTCTTCATCACTCCGGCAAAGGAACCACCAGCAGGTCAGAAAATCGTGCCGTTGGATGATTATCAGCTCGCCTCGCGCCTCTCGTATCTGCTCTGGGCCACCATGCCCGATGCCGAACTGTCCGCGCTCGCCGACGCGGGCAAACTCCATGAACCCGCCGTGCTGAAGGCCCAAGTGCAGCGCCTGCTCGCGAGTTCAAGATCACGCGCCTTGTTCGATGGCTTCGGCGCTCAGTGGCTCGGTCTCGATAAACTTGCCACAAAGACCTTCGATACCGAGAAATTCCCGCAAATGACGCCCGCGCTGCGCACCGCGATGTATGACGAAGCCCGGCTCTTCTTTGACAGCATCGTGCGCGAAAACCGTAGCGTGATCAGCTTCGTGGATAGCGACTACACCTTCCTCAACGGCACGCTCGCCACGATCTACGGCTTGGCGAAAAAAGTCACCGGTCCCGAGATGCAAAAGATCAAACTCACCGATGCCAATCGCGGCGGCATCCTTGGCATGCCCGGCATCCTCGCGACGACTTCCTTCCCCAGCCGCACCAGTCCCGTCAATCGCGGCGTGTGGGTGCTGGAGCAGGTGCTTGGCGAGCAGGTGCCCCCTGCTCCGCCGAATGTGCCTGCCTTGGAAAAGCAGGACCAGAAAAAGGTCGCCACCCTCACCCTGCGTCAGCGCACCGAACTTCATCGCACCAACGCTGTATGCGCCAACTGCCACAAGATCCTCGACCCCATCGGCTTCGGCCTGGAAAACTTCGACGCCATCGGCCGCTGGCGTGACAAGGACGACACCGGCGGCGCCATCGACGCCGTGGGCGAGCTGCCCGGCGGCAAGCATTTCTCCTCGCCCAAGGAACTGAAGACCATCATCGCCGCTCGCAAAGACGACCTCGCTCGCAATCTCACCGAAAAACTCATGGCCTACGCCCTCTGCCACCAGCTCGAAGGCTATGATCGCATCGTCGTCGATCAGATGATGAAAATCATCGCCAAAGACGGTTATAAGATGCAGACGCTCATCACGGAGATCATCACGAGCTATCCTTTTACCAATCGCCGCATCCAAGACTGAATCCCATTCATCCCATGAGCAGCCATAACCTCATCAATCGTCGCACCTGCCTGCGTGGCCTTGGAGCCTCGCTGGGACTGCCCTTGCTCGAAACCATGGGTTGGGCCGAGTCTGGCAAGAGCAAGACGGCCTACAAACCGCCGGTGCGGCTGGGCTTCATGTATATGCCGCATGGCGTGATCATGGATCAGTTCTGGCCAGCGACGCCAGAGAGTTTTCTAAAGTCGCCGCCGCCTGCGCTGGCGGCGCTGCGGCCCGTGCTCGATCAGTGCCTGCTGATGAAAGGCATCTCAGGTGTGCCCATCGCCCCCTTCAATGGTGCGCCTCATGCGCTGGAGCTTTCCACCTGGCTGACGGCCGCGCTGCCGAACGCGCACAAGCGCAATCAGATCCACATCGCGATCTCGGCGGACCAGCTCTTTGCCAACTACGTCGGGGCGCTCACCGCTTTGCCATCCCTGGAGCTGGCGACGATGCCGCAGACACACAAGGAGAACCAGGAAGGCCTGAACGAAGGCTACTACTCACATTGCAGCTTCCGTTCGCCCACGCAGGCCATGCCTGCCGAGATCAATCCACGCAGCGTGCTGGAGCGTTTGTTTGGCAAGACCGATCAAAGTGGCAAAGCCGCGCAGACCGACCCGCTCGACCGCCAGATGCTTGATCTGGTCATCCGCGGTGCCAAAGACTTGCGCAAGAAACTACCACAAGGCGATCAGCACAAGCTTGATGAATACCTCGACAGCGTGCGCTCCGTCGAGCGCCGCATCGCCGCCATCGAGTATCGTCAAAAGGAAGCCGCCCTCGAAAAAAACGGTATCAGCTCCAGCAAACGCAAGGCAACGGATTCACCGCCCATCGAGGTCAAGATCCCCGAGGGCGACAAGCGCAGCGAATACATGCAGGTGATGTGCGATCTCAACGTGCTCGCTTTCCAGACCGACACGACGCGTGTCAGCACCTACATCGGTTCCACACCGAATGGAGTGTCCTATCCCGAACTCGGCTTCGCGGACATGCATCACGCACCGACGCATCACAACAACGAGGCCGAGAAGGTGCGCAAAGTCGCCGCCATTACCGCCTTCAACATCAGCCAGTTCGCCTACATGGTGAAGAAGATGGCCAGCCTGCGCGAAGGCGACGGCACCCTGCTCGACAACTGCCTCATGATGTGGGGCACGGGACTTGAGGATGGCAATAAACACACTCGTGAAAATCTGCCCTTCATCATCGCTGGCAAGGGCGGTGGCTCCATCAACACCGGTCGCTTCCTGCCCAACACTAAAGGCAATCAAGGCGACCTGCTCACCACGCTGCTCGCCTGTGCCGGTGTTCCACTCGACCGCCCCATCGGCATCGCGACCAAGCAGATCGCCGAGATGATGCGCCGGGCCTCAGAGCCCATCCGGTGAATAGCTGGAACGAGTGAAAACGTTGGTTATAGGTGTTGGAATGAAACCTCAAACCTACCAGAAGCCTGGCTACGAAACCGGTCTGAGTGATGCCGAATGGGAGTTGCTCATGCCTCTCATCTACCTGCCTGAGGCCAAGCGCGGACGTGGCGGCTGGCGTGATCCCAACTCGGCGCGAGCTTGTCTTGATGCCATCCGCTACGTCTTGAAAACAGGCTGCCAGTGGTCACTTTTACCCAAGGAGTTTGCGCCCAAGAGCACGGTGCAT
>Ga0209702_10001432_pt1 | contig 45634 bp, 19 predicted proteins | sample FRY01_FD_187210 | JGI IMG/M metagenome (GOLD analysis project Ga0209702, IMG submission 187210) | Freshwater microbial communities from Lake Fryxell liftoff mats and glacier meltwater in Antarctica - FRY-01 (SPAdes) (version 2) | ecosystem: Environmental > Aquatic > Freshwater > Ice > Glacier... | reverse complement strand
TTTTTTAAGCGCATACCCCAACCCCGGGCCCGGGGTTCGGGGGTGTTGCGCCGACACCGCCTGCACATCGACCCTCCCCTCTCACAATGGAAATCAGAATCGTTTGGGAGCGGGCGCGCCCGCTCCTTGACTTTTTTTTAAGCGCATACCCCAACCCCGGGCCCGGGGTTCGGGGGTGTTGCGCCGACACCGCCTGCACATCGACCCTCCCCTCTCACAATGGAAATCAGAATCGTTTGGGAGCGGGCGCGCCCGCTCCTTGACTTTTTTTTAAGCGCATACCCCAACCCCGGGCCCGGGGTTCGGGGGTGTTGCGCCGACACCGCCTGCACATCGACCCTCCCCTCTCACAATGGAAATCAGAATCGTTTGGGAGCGGGCGCGCCCGCTCCTGGGCATACATCTCTTTTGCAAAACTGGCCCGGGAGTCGCACCCGGAGGCGCGCCGCTGGGACGCGCCGGCTCTGGCCCCGTCCTCACGCACATAGTGCGGACGTTGTTAAAGGAACGACCTTGAAACCGGTGACATTGCTTGTATCACGTGCAACTCACACGTCTTGCCACAGGTTCCCCCCCCCCACCCCTCTACCCTGCTGGGTCGGGGCTTGTCGCGGGCTGCGGGGGCGCGGGAGGGCCGGCGCCGAGATCCGTCATGAGGCCTGTGACGGCCAGATCGAAATCAAGGAGCGGGATGTCCGGCGCGGCCGGCAGCTTTACCTCGGCGAACTTCGCCGGGCGCACGACGCGCGGGGGTGCCACAGACACCCTGGACGGGGCGGCGGACATGGTAGGGGAGAGTCTGAGGACAAGGGTGTTTTGTTGCGACGTGAGTCTGAGCTTGTCTTGGGCGCTGGGCGGCCGGGGCCGGGCGCCGCTTATATACCCGCGGGCTCGCGCGCGTGCCGCCGGCGCGCGCGCGTCGGCGGCAGCCCAAAAAAATCGCACAAAGCGCGCACGCAGTGCGCGCGGGGGGGTCCGCGGGGGCAGTCGGATGCCTGTGCTGGCCGGGCTGACAGTGCTCGCGATCGCGATGTTTGCGTTCGCGGCGGCGGCGTGCGAGCATGGACCGCTGCCGCGGCGGCGGCGCGCGCTGCGCCGCGGAGCGCGGTCCCGCAGCCCTAAACCCGCGGGGCGCGCGCCGCGGAGCGCACTTTCCGGTCTGTCTGTTTCCTCGTCGGGGCTTCGTATATAAGAACAGGGCGCGGCACCCTGGCCACGACGAGACACCAGAGCAGGGCTGACATGCGAGCGCGCAGACTGTTGCTGTGTGTGGGGCTGCTGTGCGCGGCCTGGGTGCCGCGCGCTGCGGGCAGCACCACCATCCACCTGACGCTGTCGCTGCGCATCGCCGCGTCCGGCGAGACGCCCTACGTGCTCGACGAGGCCGCGCTCGCGGAGCAGCTGGCGGAGGCCGCGCGGCTTGCGTGCGACGGGCTGTGCAATGTGACGGCGGGCGACGTGCGCGTCGACCAGTGGGACGCGTCCGCCGCGCCGGTGTACGTGCTGGCCGCGAGCATCCAGGTGCCGGACATGAGCACGGCCTCGGGCATTCTGCCGAGCTCGGCGACCGTGCAGCCGCCGCACGACATCCGCTGGTGGCTGAGCACCGCGCTCTCGAACCGCACGCTCCTCGGCGCGTCCGAGACCGCCGTGACCGGCGCCCACAGCGCCGCGGGCGCGGGCGCGCGCCCCGTGCAGTGCGGGGACAACGTGCAGGCCGGCGCGGAGCAGTGCGACGACGGCAACACCGCGGACGGCGACGGCTGCAGCGCGACGTGCCAGTTCGAGCCGGGCTTCATGTGCACGCACCACTGGCGCGACGCGCTGGCGGGCGGGGCGCCGGGCACGTTCCTGCACGTGTTTGCGGCCAACGCGAGCTTCGCGCTCGACGCGGCGGCGGGCGCGGAGGCGTGCAGCGGGCCGGCGGTGTGCGCGCGCGGCGCGCTGTGGCGCCCGGAGAACTGGGTGGCCAAGTACGCCGCGGGCGTCGCGCTGCCGCCGCGCGGCTTCTACTGCGGCAAGTTCTGCGCGTCCTTCCCGGCGCCGGTCGGCTACGTGTTTGACGACAACTGCGAGCTGGCCGACAAGAACGAGTGCAGCCTGGGCACCGCGGTGTGCGACTACAACGCCTACTGCCTCAACCAGGAGCCCGCCCCGAGCAACAGCGGGCGCGGGTACTCGTGCCAGTGCGACGAGACCTTTTTCGCGACGGCCGTCAACGGGCTCGGGTGCACGCCCGCGGGCGTCGAGATCGTCGTCGTCGTCGGCGGCAAGAAGGCCTTCGACAGCAGCGAGGACCCCCCGCCGGACCGCGCGGTCATGGAGGCGCTGCGCGGCGCGTTTATCGACGCGCTCATCGCGGACGGCTACACCACCGCGGCGGGCTCGCGCGCGGTGCTGCTCGAGAGCCTGCTGGGCTACCCCGTGGAGCTCGTGGGCATCAGCTCCGCCGCGGGCTTCGCGGGCCGCGCGCTCTGGGAGCTGCGCGTGCGCATCTCGAGCATGCACGCCAACTACGCCGTCATCAGCGCGGGCACGCTGCTGCGCTCGGCGCCGCGCATGCGCGCCATCTTCGACGACGCCGCGGGCCCCGACAGCGACGCGCACCGGCTGCACTCGCAGCGGCGCTGCGCCAACGACTTTGCGCGCTCGTGCGCGGCGGGCAGCGACTGCCTGCAGGGCGCGGCGTGCCTGCTCGACGTGCCCGACGTGCTGTGGGGCGCCGTCGAGGGCAGCCACGCGGCGTCGTCGATCCGCGTGGCCTCGTCGGGCTTCAGCCTCGTGTCGGTCGACTACGACAGCGCCGAGAGCGCGTGGCGCGCGCGCGTGCGCTTCGACGACACCGTCCCGGGCGTCATGAACGTGCTCTACCTCCCGCACATCACGCCGCCGGTGTCGGCGACCGAGCGCGCCACGTTCCGCCCCGACGAGTTCCCGTGCCTGCCCGTCGGCACCGGCGCGTTCCAGCAGCGCCGCGACGACTCGCTGTGCTGCCTCGCGACGGTCGCCGCGGACTACACCACGGTCAACGGCTTCGCGGCGTACCTCGCCGACAGCAGCCTGCCCCTCGCGCAGGCCATGGCCGCGGGCGCGGGCGCGTGCGCGGGCGGGCGGCCCCCGCCCGCCAACACCTCCAAGGCCCTGCTCGACACCGCGCGCGACTTTGTCGCGGGCCCCTTTGCGCGCATGACGCGCTCGCACGCCGCGCTCGACCCGGTGGCGACGCGCGGGTACCGCGACGTGCTGCTCTACCTCGCCGAGGAGGACATGCGCAACCTCGGCGGCATCGAGTCGACCATCGACGGCGGCTACAACCTGCGCTTCTTCGTCGGCATGGCGCACCTCCGCGGCCTCGAGAGCTCGCGCCTGCACGCCTCGTTCTCGCACGTCGAGGTCACCGCCGACGTGACCCAGGCCTACGTCTTCTCGTCGAGCGCGCAGACCGACTACACCTTCATCCGCGACGTCAACGTGAACCTCATCGAGGTCAAGCGCCGGGGCGGCGGGCCCGCGCTCAAGTTTGCGCGCGTGCAGCTCACCGTGCCCGTCAGCGTGGTCGCGAGCGAGGCCACGGGCATCATCCCCGCCGCGTCCGCGCGCGCGGCCTCGGGGTACTCCCTGGGCTCCACGCCCTCGCCCGTGTACCCGTGCGTGGTAGCCCCCCCGCCCCCCCCACCCCCCCGCCCTGCCCTTGCGCGCCGCGCGTGTGCGAAGCTGACGCGGCGCCTGCGCACAGGACACGTACAGCGCGGCGCGGCGCGGCGCGATCGACGCGGAGCTGGCGGCGCAGGCGTGGTGCGCGCTGAGCGACCCGATCTGCGGCGCGATCGGCCCGCGGCAGGTCGGCACCGGCGGGCAGGTGTACTTTATCTTTCCGCTCGAGGACGACGCGTGGACGCAGGCCGACCTCGACCCCGGCAACAACTTCCCGAAGAACCTCTACCTCGACTTCCTGGTGAATGTGCGCGGGGCCGACGGCAAGCGCGCGCTGACGCGCGTGCAGACCAGCACGGAGATCCGCGAGCTCGCCATCTCGCGGCAGTGCGAGGAGGTGCAGGTGAGCTCGACCATCAGCGACATTGTCGAGGTCGACCTCTTCCTCGGGCTCACTGACAGCGCGGCCGCGTTCGACTCCTCGCTCGTGCAGGGCCTCGACATCACGCGCAACCCCGCCGCCGCGGCGATGCGCCGCGACGTGTCGAGCCAGGCCGCCAACGTGCTCACGATGCTCGTCAAGGGCGCGCCGGCCTCGTTCACGCCGGGCTTCGCCTCGCAGTACGCGCTCGAGGTCGAGGACATGTTCAGCATGCACTTCCTCGACGAGCAGAAGAAGGCCATCGTGGACCAGATGATCGCCAACAACCAGGCCTTCAGCATGCAGCCGGTGCGCGGCAAGCCGGGGAGCATGCGGCTGGTGCCGAGCTCGATGCTGCTGCAGATCTGCCCGATCCACGCGACGCGCGGGCAGTTTGGCTGCATGACGCGGCGCGAGATCCAGGAGCGCCTGTACGACACGGTCACGCACTCGATCGTCGAGATCTCGCCCGACGAGTTCGGGCCGACGGACGCGCCGTACAACCGCTCGTCGGAGTGGCTGCAGACGCTGCTCGGCGCGAGCGACTTTGTGCGCGACCTCGGCTTCCGCCACGCGCAGGTCATGGCCGCCCGGTTCCAGCTCAACCGCCGCTACCGCCGCGGCTTCATGGTCTCGCCGACGATCCCCTGGCGGCAGGCCGACATGCAGAACGAGGGCATCGCCTCGAGCATCGACCTCGCGCAGCACTCCACCACCGTCGTGATGGTCTCGCTCGACCAGAACATCGGCGAGACGTTTGCCCCGACCGTGCAGGTCGCCATCACCGGCGCCGCGCTCCCGCTCAGCCGCGCCGAGTTCTCGTCGGACGTGCGCGCCGCGCTCGCGGCCGCGCTCGCCGAGGCCGCGGGGACCTCCCCCGGCGCCGTCTCGGTCGACCCCTCGAGCGTGACGGAGGTCCCCGCGGGCGGCGCGCGCCGCCTGCTCGCCGCCGCGGGCGGCGCGTGGGTGCACTTCAACATCACCGTCGGCTTCCCGCTCGCGGACCGCGCCGACGCGCGCGAGCGCGCCGACGCCTTTGTGCTCGCGCTGCAGGCCGCGCCCGGCGCCGAGCTCTTCCGCCGCGTCGTCGAGCGCCTGCAGCAGCAGGACAGCGCGACGGGGCGCCTGCTCGCGCTCTCGGCGCTCCCGCGCGGCGACGCGTTCGCGGCGGAGGCGCGCGAGACGGAGGCGTGCGAGGACTCGCCGGCCTTTGAGCTCGACCTCTCGGAGCTGCTCGCGCCCGCGCAGCCCGCGTGGGCCGGCACCGCGTCCGCGCTCGCCTCGTGCAGCAGGCGCCGCCTGCGGCACTTCCCCGGCGACGTGATGCTCGAGTACGACTCGCGCGAGACCGCGGTCTCCGTGCGCGGCCCGCAGTCCGCCGCGGACTGGGCGCTCTACACCGGGCTCAACGAGGAGCTCGGCGGCGGCGCGCGCGACTACGTCTTCGCCGCGGACCCCGCGCGCCAGGACATGCACTGGCTGTGGTGGGACCTCTGCGGCGAGGTCCCGCGCACGGGCCTCGTGGACCCGCTCAAGTGGGCGCGCGCGCGCGCGCGCTTCGCCGCGGAGTGCTGCCTGTGCGCGACAGACTACCCCGTGTCCTCGGGGAACCGCAAGCGGCACGTGCAGACGTACGCGTGGCCGGTCGCGCTCGAGCGCGGCATGCACCTCGCGCGGTACGACCTCGCGCGCGTGTGGCTCGTGAACCCGCAGCTCGCGGGCTTCCGCGAGCCCGCCACGCGCGCGCAGTTTGCGCTCGCGGGCGTGCCGCCCGCGGGCTGGGACGTGCTCGCGGACGGGCGCTCGCAGCCGCCGCAGTGCGCCGCGGGCGCCTTCCTCGCCGAGTTTGACGCGTGCGAGCCCTGCCCGCCCGGGGCCTTCGCCGACGCAGCCGGCGCGCTCGCCTGCGCGGCGTGCCCCGCGCTGAGCACCACCGGCGCGCCGGGCGCCGCGGCGTCGGCGGCCTGCGTGTGCCTGGCGGGGTACACGACCTTTGGCGCCGGGTGCGAGCCGTGCCACGCCGGCGCGTTCAAGGCCGGCGCGGGCAACGGCGCGTGCGAGGCGTGCCCCGCCGGCGCGCCCGTGTCGCGCGCCGGCGCCAGCAGCGCGGCGGCCTGCGCCGCGGAGACGCCGGCGGCCGCGGACGGCCCCCTGCACGAGTCCGCGCTCTTTGACGCGGCGCTCGGGCTGCTGGCGCGCGTCGGCAGCGAGCCGCGCTGCGCGCTGGTGCCCGACGCGCGCTCGCTGGCGTGCCCGGGCGCGGCCTACGTGCTCGTCTACGACGCGCACCCCATGCGCGCGCGCGCGCCGTGCCTGGACGCGCGCGCCGCGCGCAGCATCCCCGCGCTAGTGGCGCCGGCGGGCGAGGCCTGTGTGCTGCACTACGCGGTGGACGAGGCGCGCCCCGCGCTCGACGCCCTGCGGCTCTTCCCGCGGCGCGGCTACATGGGCCCGGCTCCGCTGGGCCTCGGCGCGCGCCTCGAGGACTGGCGCGCGGGGAGCACGGTGCACGCCGCGCCGCGCCTGTCGGCTGCGGGCGTGGACCTCGCGACCAACACTCGCGCGGACGCGGCCGTGCGCATGGTCGTGCTTCTTGCCGCGCGGCAGCTCGACGAGTCCGCGTCCTCGCCCGAGTGGGAGTGGATCGTGTGCGGGCGCAAGCGCGCGGGCGGGGTTGGCGCGGCGTACGCGCTGTGCGACGCCGGCGCGGACCCCGACTCCCCGCGCGCGGTCAACATCCGCAACCCGCTGGTGCTGGACGCGCACGTCTTTGAGCTCGGCGGCGCCGGCTGCTGCGGGGGCGACCCGACCGCGCCGGCCTCGGTCTTTGAGCGCGAGCTCGCGTGGACCCCCGCGGCGAGCGTCGGCGACCGCCGCGACGTCTGGCTCTACGTCTTCTTCATGGTCGGCGACTCGGCGGCGTGCGCGGCGCACGGCTGCGACGAGTCCGCCGTGTACTCTGCGATGCGCGCGCACCAGCTCGCGTTCGGGGGCGGCTACACGCCCCCGCAGCTCGCGCTGCTCCCCGGCACCATCTTTTCGTACGCGGCGCCGGGCGCCGCGCGGGGCGCGCGCGCGCTGCTCTCGCACCCGGCGCGCGCGCCCGTGCGGCGCCGGGCGGCCCCGCGCGCAGCGGCGCCGCGCCTGCCCGCCGGCGCGGCGACGCGCCGCCTGCTGGTGGCCGGCACGCCCGCGCCCGCGCAGGACGGCGCCGAGTTCGCCTCGTCGCAGCGCACGATCACGAGCCTCGACAACAACGCGCAGGTGGCCGCGGCGCTGTGCAGCGGGCGCGGGCACGCGTGCACCATGTACAACCTGCAGGTCGCGATCCGCACCGAGGACTACTGCCTCGCCGAGAGCGAGCTCGTGGCCAAGTACGCGGCGCCGCTCGCGGCGGCGGTCGGGAGCATGGCGGTGCTCCCGGTGCAGTTCTTCAACGTGGTCGGCGTCGTGCGCGAGCGCTACGCGACCGCGTGCGCCGCGGGCGCGGCGCGCCGGCTGCTGGCCGCAGCGGAGGACGTGGTCTTCAAGTCGGTTGCCAACGACAAGCTGCACCTGGTGCTGTCGGAGGCGCACGCGGAGCTCTTCAAGATCAAGACCGTGACGCTCACGCGGCCCGTGGGCGCGGCGGCGCCCGTGCCCGTCTCGTGCCTCAACACCGACGTCGCGTGCGTGGCGAAAATCACCGGCGACACCACGCTGCTCAAGATCACGCCCTCCGCCGCCGACGTCGTGCAGCTCGACGCCATCATCGGGAACCGCCCCTCGACCGCCGCGGCCCCCAAGGCCGCGGCCCCCGCCAGCAGCGACGACGACGACAGCCAGGGGCTGGTCATTGCCGTCGTGGCGGTCACCGTCGTGCTCTTTCTGTGCGTGCTCGGCGTGGTGGCCTGGCAGTGCACGCGCGAGGCCGACGGCGCCAAGTGCGTGGCGCCCTACGCGCCCGTGTGCATGCCGCCGCCGCCGCCGCCCATGGCGATGCATCCGCCGCCGATGGCCTACTACCCGCCCGCGCCGGGGTACCCGCCGTATGGCGGCGGCCCCGTGCAGGGCCGGGCGCCGTACCCGTACGGCTACTCGGGGTGACGCGTGCGACGCATGGAAGTTATTTTATTTTCATTAAAAAGCACAGCAGAGAGAGTCTGTTGTATCGATTTTGTCTCGTCGCTGCCACGGCTCTGAACGTGCCAACCGCGCGAGATGCGCCATCCAGTATATATATGGATTCGCGCGCGCGCGCGCATTCGTAAAGACGGCGATCGCATCCGAAAAATGAACGCAACCGCCTCCCGGTCGGCATGACGGTGCAATACGAGCTCGCGGCGATGACGACCAAAATTCAAAACCATTCCAAGCGCAAGGCTGCAGGGGCCCGCGCGAGCAAGCCCGATTCGGACTCGGTCTGTCGGAAGCTTCTGCGCTCGCGCACGGCGCCCTGCCTCGGTCAGCTGCTGGGCTGGCAGCGGACCGCGAGCGCGTCCGACGCTTGGCTCTGCGCGGACTTTAGTATAGCATACGAAGACTACAACACCGCGCGCGCGCCGCGCGCCGCTGACTCGTCGCGGGTCTCGAGTTTGCAGTAGCACAGCCGCGCCAGCACTGCGGCCGGGTGCCTCAGCACCCCACCCCCGGGTAATAAAACACGCGGGGCGCCGGCGTCGCGGGCCGCTGGTGCGGCGCGCTTGCGGAGAAGCACATGGGCTCGGTGGGGTGCAGCGGCCAGGCCGCCCTGTCGTGTGCGGCATTTCCGGCGCCCGCACACCACGGCGCGGGCGTGCATGCGTCGTAGCTTGCGGGATAGGCCTGTGCCGGCAGGGGGTATGCGGGGCACGCCGGGGGCGGCGTCGTGGCGTACGGGTAGCCCGCGGCGTACGGCGTGGGGGCCAGCGCGTACGTGTGCGCGAGGAACGCGGGCTCCGGGGGCTGCCGGGTGCGGATGCACACGAGCACGATCGCGCCAAAGCCGCACAGCGCGAGCGTGCCCAGCCCCGCGAGCACGAGCGCCAGCCGCGTCCAGTCGGGCGCGCCGTCCGAGGGCTCCGCGGGGCGGGCGGCAAACGGGACCGTCACGACGATGCTCGGCGGCGGGGGCGGCAGCGGCGCGTCCGCGAGCCGCAGCCGCCAGTAGCTGAAGGAGCTCACGTTGAGCGCGACCGAGGTGCTGAGGGGGGCGTTGTCGCGGACCTCGACGACCCTCCACGCGCGGGAGGGCTCGTCGAATTTTTCTACATAAACCGTGTTGAGAGCGGATCTTGCGTGGTAGAATTCCAGCAGCGCGGGTTTGCGGAACAGCACGGCGGACGGGCGCAGCTTGAGCACGTCGCCGCCGATGTCCGCGCCAAACGCGTCCTGATGCGCAGCCATCTCGATCGAGACCGTGGTCGAGTCCGTAAAGGTCCCGGGCTCAAAGGACACGCGGTGCGGCCGGGGCCAGTCGGCAAACGTGATGCGCTGCGCCAGGGCACACTCGTTGTTGGTCGGCACACACTGGATTGTCCTGGCGAAGACGGCGCGGACGCAGTCCGCGCGCGCGCTGCTGTTGTGTGGCGACACCGAGCCTTCTGGACACGCCTCGCATCCACGCGCGCTGTTGGAGTACTCGTTGCGCGCGCAGGCCCCCGCGGGTGCGACGGTGGTCACGGGGGTCGTCGAGGGTGCGGTGGGGGTGGTCGCCGCGGGTGTGGTGGCGACTGCGGGTGCGGGGGTGGTGGTGGCTGCGGGTGTGGTGGTGGCGGGTGTGGGTGTGGCGGTGGTGCTGGTATCTGCGGGTGAGGTGGTGGTGGGTGGGGGTGTACTGGTGCTGCTGGTGGCTGCGGGAGTGGTGGTGGTGGCTACGGGTGTGGAGGTGGTGGGCGGGGGTGTACTGGTGCTGCTGGTAGCTGCTGGCGTAGTGGTGGTGGCTACGGGTGTGGTGGTGGTGGGTGGGGGTGTACTGGTGCTGCTGGTAGCTGCTGGCGTAGTGGTGGTGGCTACGGGTGTGGAGGTGGTGGGTGTGGGTGTGGGTGCGGGTGTGGTGGTGGTGGGTGTGTTGGTGGTAGAGGTCGTCGTAGCTGCGGGTGTGGTGGTGGTGGCTGCAACTGTGGTGGTGGTGGGTGTGGGTGTGGTGGTGGTCGTCGTAGCTGCGGGTGTGGTGGTGGTCGTCGTAGCTGCGGGTGTGGTGGTGGTCGTCGTAGCTGCGGGTGTGGTGGTGGTGGCTGTAACTGTGGTGGTGGTGGGTGTGGGTGTGGTGGTGGTCGTCGTAGCTGTGGGTGTGGGTGTGGTGGTGGTCGTCGTAGCTGTGGGTGTGGTGGTGGTGGCTGCATCTGTGGTGGTGGTGGGTGTGGTGGTGGTGGTGGTGGTAGCTGCGGGTGTGGCGGTGGTGGGTGGGGGTGTACTGGTGCTGCTGGTAGCTACTAGTGTAGTCGTGGTGGCTACGGGTGTGGAGGTGGTGGGTGTGGGTGCGGGTGTGGTTGTGGTGGGTGCGGGTGTGGTGGTGGTGGGTGTGGTGGTGGTGGTGGTATCTGCGGGTGTGGCGGTGGTGGGTGGGGGTGTACTGGTGCTGCTGGTAGCTACTAGTGTAGTCGTGGTGGCTACGGGTGTGGAGGTGGTGGGTGTGGGTGTGGGTGCGGGTGTGGTTGTGGTGGGTGCGGGTGTGGTGGTGATGGTCGTCGTAGCTGCCGGTGTGGCGGTGGTGGCTGCAACTGTGGTGCTGATGGCTGCAACTGTGGTGGTGGTGGATGTGGGTGCGGTGGTGGTGGAATATGTGGGTATGGTGGTGGCTGCAGGTGGGATGGATGTAGTCAAGATCTCTGCGGGTGGAGTCGGCGTCCCTGCGGGTGAGGTTTGCTTCTCTGCGGGTGGAGTCACTGCGGGCGCATTCGGCGTCTCTGCGGGTGGCGTCTGCGTCTCTGCGGGTGGATTAGACGTCTCTGCGGGTGGCGTCTGTGCGGGTGCATCCGACGTCCCTGCGGGCGGGGTCGGCGTCTCTGCGGGCATGCCTGTTGCCTCTAGGGGTGTCGTTAAATCCAGAGCGATTTCAGCGGCTACCGTTGTGTCCGGTGGAGCGGGCTGTGCTTGTGCAGATGTGCACGGTGGCAGCAGTGCAAGCAAGACATACACCGTAATGCAGATACGAGCCTTGTTCATGCGGGCTGGACTGTGCACAGTGCGCGGGTACTCCGCAGTGGGATTCCATGTGGCGTGTCTATATATATACACTTCCGACACATATTCGTCACAGCGCATGTGGTAGTGCCATGGTTGGCTCTACTTCGCGCAATAAATGCATGCGCGAGTTGCATTCGATGTGGATATGCTTTCTGCCGCCCGCAGCTCCGACCCGCAAGTCCATGCCGCTCGCGTGTTGGAGCCCAGGCCTTTATTGTTTCCTGTCATCTCATAGAGGGGTGCCTAGACACGCGCGCGCTCAGTGCGCGAGCGCGAGGCAGTTGTCCTCGAGAAACACCGTGCGCACGTCGCGCGCGACAAACGCGAGCCAGCCGAGGATGGTCGCGCGCTGCGGCGACGCGTCGAACGCGGCACAGATTTCCGCGAGGGAGCCCTCGCCGACGGTGGCGCAGAAGCCGCGCACCATGTGGCGCATCGCGGCGCCGTGGTGTTTGACGGCCCACAGCGACTGGGCGCTCTGCAGCAGGGTGTGGTGCACGTAGATGCTCGGCTGCGACGAGCGCGTCGACTGGATCTCGAAGCACGGGCGCCCGCGCTGCCCGGTCACGCAGCAGTTCTGCACGGAGTGCACGACGTGCCGGCGCGCGATCGGCACCGCGGCGTCGATCGTCTGGCAGAGCACGGACATGCCCCCGGCCTTGCGCCGCGCGAGCATGTCAATGTGCGCGCCCCAGTACTCAAAGTAGGCCTCGACCGCGCGCACGCCCGCGAGCATCTGCACCGCCCACGGCTCGTCGGCCTCGGCGCGCGCCGCCACCCACGGGGAGTAGCTCTTGCTCGAGATGGTGTTGCGGCACGAGTGGTCGACAAACGCCCCGAGCGCGTCGGGCGAGGGGCACTCCGGCGTGGCCCCCGCGGACGCGCGTGCTGACATCGCGCGCGCTGCGCGCGCCGCGCGCGCGCTTTCTTGGCCGGGTTTCTAGTTTTTGCGCCAGGCGGCGCGCGGCGCCGCGCGCGCGGCGCGCCGCCGACTATAAAGCGCGCGGCGCGCGCGGCGGCGCACATGGCCGCGCGCGCGCTGCTCTCGGCGCGGCGCGCGGCGTGCGGGGCGGGCCTGCTGTGCCTGCTGTGGGTCTTTTTCGTGCTCATGCACACGCACATGGTCTGCGCCTTCTGCCGCCGCGCGCGCGCGGCGCCGCGTGCGCCGCTCGCGGAGCTGCGCCCTATATAACGCGCGCGGGCCGCGCGCGGGCACGCCATGTGCCGGCTGCCGTATCTGGACGGCGCCTCGGCGCTGCTGTCGCTGCTGGGCTTTCTCGTGTCGCTGGCGTACGTGCAGAACACGGACGTGCTCGTGTGGGACCAGCACCTGGTGTTCAGCGCCGCCCCGAACGTGACGTCCGCCTCGGACGGGCTGGCGTCGGCCCTCCTGGAGACGTGCGGCGCGCCCTACGCGGTGTTCCGGCCGGCGGCGGGGCGCGCGGGCCGCTCGATGGCCGGGACGTCCTTTGCGGTCGACGCGGGCCGCAGCTACAACCCGTGGGTGATGCTGCACTGGATTCTCGCGGTGTCGTGCGTGTTCCAGGGCGCGCGCTTCTTCGCGCACGTCGAGCACGAGGACGCCGACGCCGGGGTGCTCTTCCAGTACGACCCGGACAGCGGGCCCGACTTTGGGCGCTGGGTCGAGTACGCGCTGACGTCACCGCTGCAGGTCGTCCTGCTGGCCGACCTGTTCTACCTGCGCGAAACCGCGCTGCTCGCCGCGACGGCGGGGCTGCAGGGCGCGCTGGTGCTGCTGGGCTACGCGATCGAGCTCGAGGTGCAGACCCTGGTGGCCGAGAAGCTGCGGGCGTGGGAGGCCGCGGCGTACGGGCCCCCGGCCAAGCGCACGGTGCGCGCGTTTGCGTGCCAGTGCAAGCTGTGCTTCCTGCTGCTCTCCGCGTACGCGTGCCACGCCACCGTCTGGGCGGTGCTGCTCGCAAAGTTTCGGATGCAGGCGCAGGCCGCGCGCGACTGCCAGCGCGCGCAGGCGCTGCGCCCCGAGGTCGCGACGGTCGTCTGGCTGCAGTTTGCGCTCTTTACGCTGTTTGGCGCCGTGCTCACGGCGCAGGCCGTGCGGGTCGCGGGCGCGCGCGTGCTCGACCCCGGGCAGGCGCAGGACATCTGGCGGAGCGTCGCGTGGTGGTACTCGCTGCTGAGCATCACCGCGAAGCTGGTCCTGGAGTGGGGCTTCATCGCCCTGCTGGGCGCGGCAGATGCGGAGTGAGCTGCGCAAACACCAGCGCGACGCAGCGCAGCGAAGCAGTGCTGGACTGCAGCGCGGCCAGACTGACTGCGGCGGTGCCATCCGGGGGGAGCCACAGCTGCGGCGCGGCGCCGCGCGCCGCGACCCAGGCCTGGAACGGGGCGGCGGCCTGCGCGGGGGCGAAAAGCGCGCCGGTGAGCGTATAGGGTTTGCAGCCGTCGGGCAGCGGGCCGAGCGCGCTGTTGTCGAGTGCGAGGCTCTGCGTGCCGCCGTCGGGCGCAACGACGACCTGCACGGGCGGACGCGAGCACACGGCTCCGCAGTGCTCGCACGCCAGGCCTGTCTGCCACTCCTTGGGCGTGCGTGCCACGCACTGTGAGCACTTGTCACCGCGGACTATATATTGCAGTACGTCGCACAGCCCGCGGCTGCGCACCAGCCGCGCGCGCAGCCACGCCCAGTACGCATCGGCGCCCGCGGCAGCGTCTGGCGGCGCAAGCGCGGCAGCGTCTGGCGGCGCGAGGGCGCTGCCGCACACCCACTTGACAATGTCCGCCGTCGCCGCGAAGCTCCGCATGTGCTCGACCGCGCGCGGGTCCTTGGGATCAGCAAACGACCGGCAGCAGTAGCCGGCAAACGGCGGCGCAAAGGCGAGACACAGCGCGAACGCGCTTGCGAGGCGCTGCGCGCTCGCGTCCGGCAGGTCGGCGTAGCCCGCGGGCACGGCCTGCGCCGGCGCCCACGGCCCGATGTCGCCCGTGTCGCTGGCGGCGCCCGCCAGCACGTTCCAGTACAGGAGGAGGGTCGCGATGCGCATGCGCGCGGCCGCGCCGGGTTCGGCGGGCGCGAGCTCCTGCCACTCATCTCTGGTGGGATTCTGAGTGTGCCACTGCGTGCCGCCGCCCTTTCGTGCAAGGCGCACGCACGCGACGTGCGAGGCGGCGTCGTTTCCGCGGCTGAGTACTGTTGCGGACTGCAGCACGGCGGCGCAGAGCTCGTAGCTCGCGCCGGCGTACGCCAGCGCGGGCAGCTCGCCGTGCATGCGCTCAAAGGGGACGCTGCCGTGCACCGCAAGGATGTCGGGGGCGTCGCGCTCTGGGGCGCCGGTCTGCAGGCTGGCATGCAGCTCGGCCAGGCCGGGCTCGCGCGGCATGGTGCGCGTCTGGAACAGCGCGCGCATGCGCGCGTCCTTTTCCCGCAGGACGTCGGGCGCGTCCGATTTGCCCACGAGGCGGTCAAACACGACGCCAGAGAGCAGCGGCTGCGCCGGCGTGGGCGCGTGCAGCAGCCGCTGCAGCAGCGACGCCTCGCTGGCATACAGCACCTTGTCGCTGAAGGGCACGGTCGGGTCCGATTGGTTGGGGAGCGGCGAGCTCGGCGTGAAGATCCACGCGGCCTTCACCACCGGCGGAAGTTCGTTGCGAGGGTTGCGGGGGCGCGCAAGACCCACGAAGCGCGCGACCGCCCACGAGGAGTCGCTCTTGCACACCGACAGCAGCAGCTCGCGGATGCGGTGCCGGTTGTCCACGATCTCCTCGCTCAGCGGGACATTGCGCTCGGCGACGAAGCGGTCGCAGTAATCGACCAGCGGCGGGCAGTACGCCAGACACAGCAGCACGGCTCTGCAGGCGCGGGCCTGCATGGCGGCGCCGGCGTTGTTGACGACCCACTGCGGGTTGCCCAGACACACCAGACCGCCCTGCAGCAAGTTGTGGTTGCGCGCGCGCTGCGCGCGGCTCTGTTGCTTCCTTTTCGCGGCCCGCAGGGCCGCTTCGACGTCCGATACCTGCATCTGGCACTCCATCTCGCGTGCCTTTTGGATAAGATGTGCCTTACTGTTGGAGTTTTTTCTTTCGATGTTCACGTTGTACTTGGCCTGCCGCAGTTCGAAAATGTCGACCTCGCGCTTCTCCTCGACCTCGGAGGCGGCGTGCGCTTTGCTGCACACCGGGTTGATATTGAGGCGGAGATGCAGGAGGCCCTTGGCCGCGACGCCCGGCTCTGCGGCGAGCGAGAGGTACACCGCGACGCGAAAGTGCACCGTGTAAACGCTTCCGCCGGCCTCGTCCGGGGCCAGCGTCTCCCACAGCCCCATGGCGTCGGGGTACTGCACGTGCGGCGCGCGCGCCGCACGCACCACGGCGACGCCATAGTCGCAGGTGAGCCGCCTGCGCGCGCATTGCGGCAGCACGCCAAGCGCGACGCTCACGTACTGCAGCGCCACCGTGGCGCGAGCACCGTCCAGCTCCGCGACCAGGGTCTCGCGGGCTGGGAGCTGCAGCGGCGGGCAGCCGCTGTGCAGCAGCAGCGAGCCGGGCGTGAGGACCGACGCCTCAAAAATGCACACCGGCAAGGCGCCGGGCGCGGGCGCCGCGGGGTGCAGCAGGGCAAGATGCATCGCGCGCGCGCGCGCGTTCGCGCGCGTATATACACCGACACCAGCGGGCAGCAGTATTGCGGTACGGGCGCGTCGCGCTTTTTATTAACAGACTAAGCAGAGTTGGTCGACAAGCGGGCTAGGCCACGATGCTCGACGCGAGGGCCGCGCCGAGGCGGCGGTGCACATTTTCGAGGTCGCCCGCGTGCAGCGCGAGCGCAGCCTGGTGCGACGCCGTCGCGCGCACCAGCGCCAGGTCCGCGCGCCACTGCCCCAGCAGCGCGCCGCGCGCGTGCCCCCCGACCGCCGCGCACAGCAGCGGCACGGCCGCGCGGAACGCGCACAGCGCCGCCACCAGGCCGCCCTCGGAGAGCGCGGGCTCGGCGCCGCACACGCTCCACGCCAGGTCCACGAGGTCCACGGGCGGTATGCAGGTCGGCGGCGCCCAGAAGCGCAGAAACGCGGCGACGTACTCGACGACGACGCCGGCGGCGGCGCCGCCGCCGCCCTGCGAGGCCATCATCTGCACGAGGTCGTGGTCGGTGCGGGCGGGCATGCGCGCGGGCTGGTCGCCGGCGCCGCAGCACACGAGCGTTTCGTACAAAAGCCACTGGAAGTTGGCGTGGAACGCGGTGTCCTGCACCTCGGAGCGCAGGAGCATGCTCGCCATGTGCACACACGCGAAGCTCATGCCGCGCAGCCACGGCTTGCCCCCCTCGCTCTGCGGCGTCGGCGGCGTGCCGCGGTGCAACTCGCCGAACCGGTCGAAGATGGCGAGCGCCAGCATGCACACGCAGCGCCACGACTCGTCGTGCGCGCACGTCAGGGCCCACAGCTGGCACGGGCGCGGCCCCGCCGAGCCCGCGCACGCCGCGTCAGCACAGAGGCCGATGATTTTCTTGATCGCGTAGTTGCGCGTGTCGAGGCCCGCCCGCGTCGGGAAGCGCTGCCGCGGGTACATCTGTGCGAGCTCCAGCCGCGCGGCGCGGGTCTGGCGCGCCGCGAGCGTTTCGCGCGCGCGTGGCATGTTGCGTGCGGAGAGGCGTCCGGCATCCGCCCCCTTGTGCGCCTTTTCCGCAGGGGTCGCAAGCGGGGCCGGAAAATGCGGGATTTTGTTGTGGACGCGCGTGCGACCTCCCGCGGGCGCATGCGACCCCTGCGCCGTCTATGGCTGTGTCCACGAGTACGAGATCTCCGCGGTGTTTGCAGGCAACTCGCCCTCGTCCGCGCACCAAGCCTCGCAGCGCATGGCCTCCGGGATGCACTGCAGCCCGCCGCCCTCGCCCTCGCGCTGCAGGGTGGCGTGGTGCGGGTGCAGCACGGCCAGCGGAATATACTGCAGCTCGTCGGGCTCGCCCTCGCGCTGCGCGGGGGCGTAGTGCGGCTGCGGGGTGTGCTGTGGCTTATCGGCCTCGCCGGCGCGCGAGTGCGGCGGGAACACGGCCTGCGGGATGTACTGCGGCTTTTCGGGCTCCTGGGCGCGCGGGGGGCCGTACTGCGGCGCGGCGCTGTAGTTTGTCCCGATCGCGGCCTGCGGATAGTGCTGCGGCTTGTCGGCATCGGGGCGATCGAGGAAGTACGGGCGCAGGTGGTCGGCTTGCGGCGGGGCGACCGGCGCAGGCGGGGAGCTGTGCGCGTGCGGCGGCGCGGTGCGCATGTTGCAGATGCTGCAGAGCTCGACCATGCACGCGGTGTTGGCGCGCACGTCGCCGCAGGCGTCTCGCAGGCGCCCGCGGGTCTCCAGCTCGTTCACGTAGAGCTGCTGCAGGCCCTGCGCGACCTGCTCTCGGATGACGCGGTGCTCTTCCTGGCAGCGCCCGCACACGGCGCCGTCCGGGCGTTGCGGCGCCCCGGCGCCGTCCTTCTTGAAGCGCATCACCGTCACGGTGCGGGGGTAGCTGTCGTCGGGCGGGGCGGGCGCGTGCTCCCAGCCCTGCGGCGCCCCGGCAGCACCTCTTTGCCCTGCGTCTCGGGCGGCTGGCGGGTGCGGGCTGTGCATCGGGCCCGGCCGCGCGCGAGGCGCGGCCTCTGTCCGACGTTGGTCGCACTCGCCGCGCGGCCTCGCCGCGGGGACGCGGCGGGGTGGTGCTCTGTGCACGCCCTGCCAGCCGTCGGCCGGCACGGGCGTGCGGGCCGGGGCTGCCGGCAACAGGCGTCGGCTGTACTGCGGCAACTCCGCGGGCTTGGGGTCCCACAGGTCACCCGCGCGCGGGTCTGGATACAAGCGCGGCGCGTCCAGAGCGGGGGCAGGCATGCTCCACACCCTTTGATCGCGAGGCGGCGCGTCCGGCGCTGGCGCCGGCGTGCTCCACACCCTTTGATCGTGAGGCGGCGCGGGCGCAGGCGGCGCCGTGCTCCACACTCTTTGATCGTGAGGCGGCGCGGGCGGGGTGGGATACTCAAAGGCGAGCTCGCGCACGGCGTATTGCGCGTCTGTGTCGTACTGCGAGTGGAAGCGGGGCTCGGCGAAGCTGTGCGCGTCGACGTGCGCGTTGTTTTCGCGCGGATCCATGTCGCAGTCCAGGCGCAGCGGCGTGGACTGTCGCAACCCCATTGGGGTGTATCTGTTGGCACTTGCGCGCGCGCGCGCGCAAGTGCTTATATACCTGGCGCGGGTCGCCCAGGCACGGAGCCTCGGACGTCGGTCGGCACGACCTCGGGCGCGCGGTTTCGGGGGTGATGGGGCGGTGTTGTTGGAGACCTCGGCGCGGGTGGGAGCACTGTTTATTAAAACGTCAACCTGCATGATACGTGGCGCCAGGCGCCCAGGCACGGAGCCTCGGACGTCGGTCGGCACGACCTCGGGCGCGCGGTTTCGGGGGTGGTGGGGCGGTGTTGTTGGAGACCTCGGCGCGGGTGGGGGCATTATTTATTAAAACGTCAACCTGCATGATACGTGGCGCGAGGCGCAATCACGGGTACGTGCTGAAGATCCCGGCGCGGTCCTCCTCCAGCTCCTGCGCGCGCGCCTGCGCATTGCGGTTGACGCACGCCAGCGGCTGCAAGCGCACCAGCTCGTTGTCGATGTAGCGCAGGTGGCGGTACGGCCATCTCTCGATGCCGAGGCGGCGGCACGCCTTCTTCAGCGTTGTTGCGCACACGCCGAGCGCGTGCGCCGCGCAGTGCAGCGGGCGGTCGTAGTGCCGCCGCATGATCTCTGGCGTGAGGGTCACGGGGACGGCGTCCTTGCTCGAGCCGTGGCGCTCGCCGAGGGCAGCCTTGGTCCGCAGGCCGGCGCTGCGGCTGCCGGGGCGCGCCAGCAGCACCACTTTGCGCTCCGCCGTGTGGCGCGGGCCGGCGGCGGGCCCGCCCGTCTCGCTCGCCCAGTTCTCGACGGGCTCGAAGCGGTGCGGGCTGGCGTGCGCGACCCACGTGTCCGAGCCGGAGTCGCCCTCCGCGGGGAGCATGTGCCCCAGGTACAGGCTGCCCGGCGACGCGGGTGCGTCGACGACGCTGTCCATGGATGTCGCGGGGCCCCCGGACGGCGGTGCCGATACGCGCTCATGCGACCCCTGGGGGTCCATCCCGGAACCCCGGGCTGTTGTGCTGCGTGCGCACCTCGCGCCCGCCAGCGGCGCGAGGCTCACGTCAGCGGCGCGAGGCTCACGTCAGCGGCACTTGAGCGCGGCGCGCGCGAGGCTCACGTCGTCGTGGTAGCTGCGGATGCTCACGCTGGGCGTCCGGCTGTCGGCGATGCTGTGCGAGTAGAAGAGGTATTCCGTGTAGAGCAGCGGCATGAGCGACCTGCCGCCGCGCGACGCGTCCGCGGCGATGCGCCGCAGGAGCAGCGCGGTGCGCCGCAGGATGCGGTCCTTGAGGAGCAGCAGCCGCTCCTGCAGCGGCGTGTGCACCGCCGCGCCGCACACCGTGTACGCGTCGGGGTTCAGGCGGAAGAGCAGCGTCGCGATGCCCCCGCTCGCCGAGACGACGTCGAGCAGGCGGACCATTTCGCAGGCCTCGCCGTAGCGCGCATGCTGGTGCTCGTCGACCTCCACCAGCACCTGGAAGTACAGATAGTCCATGCGGAAGTCCACCCTGCGGCGGCAGCACGAGACCTTGCTGAGCGGGTCGCATTTGTCGTGCAGCACGGGCGGGAAGGCCCCATCGCGCTCGAGGAACTCCCAGACCGCGGTCTCGGGGCGCAGCGCGCGGTGCGTGTTTTTTCGCCTGGTGCACCGGGCGCACAGCCCCAAGCCGTTGCTCTTGTACTCCCGCACGAGGCGCGTCGTGAGACAGGCGCTGCACAGCGACAGCGACATCTTACACAGGCCGTGCGCGTTCGCGCGTGTATATAGAGTGCGGGGCCGCCCGCGGCGCCGCGCGGTCCTGCCAATGCGCCTCGCATTTTTCGTTGCTGTGCATTTTTTTTTTCCTTGGCGCGGATGCACTCCCCCCGCAATAAACACGAACCAAACTTCCGTGTGTGCATCCCCGGGATCAGGGTGTGTTTTTTTTTCCAGTCGGTCTACGGGCTGCAAGCGACCCCCTGTGCGTGTAGCGGGCGGCATGCCTGCGGGCAGCTGACCTGCTGCGCCATGCTGCACGCCCTCCCGCTGGCGCACGGCCCGCTGCGCCCGCTCCGCGACCACGTGCCCGATTTCATGCTGCGCCTCTCCGCGGAGCTCGGGCTGTGCTGCTCGTGCGAGGTGCGTCCGTGGCAAGACGCCGCCGTGCTCCTCGAGCGCAGCGCGCAGCAGGCGCTGCGGGTCTTTACGTCGGCTGGCAACGCCGCGCGCCTCCCGGTGCGCCAGGTCGCGTTCCCCGACGGCCCGGGCGCCCCTGTCACGGGGCTCGCGGCGGCGGCGGGCGAGGGTGCGACCGTGGTGTTTGACGAGGCGGCGGGCGGCGCGCACATGCACCCGCGCGAGGCGTTTCTGTCGGACGTCGGCGCGCACACCACGACGTTGGCCTGGCAGCAGCTGGAGTTGCCCTCGTTTGGCGAGGCCTCGTGCGTGCTCTGCGAGACGCCGTGCGGGGAGGACGGCGGCGGCGGGCAGGCACACGCGTGTGAGTTCTGGGCGGCGGCGAGCGCGGCGCTGCGGGGGGAGGCGGCGCGGCGCACGGTGCTGGTCTTTGCGCAGGACGCGCTCTTCGCCACGCCGGCGCCGCACGTGCCCCGCGCGTGTCTGTACGTCGTCACGCCGCTGGCGATGCTGCTGGCCATCATGGCGGCCGTGGACCTGCTCGTGTGCGTCATTGCGCCGCACAAGCGCAAGCTCGAGTTCGCCTCTGCGTTCGGGGTGCCGCGCATGGAGGCGCTCCCTGTGTGCCTGCTCTCGCTCGAGCGGGTGCTGCAGCACTACCGCCCGCTGCTCGCGGACGCGCCCGCCGGGTGCGAGGAGGATCTCTTCCGGGGCGTCGTCGCGTTTGCGGCGTCGGTGGCCCGGCGCGGGGGCCTCATGCTGCGCGCCCGCGGCGCGAGCGTCGCGTGCGACAGCAGCCTGCTCCCAAAGCTGCACCCGCCGCTGCGCGCCCCCGCGGCCGCGCTCGAGCGCTGGGTGGCGGCGCTGCGCCGCGGGAGAATACGCATGCTGCGCGTCGCCCAGCGCGCCGACGGCGCCGCGGCCGCCGTCGAGGCGTTCGTGTGCGAGCACTACGGCGGGCGCTGCGAGGCGCTGCTGGCCTTGCTGCGGCGCGGGCTCGCGCACGGCCCTGTGCGCGCCCGGTGGCCGGGGGGGGCGCCCGCCGGCCAGTCCCGCATCACGTCGTTTGTGCGCTGCGGCGGGCAGGAAGCGCTCGCGCGCGCCGTCGCGGCGCCGCTCGGCGCCGACGCGGCGCTCCTTGCGCTGCTGTGCGCGCTGCAAGCGCGCTTCCCGGCGGCGCAGCGCCGCTTCTTTGAGCAGACGCTGGTGCTCTCCGCAGCGGACCTCGCGCGCGCCTCCGACGACGAGCACGTGCTGCTGCAGCTGCGCTTCCTCGCGCACCTGTGCGCGAGCAACTGGCACGCGCTGGCGCCCGACGCCGCGGGCGCAGCGTGCGCGCACGCGCGCCTTGCCGATGCATCCTTGTAAAGTCCCAATAAACACTGCCTACGCGCGTGAGCCCTGCCGCTGTATCCCTGTGAGGCCCCAATAAAACCTGCCCAAGCGCGCGCGCGCCTCCATGTGTGCCGTCCCGGGCCCGCCGGCAAAAACAAGAATCCCTCGCACGCTCGCGCACAGCCCGCCCTCCCTCCGAGGGGCCACAGCACACCCGGCGGAGTATATATACTCGCGAATCCGCGCGCGGTCACGGTGCGGGCAGACCGCAGATGCGGAGCTGTCTCGTTTTGGCGCTGGCCGCCGCGCTGCTCGCGCTCGGCGCGGGCAACGTGTGTCCGCGCGGCGAAGCGCAGCAGCGCGCCGACGGCGTGTGCCAGCCGTGCGCTGGCGTCGCGCCCGCCGTGTGCATGGAGCACATCCCCGCGGACGCGCTGCTGGCGTCCGAGGCCGCGCGCGGCAGCGTGGCTGCGTACCGTTTCCGGGGCAGCGTTGCCGCGGGCGCGAGCCTCGTGGTGCTCGAGAGCCTGGTGTACCACGACGCGTGTGCGGACGAGTATCGCATGTGCCCGAACCCCGGAAACGCCGCGCGCTTTGTGGTGGCGCGGTCGTGCGCGAGAGCACCGGCGAGCGAGGCCGCGTGCGCCGCGTTCACGACGTGTCCCAGCGCGGGGCCCATGGACCCCGTGCGGTTCCGGAGCAGGAGCAGCGGGGCCTGCGTGGCGTGTCCGGGCCTCTCCGAGGGCGTGCTGCCCGGGAGCGCCGCGGCCGCGGCGCCCGCGTACTCGCTCGCGTTCGGCGCGTCCTGCCTCTGCGACGCGGGCGCGCAGATCGCGCCCGGCGGCGGCGACGACGCGTGCGTGCTGTGCACGCTCAACACCTTCAAGAGCGTCAGGGGCCCGGGGCCGTGCCAGCCGTGTCCCGCGACGGCGGTCGCGCTCGTGGGCGCGACGCAGGCCGCGGACTGTCGGTCCTGCCCCGCGGGCACCGTGAAGCTGACGCGGCTGGGCGAGCCCCTCACGCTGTCGAACCTCATCTGCCTGCCGTGCCCACGCTCGCTCGCGACCCTGCGCGAGTACACGCGCCGCTTCTTCCTCTCGGACCGCGGGTGGCAGCGCCCCGGCGACAAGCTCGCAGACTACGCCGAGGACGCGGCGTTCCTCGCGGGCAACGTCTTCAACGCGACGCGGTGCGGGCCCGACGCCGCGGCCTTTGAGGGCGGCAGCTTCAAGCAGAACATGGCGCTGTCGGTCCGCGACTGGAAGGACCTGGTGTTTCCGCGCGCGGCGTGCGCGCCGGGGACGCGGCGCGAGTCGCCGCCGCTCGCCACGCTCGACAGCCGCTACGAGCCGTGCCCCGCGGGGCAGTTTGGCGCGGGGGGGCTCGCGTGCGCGTGCGCGCCCTTTGCCAACGCGAGTGGCTTCGCGGTGGGCGGCGACGGCGTGGCGCGTCTGGCGTACACGCTCCCGGGGTCCCAGACGCACACCTTTGCGACGGTCGGCCGCTTGTCCGCGCCCGTGCGCGGCTACGAGGCGTACACGCCGTGGGACTACCCGGTGAGCCTCGGCGGCGGCGCAACGTTTGCGTTCAGCGACCACGTCGAGCAGCCGATCCTCGCGGGCGCGGCGCTCACGCGGTGCGCAGGCGCGCCCAGCACGCCAGAGGCCCACGACATGCTGCTGCTGCAGTGGCGGGCCGGCGCCGTGCGCCTGCCGCTGCAGGGCCCCCTGCAGTGCCAGGTGTCGTGCGGGCCCGGGTTCCGCTTCGCCGCCGCCGCAGGCGGCGGCGGGTCGTGCTCGCCGTGCGACGCAGGCTCGTCCAAGGCCGCGCGCGACGCCTCGGCCAACTGTGCCGGGGGAGCGTGCGCATGCGCGGCCTGTCCCGCGGGCAAGTTCCAGCCGGCGGAAGGCAGCGCGCGCTGCCTGGGCTGCCCCATTGGGTTCTACTGCGAGGGCGGCGCCGTTGCTGCGCCCTGCTTCCGCGCCGGGCTGCGCCCGGAAGCAGGCGCGGCCTGCCAGCCGGCCACGCACTTCCTCACGGACTGCTTGCCGGGGCTGGGGGCGCCCAACTGCGCGCCGTGCGCGGCAAACCTGACCGCCGTCGACTGGCTGCAGGTGGGCAGCGCGCACTGCCAGCGCGCGTGCGAGCCCGGGCAGCGGTGGGACGCGGGCGCGCTGGCGTGCCGCGCGTGTGCTGCTGTCGCGGGGGCGACGGGCGCGTGGGCTGCGGAGGGGGCGTGCGTGCCCGTGTGCGAGCCCGGCTTCTACCGCACGGGGGCGCCGCCTGCCGGCGGCGACGGCCCGGCGTGTCTGCGGTGCGACACCCTCTTCGCGACGGTGTGCGGGGGCCGGGCGGTCGACAGCGCCTTCTTTGTCGACAGCAGCGCGTGCTCCGGCGGCGCCAACGCGCGCTGCGCGCCGTGCGCGGAGCGGTGCGCGGGCGGCTACCAGGAGGCCGCGGCGGTAGTGGACCTCCTCACCGCGACGGGCGAGCGGTGCGTGTGCGCGTGCCGGCGCGCGCACCCGCCGTTTTTCGAGAGGATCCTCGACCTGGACGCCAGCGCGCAGCTGCTGGGCGTGGGGGCGGGGCTGCTGCGCGCGGGGCTGCTGCTCGCCAACGCGTCGGGATACAGCGCTGCGGCGGCCGGGCCCTACTGCCTGCGCTGGGAGCGAATTGCCGCGGCGGCCTGCCCGCGCCGCAGCCCCGACGCGGGCAGCGCCTACCTGAGCTTCCAGGGGGGGTTCCGGGACGCGGCCAGCGTCTCGACCCCGGGGCGCCCGCAGCAGTGGGCGAGCGTCGTGTGCGCGCACCTGCAGGCCGAGTGCGGCGACGCCGCGGCGAACAAGTTCGGCTCCGACATTTTCGAGACCGTGCGCAACAACTCGCTCAACTTCACGCAGCGCGGGTGCCACTGCCGCGCGGGCCTGCACGGCGAGTACGACGGCGTCGACGGCACGCTGCGGGGCTGCCGCGTGTGCGAGGGGCTCGGCGAGACCGCGCTGCCTGGCACCAACGACGCGCGCGGGTGCGTGTGCGGCGCCGGGTGGGCGCGTGCGGGCCCGGCGGGCGGCGCGGGGGGCTGCGTGCCGTGCTCCGACTTCAACCGCTCCGGCTCGCAGTACTTTTGCCCCGGCGAGTGCAGCCGCCCGGAGTTCCGCGACGCCTTCTTCTCCGCGGCAGGGGAGCGCAGCAGCGTGTGCACCACTACCTCCGTGCAGGCTTGCCCCCCGGGGCGCGACGTGCGCGCCGCGCGCTTCGCGAGCCTGCGCAGCGACTGTCGCGTCTCGGCGGGGCTCTATCTGCGCGCCGGCGCCGAGCCAAACGCCGCGGGCGAGCACTGCGAGCCCGACGCAGCGTTCCGGGCGCCGGGCATCACGGTGTGGACGGACGACGGCGCCAACTGCTCGCGGCGCTGCGCGCAGGGCGCAGCGCCAGACGCCGCAAGCGGCGGGGGCTGCCGCTGCGACGCGGCCGCGGGGTACACGCTGGCCGTCGGCGGCGGGCGGTGCGAGTGCGCAGCGGGGTTCTTTGTGCAGCCCGCGCGCGGGAGCTGCGCCCAGTGCCTCGCGGGCTTCTTCTGCGCGGGGGGCGCGGCGCCGCCGCAGGCCTGTCCGACGGACATGTCCTCGCAGGCGGGGAGCCAGAGCCTGCAGGACTGCTCGTGCTTCCCGGGCTACGCGTACGTGACGCTCTCCGCGTCGCTCGAGGATAACTTCTGCGGACAGTGCCCGGTCGAGCACTACTGCGTGTCGGCGTGCCGCGAGCCCGTGCAGTGGCTCGCCAACATGTACACGGGGCTGTGCAAGTGCCAGCCCAGCGACATGCAGAGCATGCCCACGCTCTCGGACCGGACGCGCGGGCTCATATGCGACAGCACAGGGCTCGCGCGGCCCGCGGTGTGTCCGCGCGGGCACGTCTACAGGTACACGGACCCCGGGCCGCGCGCGCGCTGCGAGCGCGGCGCGCGGCGGCTGCGCGGAACGTCATGGCTGCCGTCGGACCAGCAGGTCGCCGTCAACCTGCTGCACGCGGCCGCGGCGGGCGCGTTCGAGCTCTACGCCCCGCGGTGGGACGCCGTGCTGCTGGACGGCGCGGCGCTTGCTGCCGCGCGCAGCAGCGTGCTGCGCACGCTCTTCCTCGACTATGCCGTCGTGCTGGTCTCGGCGCTGCAGGTGCTCTGCCCCCCCGGGCAGCTCCTCGTGCTGCGCGCCGGGCCCGCGCCGGCGGCCACCGCGCCGCTCGACACGCGCTTCCGCTGCGCCGCGCTCGAGGCGCCGCTGCAGGTCGTGCTGCGCGCGCGCTCGCTGCCCGCGCAAAAGGCCCTCGGCGTGTACGGCTTCCTCGACCCGTCGTCCGCGCCGAGCGCCGAGGAGCTCGCGAGCGCCGCCGCGCACCTCCCGTGGGGCGTGGCCGTCGACTGCAGCGAGCACACGCACGGCCGCCAGACGCTGGGGGACAACGTGTCGTGCGTCGCGTGCCAGACGCAGATGGGCCAGCGCATGCGCCTGCGCGTTGCCGCGCAGGGCTCCTGGGACGCGGAGCGGCCGGGCATCTTCAGCGACTTTCTCTTTCTGGACGCGCCGACGCAGCTGCTCTGGCTGACGCTGGCCAAGGACAGCGACGCGCCCGCGTTTGGAGCCGCGACGGTGGTCTTTCTCAAGGTGTGTGTGTGTGTGTGTGCTGGTGTGCTGGTGTGTTCTCAAGGTGCGTGTTGGCGTGTGTGCGTGATTGTGTGTGTGTGCGTGATTGTGTGTGTGTGCGTGATTGTGTGTGTGTGCGTGATTGTGTGTGTGTGCGTGATTGTGTGTGTGTGTGTGTGTGTGCGTGATCGTGTGTGTGTGTGTGCGTGTTTGTGTGTGAGTGTGTATTGTTGTGTGTGCGTGTGTTTTTGTCCGCGCGTGTGCGCTGACGCTCTCGCGCGCGCTGTGCAGGTCGACGCGTACGCAGCTGGCGCGACACACACGCGCATCACGGTGCTTGCGCACGGGGGGGGTGCGGTGCACACGCTCGCCTCGCTGGACTTTGCGCGGGCGGCACAGTTTGGCCCGCTGTACGGCGCGGTCGACCGCCTCGTGTTTGCGCTCGCCCTGCCGCTGTGGCGCTTCGGGACACGCGTGCCGGGGGTGCTGCTCGGCGGGTGCCACTCTGCGCAGGCCGACGTGGTGCACGTGTACGCGCACAGCATCGCGCTGAACCGGTCGTACCACTCCGCGGTGTCGTGTGCGGGCTGCTGTGCGCGCGCGCCGGCGATGCTGCACGCCTTCCTCGACCTCGTGCAGGGCTCGCTGCACATTGTGGCGCCCGAGACCGGCAGCGCCGGCGCGCACCTCGTGCACTCGGTCGCGCTCGAGGACTGGGACATTGAGCTCCAGATGCCCAGCGGCGCGGGGCCCCCCGCCTTTTCGCACGACCAGCTGCCGGGCGGCGGCGCGGGGCTCGCGGGGTCCGCGGACGGGACCCTCGTGGTGCGGCTGGCGGGGCCCTCGGGGCTGTACCGCATTGTGGCGCTGGAGGCGCACCCGACGCGGGTCTACCCCTCGCGGGCCAGCGGCTTCCCGCGCACGCAAGTGTTTGCGCTGTGGCAGGACCCCGGGCAGCCCTGGCGGGGGCAGCTGCGGCTGCACCACGCCGCGGGCGATACCACGGGGAGCTCGATGCTGGTCCTGGTCGACTATGAGGCCATCAGCGCGCAGGTCCGCGAGCAGCTCCTGCGCGAGCACTTCCGCGCGGCGTCCATGCACGCCGCGCAGTTCCAGCTGCTCCCCGCGGACTTTGCCGTGCTCAACGCGTGGGAGTTTGACGCGGCGACGCCGGAGCAGGCGCTGCCGGCGTCCCTGTACCTGGTGCTCGCGTGCGGCACCGTCGGCGCGGCGGACGCGCGGCTGTACGTGCACGTGCAGGTCGATGTGCACGCCGGCGCCGTCGTGGCGCGCGCCGTGTCGGTGCTCGGGGCGCACGCGGTGCAGGGCCAGAGCGGGCAGCCGCGCTTCGCGCTCGTGCTCGCGCCGCGGCACGCGCACGAGGAGCACCGCAACGTCGTCGTCGCGGCCAGCCGCCTCGTCGAGGTGCATCGCGCGGGCGCGCGGCACACGCTCAAGGTCATGCAGGTGCGCTGCGTCGCGTGCGGCGACGGCGACGGGCGCACGTACGAGCCGGGCGCGGACCGCTGCTCGTGCGGGGCGGGCTCCGTGAGCGTGTGCGTGCCCTGCGTCGACGCGTACGCGTGCAGCGTCGAGCGCTTCACCTTTGACCGCGCGACGATGCTCGACAGCGTCAACTGCTCCGTGCGCCCGCGCGCGGGCGCAGGCGCGACCTCGTTCTACGAGCTGTGCATGCCGTGCCAGCAGCACGGCGGCGTGTTCTGCCCCGACGGCCGCGCCTTTGAGCTGTGCCCCGCGGCGCAGCCCGTCGCCCGCGCCGCGGGCGCGGCCGGGCCGGGCGGCTGCACCTGCGCACCCGGCGCGAAAAACGCGCCGCTGGCGCCGCACGCCGTCGGCCCCGGCAGCGTCGCCTTCCTGGAGTGCCAGGCCGAGCCGTGTGCGCAGGCGTGCGCGCCGTGCGGGGCGGGCGAACTCTGCAACGCGGCGCTGCCCGCGCACCTGCGGGCCGTGGCGTGCCCGGCCAACTCCGTCGGCGTGGCCGCGGCCGCGGCCCTCTCGCGCTTCGAGGGCAACCTGACGCAGACGTGCGAGTGCGCGCCGGGCTTTGCTCGCGTGGGCACGGCGCTGCGCTTCGAGACCGGCGCTCCGGCGCTTGACGTCAACGTCTACGCCGCCGAGTGGGACCCGCACGACGAGGCGCTGTTCAGGACGACGCGCTTCGGGCTCGACGTGTCCGAGTGCGAGCTGTGCCCCGCGGGGCACTTTTGCCGGCGCGGCGTCGCGCGCGCGTGCCACGCGCACAGCGTGTCCGCGAGCGGGCAGGCGGCGTGCCTGTGCGTCCCGGGCTACCACCAGTGGAGCGCCGAGGGCGGCTGCCAGGCATGCCCCCCGGGGCACGTGTGTCCGGACGGGGCCGCCACGCCGTGCGCGGGCGTGCCCGACCGGGCGCGGCGCGCGGGCCACCCGGAGGCCTTCTGCCCGTGCACGGGCGCGGCGGCGTCGTACTACGACAGCGGCGGCGGCGGGGCGTGCCGGCCGTGCCCCGCGGGGTTCTACTGCACGCCGTTTGCGCTGCTCCCCGCGCCTGCGGACGCGCTCGCGGTCAACGTGCCCGTGCGCTGCCCCGCCGGCTCGGTCTCGCCGGCGCAGTCGACGCACGTCGGCGCGTGCCTGTGCGCGGCCGCCGCGCACTACATGAGCGCCGAGGCGCCCGCGGGGTGCCGGCCGTGCGCCGCGGGAACGTACTGCGCGCAAAACCTGCAGCTGCCGTGCCCGCCGGGCACCGACAGCGCAGCGGGGTCGGCGGGGCGGGGCTCCTGCGCGTGCACGCGCAGCGGGGCTGTGCTGCTCGGGGACGCCTGCGTGTGCCGGGCTGGCTTCCGCGCGGACGGCGAGGCCTGTGTGCCGTGCGGCTACCCTGCCAGCGCGCGCGAGCTGGGCGCGCTGGACTGCGCGCGCTGCCGCGCCGGCTACTTCCGCACCGGCGTGCTGCCGAACCGCGAGGTCCTTGCGCACCTCGACGCGTACAGCGACCACCCGCTCTCGGCGCAGCAGCGCGTCGCTGCCAGCGCGTACTTTGCGCAGCACGGCGCAGAGCTCCGCAGCCCCGAGGCGCACGCGCGGCGCTGCCTGCTGTGCCCGCCGGGCTTTGTGTGTCTCGACAGCGCCGTGAGTGTGCCCGCCGCGCGCGCAGAGGGCGCGTTCTACTACGCGCTCCCCGCCGGCGTGCCGACGCCCGCCAGGTGGCTCGAAGCGTGCCCCAGGCGCCTGGAAGCGTCGACGGAGACCGCGCGCGCGCGCGCGCTCGTCATGCTGGGCTCGTGCTTTCCGAGCACGGGGACGTGGCAGTGGTGCGTGCCCTCTCGCGCGCGTCTCTATGCCTCTCTCTCTGCATGCCTCTCGCGCCCGCTCGCGCGCGTCTCTATGCCTCTCTTTTTGCATGCCTCGCGCTGCATGCCTCGCGCTGCCTGCTGCTTCGTGACACCCTGCGCGCCGCGTCGACAGGGGGCACCGCGAGACGCGGAGCGTGCTGCAGAACATGCCGTTTCCGGCCATCGTGCTCTTCAACGTGTCGCAGAACACGACCCTGCTGTCCTTTATTGTAAACAGGCGCACGGAGGTGGCGCAGTTCGCGAATCTCTTCTGGGACAAGGCGGCGGGGTTCGAGACGCACGAGCTCGCCAGCGGCCTGATTGCCCTCTTCATGAGCATCGACGTGCTGGCGCTCATGCGGGCCAGCGGCGAGGAGTTTGAGGGCTTCGAGGAGGCCCTGCACGCCGAGCTGCGCCACGAGGACCAGGCGACGGGCGCCGGGTTTGCGGCCGTCGTGCCGACGCTGTGGGCGGTGCAGGCGAACCGCTTCCTCGGGCAGCACAACCAAGGCCAGGCCGTCGCGGTCATGGGCGGGGTGGTGCGCAACACGGTGACTGGGTACGTCGCGGCGCGCGCCTGCCGCCTGGTGGCCGCTGCGATGCAGGCCCCCGCGCCGCGCATCTTCTTCGCGCTCGCGGAGGACTACATCGAGTCGCACGAGCTCGCGCACAACCTGCACTTTCATGGCGCGCTCAAGTACACGCACACCGCGGTGTGTGCGCCGGAGGGCTGCCCGGGCGCCTACGGCGCCCTGCTCGTCTCGTCGTACTCGTCCGACGCCCTCGCGGACCGCGACGCGGACCTGGGCGCGGTGGGGAGCGCCATGCTCTATGCCGAGGAGCAGCTGCGGGCCATGCTGCGCCTCACCGACAAGGTTGTGGCGACCGACGCGTACGCGTGTCCTGCGCACATGGTCACCGCCGCCATCAACGTGCAGAGCACCCACCGGCTGAGACACTGCGTGGCGTGCGCGGACGGGCTCTACTACGACGCGGGCGCGATGCAGTGCGCAGAGTGCACCGCGATCCCGGGGTGCTCGAGCGCGATTACGCGCGGCATGTCTCTGCACAACTGCTCGTGGAGCGCAGACGCGCACTGCGCGCGCGCGCGCGCGGTTGCCGCGCCGTGAGCGCAGTGCGCGCGCGCGGTGTGGTGTGGGAGGGGGCGTGTTACGATTTGCAATAAACCCGGTTAGGCCCTTTGCGTGCTTGGTCCGGTCCGCAGACTGGGTCCCCGCGGCCTGGCTCCCGGGGCGGGTGCGCTGTGTCTGGGAAGAGAGACAGTATATAACAGGGCGGGCAGCGCAGAGGAGCAGCGCAGCGAGGCATGGCGCTCTTGGATTCGGCGGTTGCCAAGGTGTGCATCGTCAACGTCGGGGTGTACCTGCTGCTGCGGCTGCTGCGCGTGATGGCCGTGGCCTCGGCCATGCTGCTGTGGTTCGTGCTCCCCGTGCGCAAGCAGCGCAGGCACATCAAGGGCCTGCATGCCCTGGTTGCCACCGTGGTCGACTTGGGCGTCGGCGTCGCGGGCGCGGGCCTGGGCTTTGCCTCGCAGGCGCTGGCCTCTCTCGTGTACTCGCTCTACGCGCTGTACCCGCTGCTGGTGCTCTGCGTCGCGCTGGCGGTGCTGCACGACCAGTACGACGCCTTCATGCGCATGCTGCTGGCGGCCTACAACCGCTTCGTGACGACCAACTCCATCGTCGTCTTCTTCCGGCACTCGCTGTGGGTCGGCAAGCTGGCGTGGGAGATGGTCGCGCCGCTCTACACGTACGCGGTGCACGTGGCCGTCGGCATCAACACCGAGCTGCTCAAGGCGCTGCTCTTCCAGGAGGAGACGCGCAGCACGCTCTTCTCGGTCTTCACCGGGCTCGGCAGCGCCGCCGTGGGCCTCTCGTCCGCGGCGTGGCAGTGGGTCGAGCGCGACTACTTTGGGTGCCGGTACTCGGCCATCGCCGAGGCCATGGCCGGCAGCGGCGTGCACGAGTGCATGCAGTACGGGCCCGGCCGGTACCGCTCGCTCGCGCTCGGGGAGCCGGTGCGCGCGCTGCAGGGCGCCGGCGCGCAGGCCATGCTGCTCGTCGTGAACCTGTGCCCGGCCGTCACGTCGTTCTCGACGGCGCTGGTGTATCCGCTCTACGACGCGCGCGTGCCCGACATCGTCGAGAACGTCGCGAACCTCGCGATCGGGGGCCTCTGGACGGTGTGGGACGTGACGCACTCGCGCTGCCGCAACGCGCTCGCGCAGAAGCTCCCGAGCACGCTGTGCGTGCCCGACGTCGCGCCGCTCTTCCACTTTGCGCACCAGATCGCGATCGACGTCGGCGCGCTCGCGGACAACTGGGCCAACGTCGTGCACGTCGTCGTGCTCAAGCTCTTCATGGACCGCGCCGACGGCGCGTGCGCGCACGCGCGCTACGACGTGCTCTCCGTCGCGGGCGACGGCGTGCTCGCGCCGGGCGCGGAGACGCGCCTCGTGTCGCTCACGGCGCGCCTGCTGGCCGTCACCGACGGCGCCGCCGTCGTGTTCTCGAGCGCGCACGCGCAGGGCGAGCGCCAGCAGCGCGCCGCGGCGTTCCAGCCGCCGGTCAACGTGCTCTACGGGCTGGCGCCCGTCGAGTACGGCAACAGCGTGCAGCACGTCGACGCCGGCGGCGACCCGACGACGGGGCTCATGGGCTGCACGTGCAACGACACGGCCGCCGCGGGCGTCGTGCTCGAGTGCCAGGTCGTGCTCTACGAGCGCGTGTACGACCCCGCGGCCGGCGCGCGCTACCACCGGCGCATCCCCGTCGTGTTCGAGCGCGCGGGCGGGGGGCGCCTGCTGCAGTGCGCGGACCTGCGCATCTCGGTGCAGGCCGTGCGCTTCCCGCGCCAGCAGTACGACTTTATGCCGACGGGCTTCTACGGCGACCGCCCGAGCGCGCAGCGCCCGCCGCTCGTCGACTGCCTCGTCGACCCCGACCGCTGCAACGACGTCGACGCGCTCGTGTACGTGACGCCCGTGTGCAGCGCCGACGGGAGCACGCTCGGCTGCGTCGCGGGGCTGCGCGACAACGCGTGCTTCCCGTACTGCGTCGGCCTGCACCAGCGGCGCGTCGGCAGCTTCCCGATCACGCTCTACAGCGAGCGCACGCTCTCGACGGGCGTGTACATGACCAACATGGACTGCGCGCCGGAGCGCGCCTACGCCAACTCGCCCGACACCGCCTTCGAGGCGCGCACCGCGGCGACGACCAGCGCGGAGTGGGCCGGCGACAGCGTCGAGCGCTCGCCCGCGGCGGGCACGCGCGACTGCGCGCCCTCGCCGGTGCACAACAGCCTGCTCGTGCCGGGGGGCGCGGCGCCGTGCGAGGCGCGCGACGGCGCGTGCCAGTGGCGGCACGTGCAGGAGCACCCCGGCGTCGTCGTCGACCAGCTGCAGCCCGCGGTGGTGGCCGGCGACGCGCTGCTGCTCCCGCAGTGCAACGCGGGCACCTCCGCCGCGGACTGCGTGTGGACGACGACGGTGCTGCGCCTCACCGGCGACGCGCGCGGGCAGTACAGCCTGCGCCCGAGCGTCACGCGGGTGCCCTCGATGCGCGCGCAGCCCGAGGGCAGCGAGCTGCGCAGCGTGCTCTTCCTGCCCGCGCAGAGCATGGACTACCGCAAGTGGTACTCGCCGGCCGCGCAGACCGCGACGGGCGTGGTGTACGCGCTCAACCCCGACATCGCGCCGATCGCGTGCCTGCTGCAGCCCGCGGGCGCGGGCTGCACGCAGCTGGTCGCGCGCGCGCAGTACATGCGCCCGCGCGTGCTCGTCGCGGCGCCGTCGTACGAGTGCGCCGTCGGCACGAGCGTGCAGATGGCCTCGGGCGTCGCGGCGAAGATGTGCAGCGGGAACCTCACGCGCGAGGTCGTCTTCGCGGGCGCGGACCGCTTCTGGTCGTACGCGGACCCCGCGGCGCTCGCGCGCGACGTCGCCGAGGGCGCGCAGCGCAACCTCTTTGTCGAGGACGTCGCGCACTTTGACGACCTCAACGTCGCGGTCGCGGTGCGCCGCGGGCTGCTCGCGGACCTGCTCTACGAGGCCGGGCGCGGCCCGCTGCGCGGCGAGCGCCGCGGCGGCACCGTGTTCTACTTTGTGAACCTGCGCACGCTCGAGGCGCGGCGCGACCGGCCGTGGCCGCGCGCCGTCGCGAGCACGCACGAGGCCACGTACGGGATGCTCTGCCCCGGCGACACGCTCGTGCCGCCCTTCGCCTCGGCGGTCGCGAGCCTCGCCGCGGTGTGGCTCAAGCTCGGCGAGCTCGTGCTCAACCAGTACGTGCTCAACATCTTTGGCGTGCTCGAGTCCATCGCCGCGAACCGCGCCAAGGACGAGCGGCTGTGCATGCGCGGCGCGCAGGGGCACTACGCCTTCTTTCCGTGCGCGCCGGGCCCGCTCTCCGCGGCGCCGGTGTACGACGTCTTCCTCGGCTTCCACGCGCGCGTGCTCACGTGCACGCAGGCCTCGCTCGGCTACATCACGTACCTCACGCAGATCCCGCTCTCGGAGCACGAGTCGTCGCAGGGCGGCGCGTACGCGTTCGCGCCGACGAACCTGCGCTTCACCGCGGACGTGCTGCGCGCGCTGCGCGCGTCGCTCGCGGCGGGCGTCGGCATCGTCGCGCAGTCCGCGGCGACGTCCTTCTACGGCGCCGTCTTCGCGTACGAGCACGTCGCGCTCCCGTACATGCGCGCGCTGATCCAGCGCAAGTTCTCGGGCAATCTCCGCGAGACGCTCGTCGCCGCCGCGTACACGCTCTCCAACACCGTGCACGACGCCGTCGCGAGCAACGCGCTCGACGACACGCTCATGCTGCCCGCGGAGCAGTCGTGCCTCTCGCTCGCGATGCTCACCGGCGACAGCCGGCGCCCGGTCGGCGTCGCCGTGCACCACAGCTGCCTCGCGCTCTTCGAGGGCGCCAAGGGCGCGCTGCGCCTCGGGCCGGCGCTCGTGACGCTCTCGGCCATCACCACGTGCGTGTGCGCGCAGGAGATGCCGCTGCTCGGGTGGGCCGGCGTCGTCAACGCCGACGGCGTGTGCGGCCACATGATCCCCTCGGGGCTGCGCGCGCAGTACCAGCGCGTGTTTGCGCAGACGCGCGGCGCGCGCGGCGACTACGGGCGCCTGTGCGCCACGCTCGTCGACGAGATGGGCACCTCGATCGCCGCGGTGCCCGCCGCGATGTTCCGCCACCTCGAGCTCGCGGCCGCGGCGACCGCGGGCATCCCGCAGCAGCTCGCGGCGCTGCTCAACATCCCCGGCATGCAGCAGTGGTCGTGCGGCGCCTACACCTCGGACATCGGCGTGGTCGCCATCGTGCCGCAGCCCGTGCGCGCGTACGCCAAGTGCGCCTACACGCGCACCTGCCGCGCGGCGTGCGCGGAGAGCATCGACTGGTTTGCCGCGGAGCTCGCCAACAGCCACGTCACGACGCGGCCCGCCGCGACGGGCAGCGTGCGCTTCGAGCTGCAGGTCCCCGACGCCGAGGGCGCGCTCTTCCGCGCGCTGCTCGTGCAGGACCTCGGCGCGCGCGCCAACGGCTGCCGGCGCTGGGTCGCGGTGCTGGCCGAGGAGGTCGAGACCGGCGCGGCCGCGCGCGCGCACTCGATGCGCTTCCTCTGCCAGTCCGCGCAGGACCACGCGCTGCTCGAGTACAGCCCGTCCTCGGCGGCGGCGCTGCCCATGCTCGCGGACGAGCACTTTGAGTTTGGGCGCGGCGAGGGCGCGCGCACCGTGTACGAGATGTGGCTGCTCGCGCCGCCCGCCGCGAGCACGCGCGTCGCCGCGGTGCTGCTGCTCGCGGCGCGCTTCGACGACGCCGAGGACGGGCTCTACGAGGTCGTCGTGTACGACGACCGCTCGACGCGCGCGCGGTGGGTCGCGCGCGCGCACGAGTTCGTGCACCCGTACAGCCCGTGCGCGCAGGCGCGCCAGAGCATCGGCGACAACGTGCTCGGGGGCGGCGCCGCGAGCGTCGACGCGCTCGTGCTGCACGACCGCGGCGCCGAGGCGCCGGCGCGCTTCCACAAGCTGCTGGTGGTCCCGCGCGCCGCCGCGCAGGGCTACGTCGTGTACGCGCTGCTGCGCGGGCGCGCCAGCACGCGCGACCGCCCCGCGCTGCGCGCGTTCCGCGTGCTGCTCACGCTCACGCGGCCCGAGGCCGGCGACGCGCGCGCGGGCTTCGCGTGCGCCGCCAGCATCTTCTCCGCGGCGCCCGACAGCCTCGCGCAGTTCCTGCTCGTGGGCATGCGCGACCGCGCGGTGTTTGCGACCGCCGCGCAGCACCTCATCTCGCTCGGCGCCACGGCCGCGGGCGCGTACGAGGCGACCTACCACGAGGTGCGCACGGAGTACGACCACGAGCGCCTGGTGGACCGCCTCGTGTGGGCCGCGAACCGCACGGTGCCGTGCGGCGACGCCGCGGCCATGTTCGCGGTGATGCGCCTCACCGCGGGCCGCCGCCGCGCGTACGCCGAGGGCCGCGCCGGCGGCACCGAGCAGGAGCACGCGGGCACGCTGCTCGGCCTGCCCGCGCAGGACACCGCCGCGTTCTCGCTGCTCGCGTCGTCGTCGCTGCGGCTCTCGGACACCGCGGTGTGGCTCCCGCAGGTCGTCTTCGACGCGGCCTCCGCGGCGGGCGCGGCCGCGCTGCAGGACCCCGCGGCCGCGGCCGCGCCGCCGGACCCCGCGGCCGCGCTGACCGCGACGCGGCACCTCGCGCCGACGGAAAACTTTGCGGCCTCGGTGCGGCGCGTGTGCAACTACATGGACTGCGCGGGCTGCGCGAGCCTCGAGCTGCAGCGCTCGTGCTACCAGGCGCAGCGCTGCGCGCTCACCAACTGCGTCGGCACGGTCGTCAACGTCAACAACGTCATGTGCGTGGTCGGCGGGCTCGCGCAGAGCGTGCAGGCCTTCTCCGCGTTCCAGGCGCACGAGGCGTGGCTGCTCGGCGTCGAGCTGCTCATGGGCGTGCTGCGCAAGTGGACGCTGGGGCAGACGCGCGGCGGCGACGCGCCCGTGAACATCATGGGCCTCTCGAGCATGCTCGTCGCGCGCACGTGCGGGCTCAAGGACGTCTTCGCGCACCTCGCCGCGCTGCTGCCGACGCTCTACTACACGCTCTACGTCGGCATGCTCGGCGGCGACGCGAGCGTCGCGCCGACGAGCGCGTTCCGCCAGCAGTTTGTCGTCGTGCGCGAGGGCATCCAGCCGCTGCTCAAGCTGCAGACCACCGAGCTCGTCACCGCGACGACCGCGCTCATCTTCCAGGTCATGCTCGTGCTCGTCAACGTGCGCTGGAACCTGGTGCGCGTCGCGCTGTGCGTCGTCGACGAGTTCGCCTCGCTCACCAGCGGGCAGGTCAACGTCGTGATCAACACCATCGGCGAGGACCGCGGCTTCTGCCTCGGCGACAAGGACGACGGCGCGGACGACGCGCTCGCGGAGTCGGACAACGCGATGCTGCAGCGCGTGATCCTGCAGGGCGTGCTCTCGCCGCAGTCGCAGTACGCGACGGTGGCGTCGTCCGCGCAGCTCGACGCCGTCGACTACACGACGAGCGCGACGGGCGCGCTGCTGTGGAAGACCAAGATGCCGCGGCTGCTGCTGCTCTCGTCGGTCACGACGCTCGTCGACTGGGCCATTGGCGTCACGCACGGCGTCGCGCGCGTCGCGATGGCGACGCAGGACGACCGCTGCGCGCCGCAGGCCGCGTACCCCGAGGCCGTCGTCGACTGCGTGTGCGGCGACCGCGCGCTCGACGTGGCCGCGCCGCAGCGCGCGCACCTCGCGCGCGACGGCGGCCTGTGGTGCGCGGGCGTGCTGCGCATGGTCACCGCGCAGGGCGAGCTCACGTACGTGCACAACGCGCTCTCGTTTGCCGCGCTCAGCGACGCGCTCGCCGCCGGCGGCGCGATGCAGGCCTTCCTCGCGTGCATCAGCAGCAGCCCCGCGGACGCGTGCGCCGCCGAGCAGAGCGCGGTCGACGCCGTGCAGCACGCGGACTTTGCCGCGCGCGACGTCTCGGCGATCAGCGTGCTCACGCGCTGCCGCGAGAACTACGCCAGCAAGACGTGGGACGACGGGCTCTTTGCGGTGTACAACGCGGAGATCCGCACGAGCGTGCTCGTCGCGGGGCTCATTGCCGCGGAGACGCTAGATTTACTGAAAAGCGACATCGACGACCACGTGCAGCACGACGGCGCGGTGCTCGCGTGCCTCGCCGCGGGGCCCGAGCTCAACACCATGCAGCAATGCATGTCGCTGCACTTTGCGGCGCAGGGCGCGCGCGCGGGGCTCTCGGGCCGCTACGCGGCCGCGGTGCGCGCCAACGCCAACAGCGTCGCGCCGGCCACGCCGCAGGCGCCCGCGGCGCTGAACCGCATGGAGTACTTTGCGTACGCGCACCGCGCGCCCGGCGCGCCCGGCGGCAACGCCGACGCGTGCCAGTGGGCCTCGTCGCCCGAGCTCAGCGCGGAGCTCGCGGCGCACTGCAGCGCCGGCGTGCAGCAGTGCCAGAACGGGCAGCTGCTGAACCCGACGGCGTGCACGCTCAACATGGTGCAGGCCACCGCCAGCGCCGCGGGCACGCAGAACCCGGTCTCGATGTTCATGGTCGACGAGCCCGCCGTCGCGCGCAGCGAGCCCGCGATCGCGGCGCGCTACGCGGCCGTGCAGGCCTGCACACACACGTACGTGGACGCGTTCGTCAGCGACCTGCGGCGGCGCAACACGCTCGCGGGGGTGCGCTACGACCTGGCGTCGTTCGAGGGCGACATGCTGCACCAGTACGCCGACTGCGTCGTGCTCGGGCCGCGCGAGAGCCTCGACCTGATGCCGTCCGCCGCGGCGCTCGGCGTCGAGCAGATGACGTACGCGCGCGCCGGCCCGCGCGACCCCGCGCCCGCGCCCGGGGGCTACGCCAGCTGCCACGCACACACACTCACAGACACCGAGGGGGGCACAGAGGTGAGTCGCGGGCGCCCGCTCTGCGGCACAGGCCCGCGCATCGCCGCGCTGGCCTTCCTGCAGCGCGACCTGCTCGCGCAGGGCGACGACGCCACCACCGTCATGCAAAGCCTCATTTTCGAGCGCATCGCGCGCATCAGGGGGGAGGTGGGCAAACTCAGCAAGTACGGCTGCGAGGGCGCCGGCGGCGCGGCGGGGTGGGCGCAGTGCTGCCCCGGCGGCGTGTGCGCGGGCTTCGCCCCCACCGCGCTCGACCTCGACACGCGCATTCCGGTCCAGGACATTCTCACCGCGCTCAAGGTCGACTCCGTGCAGGCGCACGCGCTACATAGCACTCCGTAAGCCCGCCCCCCCCCCCCCCCCCCCCCCCCCCCGCGCGCCGCGCATGCGCGCGTGAGCGCCTCAAAGAGCGGGTTGCTGCGCACGTTGCCGCTCGTGTACGCGAGCTGCATGTGGTCCGCGAGCGTCACGTCCGAGATCCGCGCCAGCTCCTCGTCGCCCTCGCGCAGCACGCTCGCCATGGCCTCGAGGAGGTGCGCCATGTGCCAGAAGAGCAGCACGTTGACGCGGTCAAACGGGTCCGCGTACTCCGCGTGCGGCGGGCAGATGGCGCCGGGGAAGCGCAGCGCGCTCCGCGCGGCGATCTCCTGCGCGGAGGTCTCGGCGTTTTGCGCGAGCAGCCGGCACTGGTACGCGCGCAGGTGCTTGACGAGCTCGCTCTTGGGCATGGCGGGGTTGGGGGTTTAGACGGGCGCGCGCGCCTCCGTGGGGCGCTTGTTCTTTTTTGCCCGGGCGCGCGCGCGCTGACGGCGGCGGCGTGCGCAGGTTCTGGATGCGGTACCGCACGGACGAGTACAGCGCGAGCGTCGCCGGCTACAACGAGCAGACCCCGCAGCTGCGCGAGGTCAAGGCCGAGGTGCCCGTCGCGGGCGTGCTCGACAACAGCGACCTCTCCTTCGCGTTCCCGTACACGCGCGCGGCGCCGCACAACGCGAGCCTGCTCGAGCAGTGCCACGGGCTGCTGCGCGCGAGCGTCTTCTCGATGGAGCTCACCGAGTTCGCCGGCACCGAGCGCGACGAGGGCATGCTGACGCTCCCCGTGCTCGAGGCGTGGCTGCTCGGCGGCCAGGAGTGGAAGCCGCTCAGCAAGGGCGCCGTGCACAACGCGCGCTCGCGCGAGGCGATGATCCACGCGCTCATGCACACTGGCGAGATCGACAACGGCCTCGCCGGGCTCTACGACGCGCGCTTCAAGCACCTGGGGTCGCGCTTCTGCGCGCCGGCGCCGGGCGCGCGCGCGCCGGGCGCGCCGCGCAACATGCGCGTCGTGCTCCCGGACGCCGCGCCCGCCCTGACCGGCCGCGACAACATCCCCGAGCACGTGCGCATGCTCGGGCCCGACGCGCGCAACGTGGGCGCGGCGCGCACGGCGTGCCCGTGCGAGCCGGCCGAGCCCGACGGCACGTGCCGCGTCTCGAGCGCCGTGTGCCGCCTGCGCGCCGTCGCGGCGCGCGTGCCGCGCTTCGCGGAGCTGCCGGCGGACCTCTGCGACAACGCCGCGCTCGGCGCCACGGTCGCCTACGACGCGCGGCACGCGCCGGCCATGCGCGCGGCGCTCGCAAACTTCTCCGCCGAGCTCAAGGCCGACCCGGGCTTTGTGTGCTCGCTCTTCAACGTCTCGGACCTGTGGGGCGTGCTGCCCGCGGACCGCGCGCAGTACCTCAACGCCTCGCACACCGGCGAGCTGCAGACGCCCGCGCGCAGCCTGCTGATGCACACGCGCTCCGGCGCGACGCTCTCCAACTATGCCGACATCGACCGCCTGATCCACGGCGAGCTCGGCGAGGGCGACCGCGCGGTCGTCTTTGAGACGGCCGACGGCGGCGCGCGCGCGGACAACACGCTTTGCGACGAGCACCCCGCGCACGCGCGCCTCGCGCGCCTCGGGTTCCCCGCGGTGTCCGCCGTCGCCGAGTCGCCGGTCGTCGTCGACTGTCTGCGCTTCATCCTCGAGGTGTCGTGGCAGGACATGCTCGCGGAAATCGCGCCGGACAGCGGCGGCGCCGACCTGCAGAAGCTGCTCACCGACAGCGCGGTGCACGTCGCGCGCTGGGAGCAGCGCTGCAACGTCAAGCTGCGCAAGCTCGACACGTGCGCGCACCAGGGCGCGTTCAGCGCGGCGCTGCTGCGGCGCGCGCCCGCGCCGCGCGCGCCGGCGCGCTGCCCCTTTACGGTGCCCGCGGGCGCGACGCACGCGCTGCTGCCCGCGGCGTGCCTGGTGGTAGACGCCGCGGGCCTGCTGTACGACCCGCGGCTGTGCGTGCCCGCGGCGCCGGGCGGGGCCCCCGCGCCCGTCGACGCCGCCAGCCTGACCGCGGCGTGCCAGGTGCTGAGCGCGCTGCGGCTGCTGCGCGGCGCGGACGAGCCGGTGCTCGAGCGCACGCCGCTGCTGAGCGCGGCGTTTGCGCGCGCGGTCGTCGGCGCGGGCGGCGCCGGGAGCCGCACGGGCGCGGGCGGCGTGCTCGGCCTGCGCCCGGACGAGGACTTTCTGTTCCCCTCCGAGGCGCACGACGCGGCAGAGGCCGTGTGCTTCCCGACCGTGCCGTACTGGCCGGCGGCGTGGCAGGCGCCGTTTGGCGAGATCGTCTCGGACTCGTACCGCCACGCGACGGGCTTCGCGAGCTACATGCTGCTCGAGTGCGCCGCGGACGACGCCGACTGCGCGCGCGGGCGCGTGCTCGTGATGCCGGACCACCTGCGCGTCGAGAACCTCACCGCGCACCTCTTTGGCGCGGGCGGCTTCTGCCGCGAGCACTCCTTCGGCATGCCGATGGTGCACACGAACACGCACGCCGTGTGCGCCGACGAGGAGCCGCACACCCTCACCTCGCACGCGTCGCAGCGCGCGCGCGCGGACAAGTGCTCGCGCTCCTCGCACGCGCACGCCGGCGGCGGCCCGCCGGCCGCGGCGGGCGACCTGTGGCCGCTGATGCGCCACCTCGTCGAGCGCGACGCCGCGCTCGGGTACCGCGTGAGCGACGGCGCGGTGGCCGCGCTGCTGGCGCAGCTCGACGCGGCCGCGGGCGCGCCGTTCAGCATCGCGCCGCGCCTCGACGCGGGCGAGGACATGCACGCCGTCGTGCGCGACCTGTGCCGCGCGGCGGACGACTACGAGGTCGTGTCCGCGGAGGGCGACGCGGCGCGGCTGCGGCTCGCGGCGGCGCGCCGCGAGTGCAACCGCAACGGCGACTGCGCGCTCTCGCAGGGCGAGGTGTGCGCCGCGGACGGGCGCTGCTGGGCCGTCGACGTCGAGGTCACCAACGAGCTGCTCGTGCCCGTCGAGGTGGGCCTCGCGGTCGACGGGCCCGCGTGCGCGCTCAACCGCGACCGGCCCCGGCCGAGCCCGTGGGAGCGCTACGCGGCGCTGCTGCAGCAGCACGGCATGTGCTCGCACAGCAACGCCGTGACGTACCAGCGCATGGCGCTGGCCATGCAGAGCGCGGCGTTCTGCGACCCCCGCGCGCGGCTCCCGGGCGCCGCGGGCAGCGCCGGGTGCGCGCGCGAGGACGTGGTGTGGGACTGGGACACGGAGATCCCGTGGGCCGTCAACGCCGCCAACGCGGGCGGCGACCCGCGCGAGCTCGACGCCGGCGAGACGGTCGCCGCCGCGCACGCCTTCCTGCTCGAGAAGCACCCGTGCGACGCCGAGTACATGCACAGCAAGGTGCGCGCGCCCGGCGCGGGCGACGACGGCGACGACGACGGCGCGCTGCCGGTCGGGCTGCACATGTGCAGCGTGGGGCTCGCCGGCGGCGGCGGGCAGAGCTCGCGCTGGATGCGCGCGAGCGCGCACCGCGACGCGTTCGCGACGATGCCGCTGCCGCCGCGCGACGCGCCCGCGTGCTTCGGCGCGAACAAGCCGCGCAACTGCCAGAGCCCGCTCTTCCCGCACGCGGACGCGGCGTCGGCGAACAAGCTGCGCTTCATGGCGCTCGCGCCCGAGGCCGTCAACTTTGCGACGGACTCCGACACGACGCGCATGATCCAGACGTGCGGCGCGCTCGGGGTGTGCCAGCCGGAGTACTTTACCTTTGGCGGCGTGGCGGCGTACCGCTTCAGCGTGGACTCGGCGCCCAGCCGCCCGCGCGCCGCGCAGAACACCAAGGACTGCACGTCGGCGGGGTTCCTGGCGGCGGGCGCGGCGGGCGCGGCGGGCGCGGCGGGCCCCGACGCCGACATCGCGTGCACGCTCGACCCGCTCACCGCGGCGCTGCCGTACATGCTCCGGCTCGCCGCGGACGGCGCGCCGGCGTACCAGCAGTGCGCGCGCCTCTTCCGCACGGACTGGTGGCCCGCGGCGAACCCGCTGCGCTGGGAGGCCGCGACGCAGAGCTGGATGTTCCGCAAGGGCGACCGCGAGGCCGCGCGCGCGCTCGCGAACCGGCTCTTCAACCTCGACCCCGCGACGCTGCGCTACCCGGCGCGGCTCTCGGAGACGGACGCGCGCGGCATGTACGACGGCGTGCAGGCGTGCGCCGGGGAGGTGCAGGCGTACCTGCGCGCGCAGGCCGCGGACGCGCGCACGCGCGCGCGCTACCCGCAGATGGCCGCCGGCAAGACGAGCGGGCTGTACTACTTCTTCTCCTACGGCACCTACGAGGTCCCGCTGGTGTGGTGGCTCAAGTACGGCACGCAGCGCGCGCTGCGCGCGCAGGGCAACACGCCCGACTCCGCGGAGCACCGCGACGTCGACCACCGGCGCGCGCTGGACGCGTTCGAGCAGCGCGCGGTGGGCCTCGAGCTCGAGCGCATGTGGAGCGAGGACAAGGTCGAGCTGCACACGCTGTGGGCGCGCGCCAACACCGACAGCCTGCTCACGAGCGCGCGCATCCACGCGGTGCTCGGGGGCGCGCTCGGGCGCGTGCTCGAGACGCGCCTGCAGGCCGACGGCCGCATGCACTTCTTCATGTGCCCCGAGGCGATCACCATGGCGCAGCGGCCCTACACCGCGGCGGAGGACGCCGGCGGCGAGCTGCGCTTCTGCCCGCAGTTTGAGGCGCACGTCAAGGCGCTCGGCGCCGGCGCGACGACGATGCGCGACCGCGCGAACCAGCCCGCCGGGCGCGTCTCGATGCGCAGCCAGTTCGCCGCGCCGCTGGTGCGCGGCGATCGCGCGCGCCCCGCGGCGTGCGACCGGCCCTACGCGACGTCGCCGCGCGTCGCGAACCTGCACGCGCTCGTCATGGGCGACCAGGCGAGCCTCTACGCGCTGCTGTACGAGGCGATCCTCGGCGGCGGCGGCAGCATGCTCACGGTGTACGACCCGATGGACCCGGACTTCCGCGTCAAGACGCAGGCCGAGCTGCTCGGCGAGTTCGCGGGCCTCCCGGGCATCCCCGTCGCGAAGATCCGCTTCAACGAGGCGGAGCTCCGCGCGCTGGTGCGCGCGCACCTCGCGCCGGTGGTGCTCGCGCGGCTCGGGCTCTTTGACACCGCGACGCCGCCCGCGTGCCTGGCGGCGGCCGGGGGCGTGCTGCTCGAGCGGCTCCCGCCCGTCGCGGCGGGCGCGCGCGGCGCCGAGTGCGTCTTCGACCGCTACAACCTCACGTCGATGCAGGCCGAGGGCACGAGCCGCGGCTGGGACCGCGCCGCGCGCGCCGCCGTGCGCGTCTTCACCGACGCGGGCGCGACGGCGACGGCGAGCGTGGACATCTGCGCCCGCGGCGGCGACCGCGAGCGCTGGGGGCGCTCGCACCCGGACCGCGAGGACGGCATGCCCTGCAGCATCCACGACGTGGGCAACGGGCGCGCGCGCGACCACGGGGTGCTCGGCGCGTGCGCGCAGTGCGGCGACGGCCTGCACGGCGCGGACGCGGCGTGCCACCTCTGCGAGCGCGCGCCGTCGGGCCCGCGCACGCGCCTCGAGCCCGAGCGCGCGGAGCGCACGGCGAGCACGTGCGAGCTGCACGACAACAGCGACCGCGCCGCGGGGAGCTACCGCGTGTTCGACTCGCGCGCGGGCTTCCAGACGCCGCGCCTGCACACGGACGGCGGCACCCGCTACACCTTCAACGCCGACGTGTACGCGCGCGGGGCGGGCCGCCCGCGCTCGTCGAGCGGCGTGTGCCACCGCGCGGACTCGGGGTGCGTGACCGGGCACGACCCCGAGCGGCTCGGCAAGCTCTTCGAGTACGACGGCGCCGCGCTCGGCCGCGGCGAGCACCCCGTGCGCGCCGCCGCGCGCCGCGTGAACCGCAACGCGCACGACCAGGTGAGCATCCCGCGGCTCGAGGACGCCGACCGCAACCTCTACGCGCTGGACTGGCTGCGCGTGGGCGCGGGCGCGGGCCTGCCCGCCGCGGTCACGGCGCTCTTTGGGCCCAGCGGGCTCGACCACTGGTGGCGGCGCGACAGGGCCATCACCGACCTCAACGGCGACCCGGACGCCGCCTTCTTCCACCCCGGCGCGCCGCTGCGCGCGCGGCCCGCGGGGGCGGGCACGGGCACGCAGTGCAACATCCGGCGGATCACCGCGCCGCCCGGCGTCGGCGTGGCGGGGTTCTCGCTCAACAACGCGCCCGGCACGGGCGCGGGCGGGCTCGCGGACTACTCGCACCTGCTCTTCAGCGACCGCGTGCTCTTCTCGCGCAACGACGGATCGCAGCTGCTCTTCGGGCACCACTTTGCGTCGCCGGCGGGGCGCGCGGGCGCGCGCCAGCACACGGTGGGCGCGCCGGGGGACTCGTTCTGCCCGGCGATGCCGGGCCAGCTCCCGGCCGGCACCAGCCCGCTGCACTGGTTCCGCGTCGTCGACTGGACCGCCGTCGGCAGCGACCGCCTGCAGACCTCCATGTACCGCTGGGACCAGGACTTTGGCCTCAAGTC
>Ga0209702_10001431_pt1:22500-45638 | contig 45638 bp, 38 predicted proteins | sample FRY01_FD_187210 | JGI IMG/M metagenome (GOLD analysis project Ga0209702, IMG submission 187210) | Freshwater microbial communities from Lake Fryxell liftoff mats and glacier meltwater in Antarctica - FRY-01 (SPAdes) (version 2) | ecosystem: Environmental > Aquatic > Freshwater > Ice... | reverse complement strand
CCAATGATTTTATTATAGGATTGTCATCTGCAAAATCATACAATTTTTTAGTTCCTAATAAAAAAGAGGTAACGCAATATCCCTTTACAATTTTCTTTCTGCTATTGTTAATGGTTCCATTTTGTATTAACGGAATTACACCATCAGAAAACATTTCTGTATGTAATCCTAGATTTTTATGATTGGTTAAGTTCTTTAATACAGCATCTGGTATACTGCCTATTCCCAACTGAAGAGTAGCCTCATCTTCTACCAACTCGGCTACAATTTTTCCAATTTGATCGTGAGCAGCAGTAGCGCTGCTAGCATAACTTACTTCGGGCAAAGGGTCATCTGTCCATACTGCTAAATCAAACCTCGAAAATTCTATAAATCCATCCCCATGTACTCTAGGCATATTGGGGTTTACTTGTGCTATAATAAATTTAGCAGATCGTAATGCAGACTTTACAATATCTACAGAAGTGCCAAGCGAACAATATCCATGTTTGTCTGGTGGCGAAACAGATACAATTGCTATATCAATTTGTAAAATATTTCTATTAAATAAAAGCGGAATTTCACTTAAAAAAACTGGAGTATAATCACCCATTCCTTGATTAACCGCTTTACGATTGCTTTCCGAAACAAACAAAGAATTCATAAAAAAATGACCTGCTAATGCTGGATCATTCAATTGAACACCCATTTGTGTAATGCTTATTAGCTCTACGTTGTACAATCGGTCTTTTTGAGCAATCATTTCATTAACTAATCTTACAGGAGTAGCAGCACTACCGTGTAAAAAAACCCTAGTATTACTTTGTATATTTTGAATGGCTTCTTGTGCTGATGTATACATTGGAATGCTTTTATATTATTGTATTTTCTAAAATCAAAAGTAATATATTCAATGCTGATTTAATTTGGAATTAGCTATATCATGATAAAAGTCATATTATATTTTTGTCATTTAGTTGGCATTGCCTCAAATTGCACATTTAATGTTATTATTGTGAACTGTTAATAAAAAAATAGCTGCTAATTTTTGCTAAACTGTAATTTAATTTTATGAAAAAAAATGCTTTTTTGACTTTCTGTTTTATTTTGCTCATTTTACTTGTAAATGGTCAAGCTAAGCCAGAATGGAATACTATATTCTCTAAAATTAATACAGAAGTTCAAAGCAATTCTAAAGCTTATAGCAGCCTGAAAACAGCTACCGAAAATATTGGTCATCGATTAACTGGTTCTGCTAATGGTAAGAAGGCAGAAGAGTTTGCTTATAATTTATTGAAGTCCTATGGCTTTAAAACCGTTCGCTATCAACCATTTGAAGTTGAAAGTTGGAGCAGAGGAGAGATTGCTGTAAAAATTGGAGCTGATGCAAATTCAATGCAATCGATGAAATGTGTAACACTAGCTCATTCACCAGTAAAAGCATCAGTAAATCTTGAATTAGTGGATATGGGTAATGGTTTAGAAGTAGATTACCTTAATAATCCGGGTAAAGTAAATGGCAAAATTGCATTGGTTTATTTAGGAGTTGTTGCAGGATCAAAACCAGGCACTAAAACTTTACACCGTTCAGAGAAAACTGCATTGGCAACAAAGTATGGCGCTAAAGGAATTATTATAATTAATACTGCTGATGGCGGTATTTTATTAACAGGAACCGCTTCTGTTACTGGCAAACTAATTCCAATTCCTGCAGTGTGTTTAGGCAAAGAAGATGGAATGAAGTTGAGAGAGAAATTGGCTACTTCAAAACAATTTGCATCAATTAACATGACTAATTTTTCGGGATTAATTAAAGCTCGAAATGTTATTGCAACCATTAAAGGCAAATCTATTCCAAATGAAAAAGTAGTAGTAGGTGGTCATTTAGATAGTTGGGATTTAGCAACTGGTGCAATTGATAATGGAATTGGATCTTTTTCTGTAATTGATATGGCTCGCACTTTTCAAGCATTAAAATTACAACCAGAACGAACGGTGGAATTTATTTTATTTATGGGCGAGGAAGAAGGCCTTTTAGGTTCAAAAGCTTATGTTGATGCCGCTATAAAAGACAAATCAATTGATCAGCTTCGTTATATGCTTAACTATGATATGACCAATGATCCTAAAGGTTATTCATCATCTGCTGAAGAAAGTAAAGAATTGTTTCAATCAATTGGTGCTATAGCCCAAACATTTGACACAAGTTATAAAAATATTTTTAGAGCCGGTGCTGGGTTACATAGCGATCATCAACCCTTCATGCTTCAAGGGGTACCTACAGGTGGTGGAGCAGGTGGAGTGTTGCCAAATAATGCAGGACCTTGCTATCATGCCGATTGCGATAATTTTAATTTGGTAGATGAAAAAGGAATTATGAACACTGTTAGATTTAGTTCAATGTTATTGTATGGTATTGCTGATTCTAAAGAAATCAAAGCAAAACATTTCACAGATGAGGAAACAAGATTATTTTTATTAAAAAATAATTTGAAAGAGGCTTTGCAAATAGCAGGAGATTGGAGATGGAAAGACTAAGAATTAAGAATTATGAATTAAGATTGGTGAATTGGCATTTGTTTATTATTGAATAATTGCTGAATCCATAATGAAATACAGGTACTAATTACTGCTGTAATCATTCCTGCTCCTGCATCTAAAGGAAAATGTTGGGCTAAATAGATTCTTGAATAAGCCGTAAGTAATGCCAATATAAAACCTGTTACTAAAAAAATAATTGAAGGCGTAAATAAACAGCCCAATAAAAAAATACAAAATACTGTAGTAGTATGTCCAGAAGGAAAACTATTGGTTGTATGCACTTCAACTCCTTTTACAATATGAATACTCGATTGCTCTATTATTGCCTTAGCAGGCCTGGCTTCATCAGGATAAATATAATTCTTACTAATCTGTACAAATAAGGTTGAGATCAACATTGCGCTAATTACCAAAGGCAATAATTTTTGTTTATAAAAAATAAAAAATAAAATTAATGGAACCCATATTATTCCATCGCCTAAATAAGTACAGTAGGTAAAGAAAAAATCAGCGAAAGCGCCTCCATCAATATTGAGGTATAAAAAAAAATCGTTCTTTCCAATTACTATAGACATAATTACTAACATTAATCCTGAGATCAGTGTTAGTATAGCTCCTCGTTTAAATGATGCAAGATGAAGTTGATTCAATGTACTTGTTTCTTTAACAAATATAAGGAGCTTAGCGTGAAAAAGAAAACCCTGCTCCACAGAACAGGGTTTCTCCATAAAAAACAAAAAACGCTTTTATAAATAATTTTTTTAATGCAACTCAACACCCGCTAATTCTAAACTTCTTTTTTTCAAGTTTATAATGTCGAGGTCATCAATAATTGCATCTGGTGTAAGTATTAAAGATGTATTATTCGATTTCCACCAGTCAGATTCAATTAATTTATTGCAATGCAATACTCCTATCAGGTATTTTCTTTCTGCTTGTGCATGCCATTCCTCAATCCACTCAAATTCTTCTCTTGGAATATATTTCCAATCATCAAAACTTAAATACACTTTTAAATAATAATCATTGGTTAATGAATGTGGTTGGTGATGATAGAGTTTTTTGTATTCATACTTGTAATTATACCTTAAAGCTGCGATGTCACTTAAAACTGCTGAAGCAGTTGGGAAACTACCAGCTCCTTTTCCATAAAAAAATTGTTTATCTGCAAAACCACTTTCTATTACTACTCCATTGTATTCATTTTTTACAAACGACAATGGATCATTCAGTGTTATAAATTGCGGCAGTACAAATGCAGCAACTTTCCCGGTTTTTAATTTTTTTGCCTGCGCAATTAATTTTATATCATATCCCTTTTCCTTAGCTACTATAGCATCAGAGCCTTTTATTTGTTGGATTCCAGTAAAAAGTATTCTATCGGGGTGTGAAACAATTCCATATGCATGATTCAGTAAAATGGTCCACTTATTTACTGCATCAAATCCTTCTACATCTAATTTTGGATTACTCTCTGCAAAGCCCAATTGTTGGGCCAGAAGTAATGCTGATGCGAAGTCGAGCTTATCCTCAAACATTTTTGTAAGAATAAAATTAGTAGACCCATTCACTATCGCTTTAATTGAGTGCAATAAATCGTTATCATAATATTCTTCTAGATTCCTGATAACTGGAATTGAGGCACAAGCTGCAGACTCATATAAAAAAGATTGCCCTGTTTTTTCTTGTAATTCTAGTATTGCTGGTAAATTTTCTGCTATCATTTTCTTACTTGCACTTACCACTGCTTTGCCATTTAATAAAGCAGTTTCAATAATGTTGAAAGCAGCCACCGAATCGTCTATTACTTCTACAATCACATTAATTTCAGCGTCATTTAGTAAATCACTTTTATCTGTTGTAAACAATGTACTAGGCGCATTTCTTTTTTTAGTAGCATTTTTAATACATACTTTTTTAATGCTTGCTTTAAGTGATGGGGTTTGTTGCAATACTTTGTACAATCCTTCTCCAACTACTCCAAAACCAAATAATCCGATCGTTAATTGTTTGTGTGTTTCCATTTTTTATTATGCAGGGGTTAATATATTTTTTTTAATTAGTTGATTTTGTAATTGCGCATTCAATGCTTGGTCTAAATCAATAATAAGATCTTCTGCATCTTCTAAGCCTACAGATAACCTTACCAAACTATCTGAAACACCTGCTGCTCTTCTTTTTTCAGCAGGAATTGATTTATGCGTCATATTAGCTGGGTGCGACACAAGACTTTTAATGCCTCCCAAACTTTCTGCTAGTTTAAATAGTTGAGTACTAGTAACCAATTGTATTGCAGCTTGTTCTGTATCATCTTTTAAGCTAAAAGATACAATGCCACCAAAACCTGTAGCTTGTTGTTTTGCTTTCAAATGATTAGGGTGAGTAGTTAAACCTGGGTAATAAACTTTATCTACAGCAGGATGATTTTCTAAAAACTTCGCGATTGCAAATGCGCTCGAACAATGTTGCTTCATTCTTAAGTGAAGGGTTTCAATTCCTCTAATTACTAGCCAACTATCAAATGGTCCAAGTATTGCTCCACATGCATTTTGTAAATATTTTATTTTTGCACCTAGCTCTGCAGTTTTTGTCACAACTACACCAGCTATTAAATCGCTATGTCCGCCTAAATATTTTGTAGCGCTATGAACAACAATATCAGCTCCTAATAAAAGCGGTTGCTGTAATACTGGCGATGCAAAAGTATTATCTACGCATAGTAAACAGTTATTTGCCTTTGCAATTTTTGCAATAGCAGCTATGTCCGAAATTTTCAGCGTAGGATTAGTAGGTGTTTCAATCCATATTAATTTTGTTTTTGGAGTGATTGCATTGAACACATTTTCTACATTGGTACAATCAACATAATTTACACCAATGCCAAACTTTTGATACACGTTGGTAAATAATCTGTAAGCACCTCCATAAATATCATCCACTGCAACTATTTCATCTCCAGTTTCTAATAGTTTCACAATTGCATCAATTGCAGCTAATCCACTGGCAAAAGCAATTCCAATAGCACCTTTTTCTAATTGTGCTACTAGTTTTTCTAGTGTTTCTCTTGTTGGATTATTGGTTCTAGAATAATCATAACCTTTGTTCTCACCTGGAGCATCTTGAACAAAAGTGGATGTTTGGTAAATAGGTACCGATATGGCACCTGTTTGAGGATCTACTGGAATGCTGTGAATTAATGCTGTTGCTGTGTTCATGTTAAACATTTTGCCCTTTCTCCCTACAAGGAGACAAGGAATTAAAAAATTGTTGAGATTCTTTGTATCATTCAAGAAAAGGCAAAAAAAAACCCATCCGAGAAATCAGATGGGCTGTGTATAATTAACCAATGATTGGTTTTATTTGTACTTGCTTACTCTGACTTATCTTCTCTCGCCTACAGCGAAACTGGAATTGGCACCTTCATATAACTGAGTGAGTTATATGGGTTGCCAAGGCTTCATTGGGCCAAAACCCTCTGCCTTTCTTGATAAGTATTTAAAGAACTAGTGCAAATATATATGGAGGTTTCCAATCTGCCAAATTATTAGTCTATTATTTTAATAGGGATATAAAAATGTAGGTAATTAAATCAATTAACAACTTTTAAGGCCTAATCCTGTTTGTATCTTTACCACCCATTATGGCTAAAAAATTACAGACACAAAACACTACTATAATTAAAGAGGAAGAATTCATTGAAGTTTTCGGAGCTCGTGAACATAATTTGAAGAATTTAGATATCCGCATTCCTAAAAATAAATTGGTAGTATTTACTGGTGTAAGTGGAAGCGGAAAATCGTCTTTAGCATTCGATACTATTTACAATGAAGGTCAGCGTAGGTACATGGAAAGTTTTAGTGCCTATGCCCGACAATTTATGGGCGACATGGAAAGGCCCGATGTAGATAAAATAACTGGACTATCACCTGTAATTTCTATTGAACAAAAAACAACTAATAAAAATCCCCGATCTACAGTTGGTACTGTTACTGAAGTGTACGACTTTCTCCGATTACTGTATGCAAGAATAGGGGAAGCCTATAGCTACAATACAGGAAAAAAAATGGTAAAATTTAGCGAAGAAGAAATCGTTGAAAATATTTTCACTAAATACTACAAGCAAAAAATAAGTCTATTAGCTCCATTAATAAGAGGCAGAAAAGGACATTACAGAGAACTATTTGAAGACATTAGAAAAAAAGGATTTTTAAAAGTTAGGGTTGATGGAGAAATTCTAGATCTTACTCCCAAATTACAAGTTGATCGATACAAAATTCATGACATTGAAGTAGTAATTGATCGATTGCAAATTACGCCCGACATGAAAGTTCGGCTGAGCCAAAGTGTTCAACAAACTTTGAAAATGGGTAAGGATTTATTATTTCTTTTACTAAATGATTCTGGTAAAACCATCCAATATTCTAAACAATTAATGTGTGAGGATACTGGCATTAGTTATGAAGAACCTTCTCCCAATGCATTCTCCTTTAACTCTCCTTATGGTGCTTGTCCAACTTGTAAAGGGCTTGGCAATGTTTATTCCATTGATATGGATGCAGTAATTCCAGATAGTAATATTAGTATTAAAGATGGTGGTATTGCTCCTCTCGGAGAACAGCGTGAAGCTTATATGTTTAGAAATGTTGAAATACTTGCTAAAAAATATAAAATTAATTTAGATAAACCCATCAATACTTTACCTGTTGCTTCTTTAAATATTTTATTATACGGAAATGCAGAAGGGAGTTCGTTGGAATTAGACAATGAGGAAGAAACTACAGCTTCAAACCCCTATGAAGGTGAGTTCGAAGGAATTATACCAATGCTAAAACGTTGGTTTGCTGGCGTTAATAGCGAGGGCTTACGAGAATGGGTAGAAAAATTCATGCAGTTAAAAACTTGTACTACTTGTAATGGTCAAAGACTAAAAAAAGAAAGTCTTTGGTTTAAAATTGATAATGAAAATATTGCAGCATTATGCAATCTTAATTTAGATAAACTACATGGTTGGTTTAACAACCTAGAAAATCGGATCGACAAAAAACAAAACCTAATTGCAAAAGATATTCTCAAAGAAATTAGAGAACGTGTACAATTTTTATTAGATGTTGGATTAACTTATTTATCATTAAATAGGCCAGCACGCTCTTTAAGCGGTGGTGAATCGCAACGCATTCGTTTGGCAACACAAATTGGTTCTCAATTACAAGGCATTACTTATATATTAGATGAGCCATCTATTGGTTTGCATCAAAGAGATAATCAACAACTCATTCATGCATTGCAAAATCTACGCAATATTGGCAACTCCGTATTAGTAGTAGAACATGATAAGGACATTATGATGGCTGCTGATCATTTAGTAGATATTGGTCCAAAAGCTGGCAAATTTGGCGGACATATTGTTTCGGCTGGTACGCCTGCTGAAGTATTAAAAAGTAATTCTGAAACTGCTTTATATCTAAACGGAAAAAAATCAATTCCTATACCTAAAGAACGTAGAATTGGTAATGGCAAATCGGTTTTGCTAAAAGGCGCATCTGGTAATAATTTAACTGGAGTAGATATTTCTTTTCCATTAGGTAAACTCATAGTAGTAAGTGGTGTTAGTGGAAGTGGAAAATCTACATTGATCAACGAAACATTGTACCCAATTTTATCAAAGCATTGTTACAAAAGTAGAGTAAGTCCTATGCCTTTTAAATCTATCAAAGGGTTAGAGAATATTGATAAAGTAATTGAAATAGATCAATCCCCTATTGGTAGAACTCCTAGAAGCAACCCTGCTACTTACTGTGGATTTTTTACAGAAATTAGAACACTATTTGCTTCGGTACCTGAAGCAAAAATTAGGGGATATAATGCTGGTCGTTTTTCCTTTAATGTTAAAGGAGGAAGATGTGATGTTTGTGAAGGTGGAGGAATGAGGGTAATTGAAATGAATTTTTTACCAGACGTTTATGTTAACTGCGAAAAATGTAATGGTAAAAGGTATAATCGTGAAACTTTAGAAATAAGATATAAAGGCAAATCAATTAGTGATGTGTTGAATATGACTGTTGAAGAAGCTTGCGAATTTTTTCAACCAGTTCCTTTTCTATACCGTAAGATAAAAGTATTGCAAGATGTAGGTTTGGGATATATATCACTTGGCCAGTCTGCGGTAACCCTTAGTGGTGGCGAAGCTCAGCGTGTTAAATTATCAACTGAATTAGGTAAAAAAGATACTGGTAAAACATTTTATATTTTAGACGAACCCACTACTGGATTGCATTTTCAGGATATTCAGCTTTTGTTAGATGTATTAAACAAATTGGTTGATAGAGGTAATTCTGTTTTGGTAATCGAGCACAACTTAGATGTAGTAAAAGTGGCTGATCATATCATCGATTTAGGTCCTGAAGGAGGAGATGGGGGAGGAAAAATTTTGTTTGAAGGAACACCCGAAGAAATGATTAAAAACAAAATCAGTCACACTGCCCGTTTTTTAAAGATTGAAATGAAATAGCAGTATTAAATAATCAAGTTCTTGTATTAACTTTAATAAATGAACTTAAAACGATTTAAATTTTTTACCTGAATGGGATGATAGCCGATACAAGGTTGGTCCTGATGATGCAGGTGAAGAATGGAGAAGAGGACCTGCAAAAGCTATAGCAAAAGCCATGTATAAACAATGGCGTGAGGTTTTTGGAATGGCAACTGCATTTGCCGAAAACTTAGCAGATGATGGTGAAGAAAAACATCCTGCATCTACTAAAGCATTGATTTATGAAAATTTAATGATTGTAGTTCCTAAAATTATTGGAGCAATTAGCATGGATTTATATGTGTTGAAAATGGAGAATGCTTCTAATATTAGAACCAATTGTAAACAGATGATGGAGCAAATTGGTTTCGCTGTTTTAATGGGTTGGGCAGATGACACACACAAAAAAGTAATTGAAGAAGCATTGGTTAAATTCAGGGAATTATTTAAACAATGGGTATCTACTTTTCAGAAAGATACTTATGAGGATGAGTGGGGTTTGTTTGTATAATTAAATGCGGTACAAATCGGCTTTTATTATCTGTAATTAAATTGGTTGCTTCTCTAATACCAATCCCTGCTGCTTCCTGACCAATTACCCAACTGCCTATTACTGGATAGTTTCCTTCAAAATCTGGAAGTGTAAAAAGCTCCTGATAAATAAATCCCTCTTCACCATATTCACCTTTTGTTTGTTCAAGTGTTTCATTGTTTCTTGTAACAGAAATATTGGCGCCTTCTCTGCTCAATAAAGGTTTTTTTACATAATCTTTCAACATGCCTACCTCAAAATAAGCGGCTAATAACAAAGGATGATTGGGATATAATTCCCATAAAATGGGCAAAATTGCTTTGTTCGACAAAATCATTTTCCATGCAGGTTCTATCCAATATGGATCATTCGCCGCCTTTAATATATTTTGACCAAACTCTTCGTTTACCATCCATTCCCAAGGATAAAGTTTAAAAATATTTTGAATGGGTTCGTTTTCTAAGTCCACAAACTGTTTACTTTGATCATCCCAACCTATATCATCTATAAAAATAAGTTTAGTTTTTAGTCCAGCTTGAATAGCGCAATCGCGCATATATTCTGCATTAGTAAGATCTTCCAAACTATCTTTTAAACAAGTAACATGAAGTGTTTCGGCATGTAAAAAACGTTTTAGATAAGTCCAGTAAGCAATTAGTTTTTCGTGAATACTGTTGAATTGATCTTTCTCTTTATCAAAATCCTTTAACCAAAACCACTGTACAATGCCAGCTTCGTATAAACTAGTTGGAGTATCTGCATTAAACTCCAAAAGTTTAATCATGTTATTTTTTACGCAAAGATCAAATCTTCCATAAATAGCTGGGTGATCTTGATCCCAACTTTTTTCGATTAATGCAATAAATGATTGCGGTATAGCAAACTGTTGATACCTTTTTTTATCTATTACATGCTGAACGGCCACTAGGCACATTTCCCAAAGAGTAAGCGTGGCTTTTTCAATTGCATCAATCTCCGAAAGTTCAAATGCATAATAAACAGTCTCATCCCAATAAGGAACATCGCTTGTATGAAAACCAAAGCCCAATTTTTCAACCGAAGCCTGCCAGTTATTTCTTGCCTCTATTCCAATTCTTTTCATTGATTGATTTTTATTAATTAGTAGTTTAACTACTAACAGTATATCCACTTCTGCCAAATCCGCCTCTAGCCACAGTTCCTTTAAAATTATTTGTACCAATATTTGAACCCTTAGCTATACCACCTGAATAATATCCTGCACTCTGGTAACGCCCATTTCGGTAATTACCCATTGGACGGAAAGCATAATACCAAAGCAATGCGGTGCCTATTCCGCCACCATGGTAAGAATGTGCTCTGGTATATGGTGCAGTAGTATCGCTACGTAAGTGTACTTTATTATTGTCGTCCCATTCTGGTTTCTTCGGATCATTACAGGCGGCCAATGCTGCTGTAATTAATACCAACTCTATCGCTTTTGATTTTTTCATTTTAAAGTGTACATTATTTTATGGTAATAAAAATTTCATAGGCTTTATCTACCAAAACTTTTTTTGTTTCTCCATCGATGTTTTCTGCAGTAGCTTCTTTTTTGCCTAATGATGGAATTGTATCACGGTATACAATAACTTTATTTGGTGCATTTTTTACCCATACAGTATGGCGGGTAATTAATTCATCATAAAGAGAATCAATATGTTTTACTTCAATGGATGATTCAATAGATCCATTTTTATTTACCGACTCGGTAATATCTTTATTTTGTTTTCCTTTACATGAAATAAAAAAAAGTAATACGAAAGTGGCCAGTACGATTAATAATATAGATTTCATTGTTAATTGCATAATCATTTGTTTTAAAAAAAGGGTAACAGTTCCCATTCTGCTGGAAAGTTAGTGGCAAACTGCGAATATTTCAGATTGGCCTACGTAATAAATGAATTAGCTTGTTTCCTTATGTTTTGGCTTCCAAATAAGATAGTAAAAACCGAGCGATAGAATCCCAATAGTAAAAGGAATCAACGCTAAATATTTGTAGGTAAATCCAGGTGCAATTTCAATAGTATCAAAATGAAAAAATTCACTAATCATCCAATAAGAGTTGGCTGATATCCATACAGTAATTGCCAGATTATGCGTTACTTCCGACATGTATTTTCTTGTTCTGTAAGTTATCACCATTGAAATAATCAATGTTGGAATTATCATGGTAATTCCTAACCATCTCCAACCCATACACCAAGCAACATCTTTAAACAACCAAAATACAATATGTAAGTTCTCCATCTTTCTAAACTGAACTGGAATGGTATATGTGTTGGTAGACAAATCCTTAGTTAACATTGTTAAATGTTGTACATCTTCAGTTGGTTTAATTGCTGCCGTGGCAGATGGAGGTTTACCCATTCTTAATGTTTTAATTGAATTAAAGCACAATATTAATTTTTTGTAACCAATTATCGGCTTAAAATTTTTCGGAAACGGTTTAAGTCTGCCAAAGGATCAAGTGCGTTAGCATTTAAAATATTTTCTGTGAATTGATTGGCAAAGAAAGGAGCAAGGCTACAACCTTTGCTGCCCATGCCATTCATGATGCCAACAGTACTATGGATTGGGTGAAATCCTATAAATGGTCGCCGCTCCATATTGGCTGGTCGCACCGATGCTAAATGATCAACAATTGTATAGGGAAGCTTTAGCCATTGCTTTAATTGTTGCTCTGTTTTATTTTTAAATGCAGTAGAAGGATTTGAGTCGGTAAAATTCCATTCATAACTAGAACCAATCCAATATAACCCATCTCTCCAAGGAACAATACTAATTCCTTGTTTATAAATATGTGTTGATGGTAAATCAGGTATAGACGCAATTAATGCTTCTCCTTTATTTGGAGCAAATGGTAATAAATGAAAATATGGGTTTTTGAAGCCCGTTGTGCCATCACAAAAAATTATTTTCTTAGCAGTATAATCTTGATAAATAATTTTATCTTCTAAAATAGATGCATCCGATAAATTGAAATGAATATTTAAGAGTACATCTTGCTCAATTAGTTTTTTTCTCCATCCATCCAACATGGCTTGTATATCAATTAACCAACAAGGATTAATTTCTCCAATACCAAAACTTGGATTAAAATATTCGTTCCATTGATTCGCATTTTCCGGCAGTTTTAAATAAGTTTTTTCATTGGGCAACCTTTCATTAAATGCCAATTTCATTTGTGGGGTAGAATGAAAGTCGAGTATATTACACTGACGAATTAAATTCAATCCTAGTTCATTACCTATTTCTGCATAAGCCTGAACTGCATACGGCATCAGCGTTTCAATCTCCCACGTTCTAACAATTCTTCTGCCAGTTACAGGATTTATTACACCACTGGCTACTTTTGAAGCAGAGAAAGGAGATGACTCATCAATTACTAATACACTTTTACCCGCTTTTATTAAATCCCAGCTTAGAAAGGTTCCGCAAATACCTTGACCGATAATAATATAGTCAACTATTTTTTTACTCATTTGATCAGAATAAATCTGCTCAGCGAATCTTTGGTATTGCCACATTTTGCAGTAATGGCTATTCTAATTTTTCCGGTAAAATTACCCGGTATTGTAAAAGGAAATTTTGTAGAAAAAATTTCACCTGGTGTTCCTGTAAAATATTGAAAAGGATAAATATTGTAAAACCAACCATCTACACTCGTATTTTTTTTGGTATCAAACAATTCAAGCGTAATGTTTCCTGTACCCTCATTTAGTAAAGTATTTTTAATAGATACTTTTAATTCTATTGTCTGATTTTTTTTCATTTGAACTGGCACTTGAGCAACTATGCTAATTTTTTCGGCAACATGTTGCGCAACTATTTCATTTGTAAAAAAAATAAGGGATAAAAAAAGTAGAGTCTTATTCATAGGAAAATAAAAACCCGCAATTAGTCATTACGGGTTTTTTATAGAAGTTTAATAAATGATTATTTTTTCAATGCTGCGGCCATTGTTTTACCAATGTCTGCAGGGCTAGCACAAACTTCAATCCCACACTCTGCCATGATTTTCATTTTAGCAGCAGCAGTATCTTCTGCTCCGCCTACAATTGCACCGGCATGTCCCATTCTTCTTCCTGGAGGTGCTGTTTGTCCAGCTATAAATCCAACAACAGGTTTTGTTTTATTATCTCTAATCCAACGGGCAGCTTCTGCTTCCATATTACCACCAATTTCGCCAATCATAATTATACCATCGGTTTCAGGGTCATTCATTAATAATTCTACAGCATCTTTAGTAGGAGTGCCAATAATAGGATCTCCACCAATACCAATGGCAGTGCTAATTCCTAAACCAGCTTTCACCACTTGGTCAGCAGCTTCATACGTTAATGTTCCACTCTTAGAAACTATTCCAATTCTTCCTGGTTTAAATATAAAGCCAGGCATGATTCCAACTTTAGCTTCTCCTGCAGTGATAACACCCGGACAATTTGGTCCGATTAATCTTGTATTGGTTCCTAATAAATAACTTTTCACTTGCACCATGTCTTGCACGGGAATACCTTCTGTAATGCAGACAACTAAAGCAATGCCAGCATCAGTTGCTTCCATAATGGCATCTGCAGCAAATGCAGGTGGCACAAAAATGATACTTACGTTAGCGCCAGTTTTTGCAACTGCATCAGCTACCGTATTAAATACGGGTTTGTCTAAATGGGTTGTTCCACCTTTATTTGGGGTAACTCCACCAACAACATTTGTTCCGTATTCAATCATTTGGGTTGCATGGAAAGTACCCTCTGTTCCGGTAAATCCCTGAACAATTATTTTTGAGTTTTTATTCACTAATACTGACATGGCTACTCGTTTCTCGGTTTTTTTAATTTTCGTGGCAAAAATAGGTGAAAAAGGGCAACTTTTTTCGATAATCGGTTATAGTCCGATTTGATATTGAATCAATGCAACATTCTAGTTCATTATTGGTTCAATAGCAATAACTAAGGAACCAACAAATGAAACAACTGCTCGGAATTATGGGATTGTGGGTTTTAACCTTTAACCTCAATGCGCAAATATCTATATCGGGTAAAGTAATCGATGAAAAACAAAAACCAATTAAAAGTATTATAGTGCTGCTTTTAAAAAAGGCTGACTCTTCTCTTGTAAAATCTGCTATCACCAATGATGCTGGATTTTTTACAATAGATGTTTCCAACTCGTAATCTTATCGGCTTTCAATTACTGGTATGGGATATCAAAAATACTATCAAGACATTCAAACAAATGGAGCTTCAATACAATTGCCAGATATTAAGTTAGGCCCCGACGTAAATACGTTGGCTGAAGTAACCGTTACTTCCCGAAAACCTTTTTTAGAACAGAGAGCAGATAAATTATTAGTAAATGTAGAAAATAGTGCAACTGCCGCAGGTTCTACCGCCTTAGAAATTTTACAAAAAGTACCAGGTGTAATTGTGATGAATGAAAAAATTACTATGCCTGGTAAAAGTAGCGTTGGTATTTTAATTGATGGCAAAGCTTCACAGTATACCGATATAAATAATGTGTTGGCTTCAATGGGTGCTCGCTATGATGCACAAGGAGGAGCATTAATTAATATCATTCTAAAAAAAAATGCCAACTTAGGTGCTAATGGAACTGTTTCTATTGCTGGTTCAACTGGCATCTACGAAATGGGTAAAGATGGGGTTGATCAAAAATACAATCGCATTACTCCCTCCCGTTTTTTTCAAACCAATTATAGTCCCGCTAACCGAAACTCTATTAATTACAGAGCCGGAATAGATTTTTATTCGGATAAAAAAAATACTTTCGGTTTTTTAATGCGTGGTTTTAATTTTAAAGGAACTACTGAAACCGTTAATAATACAACTCAGAGTAATTCATCAACAGGTTAAACTATAAGTACTTTTAAAACCTTAATAAATGGTGATACAAAACGCGATAATCTTGGTGCAAATCTTAACTGGAAACATGATTTCGATTCTTCCGAACATTTTATAAATATGGATATCGATTTCTCGTCTTTTCAATTAAAAAATAATAGTGATATTATCAATAAACTATCCAACTGATCTTCGTATGAAAATAATCAATTCGTAGATAACCCAGTGCAGTTCTTGGTTTTAAAAACTGATTATGTATAGCCCTATGGTAAAACTAAAGTCCTTGAAATGGTCGCTAAATATAGCTTTGCAACAATCAATAACTATCTTACTTTTAAAAATGTAGGGTTCATTGATCCAAATAGAAGTGTAGATTTTGAGTACAAAGAAAACATCAATGCTGGGTATATTAATTTTAAGCAGCAGTTAAACGATAAGTGGGAATTAATAACCTGACTAAGAGCAGAAAAAACTGTTGCTGTTGGAAAAACTAAGAGCAGTGAAGTGCTCAATAGAAATTATTTGCAACTCTTTCCTTCTATATTTTTTACTAGAAAAATTACCAAAGATATTTCTACCAATATTCAGTATGTGCGTAGAGTTAATAGACCTAGTTATCAGCAACAAAATCCATTTATAGAATACTTAGATTCATTAACATACACTAAAGGCAATCCATTAATAAGACCAGAAATTTCCGATCAATTTAAAATTGGTCTAACTTATCAAAACCAACCGTTCTTCTCAATCAGTCATAATAAAACAACCGATGTAATTTTCGAAAACGCTCCAAAGCAAGATGGTAATCTAACTTTTACCACACCAGAAAATCTTGCACAGTTTAATAATGTTGTTTTTGAATTAAATTTTCCGTTAAATATTGGTAAAAAAATTACTGGTTTTGGAGGCAATCAATTTATTTGGAATAGTTATAAAGCCGATTATTTAGGAGGAGTGTATGATCGAAAAAAATGGAACTGGCAATCATATTGGCAAGTTGCATACAAGCCCTGCCCTGATTGGAATTTTGAGATCTCTGGGTTTTATACAACTGTATTTCTTAATGAATTTATTACTATTAGCGAATTAGGCAACTTGAATTTTGCGATACAAAAAAGTATTCTTGAAAAGAAAGGACGAATTACCTTAAACTTTAATGATGTCACGTTTTCACACAAAACACGCGGTCAACTCCAATACCAAATTATTGATTTGTCTTTTCATCAATGGTCAGAAATTCGAAATGTTCGTTTATCGTTCACTTATTCATTCGGAAATCAAAAATTACAAGCAAGTAGGTCCAGAAGTACGGGCTCCGACGCAGAATCTAACCGTGTAAAGACAAATTAAGCCATTCATCCCCCAAGTACGACAAAATGCCACGGAAATTCTGTGGCATTTCTTTTGCAATCTTTATACAAATCAAACAACAAACGATTATCTTACATCAAATTTTAAAATTTTATGAGCACAAGAAACATTACCCTGATTGTTATTGCCGGTTTAGTTCTTTTACTAGGCGGATGCGGCTGCAATGGTTATAATGGATTGGTTACACAAGATGAAACTGTTAGCAAAGCATGGAATAACGTACAAAGTGATTACCAACGTAGAGCCGATTTAATTCCTAATTTAGTTAACACAGTAAAAGGTGAAGCTAATTTTGAGAAATCAACTTTAGAAAATGTAGTGAAAGCAAGAGCTAGCGCTACACAAATGAAGGTTGATGCAAAAGACCTTACTCCAGAAAAATTACAAGAGTTTCAAGCATCTCAAGGTCAATTATCTCAAGCATTAGGTCGTTTATTAATGGTAACTGAAAACTATCCTAACCTTCGTGCCAATGATGCTTTCCGTGGATTGCAAGCACAATTAGAAGGAACAGAAAATAGAATAAAAGTTTCTCGAAACGATTTTAATGCTGCTGTAGCAGATTACAACATCAAAGCAAGATCTTTTCCAATGAATATTTTAGCTGGTTTAACTGGCTTTAAAGTTAAGGAAGGATTTAAAGCTGAAGCTGGATCTGAAAAAGCTCCTGAAGTAAAATTCTAATTCTATCGCATGTTCGGATTATTCCAAAAGAAACCTGTTGAGTATTTTTCTGATGATCAGAAAGCTGCAATTGTAGAAGCTATTCGTAATGCCGAACTTCGCACTAGTGGTGAAGTTCGCATTTACATCGAGAGCAATTGCAAATTGGTAAATCCTGTTCATCGTGCAAAGGAAATCTTTGATAGTTTGCAGATGGATAAAACCGATCAGCGCAATGCGGTACTTTTATATGTTGCCATGAAAGATCGTCAGTTGGCAGTTTATGGTGATGAAGGAATTCACAATAAAGTAGGATATGAATTTTGGAATGCAGAAATTAAAACGATGTTGATTCATTTTAATCAACAACACTATTCTGAAGGATTAGTTAAAATTATAAACGATATTGGCGAAGTATTGGTAGCTCATTTTCCTTATGATAATAAGGGAGATAAAAATGAATTACCAGACGATATTGTTTTCGGAAAATAACTACAAAGCCTCTACTTACACATGAAGAAATTATTTTTCATCATACTGTTATCTTGTGTTGGATTATTAGTCAATGCACAGAATGTATTGCCCAAGCCCAATCCACCTCATTTGGTAAATGATGCTGCAGGCGTTTTGTCGGCAGATCAAGTTGCTATACTTGAACAAAAGTTAGTTGCATTAGATGATAGTACTTCAAATCAAATTGTAGTTGTATTAATTAAATCATTAGATGGCGGTGCAATTGAAGAGTATGCAACAAAACTTTTTCGCGAATGGGGAATTGGCAATAAAAAAACCAATAATGGTGTTCTCATTATTGCAGCTATTGATGACCGAAAAGTAAGGATTGAAGTTGGATATGGTTTAGAAGGCGCTATTCCAGATGTAACAGCTTCTAGTATTTATAGAAATGAAATAACTCCATCTTTTAAAGAGGGGAATTATTACAGAGGAATAGATAATGCTATCAATGCATTATCAAAAGCAGCCGTAGGTGAATACAAAGTTAAAAGAGAAAAAAAATCAAACGGTAAAGGTGGTGGATCTGTAATCACTTTCTTATTTATTTTATTTGTTATAATAATGATACTTGCCCGTGGAGGTGGAGGTAGAGGAGGTGGTATGATGAGTAGAAGAGGTGCAGGAAATATTGCCGAAGCTTTATTATGGTCTTCCCTTTTAGGAAGCGGAAACCGCGGTGGTGGAGGATTTGGCGGCGGAGGCGGAGGTGGCTTCGGAGGATTTGGAGGCGGAAGTAGCGGAGGTGGAGGTGCAGGAGGCGGCTGGTAATAATTAATTAAATGAGTAGGTGCCTATATTTTATACTGCTTACGATTAATTGCAACTACTTGTTTGCACAACAGTTTGAAGTGCTTCAAACTCAAAAAAATATTACCACAATTCATATACCTCAGCAAGAAATGCTCATTCTATCCGAAATGAGTAAAAATACTTTATATAGTGTTCATTCAAAAACCAAAACTGGTTACAAGCTTCAATCGCAATTAAAATTAGTAACTGGTAAGCTTAATTTATTTGGACAAGAACAATCGTTTAATTCAAATGATACCAGTACATTAAATATTGATGGTGGCAATGCCATTAAAAATTTATTGAATCATTCAAAAGAAATTACAATTCAAAACAATCAAATAAATAATGTATTAACTGATTCAACTGATTTATTTTTTTCAGTAATCAATGAAGATGCTGCGAAATATATGTTAACCATTCCTGTAGAAAAAATTCGACTGGGATATAACTGGATCGACTCTTTGATAACCGACAAAAGTCAATCTGTTAAAGAATATTATATTTCTAAACTTACCAATAATGCTTTTGAAATAACAGAGCATGCTGGCATTATAAAAACTTCAATTGTAAGTCAAAATAATCAAATAATAAAGCAAGATTTAAAAGGCTACGCTACTTCTATTAGATGGTATAATCTTACTACGCAAATACTTCAGAGCGAAGAAAATACTACCAAATTAATTGGTACAACCGAATCGGGAGATACGAGATTTCCGATAACAATAGACTCTAAAATGAGCATTACAGTAAAGCAGCTTAATTAATTCTTTATTTTCCCTTTTGCATAATCGGCTAAGTCTTGCAAGCCTTTTGATTCTTTACCTGAAGCCAAAGTTTTCAAAATAAAGTCGTTGATAAAAGGATCGGTTTGTGACCTGCTTTCTTTTGGAATTTCATCTCTGAAACGGGCAATCAAATCAACACCATATTTAAACTTAACTGGATCATTTACTTTATCTAATAATTCAAACAAAGAGAATACTGCAGTTACTTTATCGGTTGACATTGGCATTTTTGCAAAATTGCTGGTAATAAAATCGTAGGCATTTTCATCTCCAAATGCTGTAATTACAGATGATACGGCACTATTTAATCGCCCTTTTATAATTTCTTTAGATAATTTTAACGCAGTTGAATATGCAGTAGCACTATCAATAGTAGATAAAGCTTCTAACGCAGCACCAGCAACTGAATAAGATGAATCTTTAATTGCATTTATAAAAAAAGATTTATATAAAGGATTTTGTTGCTTACCTAATACTGCAATCGCATCGGCTCTAACTAATTTGTAGGAATCTTTTTTAGCCAATAACTCCACTTTTTCAATAGTAGATGCATCCAAGGATTTTTGCTCCAAACTATTTAATGCTTTGATACGTATTCTGTAAAAAGGATCGTCCAATCCCATCTTTATTATTTGCATAGCCATTGGATCGTCTATTTCTTGCAATGCATAATCAATTGCATTGGCCCTATCGGTATAACTATTTCCATATTTAATTTGATGATAATATTCTTTTATTTTTTTATCGTCTTTTTTTTCTGCCAATAAAATATTCTCCCCATCAACATTTATTAATTCAGGTTTGCTCGCTGCAGGAAAATAAAAACTATCTGATTTGCTTTTTAACCAAACGGTATAGTTATTTTTTGTTGCACCTTGATAAACATCAATTGAAATAGGTAATTGAAAATTAATACCTCCTTGTGTTTGCTTAATATAAACACTCGCCAATTTATTAGTTGAGTCATAACCATACTTGATATCTAATTTCGGATGGCCACTATTAAAATACCATTGATTAAAAAACCAATTAAGGTCTTTACCTGTTACGGATTCAAAAGCCATTCGTAATTTATGTGCAGAACCATTGCTAAATTTATTATCGGTAAGGTATTTATTGAGCGACGAATAAAATGCAATATCACCAACATATTTTCGTAGCATATGTAGTATTCGTCCACCTTTCTGGTAACTCACCAAATCAAACATATCTTCTTTGTCGTTATAAAAAAATCTTACCAAATCTTTTGATGGAGCAGACCTGCTACTTAAATAGGCCGTCATATCTTTTAACTGATCATATCCTGCAGCGTCATTACCATACTTATATTCCGACCATAATAATTCACTGTAATTGGCAAAGCTTTCATTAACAGTTAAATTACTCCAGCTTTCTGCAGTAACATAATCTCCAAACCATTGATGAAATAATTCGTGAGCAATTGTACTTTCCCATTCATTACCATCTGTTAACTGGCGAGCATCTTGTTGTGCCGATTCTTGGTGTAAAGTAGCTGTGGTGTTTTCCATCGCACCGCTTACATAATCCCTACCTACAATTTGACTGTATTTTGTCCAAGGATATTCAATCCCTAATTTTTCTGAATAAAATTGCATCATTGCTGGAGTGTTCCCAAAAATTGCTCGACCAACTGGAGCAAATGCTTGTTCTACATAATAGTTTACTTCTTTTCCTTTGTAATTGTCCTTAATTATAGCATAATCGCCCACGCCAATAAAGAAAAGATAGGGAGCATGAGGTAAATCCATTACCCAAGTATCGGTTCTTGTGTTATTTGAATTGGTAGTTTGTTTTAATAATTTACCATTAGATAGAGAAACATATTTTGAAGGAACTGTTAAGTTAAATTCCTGCGTGCATTTTTGGTTGGGTTTATCTATTGTTGGAATCCAAACGGAAGTAGCTTCTGTTTCACCTTGAGTCCAAATTTGCGTTGGCTTATTTTTTTCTTTTCCTAATGGGTTAATGAAATACAAACCTTTTGCTTCCGTAATAACTGCACTGCCTTTTGCTTCTAGTTCATTTGGTTTGGCAATATAGTCGATGTAGATAGTGTATAACTCTTTGCTGGTATAGGTTTTATTGAGTTTAATATTTATAAATTTTCCATCGTAAGTATATTTTAGTGAAATATTTTTTGTTGAATTAACTAATTCTACTTTAAAAATATCCATTCCTTTTGCATCAAGCGTTAAAGAATCGGTAGGATAAAAATGGGGTTTTAATGTTAGCCATACTTTTCCATCTAATTGAGAAGCAGCATAATTAAAAGAAGCGTTTAGCTTGGTATGAACTAGGTTATTAATTTTTGGAGCCGTTGATTGATAGTTGGTTTTCCAATCAGTTGAAATGGATTGAGCAATTATCATTTCAACTGATAAAATAAAGACAAGTAAAAGTAGTTTCTTCATATAGCAAATTAGGTGTTAAAGATAAGTGCAGCTAAATGTTCGCACAACTTGCATTTTAAGTAAATTTGTTAAAACATATTTTTAATGGGTAAAATACAATTGTTTAAAACTGTAATTGTTGGAGTTTTTGTTTGGCTATTTACGCAAGCCGTAAATGCACAAGCGAACTTTTTATATATCCAAACAGAAAATAATACTCCCTATTCACTTAATTTAAAGGGCAATAATTACAATTCAAATGCAAAGGGATATTTAATGATTCCGCAAATGCAAAACGGCGATTATTCAATAATGATAAGTATTTCAGGAGATCAGAAACAAGAGTATACCTATAGTTTTACCATTGCCGACAAGCCAAAAGGCTATTCATTAAAGCTATCGCAAGAAGGAGAATGGATTTTAATGGATATGGTAACATTAGAAACAATAAGGGGTTTGTCATCAGATAATATGGGTAGTGGTTCTGCCGAAAAGCAAGTCCAGAAATTGTCGGAGAAATCTACAGATAAAGGTATAGAGATTGTTTACTCAGTAAAAAATGGAGTGAAAACAGACAAAGTTGATGTTATAATCCCTAAGCCAATAACTAGTTCAGTTCGTAAGAAGACTACAAAACAACAATAAATGCCAAGGTATTTTCTGGAATTAGGTTATAAAGGCACGGCATACCATGGTTTTCAGGTTCAAGACAATGCACCAACGGTTCAGTTAGCAGTTCAACAAGCTTTAAATGTATTATATAAAGAGTCAATTCAATTAACTGGTTCCTCTAGAACCGATGCTGGCGTTCATGCTTTACAGAATTTTTTTCATTTTGATTCAGATTTAGCTATTAAGGAAGAGCATACTTATAATTTGAATGCTATTCTTCCGGCAGACATATATATAAGCTCATTAAAAAAGGTTTTGCCAACTGCTCATTGTAGGTTTGATCCTATAGGTAGAGAATATCACTACTATATATATACTACAAAAGATCCTTTTTTGCAGGATAGGGGATGGTACTATCCTTTTGAGTTGGATATTCATTTATTAAATGAAATAGCTTCTAATATTAGGGAACATACTGATTTTACTAGCTTTTCTAAGCGAAATACGCAGTCATTTACAAATAATTGC
>Ga0209702_10001431_pt1:0-20000 | contig 45638 bp, 38 predicted proteins | sample FRY01_FD_187210 | JGI IMG/M metagenome (GOLD analysis project Ga0209702, IMG submission 187210) | Freshwater microbial communities from Lake Fryxell liftoff mats and glacier meltwater in Antarctica - FRY-01 (SPAdes) (version 2) | ecosystem: Environmental > Aquatic > Freshwater > Ice >... | reverse complement strand
ATATCATTTGGGTGTTTAGCTCAGTTGACTTGAGCATCTCGATTCGTATCGGGAGAGTCATCGGTTCTAAGTCAGCAAGATAAAACTTGGGGGGTTAGCTCAGTTGGCTAGAGCATCTGCCTTGCACGCAGAGGGTCATCGGTTCGACTCCGATATCCTCCACAAATAATAATCAACAGTGATTATTAAATACTAGTTCTTTCAAACTTAAGATGTAGGCTACAGGTCTAGAGATTCAAAATCTTAACATCTACAGTATTATTTATTTGAGTAATCAAATAGTAATTTAAGTTCTTTGACATATTGGAAAATTGAAAATCAAAACATAGTAGGTATATGTCTTATGCAAGCATATATCTGAAAAATTTTTTAAAGCGAATAAGGGCGCATGGTGGATGCCTAGGGTCTGAGAGGCGATGAAGGACGTGGTAAGCTGCGATAAGCTACGGGGAGCTGCACACGAGCGATATATCCGTAGATTTCCGAATGGGACAACCTAATATACTGAAGGTGTATTACTCAGCAATGAGAGCCAACCCCGAGAACTGAAACATCTAAGTACCGGGAGGAAAAGAAAATAATAATGATTCCCTGAGTAGTGGCGAGCGAAAAGGGAAGAGCCCAAACCGGGTCAGCGTGCTGATCCGGGGTTATAGGACTGCATTTAGAAGTCGTTATCAAACCGAATTAACTGGAAAGTTAAGCCATAGCAGGTGATAGCCCTGTAAGTACAAATTAACGAGGACGAGCAGTATCCTGAGTAACGCGAGACCGGAGGAATCCTGCGTGAATTTGCCAGCACCATCTGGTAAGGCTAAATACTCCTCAGACACCGATAGTGAACCAGTACCGTAAGGGAAAGGTGAAAAGCACCCCGAACAGGGGAGTGAAATAGTACCTGAAACCGTGCGCCTACAAGCGGTCGGAGCTCAGCAATGAGTGACGGCGTGCCTTTTGCATAATGAGCCTACGAGTTGCTCCTGACTGGCGAGGTTAAGTTCTTATTTAACGGAGCCGAAGCGAAAGCGAGTCCAAATAGGGCGATTAGTCAGTTGGGGCAGACGCGAAACTTTGTGATCTATCCATGGGCAGGTTGAAGGTGTGGTAACACACACTGGAGGACCGAACCCGTTGACGTTGAAAAGTCTTGGGATGACCTGTGGATAGGGGTGAAAGGCCAATCAAACTGAGAGATAGCTCGTTCTCCCCGAAATGTTTTTAGGAACAGCGTTGCATTATGAAGTTTATTAGAGGTAGAGCTACTGATTGGGCTAGGGGGCTTCACCGCCTACCAAACCCTGACAAACTCCGAATGCTAATAAATATCTGCAGCAGTGAGGCTTTGGGCGCTAAGGTCCAGGGCCGAGAGGGAAATAACCCAGATTAGCAACTAAGGTCCCTAATACGTAGTTAAGTTGATCAAACGAGGTGGGATTTCTATAACAGCCAGGATGTTGGCTTGGAAGCAGCCATTCATTTAAAGAGTGCGTAACAGCTCACTGGTCGAGAGATCCTGCACGGAAAATAATCGGGCATCAAACTACGAACCGAAGTTCTAAATTCCAATTTATTGGAGTGGTAGGGGAGCATTCAAATCTGCACTGAAGGTGTGGCGCGAGCCATGCTGGAGCGATTTGAAAAGAAAATGTAGGCATAAGTAACGATAATTAAAGTGAAAAACTTTAACGCGAAAAGTCTAAGGTTTCCTGATCAATGTTAATCAGATCAGGGTTAGTCTGGTCCTTAGGAAAACCCGAAAGGGACATCTGATGGAAAGAAGGTTAATATTCCTTCACCTACTATGCATTAAAAGTGACGCAGGGACGTGGTGATTGCGTACGGACGGAAGTGTACGCCTGAGTAGAGTCTTCGGACAAAGCGAAATCATAAAATCCCTGCCAAGAAAAGCGAGCATAGCAGCCAGTACCGGAATCCGACACAGGTAGACGGGATGAGTATTCTAACGCGCTCGGGTGAGCCGTGGAGAAGGAACTAGGCAAATTAACGCTGTAACTTCGGGATAAAGCGTACCATCGCAAGATGGTCACAGTAAAATGGTTCAACCAACTGTTTAACAAAAACACAGGGCCCTGCAAAAACGTAAGTTGACGTATAGAGCCTGAAACCTGCCCGGTGCTGGAAGGTTAAGGAAGGATGTTCGGCGCAAGCCAAAGCTTCTGACTGAAGCCCCAGTAAACGGCGGCCGTAACTATAACGGTCCTAAGGTAGCGAAATTCCTTGTCGGGTAAGTTCCGACCTGCACGAATGGTCTAATGAGTTGAACACTGTCTCCTCCACGAGCCCGGTGAAATTGTAGTATCGGTGAAGATGCCGGTTACCCGCCACGGGACGGAAAGACCCCGTGAACCTTCACTACAACTTTGCATTGATTTTGAGCACCAAATGTGTAGGATAGTTGGGAGACTTTGAAGTAGTGTCGCTAGGCATTATGGAGTCAACGTTGAAATACCAACCTTTTGTTGCTTAGAACCTAACCCTGAACAAGGGGACATTGCATGGTGGGTAGTTTGACTGGGGTGGTCGCCTCCTAAAAAGTAACGGAGGCTCGCAAAGGTACCCTCAGTACGGTTGGTAATCGTACGCAGAGCGCATTAGTAAAAGGGTGCTTGACTGTGAGACAAACACGTCGAGCAGGAGCGAAAGCTGGCTAAAGTGATCCGGTGTTTCTGTATGGAAGGGACATCGCTCAAAGGATAAAAGGTACTCCGGGGATAACAGGCTGATCTTACCCAAGAGCTCATATCGACGGTAAGGTTTGGCACCTCGATGTCGGTTCGTCACATCCTGGGGCTGGAGAAGGTCCCAAGGGTTCGGCTGTTCGCCGATTAAAGTGGCACGTGAACTGGGTTCAGAACGTCGCAAGACAGTTCGGTCCCTATCTGTGGTGGGCGTTAGTAAATTGAGTGGACATGACCTTAGTACGAGAGGACCGGGTTGTACGTGCCGCTGGTGTATCTGTTATGCCGCCAGGTGTAATGCAGAGTAGCTATGCACGGCAAGGATAAACGCTGAAAGCATCTAAGCGTGAAACCTTCCACAAGATGAATTTACTTTTAAGGGTCGTCGAAGACTACGACGTTGATAGGCTATAGGTGTAAAAATGGTAACATTAAAGCCAAGTAGTACTAATTGCCCGTAAGCTTTATTTTTTTTATGTTTTGTTTTCTCTTTCCAATATGTTAACTTATTGTCTTGTCTTTGACGAGATCAACTCTTTATGGTGGTTTTGCCGGGGGTGTTCACCTCTTCCCATTCCGAACAGAGAAGTTAAGTCCCCCATGGCCGATGGTACTCGCATCTAGCTGGGAGAGTAGGTAGCTGCCATATTTATTTAAATGCCTTGTATGTTTATTCATGCAAGGCATTTTTTTGATCTTTCATGTAAATTATGTAGTTTATAATATTACCCGTCATTTCGAACGAAGAGAGAAATCTAATAAATAGTAAGTTGTATTATGTTCGTGAGATTTCTCACCCTAAAGGGTTCGAAAAGACGACATTACTCAATAACCCAATAACCTTATAACTCATCACTTCACAGCACCATCTCTATATGCTCTATGCCATCTTCTAAATAAACAGAACCCTCTGTTTTAAAACCGAATGAAGCATAAAAATTAATCAAATAACATTGTGCACCAATGCGGATCGGCCCTTTCCCAAATTGCTGATAACAACAATCTATCGCTTCTGCTATTAATTGCTTTCCTGCACTAATTCCCCTAGAACCCGGAGAACTTACTACCCTGCCAATACTCATTTCTTCATACATTAATCCTTGTGGCAAAAGTCTGCAATAAGCTATTAATTCAAGCCCTTTCCAATACATTAAATGTGTACTTTCTTGATCTTTATTATCTGCATCCTGAAACACACAGTTTTGCTCTACAACAAAAACTTCATTTCTTAATCGCAAAATGGAGTACAACTCATGTGGAGTTAATGATTCAAAAGATTTCAACATAAAAAAAGAGGTATCTAGCGTCATTCAAGTCTATTTTAGCAAATTTACCACAATATTTCTGCACCTTTGCCTCCTTACAAAATTACGAATACTTACATCTATAATGACTAAAAGAGTTGCAATAATAGGAGCAGGACCAGCAGGATTAACTGCTGCATATTTACTAGGGAAAGGAAATCAAGAAGTAGTGGTTTTTGAAAAAGATCCTACTTATGTTGGCGGAATATCTAGAACCGAAACTTATAAAGGCTACCATTTTGATATTGGTGGTCATCGATTCTTTTCAAAATCTAAAGAAGTAGAAGATTTCTGGACTGAAATTTTGGGTGATGAAATGCTCGAACGTCCTCGTAGCTCTCGGATCTATTACAATAAAAAATTCTTTTCTTATCCCTTGGTTGCTTTTGAAGCACTTGATAAATTAGGTATTATAGAAAGCGGATTATGTGTGTTAAGTTATCTCAAAGCAAAAGCTTTCCCTATTAAAAACCCTACCAATTTCGAAGATTGGGTGGTGAATCAATTTGGACAAAGACTCTTCAATATTTTCTTTAAAACCTATACCGAAAAAGTGTGGGGTATTCCTTGTAAAGAAATTTCTGCAGATTGGGCAGCACAACGCATAAAAGGACTTTCATTAAGCAGCGCAATTTGGAACGCTGTTTTTAAACCAAAACCTTCTGCTAATAAAGATCAAGTAATTAAAACATTGATCGACTCTTTTAGATATCCGAAATTAGGCCCCGGTATGATGTGGGAAAGATGCACCGAAAAATGCAGAGCTATGGGCGTTAAAGTTGAAATGAATTGTGGTGTTAAAGACATTACAATGGCCAATGGTAAATGGACTGTGCATACTTCCGACAATAATAATTATGGCGAGTTTGATTATGTTTTATCATCTGCGCCAATGCGTGAATTGATTAAAGCAGTATCTCCTAAATTTCCAGATAATGCATTTAACTCAGCAGGTGATCTATCGTACCGCGATTTTTTAACTGTTGTATTAATCTGTAAAGACGAAGACGCATTTAGCGATAACTGGATATATATTCACGATCCAAGTGTGAAGGTTGGTAGAATTCAAAACTTTAAATCTTGGAGTCCTTTTATGGTGCCCGACCCTACTATGGCATGTTATGGTTTAGAATATTTTTGTTTTGAAGGAGATGGATTATGGACTAGCAGTGATGAAACTTTGATAAATCTTGCAAAAAAAGAAATTGAGCAAATTGGTTTAACAAAAGATAGTGCTGTAGTTGATGGTTATGTGGTTCGTCAGCCTAAAGCATATCCTGTATATGATCAATCGTATAAAGAGAATGTAGATAATGTACGTGAAGCTCTGAAAGCTTATCCTGGACTGTATTTGGTGGGTCGTAATGGGATGCACAAATACAATAATCAAGATCATAGTATGATGACAGCCATGTTGGCTGCTAAGAATATTATTGCAGGAAAAGAGTTGTTTGATCTATGGGATGTAAACGAAGATGCTGAATACCACGAGGGTGGAGAGAGAGGAGCAGAAGAACAAAAAATTGCTGAAAGATTGATTCCACAAAAAATCAATAACTAATATCCATACTTTCCTTTCCAACGGTCTCTTAAAAATTTTTTGAATTCGTTTTCACGAGCATTATTTCCTGGAGCATAGAAAACAGTATTTTTAATTTGATCCGGCAAATATTCTTGCTCAATAAAATTACCTTCTCCTAAATGTGAGTATTGGTAATCTTTTCCATAATCCATTTGCTTCATCAATTTTGTTGGTGCATTACGTAAATGTAAAGGCACTGGTAAATCTCCAAGCTGCAAAACTGCTTGTTGTGCTTTTGCAATTGCTTCATATGATGCATTGCTTTTTGCACATGATGCCAAATAGGTAGCGCATTGCGATAAAATAATTCTACTCTCTGGGTAGCCAATTTTACCCACTGCGTCAAATGTAGCATTTGCAAGCAAAAGCGCATTGGGATTGGCATTGCCAATATCTTCACTAGCAAAAATGAGCATTCTTCTGGCAATAAATTTTACATCTTCTCCTCCTTCAATCATCCTTGCTAACCAATACACAGCGCCGTTAGGATCAGATCCTCTCATACTTTTTATGAAGGCAGAAATAATATCATAATGTTGTTCTCCGCTTTTATCATACAAAGCAATTTTTTGTTGAGCAACTTGCATAACCAACGCATCGGTGATTTCTGTTTTACCTGATTGAACAACTAAATCTAATAAGTTTAATAATTTTCTTCCATCACCATCACTGATATTTATTAGCGCTTCTGTTTCTTTTAATTCAATTTTTTTATCTTTTAAAATGATGTCCTTTTGTAAAGCATCGTGCAATATTTGTATCAGTTGCGATTTTTCTAAAGCTTTTAAAATATAAACTTGACACCTGCTAAGCAATGCACTATTCACTTCAAAAGAAGGATTTTCTGTTGTAGCGCCAATCAATCGAATAGTACCTTTTTCTACAGCTCCTAATAAGGCGTCTTGCTGGCTCTTATTAAACCGATGAATTTCATCAATAAATAAAACGGTGCCTTTTAAAGATTTTGCTTGCTCAATAATATCTCTTACTTCTTTAACCCCACTACTAATGGCACTTAATTGAAAAAAAGGGGCATCAATAGTTTGAGTAATCACATTGGCCAAAGTTGTTTTACCAACGCCAGGAGGTCCCCATAAAATAATGGATGGAACATTGCCTTGCTCAATCGTTGTTCTTAATATGCTTCCTTTTCCGGTAATATGTTCCTGCCCCACAATTTCGTCTAAAGAGGTAGGTCGCATTCTTTCTGCTAAAGGAATTAAAGCATTGTTGGTCATTGATTCAGTTCTATTTAATTTTTAAATTTAGTGATTCCTGCAAGAATAGTAGTACCAAATCCTAGTAATGCAATTATTCCAAAAGACCATTGTAATCCAAAGGCTTCAGCAACAAATCCTATTAGAGGTGGTCCAATAAAAAACCCTAAGAATCCAATACTAGATACTGTTGCTAATGCAATACCAGGGCTCATTTTTTCGGACTTACCTGCTTGACTGTAAACTATAGGTACTACTGATGAAACGCCAAATCCAACCAATAAAAATCCAAGTGTAGCAAATATTAAGGTTGGAAAAAATACGGCAATTAATAAACCTGCGGCAATTAAAAAACCACTTCCTTGTAATATTTCCTTTCTCCCATATCGCAATACCAAACCATCCCCTAAAAATCTACCTAATGCCATAGTTCCCATGAATGCCGAATACCCTAATGTTACTAATGATTTTGGAGCTTGAACTATTTTTTGAAAATAGATGCCACTCCAATCAAACATGGTTCCTTCAGCTGCCATGCAACAAAATGAAATCAATCCTAGTTTTAATAGAACCATATCTGGTTTTACAAATAATGGCTGATTGCCAATCACTGCATCTTTTGGCATTCGTGCAAATTTCATAAAGAATGCAATTAGCATCATAGTGATTGCGATAATTATGAAATGTTTAAGTGGATCAAATCCTAAAGAAATCATTAAGGTTCCTACCGCAGCCCCAAAAAAACCTGCTAAACTCCAAATTCCGTGAAAGGAGGCCATAATAGATTTATTGTACAATTCTTCTACTGCAACCGCCTGTGTATTTACAGAAATATTCATCATATTACCCAGCAGTCCAAAAAAGAATAAAAGGGTTGCCAAAATAAAAGGGGAATCTGCAATTGCTAAAAATGAAAGTAAAAGTGGATAACAAAGTGCGGCCATAAGCATCACTGTTCTGCTTCCTAGCTTAGCTACCAAAAATCCAGATATGGGAAGACTTACCATTGAACCCGCAGGCAATGCAAATAATATTCCTCCTAATTCCGCATCATTTAAGTTGAGTTTTACCTTAATATCCGGGATCCGGCTAGCCCAACTGGCAAAAGTAATACCTGCTACAAAAAAATAACTGCCAATACTCCAACGGTGAACCCTAGGGGATATGTTTTTTATGTTCATTGGGCATTATGTCATTTCGGGATTACGGTATTATTGCATTTGTCACCCTGAGCTTGTCGAAGGGCCTCAGGGCAAAAATACCTCAATCTGCTTACTTTCCCCATTTAGGTTATATTTGCAGCCCGAATCTAAAATACAAATCTTTATATGTATCGTACGCATACTTGTGGTGAGTTAAGAATAAACAATACAGATCAAACAATTACATTGGCCGGATGGGTTCAAACCGTCCGAAAATTCGGTGCAATTACTTTTATTGATTTAAGAGATAGATACGGAATAACTCAGTTGTTATTTGGAGAATTGTTGAATGCAACTTTAGATGAAAATCCGTTGGGTAGAGAATTTGTATTGCAAGTAACTGGTAAAGTACAAGAACGGAGTAATAAAAATACCAATATTTCTACTGGAGAAATTGAGCTTAATGTAAACTCATTTGTTATACTTAATAAATCTGCAGTACCTCCATTTACTATTCAGGATGATACAGATGGTGGTGATGATATTAGAATGAAATATCGTTACCTCGATTTAAGAAGAAATGCAGTTAAACGCAATTTAGAATTACGTTATGCGGTGAATAGATCTGCGAGAAATTATTTGCATGAAAATAATTTCATGGATATTGAAACCCCTTTCCTCATTAAATCTACACCAGAAGGAGCAAGAGATTTTGTAGTGCCTTCTAGAATGAATCCCGGTCAATTTTATGCACTACCTCAATCGCCACAAACATTCAAGCAATTATTAATGGTAAGCGGATACGATCGCTATTATCAAATAGTAAAATGTTTTAGAGATGAAGATTTGAGAGCCGATCGTCAGCCTGAATTTACTCAGATAGATTGCGAAATGGCATTTGTGGAGCAAGAAGATATTTTGAACATGTTTGAGGGTTTGGTAAAACGTGTTTTTAAAGATGTAAAAAATATAGATTACACAGAGCAAGTTCAAAGAATGACATGGGAAGATGCCATGTGGCAATTTGGAAATGACAAACCCGACATTCGTTTTGGCATGCAACTGGCCAATTTAAAATCGGTTTTTTTAAAGGGAGGAAATATTACTGCAACAGGTGAATTGATTAATGGCGCTGGTTTTGGTGTATTTGATAATGCAGAAACTGTGTTAGCAATTGCAGCACCAGGATGTGCCGAATATACACGTAAGCAAACCGATGAATTAACAGAATGGGTTAAACGTCCGCAGATCGGAATGAACGGATTAATTTATATCAAGTGTAATGGAGATGGTACTTATAAAAGCAGTGTAGATAAATTTTATACTGAAGATAAATTGAAAAGTATTGCAAACGAAGCAAATGCAAAGCCAGGAGATCTTGTATTGATTTTGGCAGGTAGAGAAGAGCGCACACGCAAAGCAATATCTGATTTGCGTTTAGAAATGGGTAAGCGATTAGGAATGCGTAATGCAGATGAGTTTAAATTATTATGGGTGATGGATTTCCCTTTGTTCGAATATGCTGAAGAAGATAATCGTTGGGTTGCTCGTCATCATCCATTTACTTCTCCTAAACCAGATCAGATAGAAGTAATGATTAATAATAATCCGTTGATTGAAAATGCCGATAAATATTTAGAGCATCCATATTCTAACATCAAAGCAAACGCTTATGATATGGTGTTGAACGGCAATGAAATTGGAGGTGGATCTATTAGAATTTATCAGCGACCATTACAGGAGAAAATGTTTGCTGCATTGGGAATGAGCGAAGAAGAAGCATTGCATAAATTTGGTTTTTTATTGGGTGCATTTGAATATGGCGCTCCTCCTCATGGTGGTATTGCATTTGGCTTTGATAGGCTTTGTTCTATTTTAGGTGGAAGTGAGAGCATTCGCGATTTCATTGCATTTCCTAAAAATAATAGTGGCAGAGATGTAATGCTCGATGCTCCAAGTAGTATAGATGATAAACAATTTGATGAACTACAGATCAAATTGAATTTAAAATAATCGTTAAATATAAAGCCCTGATAACTATCGGGGCTTTTTTGGTTTAAGAAGCAAATGCTTTTGGGTAAAGCTTACAGGCAGAACTGTATAATTCTTTTGTAAACTGAGGATGGGCTAGAATACTTATAAAAACTAATAAAAAAAGAAAAGCTATCAAAGAAAAGTTAAGGGAACTTATTATTGTTATTGTTAGTTTATTCAAAATACTTGAAGTAAAAAGCAGTTGCATCAATAATCCACTATATAATATATCATATAATCTTCCACTTGTGTAAAGCAATACTTTTTGTTGTTTTTTAAAAATTTTGGAAGTTTGAATTGAATATATAATTTCAAAAATGATTAAGCCTACTCCAACAACTAGTAATAATATTGCTCGTTGGTTAACTTCTTTTAAAAAGCGACCTGCCAATAATAAAGAAGCATAAATACATAGAGTCATTGCTATTTTGGGAATTGTAAAATAGGATAAAAACATTTTCCACTTTTGTTGTGAGCATTTTTTACCCATCATTTTCTCTCTAGAAGCTACTATATCTGAAAATCCTTTTATGCCGAAACCCGAATATATTTTATCTCTTGCCTGCTCAAAACTTAGTTTAGGATTCTCTTTAATACATACTTCGATTGCGGAAAATAAATGATCAGCCAATTCTACCTGAACATCATAATATTGAACATAATGCTTTCTGCAGAAGGCAAAAAGGCTTTCGTATTGTTCTTCAGTAATCATCCCAAACTGGTTTTTGGATTCACAATAAATTCAAGACTTTGCATAAATGTTTTTAACGCATCAATAGCTATCGATGTATGTTTTTTACCAGCTTTAGTTAATGTATAATATTTTCGCATACGATTGCCAATCATTTCAGTTTCAGTCTCTACTATTTCCTGCTCTTCTAGTTTATGTAATAGGGGATAAAGTGCCCCCTCAGTTATATTTAGCTCACCTTTTGTTAGTTCTTTAACCATCTGAGTAATCTGATAACCATACATCCTTCCGTTGTCTTTTAGGAGACGCATAATAATCGGTTCTAGGCATCCTTTGTATAATGAAGACTTTTTCATACTGCAATATACATAATTTACTAATACATAAGAAAATTATGCATCAATAAATTTTCATAATTAATTAGCTTTTTAAATACTATAAAAAAATAAATAGCTTATTCTTATATGTATTTATTTGGCAAAAGAGTTTACTCGATAAATGCGCTACTCTTTTGTTAATGAACAAGAATATGGTTTTAATTATTAACTTTGATGCGCAGCAGCAGTAAATTGTAATTTTTATATGAAACAACTCACTATTTTTCGGATACTAAGTTTTTTACTAGTACCAGTGGCGATCTTATTCGCAATAATGGATATTTTCTTATTTGTAATGGCACTTTCAGCAAATCCTGCATTGTTATTATTTGCTTTTGCTTTGGCATGTTTTGTAATTTATGTATTTGCTTCACTAAAATTTTTAATGAGTAATATTGATCATCAAAAAACAAGCAGCTCTACTTTAAAAGATTGGATAAAAGTAAATGCATATGCTTCATTATTTATTTCAGTTCTTTTTTTAATGAATTCTACTGCGGCATTCTTTATTAATGATATTAATCTTCGCCAAATGATTAGTGAAATGATGGAACAACAGTCTGAAATTTCAGACAAAATTTCTTTAGATGTTTTTATAAAAATGTTTCGGGTAGTATCGAGTATCATGTTTTGTATAAGCGCCATTTCAATTGCACATATACTTATACAATTCAAGTTATTAAAGCGATATGATTATTTGTTTAATAAAGCTTAATTATTCTATTTACAGATTAAACCAATAGGTAAGCTTTGCTACAATGGCCCTATTTTTTACTTGGAATGCATTAACGCCTCTATTGTTTACTAAAATATTCATATCGTCTGTAGCAAAGTAGTTATCGGTATAAACTATAAAGAAGTCGCTTGCTGGTTTAAATCTCCATTGGAACCTACCATTGATATTGAAATTATTCACTTGATTATTGTATTGTAAAAAGAGGTTAAAGAAAACACTTTTACTAAATGATAGTTCAGTTCTTGGTCCAATCAACCAAAGATCTGCAGTGTTATAAGGTTTAGGTAAACGAATGCTTGTGTAATTTGCATCTACACTAAAAATTCCCCAAGGTTGCCATCTATAACTCCAAGAAGTTTGTAATTGAGTAATTTTTCCATTAAAATAATTACCAAACCTTGAATTAATTGTAAAATAAAAATTGTTTCGTTGATTGCTTCTAAATCCTATTCTATTACTAAAATATTGGTAAGAACTTCTCGCTGGTAATTTTAGTCCACCTGTATTGGTAGGATCGAAATCACTAAATAAATAGGTATAATCCATTCTTATTAATGCCCCTGATAATTCTGCACTATTTTGAAATGATACTCTAAAAAATAAGCCTGCATCTAAATCAGTTATTAAATTGTTTGTTTTACCATAAACCATATCATAATCTGGACCAATGCGCCAGTTATTAATTTTTTTACTAGCATTTCCTTTAGGATAAAATATTTTATTAAAAGTACCATTGTTTCTAATATATCCATTTCTTGGAGTAAATCCAACGTCTGTTCTATAGTTTATTCCAACATTTTCAAATCCTGCATCTACAAAATAAAATGGATTGGTAATAAATATCGATGCCCCCATAGCATACTGCTCAGTATTGTTAATGGGTTGAAGCATTTGATGATAAAAAGTTTTTCCTTGATACTTTCCATCTGGACTCGCAATGTTGTAATCAAGACCTAGAATCCTATTATATCTATGTTCGGATTGCTTACTGTTTAATTCATCTTTATTTACGAAGATCAATCCTAAATTATTTCTTTTGCCAATTCTTCTTTGGATAGCTGCAACAGAAAAATTGGTAGCAGGTAAACCAAATTCATCACTTTTTGCAGTTTGCATATTCAATAATCCAACACGCCAATCTTTATTAATTCTCCCACTAATTCTTGCTCCCGCAATAATAGGAACTCGCACATTTTGTCCATTATTTGTATTTCTACCCAACCCAATTCTACGAGAAAAAAACGGATTAATATTGCTATTTCCAAAGCTGTTAAATAAGTCGCTGTTCTCTAAAAAAAATTGTCGCCTTTCTTGAAAAAATAATTCGAATCTACTCAAATTTATAACCTGTCTATCAACTTCAACCTGAGCAAAGTCTGGATTAACTGTTAAGTCTAAATTTAAAGATGGAGTAATGGCAATTTTTGCATCCATACCAGCTTCTAATCCGCTTATAGTTTTAGTATTAGCTATAAAGTCTTTACTACCATTCGCAGTAGTATATGGTATGATAGAAACATTTGTAGTAGGTACGGGCGGTGCTTCATCCCAGATTAATTTTCCGCAAAAATTTAGGTCCATGGGTCTGAAATTTCTTCCTACTGAAGCCCAAGTGCTTCTTTCATTGACTAATAAGTTATTTCTTGCAAAATTGATATTCCATTCTTTCAAATCGACTTTATACCTTAATGTTTTAAAAGGGATAGCAATTTCAATAATATAGCGATCTTCTAATTGGGTAGCTTCGCAATACCATTTATTATCCCAATCTATACTCATTTCATTTCCATTCGAAATCAGCGCTTCTTTTTGAACACCAAAAGGACTTACTGCAAAATAAAACCCATTTAATTTATCTCTAAAAGGATCGATCATCATAAAAAAAATATCAGAACTTCCATTTGGGAAATCTCTTCGCAAACTTTGAACTACATATTTTTTCGGTTGATAACAAACTGCTCCAATATATAAATTATCCTTATCATAGGAAACCTTAATTTGAGTTTGCATTTGTGCAGCAGAAGTATCATACGGAAAATTTTGTCGAAAATTTTTTGCAACTGACGCATTTTGCCAGGTTGCTTCATCCAGTTTTCCATCAACCTTTATATTATCGATCGATTTTTTGATGTCTAAAGTAAACTGACTGTCGTTTGCTAATTGGCTCGAAGCATTTACACTCAGAAAAACACCTAATAAAGATATAAAAATGTTACTTTTTCTCATATTCGTCGCAAATGTAGTAGCATTTTCAAAACTTGATAGGTTGTTTTGATGAACGGATGGATAAAGGGTTTTTTATATGATCTTCAATCCCTACTTTTGCCCAATTCCTATAATGGGGCATCAATTAAAATGTATATATGGCAACAACATCCGACATCAGCCGTGGAATGATTATTAAACTAGAAAATAACCTTTATTCAATTGTAGAGTTTGGAGAGAACAAAACTGCAAGAGCTGCAGCAAAGGTTTGGGCTAAATTAAAGGGCGTAGATAATAAACGATCAATCGAAAAAACATGGAATAGTGGAGAAAATATCTACCCAATTCGTGTTGAAAAGAAAGCATTTCAATATTTGTATAAAGATGAAAGTGGCTATAACCTAATGAACAATGAAACTTTTGAGCAAATTGTTTTAGGTGATGAAATGATTGATGCACCACAGTTCTTAATGGATGGTTCAGAAGTTTTTGTATTTATCAATACTGAAACCGAGCTTCCAATAGGGGCAGAGCTTCCTGAGAAAATTGTTGTTACTATTACTTATTGTGAACCAGGTTTAAGAGGAGATACAGCTACAAGAGCGCTTAAAGCGGCTACAATAGAAAATGGAGCAACAGTAATGGTGCCTTTATTTGTAGATCAGGGTGAAAAAATTAGAATAAATACAAAGTCTGGGGATTATGTAGAAAGAGTAAAAGATTAATTTAATCATTTTTTTATATTTTATGACCTGTTGTGAATAACTTCAGGTCATTTTTATTAAAATATCAAAACAAGTCGTTTTTGCCAAAAAAAGGCTATTTTGCCTTTCCATTTTACTAAAAATTACTGATTTTACCCCTAAAATTGCCAATTATGGACTTAAAGCAAATTCACGAACTGATAAAAATTGTAAACAAAAGTAATATTGGTGAAATAAGTATTGAAGATAAAGATGGTAAAGTAACCATCAAGCAAAAAGAAGAAGCACCAGTTACAGTTGCTGCTCCTCTTCATCAGGTTTATTCAACGCAAGCTGCTCCCCAAACTATTGCAGTCCCTGCAATGCTAGCTCCAACAGTTGATCCTAAAATCGATAATTTGATAACTATTAAAAGTCCGATGATTGGAACTTTTTATCTTAGGACATCCCCCGATAAGCCAATTATGGCAGAGGTAGGAACAGAAATTGCTCCAGGAAAAGTAGTTTGTATAATTGAAGCGATGAAGCTATTCAATGAAATTGAAAGTGAAATAAAAGGAACTATTGTAAAAGTTTTAGTAGAAGATGCTAGTCCTGTTGAATACGATCAGCCTTTATTCTTGGTTGAACCAGCTTAAATCGTACAACTGTATTTCACTAATCTTAAACTAAATCAATGTTTAAAAAAATATTAATTGCCAATCGAGGCGAAATTGCTTTGCGAGTAATTAGAACTTGTAGAGAAATGGGAATAAAAACCGTTGCGGTTTACTCAACTGCAGATAGAGAAAGCTTGCATGTAAAATTTGCTGATGAAGCAGTATGTATTGGTAAACCACAGAGTGCAGATTCTTATTTGAATATAGCACACATAATGGCCGCTGCTGAAATAACCAATGCTGATGCAATTCATCCTGGATATGGATTTTTAGCTGAGAATGCAAAGTTCTCTCAGATATGTGCCGATCATGGAATCAAATTTATTGGACCCACTCCAGATATGATTAACAAGATGGGCGATAAGATTACTGCAAAAGAAACGATGATAAAAGCAGGTGTTCCAGTTGTTCCCGGCGGACAAGGTTTATTAGAAAGTATAGAACATACAAAGGAATTAGCTAAAGTTGTTGGATATCCGGTAATACTTAAAGCAACTGCGGGTGGTGGTGGTAAAGGAATGCGAGTAGTTTGGGAGGAAAGTGAAATTGAGAAAGCATATACTAGTGCCAAAATGGAAGCAGGTGCTTCCTTTAAAAATGATGGAATCTACATGGAGAAATTTGTAGAAGAACCTCGTCATATCGAAATTCAAATTGCTGGCGATCAATATGGAAATATTTGTCACTTAAGTGAACGCGATTGTTCAATTCAAAGACGCCATCAAAAATTGGTTGAGGAGTCTCCTTCTCCTTTTATGACTCCTGAGTTACGAAAAGCGATGGGTGAAGCTGCTATTAAAGCTGCCTCAGCCATTAACTATGAAAGCGTTGGTACAATTGAGTTTTTAGTAGATAAGCACCGCAATTTTTATTTCATGGAAATGAATACGCGTATTCAGGTAGAACATTGCGTAACAGAAGAAGTAGTAAGTTTTGATTTAATTAAAGAACAGATTAAAATTGCGATGGGTGAAAAAATTTCCGGTAAAAATTATGAACCATTAATGCATGCAATTGAATGTAGAATTAATGCAGAAGATCCGTATAATGATTTCAGGCCATCACCAGGAAAGATCACTACATTATTTACTCCCGGAGGTCATGGAGTTAGAGTAGATAGTCATGTATATGCTGGATACGTTATTCCACCATATTATGATTCTATGATCGGAAAATTAATTACTGTTGCGCAAACAAGAGAAGAAGCAATTAATACAATGTATCGTGCGTTGAGCGAATATGTAATTGAAGGAATAAAAACTACAATACCTTTTCATTTACAGTTGATGCAGAACGAAGATTTTAGAAAAGGAAATTTCACAACAAAATTTTTGGAAACTTTCCAAATGAAATGACCTTTTATAAAGCCATAAAAAAATCCCCATCAAATAAACGATGAGGATTTTTTTATTGGGGGATAAAATATTTAATTATTTGCTACCACCACGGCCACCGCCTGGGCGTTGAGACATCATTTCCATTACTTTTTTTGTGAGATCTACACCTATAGATTTAGTGAGCCTTTTTTCTCTTGCTTCATTAGCAACTTTCATTTTTTCTTGTCTTTCTTCCGGAGGTGTTTCTCTTGTCATTCCAGCCATATAAGAACGGTCGGTAAAAACAGCAACAACTGAATCAGCTTGAACATCGGTTAAACCGAATGGCTTTAATCTTTCTTTCATCATTGCATTTCTTTCTTCTGGAGTCATTTGCTGACCACCACCCTGAGCGTTTACTGTTGTAATTGCGAAGCTGAATATCACAGCAACAATTAGCATTATTTTTTTCATTTTTATTGATTTAGGAATAACAAAATAGTGGATTTTTCGGATCCACTATTCAGTTATCGGTAAAAATTCAGTTAAAGTCGGCACAAATGCTTATCTCAAGAATAACATTTCTCTGTATTTAGGTAAAGTCCAATATTCATCATCAACTAAATGCTCCAATTTATCTACATGGTAACGTATTTCATCAAAGAAAGTAGATTTAACCTGGCTCTCATATGCAATAGCTTTGGTTCTTGTATTCTCAATATTATTTACAATTTTCCTTGCTTCAACCATATCATGCACTTTGCTATGAATCACTTGAATATGTTCACTTACTTCTTTTGCAATTGCTAATTGACTATGATAAGCAGATTCAGGCATTCCCGCTGCTTTTAATCCATTGATATTTTCTAACAATGTATTTTGATATTTGATGGCAGCAGGCAGAATATGGTTGATGGCTAAATCACCCATAATTCTAGCTTCTATTTGTACTTTTTTAATATACTTTTCGAGTTCAATTTCATGACGAGCTTCTAACTCAGAATGAGTGTAAACATTATTAGTTTCAAATAATTTTTTTGCTTTATCAGTAACCATTGCATCTAATGCTACTGGAGTGGTTTTAAGATTTGGTAAACCTCTACGCTCAGCTTCATGATGCCACTCATCGCTGTAACCATCACCTTCAAATAAAACTTTTTTACTTTCTACAATGTATTTTTGAATTACATGCATAATGGCAATTTCTTTCTTATCGCCTTTCTCAATTAATGCATCAACATCGATTTTGAAATTCTTTAAAGTATCTGCAACAATTGTATTTAAAACTGTCATTGAAATAGCACAGTTTGCAGAAGACCCAACAGCGCGGAACTCAAACTTATTACCAGTAAAAGCAAAAGGCGATGTTCTATTACGATCAGTATTATCTAACATCAACTCTGGAATACTACGATGTAAATCTAATTTCAAGATAGCTTCATCTTGTTCATCGAATTTATGTCCAACTCTAGTTTCAACATCTGCTAAAACCTTTGCTAAATATTGTCCAACAAATACAGATATAATAGCAGGAGGAGCTTCATTAGCGCCCAATCGATGATCGTTAGGAGCAGATGCAATTGCTGCTCTAAGAATATCAGCATAATCATGAACAGCTTTAATTGTATTCACAAAAAAAGTGAGGAACATTAAGTTGGTCTTAGGCGTTTTTCCTGGTGCTAAAAGATTCACACCTGTATCAGTAGCCATGCTCCAGTTATTGTGTTTACCGCTACCATTAATTCCAGCAAATGGTTTTTCATGAAGTAACACAACTAGCTTGTGTCTTTTTGCAACTCTGCTCATTACATCCATTAATAAAGTGTTGTGATCAACAGCAATATTTACTTCTTCAAAAATTGGAGCACATTCAAATTGTGCAGGAGCAACTTCATTGTGTCTTGTGCGAAGTGGAATTCCTAATTTATAAGATTCGGCTTCATAATCGCGCATGAAAGCATAAACTCTTTCAGGTATAGAACCAAAATAATGATCTTCTAATTGTTGACCTTTTGCAGGTGATGCACCATAAACAGTTCTTCCACATTGAACCAAATCCGGACGGGCAATTGCCAATCCTTCATCAATTACAAAGTATTCCTGCTCCCAACCTAAAGTTGCAGTTACTTTTGTAACATTTTTGTCGAAATAATTGCAAACTTCAACTGCAGATTTATTAAGGCTTTCTAATGCTTTTAGTAGTGGTGCTTTATAATCAAGCGATTCGCCTGTGTATGAAACGAATATGGTTGGAATGCATAAAGTTCTGCCATCACCTGTTTCAATAATAAAAGCTGGAGAAGATGGATCCCATGCTGTATAACCACGTGCTTCAAAAGTAGCTCTTAAACCTCCACTAGGAAATGAGGAAGCATCAGGCTCTTGTTGAATTAGTGCAGCACCATCAAACTCTTCTATTGCAGTTCCATCACTTTTTAAAGTGAAAAAAGAATCATGTTTTTCTGCAGTTGTTCCAGTAAGTGGTTGAAACCAATGTGTATAATGAGTAACACCTTTACTTTCTGCCCAAGCCCTAATACCATTAGCAATTTGACTTGCTACAATACGATCAATTTTTTTACCACCACGAATACTTGTGGTTAAACTTTTGTAAGCTTCATCACTCAAAAATTCACGAGCTGTTTTAAGTGTAAATACACTCTCTCCAAAAATTCCCGTAATTTTTTGACTAGGTTTAGATATTGAGCCCTCATTTTCCCTAGAAATGTTCGTAATTGCATTAAATCTTAAAGACATGGCTATTTTGTTTTTTCTTTTCCAAAATAAAGCTTTTTATCTTAAACAATCAATTAATGTAGCGGAAAAAATACTTTTTTGGGTAAATTATCTACCAAAATAATGTATGTAATATTTTTTAATATATAAAATGGCACTATAATCTTAATAATCTTAAGTTTTTAACGCTTGCTTCGGTTTAGGCGATGGATTATAAAGTTTATAGAGTAATTCCATCATTTCGACGACTTCGCTTGTGAAGAAGGAGAAATCTCACGAATTTAAAACAGCTTAATATTGATGAGATTTCTCTCTTCGTTCGAAAAGACGGTTTCGACCAATGACGCAGTTTATAATGCCGACCCTTCTACCTTCGCCTAAGGCGAGGTGTCTTAACCCCCTAAAGAACTGGATACAAAATTAAAAACAATTTTGTAATCATAACTTTAGGAACTATGTCAAAAGTAAATCGCAAATTCAGCCCCGAGGATCGCTTATCTATTTTGCAGGAAGCAGAAAGAGATGGAGCAGTTGAAACAAGCCGTAAGTACAATTTATCACCCTCGTTATTATCAAAGTGGAAGCAACGCTATTTGAG
>Ga0209702_10001430_pt1 | contig 45671 bp, 45 predicted proteins | sample FRY01_FD_187210 | JGI IMG/M metagenome (GOLD analysis project Ga0209702, IMG submission 187210) | Freshwater microbial communities from Lake Fryxell liftoff mats and glacier meltwater in Antarctica - FRY-01 (SPAdes) (version 2) | ecosystem: Environmental > Aquatic > Freshwater > Ice > Glacier... | reverse complement strand
AGCTTCCCGTTCTTCCCACCGTTCTTCCCACCGTTCTTCCCACCGTTCTTCCCACCGTTCTTCCCACCTAGCTTCCCGTTCTTCCCACCGTTCTTCCCACCGTTCTTCCCACCGTTCTTCCCACCGTTCTTCCCACCGTTCTTCCCACCTAGCTTCGGTCCAACGTATATTTAACATAAAGTAGAGAAAATAGGGTTACCGTAAATGGTAATCCTATTTTTTTTAGTGGTAGTATTTCAGTTATGACTATTTACAAAAATCCTTGGTACACAAAAGATAGGTCAGAGACTGACTCTAGTAGGGAAGAAATTAGAGCTCTAGGACCAATTTCAGTGAGTAACCCAGCATTGGGTATAAACGTATACAGCAATGCACTGTCTGAAATTAATTGCGATAGGTATATAGACACATTAGAAGCAAATTTAAATGGTCAAACACAGTTCACTTGGAATCGCGCTCAAGTAACTGCTACCTCTGAGGCCGACCTAGAGGCGAGAAACGCACAAGATTTTAAGATAGCTAAGAATTCTCACGGTCCCCGTGGAGACGAGAATTCTGCACTTTACGATATGCACGAAGAAATTTTCCAAGCCTTAAGACTATGCATGGAAGACTACGGGCGGTATTGGGGAGTAGGTATTCAAAAGTATGAGGCCTTCAATTTTGTAAAGTACGAAGGAGCGGGCACTCATTTCAGGATCCACGCCGACCATGGGCCTACATATGTTGCCACAGTATCCGCAGTTATATATTTAAATCATAACTATGAAGGCGGAGAGCTGGCTTTCCCCAGATTTGGGCTAGAGTTAAAACCTAAACAAGGTGATATTGTAGTCTTTCCATCAACTTTTATCTATGAGCACGCTTCACAGGAGATGATCAGCGGGACCAAGTACTCAGTTGTGATTATGACTGACTATAATGATCGTGATGGTGTCAATCAAAAAGTTTCACAAGTAATCGAAAATTACGAATTAAAATATTAAGGAACCCATGTCGCAAGAGCAGAGCAGTCAAAGGGCAGAAGATCAGGAACTAGTAGAGCAAGATCTGTCTGATAAAGGCAAGCAAGAGCAAGCTCTGCTTGAGCAGCGCCTAAAAGACTGGTATACGATTGGAGAGCAGACCTGGAGCAGCGCTCAAGAAGTATCTCCAGGGTCCGGAATTTGGGTCTATAGAGATGTGCTCCCTAAAGAGCTGGACATAATAGGTAGATTAGAGACTGCAATAGATGACCCAGATAACCGGTACTCGTATAGAGACGCAATGGTGGGTTACGCAATGAAAATGCCAGAGTACCGCGATTGCGTCGACTTTAAATACAAAAAATCTGATATCCTAGAAGATGACTCAGTTGGGGCAGAGATCCTAAAGAGTCTCGCAGACGACGTCGTGCATAGGCAGCTTCAGGTAGTAAAAGACTACACTAGACGGTACAATATTGGAGAACTTCGTTACTGGGAGGCTACAAATTATATTAGATACCACAAGGGGCAGCATTTTCAGGAGCACCATGATCACGGGTACTCTTATAACTGCGTAGTATCATTAGTTGCATTCCCTACAGATGATTACGAAGGCGGGGAGCTATATTTTAGATTACAAGACGTTAAGATTAAACCCAAAGCGGGAGATCTTTACATTTTCCCCTCCAATTTTATGTACCCACATCGGGCAATGCCAGTGACATCAGGCACTAAGTACTCTATGGTGACTATGCTCGACTTCTCGGATAAGTTTCATCAACCAGTTTTCTTTGAGGAGACTGGGTCTTAGTGAGAATAGTTACTGTATCTAAAACTAAACCAAACGGAGCTGATATTGAGCAGCTATCCGCCAAGCGAGAATGGATGGACGATACAGCAGAGAAGCATGCGTATATGTGCTTTCCCTTGAACCTTACTAATAGGCTGGGCTGGGGTATTTCTTTCCCGGGAGATATAAGAGTTATATGGGATGGTATAACTGACACCACGCCAGACCACGTCACAATACTTGAAGGTGCAGAGTTTGCTAGCAATACTAGAGGTAATGCTACCCTTAGCTTTCACTCTGCCTTAAAGTTTGGCACTGACGCTGAGACCTCAATGTTGACTATGCCTGTGCCAAATCTTTTTACCCGGGGGGCCCAGTGCTATACCACACTGATAAGTACTTCATTCTATTTCCATGAACTACCTCTAGCTTGGAGGCTGACTGAGCCGAATCACGAAATATTTATCCCAGCGAATACTCCAATTGCAGCAGTACTACCAGTGTCTTTAAAATTGTTAGAGACTGACTACGAGATGCAGATCCAAGATGGCTATGCAACTGAAGATTACTGGGACGAAGTCAGAAAGTATGGAGATTTTGCAGAGATAAAAAATGGAGTAGGCGACTGGTCAAAAATGTATAGAGACGCCCTGAGCTACACAGGAGAGTCCGTAGGAGCGCACGAAACTAAGTCTATAAAGCTAAAAACAGTTACCTGCCCATTTACTGGGGCTTCTCACGAAGTCGAGAACACTGATGGCTAAGATATCTCAGTTAATTAAGTTTGTCAGAAATAGGCCTTGGCTCACGAATGACAGCGACTCTTCCCCAAAAGCCACAATAAAGACCATCCCAGAGTGGTATAAGAGTGCCGATCGCTTTGCCCAAAACCCTATGACTGGGAAACCGTGGGAGATGCCAGACGGCAGCGGGAAGATACCTACGTGGAAGGCATGCCCAGCAATTTATGACATTATGGGAACGGGTTATGTGTATAGAACCCCCTGCGATATCGAATTCTTTGAGGACTCGGCAGGTAGTATCCAGTGCAAAGTTCTAGATGCAAGAAATAGAGATTTTGTGGGATTTAGGCCACCAATGGCTCAGTTTAAGGCCCCGATGGGGTATCATGAGACTCACTTTGCCTGGTGGGCCGATTGGGCGGTAGAGGTGCCAGAGGGCTACAGCGTACTATACACTCAACCTTTTAACCGTTTTGAGTTACCATTCTTGACCACAAGCGGGATTATCGATAATGATCACGTACATCTTCCGGGTACCATGCCATTCTTTATTATTAAAGGATTTACTGGAGTTATACCAGCTGGTACACCTTACGCACAAATGCTCCCCTTTAAGCGCGAAGATTGGACTTCTGAAGTAGACGCTACTGTAGACATGCCAACAATGATGGAGAAAAATCAAGAAAATAGTGCCAAATATAGACGACCAGACGGCGGAATATACCAAAAACAAGTTTGGGAAAGACGTAAATATGAATAGTGTAGGATAGTACTATGGCCATGACAGATAACGTAACAAATAACAACGATCACCCTTATGAGTCGTCAACACCTTCTGGTTTCTTTGGGGACTCGATAGATAATATTGTAGCTATTGAAAATTTTATGACTCCCAAAGAGTTAGAGTACCTGACTAAGTTTGCAGTAAATAACCAGACTTGGGATAAAACAGAGACCCATTACAATGACGATGGCGTAGTAATCTATGACTCGAGCTACTGGGATCACAGGGTTGCCACTGCTCCGACATTAGATGCTTTGGATCCTAAAATAAATGAAGTAATTATAGGTATGCAAGCTAGACTCAAAGAGCAGGTAGATTCTTTTTTTAAAGTTGATGCTCACCCTACAAGCCCAGCTATAGTACGCTGGCTCCCAGGGCAACGTCAGCAGCCTCACGCCGATAAAGAGTTGCATGAAGGCGAAAACCGCGGGAAACCAAATGACTTTCCGTATTATGACATAGCCGGATTATTTTATATTAACGATGACTACGAGGGTGGGGAGCTATATTTCCCAAATCAGGGGGTTCAATTTAAACCAAAAGCGGGTGCCGCTTATTTCTTCCCAGGGGATATGCACTACATACACGGTGTGACTGAGGTTAAGTCTGGGATTAGGTACGTATGTCCCTTCTTTTGGGCAATCAGGGGTCACAAAAAAGAGGAGACATCTTGATAAGCTCTGACCCGCTAAAGTATGTCACAGTATATGAAGGAGCACTCACGAGGGATCATTGCGAGGAGTTGCTCTCTTCATTTTATACTGCACCCTTCGGGGATGGGTATATCCTTGAGGCGCCAAACGAGTGGGAGGATCAAGATGGATTACGGCGCAGGCCGCTGCTTGAGAGATATCGAATCCCCGAGGGTCTAGACTATGGAATTTTAGGCGGTCCAGTTTTCAAAGACTTTAAAGCTTACTATCCCAATCCAAAGGATGATGACACTGCATACCAATCCATACTTAGAGTACTAAGTTTGCTCGAAGGTGTAGTTTCTGACTACGTTGCACGATGGTCCTTAGACATTAACATTATTCAGCATGCCCCCTTGGAGTTTAGGTACTACCAGGGACCGCAAGGCGTTGGGCCTCACTCTGATTATTCTGGTCACCTGCATCTTCATCCTAAGGGCGCGTGGGGTAATCAAGATCCGAGAGAAGAGAAGGATATTGCAAATCAAACATTTGCGTATAATCTGTATTTAAATGATGATTATGGGGAAGGTGGAGAGATTACTGTTCGTGTATACCACAAACAATTAGATGGTACATACACCGAATCAGACTTTACAGAAGGCTCCCATAAACCAAAAGCGGGGGACATAGTGATATTCCCATGCGCATTCCCCTACGAGCATTCGGTGTCACCAATCGGAGAAGGAGTTAAGCGGTGGATGATAAATGCCAACGCTATACAAGATCAACCGCCAATGTGGCAATTTAGTTAGGAAAATAATGTATTTAGAAGAGAAGCTTCATGAGAACGTTTACCTTTATTCTGATGTCTTAGACGATCCGGCGAGGTTAATTCGCCTCATCGAGGAGCTTGACGAAGATGAGAGTGTTCAGGCTGTAATCCCAGAGTGGGGTTTTTGGTTTTCTAACACTCAAGACGGTCACAGTTTTGGCAGTAAGAAGGATTTTGCGCTAGATGCTCTGGAAGGACTGGAGTCTGACCGCAAGGCTGACGTAGAGTGGGTTGTGGGTCAGATTAGGGGCGCAATCGAAAAAATCTCCGCTGCATTCTACGCAGATCACGAGGAAGAGGGAGAGCCAAATGTATCACCCTTTGCCGGAATGATGAAATATCGTCCAGGGTGCGACATGGGTGCTCATTTTGATGCACAAGCGGGCGACGAAAGCTTAAAATGGTCGATAATAGTATATGTTAATGATGATTACGATGGTGGTGAGTTGTCATTTATTATTAGACCTTATGATCTTAGGAACCCCAAGAACGGCCACCTGCAGCCTAAGAAAGAGGCAACCGATCCGGCCAATAAGGACTTAGTTGATTTCACCATTAAGCCCAAGGCCGGTCAGGCACTAATTTTCCCATCAACTCATCCCTATAAGCACCAGGTACATCTTATGAAGAATGGTGATAAGTATATGTTCCCCGGATTCATCTTTCAACGAGAGTTTGACTCCAGCAGCCCTGAGTCCAGGGAGAAGTACAACGCAGGGTCTGGCTACAGAGATGTAAACGCAGAGATAAAATACCTAGATGATGACCAAGAATGACCGCATTTTATGAGAGTTACTACGACGGAAAAATACTATACTTCCCTTCCATTATACCTAATATCAAGGAACTTCTTAAATATATAGAGGATACAAGCACGCCTGCTATAGGCGAGTGGGGGCCATGGGACGCTCATGATAAGGTTAACCCCTACCAGTACGGCATTATGAAAAGCGTAGAGCGCGGAAAACTTAATGAGGAGACTGCCAATCATAGAGAGGTTGTAGCGGAAATTATTAACACCCTAGACACTGCAATCATAACTGGCTATAGTATCTACTTAAAAAACCTAGGAATGACCGATGAGAACCTAGAAAAATTTAACCAGTTCTACTGGAAAAATAGGTCACCTAATTTTGCAATTAAAAAGTACTTAGCGGGAGGCCATCACGGAGTTCATCCAGATATTGACGGACAAGATCCAGTCGGGATAACTACCACCTTGTACCTAAACGATGAGTACACTGGTGGAGAGATCTATTGGACCGACATAGACGTGTCTATCAAACCTCAGGGTGGCAGCTTAGTCGTATTTCCGTCGAGAGCAATTCACGGATCAAGTCACTTAACAGAAGGCATCAAGTACTTCACAAATGAAGTCCAAGTAGTCTCCAGAAAGTTTATAAGTGAGCAATTACCTTTGTGGCCCGAAGACTCATGGCCGCTTTAGACTATGAAGTACTACATGAGAATGTCTACTATTTTCCAGGTGCTATACCTGAAATAGTAGAGCTAATGGCGGCCTTAGAAGAATTAAACAGCGTCGCAGTTACCCCATGGGAGACTTGGTACGCGGATAATACCTTAGAAGGGTACCCTTACGGGGAGGTTAAAACCCTAAACCTACAGCTATTAGATCAAGAATTTAACCCAGAAGTGCGAGCCAAGGCATCATATGTGATTAACACCCTCCTAGATCGTATGCATGACACTTGCGAAGTATTTATGCGTGCTCATGGCGCCACTGATTTTGAGGTCTCTTTAATAAGAAAAACAATGTTTGAAGACAATAACTTTTATGGTATTAGGCGATACAACGAAAATGAAGACATGGGTCCTCACTCGGATAGAGTGGTAGACGGTCGAGATACCTACACTATCTCCGTGTACTTAGACGACTCTTATGAGGGGGGCGAATTAGGGATTTCTCAGGAAGGCGTTGCAGTCATCATAAAACCCAAAGCTGGCGGGATTGTGGTCTTCCCATCTGGATACTTGCATGAGTCTAAGATGACAGCAAATGGTAGAAAAACTATCATCACTCACGTGCATACCACTTCTACTCCAATAATTAAGTTTTAGAGAGGCTCAGCATGAAATATCAAATTATCAAAAGCCAAATTATGTACTTTGAAGATGTGTTTGATGACCTTAGGGAGGTAATAGATCTAATTGAGGAATTAGATTGCTCAGCCGTTTCTGGGTGGGAGAAGTGGGACACGGGAGACAAGTCTGGTTTTAGCTATGGAGAAGTTAAGTACTTAAGACGACACTTTTTAAAGTCCGAGCCAGACCCTGAAGCGTTAGCTAAATCCACGTGGCTAATGGATACCCTTGCGACTTCTATGGGGGACTGTGCCAAAGTGTATGCTTCTGTATTTGACATAGACGAGGTGTCACTTAGATATGCCGTGCAGTCAATGAGACATCCGGGTGCAACAACAGGTGTCAATAAGTATTTGCCGGACCGCGCGATGGGGCCTCATATTGACTGGAACGAGGATAATTCTGATGTGGAGTACACAATCGTAGTGTATCTCAACGACGACTACGACGGGGGCGAGCTGCATTTTGTAGAGCCAGAGCTGGACATAAAGATTAAACCAAAAGCTGGTAGTATAGTAGTGTTTCCGTCATTTATGCCCTACAAGCATGAGTCGTGTCACATATCCAATGGTAGAAAGATGTTAATAACACACCATTGGAAAGGTGGAGAGCGGGTTAAACGAATTAGGCATTTAGTATCAGTCCTTAGAGGAGTTAATTGATGAAAAGATCCACACTGGGAGGTTACGATGTAACATTCTTAGATCCAAATATCATTGTATTCCATAATGTTCTTAAGGATCCGGAAGGGCTAATAAAGTATTATGAGAGGAGCCACCCATGGGGCGGCTGGTATGGATTCGGAAGACAGGTAGACAGTGTGGGTCCTACTCTTCAGGGTCATCCTCACTTCCCCACGCCGGAAGAGTGGAGATCCAGTATCATTGACTCTACTGATGACCCATACAGGGCAGAGATAGCAGATCAGTTTTACAAAGCTTCTTCCGCATATCTAGAAGCTACTGGGATAGAGCTTCCTAACTGGACTTGCAAGAACTGGTCTCTTGCAAGGTACATTCCGGATGAGAATGTTGGTAATATGGAAGACCTCACTATGAATTACCATACTGATTTTATGGCCGAACGAGCCGACCAGCCCGGGGAAAAATTTGCAGTCACTGCTGTACTCTACCCAAATGATGACTATAGGGACGGAGAGATCTCTTTTAGTATTGTAGATCCCGCCACTGGTACAGTGAAAGAGCCAATAGACTACAAGCCAGTAAAGGGAGACTTTGTATTTTTTCCATCAACTTATCCTTACTATCATGGGGTCCGCAGAATTTGGGATGCACCAAAATACATAGTTCGATTGTATTGGCACTACACATACGAGGGGAGTCCAGAGTGGCACGCTTTGCATGATAAGTACGGAGAAGCCTTCCAAGATATGGAACGCGAGCGCACGAGCAGGTACGACTTGAAGATCATGAGGCCATATATGAAGGAGATGTACACCTTATCGGAATACTACACCCATCTAGAAAATGGAACTCTACCAATAAAGGTAAGTAAAAATGACCACACAGCCTAGAATGATTTCGGTAGTCTCTCTTGAAAGCGCAATAGCAGAGATACCAGAAATATTTAACTTATTTACTACAGAAGGTGTCTTAATACTAAGAGGGCACAGTTTTAGTTCATCAGATCATGCTGAACTTACTTCTAAGTTTGCAGAGTACTGCTCGTACGCAGTAGGAGCAACTTACGAAGGTGGCCATTCTGATGACCCTAATAAGGTGTATAGTACCTCTACCAATGAGTACTCACTGCATTGGCATATTGAAAAAGCTTATTATGTACACCCTATGTACGCTGGAGTCTGGAACATGCACCACTTCACTGGAACCCCGGGAGTTGGTCAGACTTTGTTTATAAATTCTTCTAACTATTACTACAGTTTACCGCAAGATACTAAAGAGTTCTTGGATGGCTGCACAGTGAAATGGGATAAGGGTGTAGAGAGCAAGCCAGATGGTGCAGGACCATTCTACACTAGAGCAGTGGAAATAAGCCCAGTGAATGGTAGAAAGACACTGAGATTAGAAGTAGATCCAGGGTGCATCTTGATGCCAGAACTTTTCTACTTCATGGGTGAGAGCCCCAGTAAAAATGATAAACTTAAATTCGACCAGTTCTATACAGACCTATGTTACGATCTGTATGATAATACAGACATTAGGATTACACAAACCTGGCAAGAGGGAGATCTTCTATTTGTAGATCTCTTTAGCATGTACCATGCAGTATTGTCAGGTCATGAGTTCGGACAGAGAAAATTCACTGGAGTCACATTAAGAGGCGAAGGCTTCAACGATGACTTTTACACATCATTAGATCTACTTTAACCCGAAGGGTAGCAATGTCAGATAGCTTGAACAGTAGCCACGTTAGTGTGGTTGAGGAATTTAAACTCAGGGTAGCCGAGGGTAAGGGAGACTCATATATGCTCACCATTGCGCGCGACGGGGAGAGTCCCGCTCGCTCTATATACTTTTACGGAGATGCCCTAGCCGCAGCCTCAGGTTATGAAGCCTATCAAGACTGGGGTTTTTCAAAAGAATACTTGACGGTTGAATTGTACGAACCAACTGGAAGAGTGCACAGTAGGACACTTTACCGTCCAAGAGGTGGAGAGTGCACTTTTGTTAGAGATGACTATCACAAGGCTAAAGATATTTTCCTTATAGCCAAAGAAAACGTCCCTATAGAAGAGTATAATTACTTAGTATATGAGTTTGCTAAACTATTCTCTAAAGATAACCAGAGATTTGCCCCCGACCGGTTCCTAACCGACACAGGATATACAGGAGAAACTAATGACCAACACTGAATTCGGCGAACAAGGCCAATACAAAGATGACATTATCTATTACCAGAACTTCATGTCAGACGAAGAGTGCAAGAAAGTTGTTGAGTACTTTAACGATCCGTCGCAACCGTGGACAATGTCGGCGTTCTTCGAGTCTTATGGTATGAGCCTACTGCCTGAAGATCCTCTATTAGAGCAGTACGGTCTACCCAGGGATTACATGAAAAACCTTGCAGACAGACTTCAACTTGTTGTCGAGCACGCTTTCAAACGCCCACTTAAACCTGTATCTAGCCATGCTCAAAAGTGGCAAGAAGGTGCTTTTGCCCCGTTCCATTCTGATAATACTGATATGGATGGCAATTGGTCCGCCTGGGAGAAGAGTAAGTTAGTCTGTTTACTATATATCAACAATGACTATGAAGGTGGAGAACTAGACTTTAGGGACCACAATCTAACTATTGCCCCTAAAGTAGGAGAGCTAATAACCTTTCCAGGCGGTATTGATAATGTTCATCAAGTTTTCATCGTTAAGGGTGGCACTCGGCACACTATTGGCGCTTTCTGGGATTTTAAAGAGTCTGAATACTCTGAAGAACGCATGGCAGAGTGGGAAGAAGAGATATCAGGAGTCCGCGCTGAGCAGAAAGTTCAGCAGGAAGAGTGGAAAGAGCAGCTAGATAATGGTCAGCATCCAATGGATAGCGGTGATCTCGAAGGGCCTACTAACTCAGTTTAGGTAAACTGCGGTAAAATTATAGGAACTAGTCTATTCCCCCCCGTAAGGACGTTTTCCCATGAGTTCTCTTAGAGGTAATGTCTATAATCTAATAACCGACCAGGGCTCTACGGTGCACCAAGTATTTACTATAAAGAACTCCGCGAGGAAGGTTTTAGACCTAACGGGTTACACTGCAAGAATGCAAATTAGAGCTTTAGACCCAACTACTAGAAATACAACTGATCTTCTAATCGCAGAGTACACAACTGAAGATGGGGGCGGTAGTCTTACGGTAAATGGTCCAGCTGGGACTGTTACATTGTTAATTTCACCTTCAGAGATGGCGCAATTTGCTCCAAATAGCTATGTTTATGACATAGAAGTAGAGTCTGAGAGCGCAGGAGATACCACTAGAATTATTCAAGGAAAATTTATCGTGAGAGCAGAGGTTACCAAGTAGTGACACTCTCAGACAATTTTGCATATGTAGATGTAAAGGGTCCTGGACCGCAAGGACCCGCTGGACCAACTGGTGCGGCTGGACCAGCTGGAGGCCCTACGGGACCTACTGGAGCAGCGGGGCTAACTGGCGCTACTGGCGCTACTGGTGCGACAGGCCCAACTGGGGCAGACAGTACGGCAGTTGGACCTACTGGAGCAACTGGCTCTGTAGGATCGACTGGTGCAACTGGTGCAACTGGCCCAACAGGTTTAGCAGGTATTAACGGAGTAAATGGCACAACTGGCCCGACTGGTGCAACTGGTGCAACTGGATCTACGGGTCTTTCTGGTCTCTCTATTACAGGCCCAACTGGGGCCGCGGGAGCAACAGGCATCGGGACTACTGGAGCCCAGGGACCTACTGGAGCAACTGGCTCTGTAGGATCGACTGGTGCAACTGGTGCAACTGGCCCAACAGGTTTAGCAGGTATTAACGGAGTAAATGGCACAACTGGCCCGACTGGTGCAACTGGTGCAACTGGATCTACGGGTCTTTCTGGTCTCTCTATTACAGGCCCAACTGGGGCCGCGGGCCCTCAGGGGCAACTAGGTGCCACTGGCCCAACTGGATTGCAAGGCTCTGTGGGGCTATCCATTACTGGCCCAACAGGCCTAACAGGTTTAATTGGGTTGACAGGCGCTACCGGACCAACTGGAGCTCCTGGCCCAACAGGCCTAACAGGTGGTACTGGAACCGCTGGATTAGCTGGAGCTCAAGGAGCAACAGGCGCAACAGGGTCGACGGGACTCTCTGGTCTTTCTATAGCAGGACCCACGGGAGCAACAGGCTTAGTAGGCGCAACAGGCGCAACAGGCGCAACAGGACCTCAGGGGGGCCAAGGGCTCAGTATTACGGGTCCAACTGGTGCAACTGGTACAGCCGGAACCCCTGGATCAGTTGGTAGTACTGGATCTACCGGCGCTACTGGTGCTACCGGGGCCACAGGCCCTACTGGTGCAAGCGGTCAAAATGGGACTAATGGCCAAGCCGGCGCAGCTGGACCGGCTGGCCCGACTGGTTCTAGTGGCCCTACAGGCGCTACTGGCATCTCAGGTTTAAGTATTACTGGACCGATAGGACCTACTGGGGCTCAAGGTGTCCAAGGGCCGATAGGTGCTACTGGGGCTCAAGGCTCATCTGGTATGTCAGTAACTGGTCCTATTGGTTTAGACGGACCTATTGGTATCCAAGGAGCTACGGGCCCAACAGGAGCGCAAGGTTTATCTGGATTAACCGGTGTGACCGGTCCTCAGGGTCCTATTGGTTTAGACGGACCTATTGGTGAGACTGGAGCCGATAGCTCAGTAGAAGGACCTCAAGGTATCCAAGGAGAAGTTGGAGAGCAGGGTGCCACTGGTCCTCAAGGCATTCAAGGTGTCCAGGGACTACCCGGCGAGGACTCAACTATTGTTGGTCCAACTGGTGCCCTTGGCCCCACAGGTGCTGACAGCTTTGTTACTGGACCAACTGGTGCTGACAGTTTTGTAACCGGGCCTACTGGACCAACCGGAGCCGACAGCTTTGTTACTGGTCCGACCGGAGCCCTGGGCCCAACTGGAGCTCAAGGAACTGACATTCACTTTGTTGGCTCTGTTGCAGATGTCGCAAGCTTGCCTGCGGGGGCAGCTAGCAACGATGCGTACATTGTTGACTCCGATGGCAATCTCTATGTCTCAGACGGTGCAGATACCTGGACTGATGCAGGTCAGATTGTTGGTCCTATTGGCCCAATTGGTGCAACAGGTGCAACTGGTGCTGACAGTTTTGTAACAGGCCCTACTGGCCCGACTGGTTCTCAGGGTGATTTAGGGCCGACAGGGGCTACTGGTTCAACCGGCTCTGCGTCACTTGTGACTGGACCTACTGGAGCACCTGGGCCAACTGGTGCTACAGGCGTTACCGGGTTAGCTTCAACAGTGACGGGTCCTACCGGGAGTCAGGGAGATTTAGGTCCTACTGGTCCAACCGGATCAACTGGTGCCCTTGGCCCCACAGGTGCTGACAGCTTTGTTACTGGTCCCACTGGGCCAACTGGTGCTGACAGCTTTGTCACTGGACCAACTGGTGCTGACAGTTTTGTAACAGGCCCTACTGGCCCGACTGGTTCTCAGGGTGATTTAGGGCCGACAGGTGCTGATAGCTTCGTTACTGGCCCTACTGGCCCTACTGGTGCTCAGGGTGATGCCAGTCTCGTAACAGGCCCAACCGGATCAACTGGTGATTTAGGGCCAACCGGTCCTACCGGATCAACGGGTGATGCCAGTCTCGTAACAGGCCCAACCGGATCAACTGGTGATTTAGGGCCAACCGGTCCTACCGGATCAACGGGTCCAAGCGGTGGTATTACTTACGAAATCGCAAACGCTGGGTCTGGCGCATACAATATAAATGGGGCAAGCAACCCAACTCTCTCTGTTATTAGAGGGCACAGGTACGTTCTCAACGTAAATGCCTCTGGACATCCTTTTTGGATTCAAACAGTGTCTGGAGGATATAGTTCTGGGAATGTCTACTCTGGCGGCGTTACTGGCGGAGGCGCTGCGGTGGGAACAATTATTTGGGAAGTCCCATTTGATACTCCCGATAATCTTTATTATGTCTGCCAATATCACAGCAGCATGGCTGGGTCTATTGCAGTTTCTGACTTAGGCCCTACTGGCCCGACCGGTGTTCAGGGAGTAACTGGTCCGACTGGCGCTACGGGTGAGACAGGACCATCAGTCACTATTGGGAATGTTGCACCAGTTGCAGTAAGCGGAAGTACAGTGTCACTTTCCGGAGGTTACGCAAAATATGGAGCAAGCTTCCCAATTATCTACATTGGAACCGAGCCAGGGAGCCCCAGCGAGGGCGACATCTGGATTAGCTTCTAACTAGAAGTAGAGGTGATTTAAGTGGTTCAGACAAATGCAAACTTCAGCTCACGCCCGCAATACAGAATAGAGCTCTTCACCGAGTCTTACGCGGTGTCTGGCGGAACTAGAATTGACATCTCTGCCGATCTAGTAAAGTGGCAAACAGTAAACAATAGCCCAAGCAGTAGTGGGTCCCCACGCTCGTATTCCGTGCCCAACGGTAGGGCAAACAGCACTAGTGGCACCTTGGTACCGTCGGGCGGGGACAGCAACCTAACCTTCTCCTTCAGCTATGCTGCAGGTCAAAGCTTTCCCATATATAGCGGATTCAGCAGGTACATACCTTCCGCAAATGGCAGCACTACCGTTTCTATTTCCGCGAGTCACAGCTTGCTGGGCTCAGCTACTGCAACTGTAAGTGTAGCTCAGGTTGTTACCGTAGTTAATAGAACTATCTCGTTTGACGCAGATGGAGGCAGTACCCCAAGTTCTCAAACCGTGAGTGAAGGCACTACAATATCTCTGCCGTCATCCTCACGATCCGGTTACACTTTTGACTACTGGACTATAGGCGGGTCAGCATACTCTGCTGGCCAGAACTATACTGTCAACAGTGACGTAACTGCGACTGCTAGCTGGACCATTAACACACCTGCTCCTGTCTTTAGCAATGGTATAAACATTGGTGACCCAGCTAGAATTGGGGAGAATTGGTCTGACAGCATTTTTGCTAGTGATACTACTAGCTATCAACTAATATCGGGGCTACCAGGACAATCCCTTAACGTTGTGAGCGGTACAGCCTATCTTGGGGGTGCTGTTCAAGGCCCAACCGGAGACTATACAATCCAAATTAGGGCAAACGGCCCTGGTGGATCTACTGATACTTATCAGTACAATGTTACAGTTCTAGCCGCCCTCCCTGTTTGGGCAGACACTTCTATAACCACCACCGGAAGGGTGGGAACTAATTACAGTTCTAACATTTCCGCCTCAGGTGCCACTAGCTGGAGTATAGGAGGATCACTGCCGCCCGGGATAAATACTTCTGGTACAAGTTCTGAGATCGTCACGTTTTCAGGATCCCCCTCAGCTGCCGGTAATTATAGTTTTAATGCAACACCTAGAAACTCTGCCAATGAGTCAGGGTCTACCGGGTACTTTTCTATATCGGTCTCACCGCGGTTGCCCGTCTGGTCTGATACATCCCTCACTAATAGTGCTCGAGTTGGTCAATTCTACAGCAGCACCGTCTCCACCAGTTTTGTTCACAACTGGAGTGCTGTAAATCTAGGAGGTATCGGACTAACTTTTGACTCTTTTACTAACGAAAACGGCTTTGCCACATCTACGTTATCAGGTACCCCTAATAATTTTGGCACTGTATCCTTTAGCCTAACCCCAAGAAACTCCTATAATGAGGCCGCAACAACCGAGAATTACTCAATAGGAATATTGGATGCTTTTTTAAGCTGGTCCGATCAAGTTTTAGCGTCCAGTATCGTAGTTCAGGATGAAGCTTTTTCAGACCAAGTCTCAGTCGCAGCGGGTGCAGCATCAGTGACGTACACGTCAACCCCTGGGCTGCCCCTCCCTACGGGATTAACTATTAACTCCACTACCGGTACAATTACTGGGTCGGTAGCCACCCCGGGAACATACACGTTTAAATTACGTGCTACAAATGGTACTGGAGATTTTATTGATACGGCGTTTATGACACTGTCAGTTGAAGCAGCCGGAGGTTACGTAAAAGTTTGGAACGGCTCATCTTGGGTTGATGGTACAGTAAATGTCAGAACTGCTGGCGGCTGGGTTGAAGGCACCGTACAGGTAAGAAGTATTAGCAGTTGGATAACTAGTTTTACTAGCTAGATTTTTTCTTACTGCGAGTCACGGGAGTCTCTAGACTCTCAACTATTCTCATCTCTCTAGTCTGAGCTTTTTGGAGGCCAATAGTCAGGTCACGAATAATATCTAACTGCGAAGAAACTTTTACAACGTGCTTCTCAATGTTATTTACACGGTCTGCTAGCGAGCTCCCGCCATTCTCCCAGAGTTGATGCTCAACCCGGTCTAGGCGGTCAGATATAGACCTACCGCTCGCATCTACACCTAAGGAGTCTCCTACACGTTTTGCAATCCGGTAAATTGCAAGCATTGCTACTATTAAGACACCAAAAGCAGTAATTGATGCTGTTACAGCCATCAAGAGTTCATTGTTCATATATAATTAGTCCTACCAGGGAGAGCGATTAGGTTTGCTTTTACCTATTTTACCCTACTAAGGGCCCCCCGATTCGGGAGTCTAGCCATTAAGTTGGTCACTCCTTACAATCTTTTAAAACATTTTTTGCGTTTTGTTTTGCAAACGCACTTAAAAGGTGTAAGCTGATGACAGATTTTGGAGAAATAATGACTATTCGCGACTACAGAAGATCGGTAAACTAGTGGGAGACTGGACCTCAGCTGACGGCCGACTTGGGCCTGCAGCCAAATATTACGCTCAGACCTTAAACTGGCAGGTATTCCCAGTACACGGTATAGACGGAGCTGGCAAGTGCACCTGCGGCAGAGTCCATAAGGACAGTAAAGAAATTGCTAAGCATCCAGCGACCCCTAACGGGCAAAAAGACGCAACTACTGATGTTTTACAGCTAGATAAGTGGTGGGCAGGTGACCCTAACTACAACATAGCCCTGCTTGCCAAAGAGTCAGGTTACTTTGTAATTGACATTGACCCTCGGCATGGCGGTGACGAGTCCTTTGAGAAACTAAAGGAGATGGCTAAAGATGGCCTACCCCCTACAGTAGAAGCTATAACTGGGGTCTACTACAGTACAGAGACCGGTGAGCACGTTCGTGGTAGGCACATGATCTATAAATGTGGTGCAGACGAGAAGTTTATAGGTAACTTTAATTCTCAAGGGCTTGGTGGTATTGACATTAAGCACAATGGTTATGTGCTAATTTCCCCTTCAAGGCACCATTCTGGGGTTACGTATGAATGGAAAGAGGGGCACGAACCCTGGAAGATGGAAGTTGCACAAGCTCCTGAGGAGCTGCTGGCAATTATCCGGTCCAGGTCTGCTCGTAAGGGCCCAACCGGTACCAGTTACAGTGCAGGCGACTGGGACTTCCTATCTGACTTGACTCTAGGGGATGGTCGGGTGGACATCGCTAAAATCCTTGAAGAGGGTATCGCCGAGGGCAATAGAGCAATTGGACTATACTCTTTGGCTTGCGCCTTAGCAAATAAGTATGGCACTAATTTAGAGGGAAGACTAGCTGTAGAGTCCCTAATGCTCCGGTTCAACGCCGAGATGGTCAGGCCTCCGATGGAAGTTGAAGGGCCTAATTCTGTTCTAATGCACACTCGGCGAGCTCTCGATTGGGTTGCAGAGAATCCTAAGATGAACTTGTACTGGGAGGGAATTTCAGATTGGGTAAAAGATCAGGGCATGCAGATAGGGGCAAATCTACAAACTCAGTTTTTAACTACAACTACTGCTGCCAAAGCTTTTGGCTATGAGAGTGACACTGGAACTTATCTTGCACCACTAGGTACCGTTGATGGGATACATATTCCTATTGCAAATAACATAGGTGACCAGATGGCATCATATGCAGCGGAAGGGAAGGGGCTCAAAGATGTAGCCCTTGGTGGTAACTTAAATCTTCCTAAAGATGTAGACGCCCTTAGTGCAGAAGCTGGAGGACGACATGGCTATAGAAGTCTTAGTGATGTTGGTAATGGTAGGAGGCTAGTAGACGCATTCGGATCTACTATTAGATATACTCCTAACGTAGGCTGGTTTCTTTGGGATGGTAATTATTGGAAGCCTGACGCACAGAAACTAGCTATACGAGAAGTATCTAAAATGGTGTCTACGGTTTGCGCCAGTGAGGTTGTAAATTACCCAACTGATGATACAAGAGCTGGCGAAATAGTTAAATGGGCAAACCAAGCTAAGTCAAACAGCAGAATTGTTTCTCTTATAGAGCAGGCTAACTCGGATGATCGTATTCAGGTAGAGCTCTCACAGTGGGACAGCAGTCCAACCTTATTGGGTGTAGCTAATGGCGTAGTGGATCTAAAAACCGGAGAACTGATAAGTGGTAGACCGGACCTTCACATAACTAGAAGATCTCCGATATCCTACGTACCAGGCATGACTAACGTTCGTTGGACTAAGTTCTTAGAGGAGGCTACCAGGGGGGATAAAGAGCTCCAAGAGTGGCTACAACGCGCTGTCGGTTATACACTTACCGGGTTAAATAATCAAGACATCATGTTCCTAATATATGGTCCACCGGGGTCCGGTAAGAATACTTTTGTTGAGACCATATATGAAGCACTAGGAAAATCGGAATATGCTTGGGCTCTGGATTCAAATGTTCTTGCAGCTGGTGATCGTATGAATAGTACCGACGAGTACCACATGGCAGAATTACGTGGTCGCCGTATGATTTGGGTAGATGAGCTTCCAGAGAATGGTCGCATTAAAGAGAATCAAGTTAAGAAGTTAACTGGTTCCGGTACCCTGCAGGGACGTTCTCCTGGGGAGAAGCCAATTCAGTTCACATCGCACGGCAAGCTGTGGATTTCTACAAACCACCGTCCTATTATTACAGATGACGCTATGTGGCGTCGTATGCGACCTATCCCTCTGACAAACAAGCCAGAAGTACCGGACCCTAGCCTAAAAGAGTATTTGGCCGACCCAGAAGGCGCACTTCCAGCAGTCTTGGCATGGGCAGTCCAGGGTGCGGTTAAGTATCTAAATTCAAGCTTAAAAGATCCGCTTGGGTGGTGCTCGGTTGTCCAAGAAGCTCACGATATCTACAAAAAGAATGAAGATAGGATTGGTGCATTTTTAGAGGAGGAGGCCTTTGTTGTAGAAGGTGCTTCAACTAATTTATCTTCCTTATTTCAAGTATACAAGGGTTGGAGTGCAGCCCGCGATGAGAAAAATTTGACACAAATAGGGTTCCAAAGAAAATTATCAGACAGAGGAGTTGACATAATAGGAGTAGGAAATCGAGCAACTATTAAGGGATATCAAATGACTCCCAGGCCTGTTCCCTCGGCTGCCGTGGTAGACTTCAGTGCTCATGCAAGATATTCGGCAGGGCCATTCTAGAGAAAAAGGAGAGCAAGTGAAAATTTACATCGCCACACCAATGTATGGTGGTCTAGCTAAAAGTAATTACACCGTAAGCTTGCAGAACCTAGTCTCAGCGCTAGCCCAGGCTGGCCATACAGTAGGAACTACAACTATAGGTAACGAAAGTCTAATAACAAGAGCTAGAAACACACTGGCACATAAGTTTCTGAAAACAGATTTTGATGTGCTAGTTTTTATTGATGCTGATCACGGGTTTCAATCGGATGACATTATAAAAATGATTGAGTCCAATAAAGATGTAATCGGTGCAATATACCCCATGAAGGGCATTAACTGGGAAAACGTTAGGCTTGCCGCACTAGCTGGGTTCCAAGACCTATCTCTCTATTCTGGGTATTTTGCATCTAATATGTTCCCAGACACAGCTATAGACTTTGATAGCGAGGAGCCTTTTAAGGTAAAAGACATAGGGACAGGGATGCTTGCTATTAAACGTTCTGTTCTAGAGGAGCTCAGAGTAGGGCTACCTAGCTATATTAATAACTCTATAGGTAGTACAGGCATAGAGATCGGCGAAAGAATTACTGAGTTTTTCACTACTAAAATTGATGAGAACGGTATCCTACTCTCCGAAGACTACACCTTTTGTAGGATGTGGCAAAGTGCTGGTCATGATATCTGGGCAGCCCCCTGGGTGAGGATAACTCACTCGGGTGACTACAGTTTTAATGGGACCCTTGTCGCTTCAATACAGATTGAAGAGGTTAGAAAAGAACTAATAAAGAGGCAAGAAGCAGCTCAAGTAGAAATTAAATCTACAGAAGCGGAAGAAGAAGAACCTTCTAAATAGTGAGAAAATAGTTACTAAGGGAAGCTCCCTAGATATCCGAGGTAACTAAATATTGGCTAATTCAAACCTGTATGTTTGCTCAATTTGTGTAAAGCATCACGTTGTTCCATCGCTAGCGCGGGAATGCGAAAGCAAGCACAAATAAATATCTATTAAAGAGTAGCAAAAACCCCAACGATGTAGTAGCATAGTCTTGACCCGTACTTAAGGAGAGATTATGGCTCTAGTAGATCGAATAACGAATGCTAAGACATCATATAAGAAAACCCTCATGTGTAAGCTGATATCAGTCCTACAAGACCCAAAGCTAACTGAAGCAGACGTAGACGCCGTTATTTCAGTTATAAACTCTAGTCCGTCAGCCGAAGGTTATGTGCCGAACACACGACTCGCATACGCTCTTCGAGAAGAAGGATATGATGTAAGTTCAAGCGCAGTTGATCGCCATAGGCGTAGAGACTGTTCTTGCTATAGGGTGATAACGGGAGCATAATGGATTTGGCAAAGAAACTAGAAGAGCTTCGTTCACCTGGCCGCAGTGGGTCAGATTCTAAAAAGATTGGCACCCCTGAGGATTGGCGTTCTCGCATGGACCTTGACTCAGTAAAAGGCGGATTTGTAATATCCTCTCCACGCCCGGAAGGCGAGCAGACAGCAGATGCAACTAGCGTCTTAGCTGAGTTCGGTCTAGACCCCCGCGATTGGGTGGTCTCATCGATGCGAAGAGGTAAGTGGCAAAAATATGATGGGGACTATCTAGAGTCACTTCGGGTAAATCTACTTCCAACCGGTCAGGTTGCAGAAGACAGCTTTGATGTTGAATCTCTAATGGATGAGATTAAAAAGTGGCGTCCGGCCAAAGGAATTAAAAAGTCAACAGGGACTGGTGCTTTCTTGGTTGCCCCTAGCGACCAGCAGATCGGTAAGAAAGCTAACGGTCAGGGGACAGAGCAGTCTATAGGACGACTACTGCAATTAACTGAGAGTGCTGTACATAAGTTTGAAGCGTATAAGCGAATGGGGCTATCACTAGGAACCATATGTCTTGCCCTACCAGGAGACCATGTTGAGGGTAACACTAGCCAGCACGGAAGACTTCAAGGGCTTGCTGCATCAGATCTAGGGCTCACAGAGCAGACCAGGGTTGCCCGTAGATTGCTTTTAGCACAGATTAAAGCCTTTGCACCACTCACGGAGAGCATGATTGTTCCTGTGATCAACGGTAACCATGATGAGGTAACTCGTCAAGTTGCTGCCGACCCAGCTGATGGGTGGAACGTAGAGATTGCGTCTGCAGTGCAAGATATCTGCGCAGAGAACCCTGCACTTGCACATGTCGAGTTCAGGTACCCATCCAGCGGGCATCAGACGCTAACCGTGGACGTTGCTGGCACAATGTTGGGTCTATTCCACGGACACCAAGCTAGTCAGAATAACATTATGAAGTTTTTGTCCGGTCACGCAGCGGGGCAGACGGCCCTAGGTACGGCTGATCTTTGGATCTCAGGACACTTTCACAACTTTAGGAGTATGGACATTAGCCAAAGATTGTGGCTACAGTGTCCCACAACAGACCCCGGAAGCGAATGGTACCGAGACCGTAGCGGCATGGAGTCAAAGCCAGGATTGCTGACAGCAGTCATTGGGGGGGACTTCGAGCCACGGGAATTCATAAGCGTACTAGCAGTGAGAGGTTAAGTGTACGAATAATGAAGGTAGCGGTCTATGCAATTGCACTCAATGAAGAGAATTTTGTATCAAGATGGCACGAAAGCGCAAAGGATGCTGATTATCTCTTAATCGCAGATACCGGAAGCACTGATAGAACCGTGAAAATAGCAAAAAAGCTCGGAATCAACGTAATAAACGTAAAAGTTCGACCTTGGCGATTTGATGATGCACGTAATTCCTCTCTTATTTCGATTCCCGATGATGTCGACTACTGTATCGCCTTAGATATGGACGAGGTCCTCTTACCCGGATGGCGTGAGGAGCTCGAGAATGCCCTAGAGAGGGGCTGGACGCGTCCGAGGTATGAATACACGTGGAATTGGAAAGACCCCGAAGAGACACAGGCTGGACTCCAATATGGAGGTGACAAGATTCACTCCAGGACCGGCTATAGGTGGACTCATCCGGTCCATGAAGTATTAACAGCTTACGGCGACATTAAAGAGACCCAAGGTTGGGTAGGCCTAAAAATCCACCATCACCCAGATAAAACTAAGTCAAGATCTCAGTACTTCTCTCTTTTAAAAATGTCCATAGAGGAGTCACCAAATGACGATAGGAACGCATACTATTACGCCAGGGAGCTTTTCTTCTGGAATATGTATTCTGAGGCAATAGAAGAGTTTAAGCGCCACCTGAGTCTACCTACGGCTCTTTGGGCACCAGAACGAGCTGCCTCTATGAGGTATTTGGCCAAAATGATCCCGCTTGAGGGTGAAAAGTGGCTTCTATCAGCAATTGTTCAAGCTCCTGGTCGAAGAGAGTCCTTAGTTGAACTCTCTCAATTGTACTTCACTGAGTCTAACTGGCAGGAATGCTTAAAGTACGCACAAATGGCGTTAGATATTGTTGATAAACCACTGGACTTTCTCTGCGAAGATTTTGCATGGGGCCATCTCCCATGGGATCTGGCTGCAATTTCCAGTTACTGGCTTGGAAATAGTCAGGATTCAGTAACGTACGGCAAAATGGCCATAGAGTTAAGCCCTAAAGAACTGCGTCTAAAGACAAACCTAGATTACTATTTAGGTAAAATTTAGCTATTTTTATTCTTTTCGATAAGAGCGTGAAATGCCTCTACAGCGTTAGCGCTAGTGCGACTCTGCCACGTGAATTTACACTCAGTGCAGCCAACTATTTTCATAGTTGCCCATCGGCCGCCGTCAGGTCGATCTACTGTAGCGGTTATTAGTTTGTCAGTTTTTGCACGACAGCTTGGACATAGCGGGAATTTCTTATATCTCATCTCTTGCCCGTCCCAGTTTACGGAAAGAGTATTTCTCATCTGCTGGTAATCTAGGCCACCCCAAATACCCCAAAGTTGCTTGCTATCAAGAGCCCACTTCACGCAATCGCGCTTCACTGGGCATACCCCACACAATTTCTTAGCTTCAAGCTGTTGCGATGGCTTGTTAGCGAAAAAACTGTCCATTTTATCTAGATTTTTTGGTTTAGCACACTCTGCTCTATCGTGCCAATCTGGCGATTCAATGAACAATATCTACCTCCACAAAAGTTGCGTCTCGTTCATACTCTTCGTCTGACAGATCATAGTAGGTGGGGAATCTTTCGCCCTCAAGGTAGGAATACCCAGCTTTAGTCATCCATGCTGCGTCTATAAGCCTATGGGCAGCGCCAATCGTCTCTGATACGCCTTCTTGCTGTATAGCAGATGCTAAAGACCTTCTGTAGGAGATATCACTGTCGAAGTATACGTGTTCACTGAGGAAGAAGATAATAGAGTCTTCTGAGCCCTGGCGCGGGAAGCCGTCACCATCCCAAGTAATCCAAGTAGGATCCTTAGGTAATCTTAATTTTAACACATCCACATAAGCAATTTTATATAAAGTGGTATTGCAGTGTACCGTAGATTACAAAATTAGTTAATTGTTTCCAAAAGGGTTGACTGAGCCCTGTTTTAGAGCCCCAAAAGCAGTAACTATAAATATATTGGCTTCCTGGGCCTCTTCAACCTCAGAGATAGTTTCAGCCTTAGGATAGGAAACTTTGATCTCTAAAGTAACTTGATCCAAAACATCCTCAGCGGGGATCTCTAGAAAAGATGAAATTTTACCTATAGCTAGAGTTTTTGCTTCATCCAGAGTCTCTGCTGCAACTTTTAGCTCAAAAGATGTTCTCATTATTGAGCCTTTCTGTAGCGCTTCTCTAGTTTGTAAGGAGAATAGTGGACGCCCTTGAGCTCTGGTAATTTCCCATCAGTGGCGTTAAATATTACGTCTCCATAGCGTATAGCTGCAACGGAACCAACACGCCCGTTATGAAGTGGTCCAAGTTTGTCTGAAAAGCCGTCTGATTTTACTCGTACAACATCACCAACTGTGATCTGTCCAGGCTGTAGCGGTACCCAGATGTAGTCGTTCTCGGTAATCTCTACCTTTAAAGCGTGACCTCTAGCCAATAGCGGAAATACTCGAAGAACCTCTTCGGTCATATTGTCACTAAGGGTTGCAGTCTGCTCCCAAGCTTCAAGAAGCTTTAAGATAACCTTACCTGATCCAACTTTAATTTTTGCGGCTTCTAGTTGCTCTTTGATCCACTCGGGATTTAGTTCTGGCATTATATTCTCTCCTTTGGTAAGTCTAACACTATAGATTCTAACTGGTTAAGAACTTGATCCCTGCTAGGGATGCTCTCTTTATAGCTACTAAGTTGCTCTGATGCTATCTGCTGACGTTCAAATGGGTCAGCGTCCTCTATCTGATATGCCAGATTACCCCAAGAGTTATTAAAGTCTAAGGTTTCCTGCCAATATGTGACAATCGGAGTTCCTGAGTTTAAAGCTTGAATATACCTGTAGGACCACCAAGTTCCAGTTTTCCTATCCTGAGGTGGAACAATTAACCCAATTGAGGTTTTTATAATATCTAGTGCCTCGCTGTCTTTTGCCCTAGCTCCTGGCTTAGTTGGTATACCAGAGTATTTAGTAGTCGAATTTACCGTCTGCCACCACGGACTTGAGGCATTCTCGACTGCCCATGCATTGTGCCTAAGGGCAGATATTGCTGGGCCTGACAGTAGAAAGCTATCAATAGATACTGGGACTACAGACTCGCTACTAACAAAGGAGACCTTGCTTGCTATTGAGCTGTTTGACAGCCAAGGAATAGCCGGAACAAGAGTTTTTGGCCAACTAACTGTTGCAATTTTATCCGCAATAGAGTCTACAGAATTCCGCGTGGGGCCGTTTTTTGCCAGAGAATAATCAGCACGATTAGCGAAAAAACTGCTAAAAACTTGGTCTGGGTCGCGCTTAAAGGACCGAATGCTATTTTTATACTGCCACATTTGAGGGCTATCTACAACCAGCCGTAGCTTGGGAGACTCGTACATCAGGTTAAGCACATGGAGTGCGCCATAAAGTTTATTTGCTGCAGGGGAAGTTGGAGGGGAGAAGCCAAATACCACGAGGTCAAAGGCCTCTAGGTCAGTCCTGGTCCATGAGATCTTAGGTACAGACCAGACTATTGTGGCAATCTCACTGTACGCAGTAGCTAAAGCACCAAAGAATGAGGAATTCTTTGTCTCCTTACAGTGACTGGAGCTCATTCCAGTAAAAAGTATTTTCATAGTCTCTCCTTAAGTAGGAGGCAGGGCCCCTAAGAGCCCCGCCTTCTTCTTATATTCTATTGCTTAGAACGGGGTGTCAGCGCTGATAGGAGCGGCTGGTGCTGGTGCTGGTGCAGCAGCATAAGCTGGAGCAACGGCCGGAGCGGGTGCTGGTGCAGCAGCATAAGCTGGAGCAACGGCCGGAGCGGGTGCTGGTGCAGCAGCTGGTGCAGCAGCAGCAACGGTAGGTGTAGATGTAGCTGCGTAGTAGCGCTTAATCTCGTTACTCTGATTGCCGTTATAGCTACGAGTTCCTAGAGTTCCACGGAAGACACGACCAAGAAATGCCTGCTCGATTTGAGCGGGGGTTGGGTTTTGTGTCCAGTAATCTTGACCTAGACCCATGGCGCTGGCCTTCATGAAGAACATGTTCATAGCCTTCGGGTTGTCAGTAGTAACTACTAACTGGTCCCAGACGCGGCGCTTGTCGTGCGCTCCGCCTTGTACCTCATTGGTGACCTTAAACATCAGCTTTCCAGTTTGAGTGGTTGTTGCTTGAGCTTCAATCACCTTTAGCTGGTAGTCGCCATCTGGTAGTGGCTCGTAGTTGTTACTTGTTGCTGCGGTACCAGCTTGCGCCAGTAGCTCTGCAAAATTAACAGTTGTCATATCTTCTTTCCTTACTTAGTTGTTTTGATTGTTGGTTTAGTCTTCTTCTCTCCGAAGACCATGTCTAGCATACGTTCGACCCCGAGGTCGCCCTGTTGTACTATTTTTCCTAGACGCCCTTGGACGCGCTCTCCAGCTTCCCACTCAGGGGTACGCTCAACATACATGCGTCTTACCTTCAGGGGGGCCTGCATTGGATCGGGGTTTGGTTCCGTCTCCACTGTGAGTGCTCCGAGGATGTCATAGAAATAGGGGGCCTGAATAGCTAGCTGGCCCTGTAGGTACGGACGGAATACACCGTCTTGGCCCTTACGCGCCATGGCTGTCAGTACTACAGCCTCTAAAGGCTGAGTAGGGTGCATAGTGAGGTCACGAAGGTCACGAAGTAACGCTCCCATGTGGCGAAGTAGTTCGCCCCACTGTTGCATCTTCATTTGCTCTGTGCCAGCAATGTTGTCCATGCACTTAACCTGTAACTCCGAGATGGAGTCAATGATTAGGGACTTGAACTGGTGCTTACCGCTCTGAAGCCACTGAAATGTCTTCATGACCACATCGTACTCACGGACTTGGACCACAACTGTGTCCCAAGTTCCATCAGCCACTGGTGGCTCTTCGGTCATTGGATCCCAATACCTGATAGTTACAGGTAGGAATCTATGCCCACCCTCAACATCAAGCATTAGGCGTGGGTATGGTGCCGTGACTGCAAAGCTGGACTTTCCAACCTTGGATTCGCCATAAACCATAATTGTTAAACTGCGATCGACGTCAGACATTACTCACTTCCTTTCTTTTCATCTGTTATTCCATAGTAGCCGTAAGGGTCGGAGACCGCAAACGCATCGCTAAGTGCCGCCTCTGCGGCAGAGCCGTCATCAAAGAGCGGACAAGTAGCGAAGAATTGACACTTCCACTTGCAATCCTTAGTAGGTGTAGGATATGCATTTCTATAGTGACTGCCGCCAGCATCAAGTGCTTCACGCACGTCTAGCATGTCGGTCAGTGTGCCTTCTAGTTGGTCTAGAAAAGCACGGAGTGTAAATCTATTGTGTCGAACTTCAATCTGTTCGTAGAATGGTGGCTTAGCATATGCGCCACGCTTGACCTTACGGAGCATAGTAAAGATGGCCCCATCTGTGCGCTCACCTGGCACTTCTTGCGCCTCGTCCAGGAGCATATAGGTCTTAACCTGCTCGTTCATGTGTGCCATGGAGCCAAAGTCAGCAAAAGATCCACCTACGGTCTTGAAGTCACGAATCATGCGTGCACCATCAATCTTTCGACGTACGCGCATATCGATCTTGCCCTGTAGGATAACTTTACCGTCAAGCATAGGACGCTCGAGAATCTCTTCTGTGGAGATCATTTCAAGTTCTGCATCAATGCCTTCTTGCTCAACCCACTCGAGGTAGCCCTCAAGCATAATGCGACCAAGATCTGCCTCAGCTTCCAGTGACGTAGTGTCTCTGTAAGAGTCGCTCATCTTTTTTAAATCTTCTCGTACTAGGTCAGTATGCGCTTCTAAGAGATCTTGCCCCGTTGAGTAGTGACGGTCTAGTGCTTCGTGAATTCTTGAGCCCAGTGCAAGCGCACCAGTGAAATTCTTAACTTTTGGCTTCAAGCGTCGGTAGTAAGTTAACCACCAACGTCGTCTGCAGTCCTTGAACGTCTGTATTTCTGAATTAGAGATTCTAATTGGTTCTGACATTATTTTCCTTTCTTACTGGTCTTTAGTAGTTCTAGTAGCTTGGCCTTATCTTTTACAATCTGGTCAAAATTCTCGGACTTAACGTCAAGCGCTTCAATTACACGCTCTTCAATAGTTCCTTCGGTCACATAGTCCGTAATAATAACTGAGTCGTGTATCTCTGACCCAATCCTGTGAACGCGATCCATTGCCTGCTTGTGGTCAACAAGTGACCACGGCCTCTGAAGCATAACAAGTCTTCTTGCTGCTGTCAAGGTAATTCCAACACCACCAGCTTGCGCAGTGAAAAGGATCCACTTTGTCTTACCAGCCTGGAAGTCGTCAACAGCTTGCTGGCGCTCCTCTTGCGACTGAGCACCAGTAATTAAACCGTGGGCCATGCCTTCTTTAGTCATACGAGCGCTCAGTATCTCGATCAACTGTCGAGAGACGGCGCAGACGGCAACGGAGTCATCTCCAAAGTCTCCGTTTTTGACGTCATCCATCAAAGCATCTACCTTGCAGGAAGGATCAGATAGTAGTAACTTCTCATTACCAAATTCATCGATCTCCATCTGTCCGTATGAGCTTGCAAATTGTAGCAATCGCATAGTCTGAGTCAGAGGGTTGGGTGCTACAACCACACCGCCTTCACCGTTACCGGACGCCATGTCAATCTCCTCAAACCTCTCTTCAGGGGTTGAGTCGAGAAGGGCCATCATGTTCTCAAGCATTTGTTTATATGCCTTAGCCTGCTTTACGCCCATCTCTACGTCCCTACGGTCATTAATGACCTCTGGAAGCCATGAGAGTACTCGTGCTTTAAGCATTCTCCTCATACGGGGATGGATACCAGCGTAGAACTCGGTCTCCATGTGAGGCTTAAGCCCCAAAATCATCAATCCTCCAAAGGCATTCATCATAGTGTCGACATATCGGTCAATCCACTTAGTCTTACTTGGCCATTCTTTGTCATCTAGCCAGCGCAGGATTGGATACAGGTCTACAACATTATTTGCTATAGGAGTACCGGTAAGTGCGAATCTAAGATCTGCAGCACCACTGGCAGCCCAGAGAGCTCGTGTTTGCTTGGACTTAGGGTCCTTAGAGCGGTGAATTTCGTCGGCAACTACTGCCTTAAAGGGGATATCATTCAATTCCCTATTGTGTACCTCACATCTACCCTCTGAGACAGCAGAATTGTGACCACCGCATTCTACACAGCGGGCCAGGGCAATGCCACCATAAGACTGGAGTTTAGAGTGGGTCCGTAGGGACTCCCAATTTATGATGTAGACGTCTGCTTCTGTCTCAAAGGCCTTCCTCCGCTGGGTAGCAGTACCCTTAATGATCTGAACGTTAGTTCCTGGCCACCACTTCTCGAACTCTCGTGCCCAGTTGGCCTTCAAAGTGTTGGGGCAGACAATCAAAGCTGGGAAAACTTCCTCTCCGCGGTTCTGTAAGGCCTTTAGAGACCTAATAGCCTGAGCAGTCTTACCTAGACCTGGTTCGTCCGCTAAGAGTGCTCTGCGAGCTGTTGTGAGGAACTCTACGCCAGCCCTTTGGTGAGGGAAGAGGTCTTCATCACCAATGTCTGAAGTTTCAAGCTCTCTAAGTGCATTTGCAGGGTCAATTCTTGTTAAACGCTCATTAGCTGCCCATTCTTTGAGTAAAGGGCCGATTTCGAGCTGGTCTTTGAAGGTTGACCGGAGTGATAAGCATCCAGTCCACGAAACTGGGATACGCCAAACATTCTTGGCAGCGTCCCATTTCGAGCCAGGAAGTGCTCTACAGACCTCTTTTAGACGCCATTCGGTGTTGATGATGATGTGCTCACCGGCAAGCTCTACATAGACAGCCAATCTGTCCTCCTTCGTCATTAAGTAATTATATTATCAGAAAAAAATCTATTTGACTACTATTTTTTGATAATAGTTTTAATCTTGTAGCAATGCTACAGGTTTCCAGCCAGTTTTGACCAATCTTAGTAGACCATGCCTAATAGCATCGAGTGCGTGACCCTCGCCACCCCTATGCCAATACTCTAGCTTCTTTAGTTTAGGGTTGTCAAACATTGCTTTTGCATCTGCAGGTGATTGAAAGTAGATATCATCCGCTGGACGTCCGTTATCCATTAGGCACTGCTTAAGTATGCCAATCTGCTCTAGAGAGTAAGGCGCTTGAGTGCTTTTAACAGTCTTAGCATTAATCGTAAACCGCTCGCAAGTAATATCTAGGTTATACCGCATCGCAGGATCCCACAGGACCTTACGTATGACCTCCGCATACCCTTCCTGTTGTACTTCAACAGACCACTCTAGAACTGGCTCAGCGGCTCCGTCACGGCTGAATAGAGCTATACCAGTAGCTTTACCTGGATCAACTGCTAATACATACATCATGCGTACTTCACTCCCCAATTCTCTAGAGGCCCTTCAACGTCAGCAGTTAGCGGTACAGCCCAACCTTCTGTTGTAGTCATGCACTCTTTCACTATTCTCTTAATCTCTTCTGCGTCTTTTCTAGGCGCATTTAAGACAATCTCGTCGTGAACTGGGACAATTAGTAAGTCAGTTAGGTCAGCCTGGTCTAATTTTACAAGATTAGATTTAAATATCTCGGCGGCTCCACCCTGTATCAAGTAATTAACTAAAGTGTAAACCCGATCGTCATCGCAAGGTAGTCTTCTGCCGGTCCAAGTATTAACGTACCCCGTGCCCTCAGCTTCTACCCTTTGGAGCCCTCTAGCTTCTACAGCCTTTTGGAATCCTTGCATACCGGGGAACCTAGTATCAAAACTATCTGAAACTGCACGCATCTGCCCTTCAGAGACCCCTGCAGTTAGTGCCTGTTTGGCGATACCAGCACCGTATAAACGCCCATAAACAACTCCCTTAATTAGGGCACGTCGCTTGTCGGACTTTTCCATAGTTGGATCTTGGTATATCTCACGTCCGATTTCAGTGAACGGGTCAGAACCGGTAGCATCTGCTCGTAAGAAGAGTTGAATCAAATTTGGATCCTGGGATAGAGTCGCAAACATGCGGAACTCCACCTGGTCAAGGTCCGAGGTGATAATTACGTGGTCATCGTCTTTTGGCAAGAACGCACGACGAACAGTGTCATCTCCCTTGGGGAGAGTCTGTAGAGCTGGGTTCTGAATTGACATACGACCAGTACGAGCACCCATGGTGTTGATAGACGGGTGGACGTATCCGTCAATATTGTCATTGATAAAGTTTGCAAAATAGGTATTGGCAACTTTCAGCGCTTTACGGTATCTAAGGGTTGTGTCCGCTAACTGCTGTGCCTCAGGAGTACCGTCGCGGACCACTGTCTTGAGTTGATCAGCGTTGGCGGACTTTTGACCAGTTTCGGTAAACTCAGTTATGGTAGCGCCCATGGTCTCTAAAACTTTAACTAACTGCTGGTTACTGCCTATAGAAATACCATACTGCTGCTTGCCCCAGTCACGAACTTGGTCTGTGTACAGAATCAATTCGTCATACTTTTTCTGCGAGTAGTTAAGATCTAGCCGTGCACCGTTAAGTTCCATAGTGGTAGCAATCCGACGAGTGTTCATCTCTAACTCGTATGCTTGACTGTAGGGCTTACCGGGCGCAGTCTTCTCCCAGAAGATCTCAAACAGGCGCATTGTGAGTACAGGGTCGAGCGCACCGTACTGCCAATAAGGGTCAAAATTAACTGGTACGGTGCCCCAGGTCCATCCGTTATCGGACATCCCATAATCAAGCACAGATTGAGCTGCTGCAGCCTTAGGGTCCACGTACTGAGAGGTTAGGCGCTTTAGGGCACCAGATCCAAGCGGATCTATGAGCTTAGCCATAATCATTGTGTCATGAGCACGATGCCAGGGGATCTTCCAATTTGATTGACGGTCAAACCATTTGGCCTCAAAGGCAATATTATGGCAGACAATCGGACCTTCAAATTTCTTCATTGATTGATAGAAAACTCCCTTCCAGTCATCCCAAGGGATTGACCAACCCTGCATACCATCGCCCACCTGGACAAGTCTTAGCTGTCCGTGCCAAGGGGATAGTGCATCTTTACGTGGGTTACCAGGAAGTTCACCGGTCTCGGTATCTATAGCAATTGCATTTAGTGGACGGCGCTCTCCGAGCCAAGAAATAAACTCTTGTGCCTTTTCCACATTGTCGACTAGGTGTAGCTGTACTCCATCAAGTCCATTTGTCATTTAGTGTCTTTCATTTTTTAATCTTTACGGGATTATTTCGTAATTATACACACTTCCTACCTCGGAGTCAACTAATGATGCAGTCTGAAGTAGTTTTTGCGCAACGACAGTCAGATATCTTGCACCGTTATCATCATATTTATACAAAGCGTCAAGTACAGCATCTGGCTTATCACTAACCTGGGCCCAGTAGCGGTACTTCTCAGGAAATACTAAGTCCAGACTATCATCGGGAGCGCAGTCTTCGCAAGGGGTGGAGTCGGGGCTTAGAACCGAAGAGGATTTCTCTTCCAAGCTATAACGTGAAACTAGTCGGCATGCCGCCCCGTGAAAAATTAAAGACACGCCGACACGAGAAAGAATATAAGAACCTGATTCTGTTTTATATAGCTCGAACTCAATCCAGCGGTACGAGCCTCTACGTGCTGAAGTTGACTTAGCAAGTAGGGCACCTTCGAACTGAAGGGTCCTATCTCCATCTTTTACTGAGTACATATGTCGTTAGTTTCCTTCTAGTGCTTCTAGTCTAGCTTCAAGTGCGTCGTTCTTAGTCGATAGCTCTTGTATAGCTTTTACCATATAAGGTATTAACTCGATATGATTGAGGCTAAGAAGAGGGTTTAACTCAAAGTCTTCTCTCTCTACGCCGACCATATCCGGGACAACTCCAAGATTTTCAGTAACAATGCTATACGTGTTTGGGAAGAGACTCCTAACCTCTTGAGCCAAGAACCCTGACACAATAGCTGTGCTTTCATCCACTTTACTGTTAAATGTAATAGGATTTAATTGCGACACTAGTACTAGTCCATCTTGTATGGCAGAGATGTTCTCTTTAATCCTTACATCGGATGAGACGACCTGAATTGCGTTCCCGGGATCCGGTCGTCTAAGGTTTGCAGCAAAAGTAGTGCTACCAGCGTTGGTAAGCACTAGACCAGCGGCGTTGACCACAACAGACCCGATCGTTCCGGAGGCGCCCATTGTTATGCCTCCACCAACGCGGACAAATCCACCGAGGGTGCTATCTATCCTCACGCCAAGAGTTTCGCCCTCGACTTCACCAATCACGCTACCGCCGCTTATAAACCTTAAAGAGTTAGTACTCCCTAGTAGCTCTACACGCTTGTTATTAGTAGAGGTTCTAATTGTTCCGCCAGTTATATTTCCAGTAACTCTAAGAGTCCCGGCAACTTCTATGTCATCTAGGTAACTCTGACCGCTATTATAAAATCTGAAACTAGTTTCACCTGATGAGTTTTTATAACCAACAATCCCGGGGTTGGCTATGTTACTGCCCCGAATTTCAATTCTTGGTGTACCCGCAGGGCCAGTTCTAACTAGATTAGTAAGCACACTGTCAGCTTTTAACCTGTTCGCATCAATAGTTCCTGTAGTAATCCCATCGCCGTCAATTGTAGTTTGATTAGCATTAACGTCAGCTGCAGCATTACCAATGGTAATTTTCCCGTTTGCAATAGTTACAGCTGAGGTTGCATTGCTACTGGCAGTGTTGGCAGTCTGGCCCGCAGTACTCGCAGCCTGTGACGCGGCACTTGCAGCCTGTGAGGCGGCACTTGCATTTTGATCTACTATGCCAAGGTCACCACTGGTTGCATATCCTCCAATTTGAACTCCAGATGCTATGTAAACTTCACCGCTGCTACCTAAAACTCTAAATGTCAGGTTACCATTAGTGTCATAGGCATACAACCCGGTATTGTTTAGCGTCACTCTCTGCCTACTGCCACTTTTTATCCAAGCACCGCTACCCGTGCCTAATCCAGTAACTGGATCCGTATTTTGGGTGAAGGTATATGTAGACGTCTCGCTGCTTACGTAATATGTAGAACCGTATGAGGCCGTTGGGACCGCAGAGATTAGCGCAGAGTATGTGGAGTAAGTTGATATATAAGATCCTACAGCTCTAGCTGTCTGGATATTAGATCCGGTAATCTCAATAGCGTCTAAAGAACCTGCTCTAATTTTGCTAGCAAGTATGGAATTGGCTGCTATTTTTCCCGCTGAGATAGCGCCTGCAGCGACAGTGTTTGCAGTCACGGCATCTGTACCAATTTTTCCAGCAATAATAGATCCAGCAGCAATCTGGTTAGCGCCTATTGCATCAAAGGCTACTGAACCTTGAGAAATTACGTTAGGGCCGAAGAGGTTAGAAGCATTTAGAGAGCCGTCTGCTAGTGCCCCCGCAGATATTAAGTTACCATCAAATGCCCAAGAATTAAGCACATTTCCTACAAGCAGGTCGGTATCTACTAATGGTGTAACTTGAGATACGGACTGTCCGGAGGGATCGCTGTGCTTGCCACTACTATTAACTAAAACAAACTTAAAGTAATAGGGTGTCTCGTAGGTGAGGTCAGAGAATGTAGCAAAGTTACCGGCAACCGCCGATATTGTAGACACCAAAGTAGAGTCAGATGGCGTAAAATTACTAACAATAGACCTATGAACTTTCAAGAAAACTGTGTCGCCCGGTGGTATACTCAGGGGGTCAGTATCTACAAAGCCATTCCATGTGGCAGTCAGTACCCCCAAACGAGACGAAATCTGTGGAGCAGTAGGCGGGTATAAACTAGCAGAGACCTCTGACGTACTGTGAGTAGCCGTTGCAGGGAGGGACCGCTGCACACCGCTGTCTACAGCAACTACCTGAAAATAATATGTTCTTCCTTGACTAAATAGCGCCTCTACGTCGGTAAATGTATATTTCGAGACTAAAGGGTTCAGCAGGGCCTTTTCAGACCAATCGGACAGCAAGCTTTCTCGCCATCTAATAATGTGCCCAACCAAATCGTTTAGCGGCGCACCAGCAGCAGTCTGAGTAGGAGCATTCCAGTCTAAGGTTACGGTAGCAAGGCCAGTAGAGCCTACTGCCCTAGGTACGCCCTCACTTGTGACTTGTAGGTTTGTCGGAGGTGCAGGGGGGTCGCCGTCCCTAACGGGATCAGCCACGCTGGAATAGTCGACCCAGCGGATGCCGTCCCAATAATTGACCTTATTGGTAGAACTGTCTGCCCAAGTAGACCCAACCGCAATGTACTCGTGAATTACGGGGTAGATGTAACTAAGCTCGGTTGGCACAGTAGACGGGATTATCTCCTCCAGGGCTGCTGGGAGACTGTATGTTAAAGTTGTCGCTGTTACGGACTGAACGGTAAACAGACCATCAATCCCCTCCAACCTTGCGTCCGAGGTCCCTAGTCCGACAAAGACAATGTCTCCTGTTCTAAACTGATGAGACGCATTTAAGGTGACTACTACTGAAGTTCCAGTTGCTGCGTAGCTATCAATTGCCCGTTTTGATCTAAGTTGTCTAGCAGTGGACCAGCTAGCGGGCCCTACACCTGCTGGTATGTAAGAGTAGACATTAGTGATTTCAGCAGGGACACTCTGTTTATAAGCTGCTCTAGTGTCATAGGGTGGTGAGTCCTGGGATTTTACCAGGTATTTACCAGAACACTCTATGGCAGTAGAGGATGTTCCGTTTAGGCCATATACCTCTATAAAACTGGAACCAGTGAACACCCCAAGGTCTGCTTCGGTGTACACCTCTACTACATCCTTAGTTTGACCCGTTAGCTTTTTCGGGTAAAACCAGGCTTGTTGTATTTTTATAAACTGATTTGGAGCAAGCTGGCTGATCGTAGTAGTTGCACTATCATTAGCTACAGCATTGGCGCCAGAGTCAATAAGGTTTTTAATTTGAGACTCAGTGAGTAGCGAAAACGGCCTAAGCTCTACGCTTTTAATCCTGCTGTCTAGGCGACTAACCAGGGTGGTTAGTTTTTTTCTTCTTCTTCTGATTCCCATGTCTGTCCTTATATATTTGTAACGTTGGTTGGGATCCAAGGCTCTACCACCAAGTTTAGCTCAACTTGTTCGGGGTAGCTCGGGGCGTCTGGTACCGTAACGGTGTAAGATTCAATTTTTCTAATTAACGATCCATCGCCCGTGCCATAATTTTTTTCCAAGTAGCTCTCGGCTCTAAGCTTTACGAAAACGTCATCAACTACAACAGAGCACCAGTCTCCTGGAGAGTACGATCCAAGCTTAGGGTTTATCGATCCGTTAACTGAGATAGCAAACGCATTTATTGGTGGAGCGGCCTCAGTAAGAAGCCTTGATGCGTAGTCATAGAGAGTGTTCTCATCATTACTGTCTATAGTCTCAGTTTGATCCAGTAGGGGCCAGCCCCTTCTCAGCAGTTCTGAGTTCCCAGCTCCCGAATAAGGCTGACTTATGTCGCTTCCCCCACCGTCGTTGCCTTGCACCCAAAATCTGGTTGCAGAGTCTTCAGCAGACTCCTCGAAAGAGGCAGTATTGACATTGCCAGGATACTCAAATATATTCTGATCTGCACCAAAGGCGTAGGCTGGTATGGATAAGACTTCGCCAACTTGCCCCTCTAGATATAGGGAAACACCGGCAGGAATCAGTGGGAGGATTACAAATCTTTTTCTAAAACTTTGTGTAGCTGCGTCGACTGTGCAATCTACCCTGTACTCAAAACCATTTGGATCGCTGGAGTATTCTTCTAGAATTTCACCGATAGTTCTAAGTGATGATCCTCGCAGGACAGGATTTGTTTTTGCGTTCCCACTTCTGCCAAGGTTAGGGTCAAACTCTAGGCCTATGTCACCATTGAGAGTGTACTCCCCGTGAGTGCTGTAAGTTGCAGCTCCTACCCTAAGAGCACTCGCTGCTTCTGCAGTCCCGCTAAAGCTAAAGTCATCCACCCCCACGACCACTTGAAAGATATTAGTTTGTGGAATTGCGTAGACTTCTCTGTAGCCATCGATAGTCTCACCGACCGTGCTGACATAGACAATATCTCCGACAGAAAAACCATGTGACCCAGAAGTGGTTAGGCTAACCACATTAGCGGACGCTTCGGAGTTGGTTATGTTTTTTAGTACAGGGGTTACCGTTATTGTCTCGGCGGATCCAACATTTGCATAGGTAAAGGCGGTCTCGCTTGGTGTTGACAGCACTATTGCGTCTGGGCTGTTAAAGCTCGCGGAGACATCAGTAATAGCAACACGCTGCCCTGAGACTAGCCAATGACGCTTAGAAAGTTCTATGGTTGTAACATTGTTAGAGTTTCGTACTGCAGTAGAGATAACGTTAAATACGTTAATTCCAGGCTTAATAGTGTCGTTAGCAAAATCAAAATCAACAAGGTCGGTAACTAGCTCTACTATTAAGTCCTTAGCAAAGTTATAGGTGTCTTGACGTACTTCTACGCTGGCAAGGCCGTCTAATACTAAGTCTGGCACTGTCCTGACGTCTCCTGTAGCGTCTACAAACTCCGCTACTACTGTAAATACCGACCGCAGATCTGCGGTTAAGGTGGGGGTACCTGTAACAGCGTAAGTGCCGTTGTATATGGCCATGTCATCACCCCAACTTATTGCCACCGGCTCACCGGAATCGAAACCGTATTGGCCAAAGTCAAGAGTGACCGTTGCTACGCCACCTGCCACAATAATGGATGCCTGATAAGCATTAGACCATGTTTTCCAGAGTACTCGGTGGTGCAAGTAGCTAGTAAACTCCGCACCTGAGACGCTTAGGACTTTTCCTACAATGTCATATGTTCTTGACCATATAATTCCGCCCCAAACGCAAACACCGTCCCTAGTTATATAAAGTGCCGTTTTAGCCGGGAGGGTGTTCTCATACAGCGATAGATTATAAGTGTCCTCAGTTACTGCAATATCCCCAGAAAATACCCCAGCTTCGTTCAGTGACCTGCTGTAAGATACGGATTTAAATGGGAGCTCTACAAGAAGTTCATTGGTCATTAGATCACAGGCGAAGTATCGGTAATCTACCGATTCGCTAGATTGTGAAGTTGTTACTGGCATCGATCTGTCCTTGTGTCGTCTTTATAGTAGTCTAGCAGCTAGCCGATCCAACCAGAGCGGTAGTAGAATGTGCAAGTAGCTCCAGCTGAAAATCCCGCAACTGTTATAACATTGTTTCCGGGCTGTAGGTATATCCAGTCCAGGAGTGTAGCTACCTTAGCCCTGCCATTTGCAACGTTTACTACGGTTGAGCCAGAGTATTGAACCTCCAAGACTTCCCTATTGTAGGTGTCTATTTCTAGTCTATTTGTGCTAGAAGTGCCCGAAAGAATTACCATCTCTTGGTCGGTCGCATTGTTTTTTATAAAGGTAGGGGTGGTGACTCCAGGTATAGTAAAACCGAGGGACAATTCCATGTTAATTGAAACTGGCACGTTCCCTGAGTTGTTCAGCGTGACACTGCCCGTTCCGGCTCCATTTGCAGTCAGAACAGTCGAGCTGTATCCGTCGCCATCGGAATCTATAAATTCATACTTAATTGGGTCAACAGCTTTTAGTCCAATAGCAAAATCATGACGGCCACGCGCGTTTACGCTAGTAATGAGAGGGGCGCCGCTTAGACGTACGTAAGTCCCTCGTGGGTTTATGCTATACCCGTCCGGGTCAAACAACCCATCTTCGTAGACCTTCAACCATCCTCCCTCTTTTATCAAGGTCACAGCTGAAATTAAAGCATTCCTAGCGGCAGCTGCGTCTTCAGGCTTCTGAGGGAGAAAAGATCCAGAAAGTGTTATAAGTCTATTCGCCCAACGCCCGGCTGCATCATATGAGCCATCTCCCCAGCCTCGTGGTAGGTCTGGAAGCTCGGAGTCCGGTAGAGTCCACCATCCGTCGATGTCAGATACTACCCAAACAACATTATTCTCATCGATCGTGTTCAATGTTAAGCCGTTTATTATCACATCGGCTTTAAGCTTTAAGCCAGACAGGTAGGGGATGGGCTGAGCAGTTAATGCAAGATTAACTACTTTGTTTTCTTTAGCCTGTATGTAGTCTGTTGCTGGCGTCTCCTCATAGTACGTCATTACATGGTTCCCGTCTTAATTGAATAGGCAATTCTTCTAGAGACCATTGCAGCAAGCTCTTTCTCGTCCATCCCTGGTGCAGCATTTACTACAATATTTATTGCTGGAGTAGCAGCCCTTGCGGATACGGACCCTCCGCTTGCATAGCCATTGCCTTCCCTGTTAAGTTTCTCCAGTAGCCCACGATACTTATTGGTGGACTTGGCGTTGACTACGTACTCTCCGTTTGACAGCATAGCGGGGATCATGTCAGAGCGTGGTCCCCCAGGGCCGGATACAAAGCCGCCATACGCCAATCTAGGGGTGCTGCCTCTACCAGTAGTCCGACTCGAGTTTGTTGTCGCGGGGAGCATACTGGAGGGGCGCTTTAGGGAGTCAGGTATTTTATTGGTTACTTCAGTAAATAGACGTGAAATACCATTTGAATCTACGCCCACTTTTAAGGTTAGCTCTCCTTTGGCATTAAGCGCATTCTGCAGCTGATTACGTACTATATCAAGATCTCCACCTGCTTGCGCAGCTGCAATTGCATCTTTTTTAAGTTTACTGCCAAGTGCGGGCACGATGGTGTTATTAGCTACAGCTGTTTCGATGTCGGTAATCAGGGTAGCCATCTGAGCTGAGGTGAATGCTGTGCCTCTAGCGAATTCCGCGTTTATCTTGTCTACTTGATCAGCCGTTGCGCCCACGAGGCCGGCTGCCACCGCGGCAGCCTGCGCTCCATTCGCCTCGACACTTGCAATGAAGAGGTCACTAAAGCCTTTTTCCTGGAGAATTACTAGATTGGTTGCGTAGGTTGCAGCCGCAGCTAGAGAAGTCTTCATGTTCTCAAGTAATTTGTCGATGCTGAAGACATCTGCTTCTTCACCTGATTTGTCTTTTATTTTGATGAAAGCATTAGAGAGGGCGTCGCCAAAACCACTGGAGTCAAGTATTCCCTGTTGTAACTTTTGATTCAAGTCAATCTGCTGATCGCGAAGAGCCGCCGCGGCATCCGCTGCAGCCTGAGTTGCCGCAGCTTGTACTCTAGCCGCGTACTCGCCTTCTCCGAGGGCCAAGTTTAGGAGTTTCTGAGAGTCTGTAGTGCCATCTAGGTTCCGCACGCTAATGCCGAGCTGATCAGCTTGATCTACAAGTGCTTTCTTGAACTCGTCCATCTCATCAATGGCGGTGAGCATCTCTTCGTTATTTAGGCTCAGCTCCCCAGTAAACTTCTTAAACGATTTTTGCGCATCTGGGAGGTCTGTCACAGCTAGGTTAGCTAAGGACCTACCGACGGCTCCAAAAGCATCAGCAAGTACAGTGGTTCCACCTGAGGCCTTAAAGAAATTGTCCTGAGCGTCTGATAGCTCCGCCATTTGATCTTTAAATGCGCCGACGCTCTCAAACATAAATGTAGTGTCGAAGATTCCGTCAATCTGATCTACAGCACCCTTAAAGGCCTCTAGGCTACTAGTGCCCTCATCAAAAGCTACGGTCATCCCCGCTGTGGCCTTATCCATGTTTGCACCCTGGATACCGGCAATTGCAGTAGCAAGCCCAACTAGGGCAGCGATTGCCAGAACAGCCCACCCAATAGGGTTAGAAGCTAGCAGTGATTTGCTGGCAACATCTAAGGCTTTGGTAGCTACAACCTGGCCGTTAGTTACTGTTATCTGCAAAGTCTGCGATGCGATAGTTGCACCAGTTGTACCAATAAGTGTCCCCATGCCTGCGACAGCGCTAGCAATAAATGATCCAAATATCAGTGCAACTTTTGTAGTCATTGCACCGATTAGAGCTATTGCGCTAACAACTGCTAGTACCGGTCCAACAACATCCAATATGGGCTTTAGTGCTCGTAGTAGCTCGCTCAGGCCGCCAGCAAAGTAATTTAGTGTTTCGAAAAATGCAACACCGGCTCCAGCATCAGAAAACACGGCAATAATCTCAGTAACCGAGGCGATAAGAAGACCAAGAGGTACCTGGACTTTTAGGGCCTCTCGGACTATCATGTCAAATGCAAAACTACCGGAGTCTAAGGCGTCAAAGAATTGCTTTATCTCAGGCGACGATCCTAATCTTGTTAGGGTGTCTAGTGCGCCGCCCAATGCATCTCCCATGGCCATGACGTTATCTGCTACGCCTTGGAAGTAGTTGTCCATTCCAATTATGTCTTTATTAGCAAAACCTTGTGCAGCGTCAGCAAGCCAGGTTATGAGACGCGATCCTCCAGAGCCTTCTCCAAAATTAGCCTCAATGATCTTACCAAAGCCTCCGAACAATCCACCAAACAATCTTCCAAACTCAGCGGCAAGGTCTCCAGATCTGTTAAAGAAAGTCTCTAGCTCACCCGTGGCGTCTTTAACATCTAGAAAATTAGCAAAAGCACCACTCTTAGACTCTAAAAATGAGACAAATCTTCTAGTTATCGGGTCAGCTGATTCTAGTATGCTCAATAGTGAGTCAAACACATTGCCAAATATTGTACCAAATGTGGGCAAGACCTCGGCGATATCGCCCAGTACGTCATTTAAGTCTTTCAGATTGTCAGAATTCACCAATGAGTCTGTGAAGTTTTTCACTGCCAGTCCAGCACCCTGACCTATGGCAAAGAATCTAGCTTCTAGTATTCCAAGCATGGGTGATTCAAGTAGGCGTTCAATCTGAGACTGCAGTAGGGGTAGGAAGCCGGCTGCTGCAGCCTCCTTAAGGTCCTTAAAAGTACCCTGGATCGAGATTAAGTACTTAGCAAAAGCTTTCTGAGAGGGAGTTAAGTTTGCAAAAGGGTCCCCAGCGCCGCCGCCGGCCCTGTCTGGTTTTAGTCCGTCCTTCAGGTCAGCTTGGGTGTCCTTTGCACGTCTATAGGCAAGCTCTGCCTCACGGAACGCTAGCTCAGCGTCTCGCCTAATTAAGTTATTAGGTGCAAGGTCCTGAGTCCGCAGCATATTCTGACGAGCTTTTTCAAGTGTTAATCCAGCTCTATCAACAGAGAGAGCAGCACCATCTTGATCAAAACGAAGCTGCTGTAGCTTCTCCCTGAGATCTTCTACCGACTCACTGTACCCACCGGTAGTTTTTGTGGCTGCCTTTACCGCAGCCCCGATTCCGCTTAATGCATACTTTGCAACCTGCAGGCCTACACCAGCAGTTATTGCGGCACCACCAACTGCAACTAGTGCTGCAGCAGCACCCCCGGCTGCGCCTATAACGGCACCAAGGCCGCCAATCAAAGCCCCGATTGTACCCGCAAGTGCTCCAAGAGCACCTTGTAGTAAGTATCCGACACGCATTGCGTTAACAAAAACCCTGCGTAGACTGTCAGCTTCTGGGTGTAGCTTCCTAAAGGAGTCTGCTGCCCTAGTTAAAGAGTTGTCAACATCCTTCATCCCAGAAGTTAGTCCCCTAACAAGGGAGTTTCCAATCCGTCTACCAGACTTCTCAGCGCTGCCAGATATGCGAGAGCCGCTAAAGCCTTTTTCAATATCTTTAGCGACGCTATCAGTTATCGCACGTACTACAACATACGCGTGGCCGACTACTGCCATAGTGCAGCCTCCTTAAAGGCTAGCCAATGGGAACGTCTAGGACGCCCCCGAACGGGTTGGCCGAGTCTGGGTTAAACTCGGTTGCTGGCATGTAGGGTTTAATTTCTAAACCTTCTTCACCTTTTGTATCTCTAACTCTGTTCTGTCCAAGCCCGTATAGGTAGTCGTACCCGTACATTGAGCCAAAAAGTTGCTCGCGTACACTAGAGTGCAGTTGAGCCCCTTCAGTTGAGCCGTAACGCATATCTTCGTCGAAGTAGTAGTGAATCACATCTAACATCCTGGAGGCTTCCATTTCTGTTAGATCCAATCCCTGTACTATCGCTTTCCCATTTACGTATGGCCAGAGGTTTATTGCCCAGTCGATCAGTCCTCTGGCAGCGGATTTGGGCGGTCACTGTACTCACTGATGAGCCAAGCAACAATCTCGCTAAGAGTTTCGACCTGAACGATTTTCTCCTGGTGGTGTAGCAAGACCTCAAAGCGGTCTAAGCTCTCCTTCACTAGGACGTGACCAAAGAATTCAGTCATAATGATTGCGGAGTCGGCAGCATTGTCACTTGCGGACTTGGCAATTAGATCTAAAAGAATTCTTCCCTGTAGGTGCTTTACGCAGTGGAATTCTTCTTCATGTAGTTTAAAAGATAGAGGCTCTCTGTCTTCAAGAGCTTTACCTGCTCCAAAATCCTTGAATCTTGTCATCTTATATGTCTTTCCTGTATCGTCAATTAGTAAGTCGCGTTATGCAACATTTCTAGTTTACTACCTAATGTGACGTCTAAGTTGGGACCCCAGGTATCGATTTGGTTTGGTCCCCGGATGCATAACTGTAGACGCGTGGACCACACCACCTTTTCTAGAAGTAAACCTAAGAACTCCGGGTGGTTTAGCCGCAATAATGTGGGGTCTAGTGCCTTCGTGGTGCATAAACGCATAACTAACCGAAGATCCTACTTTTACATACTGCTTACCGCTAGACATACCCTGACTCACGTGTATTGAAGCACGCAGTAGGCCAGTTCTAACTCCTACCCTGGCTTGAGCGCCAACCTTAATCTTATTTCCCAGCTTGCCCATATAACGACCGACCATGCCGGCAGGAACATTTAGCTCATAGTGAAGTACTGGCTTGTATAAAACTAATCCCTTAAAGGTTATAAGAACTTTGGTATTGGCAGACCCCCTGCCACCACGACCCCCACCGCGCCTCAGTGCCCTAGAAGCCTTACCACCATAATAAAATAGGGGGCTATCTGGGATTAACCCAAAAGCTGGCATTTTATGGTACCGCCATTGTAATATTCATTGTTGTGACCTGGAAACCGCCCTCGGGTGGTGAACTCTCCAAGGTAGCGATGACACCAACTCCGTAACCGGTCTCATCCCACTGGTCGAGCTGATTCACGGATTCCATAAGAATCCAAGCGTCAAAAGCCATTATTGAAGACGCCGCTTCGATCGCTTGCCCGCTAGGGGGTCTGCCATTCTGACCAACAATAGGGGTGGCCCTAGCAATACTTATGGCTAAGGTTGCACTCCGGGGAACATGACATCTTTGAGGGTCGCCAACTTCAGCTCCGGGGGGCCCTAAGTACATCTGCTGAAAATAGACAACTAGCTGCTCACAGTCGATTGCGGGTGTGGACATGGTCCAGTACCTTCGAGCAGGCAGCTCCATGTTGTAGGATTGAAATACATTCTCGACTCTCTCCAGAACGCCACCCATCAAATCTCTAAGATGCGTGGCATCCTCGGAGACGCCCGTAAGGTCTAGCTCTCCCCTTGCCATGATTAGTTATCTTCTGAAGCTGGGGCATCCTCTGCAACAACTTCTTCTTTTTCAATTACACCCTGGACCTCAACCTCAACTGGATCAGCTTCGATGACCGGCTCTGGGTTTGGCTTTGGCGTAGGAGCAATATACTTAGGGGTTGCTTTTTTTACTTCTGGCTTCTTTGCGCCTGGCATGTCCTGGGCGCGGAAGTTAGTTTGAGCTGACATAATATCTTCTTTCTTAGTACATCTTGATCTGGAGGTTTCCAGATGCAAGTACAGGAGTTAGGCTCTCTACACCATCAACCATTTGGCTGCCGTATAGCTCCCACGTTCCCGGATCCACCATACCAAGAGTAGCTTGCGCTTCTTCATAGGTAATAGTGAAATTTAATATGTCTTCACCACTTACGGTAGTAAGAGCGAAACTACCGCCAACAGTAGACGACTTGGTAGCCCCATAGTTTCTAACAGTGACCACTGGAGCCCAACCACTTGACGGGAAGAAATTACTAAGGTCCGCTCCACTACCTGCAGAGGACCAGCTAACCGAAGCACTCTGAGTGGTTGCGCTCATAGCCAAGTCAAACTCAGGGTCTATCGTCTGCTTTAGAGGTTTAGCTACGTATTTTCGGGCGCGAGGCTGATCAGGGGAGAATACCTTTGCCTTACGACGAGCATTATCTGGGTTAACGACTTTTAGGAACAGGTCAATTTCGTATAGTCCAGTGCGAAGCTCATCAATGAATTCTTGGTTGTCCAGGATTGTGTATGACACTCCCTGCCTTGAGACTGAGGTTACACGCTGAGGTAGCTCACAATCTTCGTCACCAGACCACAAGCGAGCAAATTCAATCGCTAGTTTACGAGCCGCCATCTTGCCCGCCACAGGGACAGGGATGCCATAAGCATAGGTAACTTCAACGTTACATGGGGTCCAAGGAGTTCCAGCTTTAATATGAATTGTTGAGTGGTCTACTAAGTAGTAGCTTGAGGGGTCAAGAATCAAACCAGTCCTGCTACGCATAGAAATTATTCTGGTCACGGGGCGTCCACGCAGCCTGACACGAGAATCCGGTGACATACCATCTGCAGTAAGCTCTGAGTACTCGTCGTAGTCTCCAGAAGGGATGTTGTACACGTCGCCTCCAAAAAGAACTGGACTATTTGTTTTAATAGAAGGCCCGAGGCGGTGATTCTTAAGAGTACAAGTGTATCTCTCAGTGACAATTGTCTCGCCCATGTACTTGCGACCGGACATTGCCCAGAGTAGGTTCGACGCGGTCTGAGCAGCCTCTAAGCTGTACTCAGTGTAGGAGAAATCTCCCATGTCTTCTGGGAGTACCCAAAGGTTGCTTGCCATATTAATTACCTCTTAGATAAAGTTTAACGGGTGGTAGCCTAAGCTAATTTGCTCAAGCTGCCACCCGTTCTTGTTAATTGTTGTTAGCTAGGGTTATCGTTTGATGAGATTATGTTATCGATCCCATAGTCAGCGTTGTAGCTAGCGCTTCCTGGAACGTTATAATCGTCTCCGCCAGTCAAGATGCTAGTAGTCGCAACTGGGGCTGGGAAGCTTTCAGTTACGGAGTTGACGGCAGTCACGCGAGCATTACGAGACACAATAGTAGTGCTTGCGATGTCTTGAGTGATTGATGCGTTAACGAAGCTAATCGTATTCTCATTGGCAGCAGATACAGTCTTGCTACCATTAAACAGAGATCCAACATTCTGAACCGAGATAACGTCGCCAATCTCTAGTAGAGGAGGAGCGCTAAAGGTCAGGGTTGCAGTAGTGGCGGCAACATTTGCACTATAGCTGTCAACTGTGATGGTGCTTGGTGAATTAGCAGTATTCGAG
>Ga0209702_10001427_pt1 | contig 45733 bp, 47 predicted proteins | sample FRY01_FD_187210 | JGI IMG/M metagenome (GOLD analysis project Ga0209702, IMG submission 187210) | Freshwater microbial communities from Lake Fryxell liftoff mats and glacier meltwater in Antarctica - FRY-01 (SPAdes) (version 2) | ecosystem: Environmental > Aquatic > Freshwater > Ice > Glacier... | reverse complement strand
CAGAATTACCCGAAAAATTTGTACTATTGTTCATATAGTTAAGTTGTGGTAAACTAAACCTATATAATTTGGGCCATATCCTAAAAAATATGGCTCACTTTTTTATTTTTCTTTTTTATCTCGGACACCAATGTAAATTTATAGCACAAATAGTTTAATCGATGAAGTTTCATTATCTCTATCTATTTTTAATACATACGTTCCTTTTACAACTCCAGTAATGCTTAGTTTATGATTGGATAATTCAGTCTCATTGAATGACCACTGACGAATAAATGCATTTGTATTAAAATCATATAACGTGAACTGGGTTTTGTTTGTTTTGCTACTATTTTTATTTTCAGAAGCATCTAATTCTCGTAATGCGGTAAGTGAATCAGTAAGCTTTGTAAACGTAATATTTATTTCATTTGTGGCTGGATTGGGGCTTGCTGCAACCCGATAACTCCAACCTAATGACATGATAGCTAAAGTGGTTGTAACTCTAGAAGTTCCACAGGCTGTAGTGCCGTCTAAATGAACGTATTTCGTGATAGTAGTGTAGCCTGTTTGAGGTGCTGTAAAATAGATTGTCGTTGGATTAGCGGCAGTAGAATAATTATCCCATGACCAAGTTGAATTTGTAATATTATTTAAATCCGAAGTAAACGTAAATCCAATACTTGCTCCGCGTTGTGCCATAACCGATTTGTATGTTCCTATAGCATATTGAGTTGTAGAAGGATCGACCGTAAAATATCCGTTCATATCTACTCCAACTGATATACTTGGTAGTGTTTTAGTGATTGAGTTTCCACACCCATCAGTAAAACTAACAGTAAGATCAACTTTGCCACTGCTTACTTTGGTAAGGGTTACAGTATTTCAATTGGTTTGCAGAGAAACAATACCAGCTGGACTTGCGGACCACGAAACAGTTGTTCCAGTAGGTGCATTAAGAGTATAGTCTAGTGAAGTACAAAGTGAAGGTGCCTGAACAGTAAATGTTTTTTTGTAATACTTTAGTGTACTTGAATTATAGGACGTGTAGTCTTTATCATGAAGCATCAACGGCAAATTCCCCCATTTAGATTGAAAAATATTTGTAGTAGTTGTTGTTATAGCAGAATGATTATCTGAGGCATAGGATACTTTTGAATCAGGTAATTGACAAGCTATTTCATAGTAACTGTCATCGGTCCAATAGATATCTTCTGCTGTAGTTGTATTATAACCAATCCATGTATTATTTCCTCCCTCAGTTATATGCCATGCATATCCGTGACAATTATACGTTGTGGAAGCATTTGAAACTATTGTTGCGTTGGGAAATGTATTCAGTGCATATTGATTAAGAGCAGCAATTTGAGCTGCTGTAGCCTCAGGAATAATATAAGTATCGGGAACAACTGATCTGTTCGGAGTGTAAATTGTAGTTGCAGTTTGTGAAATTATTTTTGTAAATAGAGAACATACAAGTATAAAAATTATTAGTAAAGTGCGCATGTTAGTATATTTATTTTGTCCACAATAATTGTTCATTCTTTTTTTGTAATAAAAATTCTTGCATCTGCTGGTCATTGCCATTGATCAAAATAGCTCCTTCACAATTAAATACTACAAATGTTGCAATTCCTAAGCTGCTGGCAGGATTGATTAAGTAAAAAACATTTCCATTGTTGTAGGTGCAACAATAGAAACTTGCTCCAGAATAAAGTCTTAAAAAGGATCCATTCGGGAAAGAATAAGAACTAGAAAGGACTGTATTAATCCAACTAATCTCTGTTAAAGGAGATTGTTTACCACAGCCACAAGAAATGATTTCTTTTTTCTCAGTTTCAGTTTTATCACAACTCGAAATTGAGAAAGAAAGAAAAATAAATAGTGATAGGTTTTTAAAAGATTTCATATATATTATTTTAATACTTCATCTGCAGTTAAAAAGATATGTTCTAGTGTTTTTGTATCGCGCAATAGCATGTCCTTGGTGAATAAGGCAAGATTTTCGTTATTCAAATTGAGCTTTTTCAGACGGTTTAATATTTTAGATGTCACAAATCCCGAAGTGAGTGCGCCTAGAGTACCAAATACTTCAACATTCATTGCTTTATCCTTCATTTTATTTCTCACATTACGCAACAATCTAAGTAGTTGATCGTCACTTAATTGAGTATTGACCTTTAATGGCAATGTCTTGATTGTCACTTAGCATTTTTTTTAAATTAATAGATACATAAGCTTCTAATAAATTTATGCCTGCATCATTTCTTTTCTTTAGTTCCTGAAATCCATTGAATTTGCTTAGAACGCTTTCAAATCCAGCTTTTATACTATTGAACGCAAGTAAGTCTAATAGAAGTGGATATGAAAAACATGTCTCAACTAAATCACTAGTTTTAATAGCAGATAGCGTATTCTCTGGAATGCTAGTTACAAAGACCATTTCATCATGAGTCTTAAGTTTTCTCCAAGCTTCAGTGCCAGGAAGCACTGGATAGTTATAAGCTTGGGAATGGGAAAAAAGTGTACAAAAGAGGAAGAAAACTACCGTAACATAATATCTTGATTGACTTCTCATAAAATGGATTTTAAAAGAATTGTTCTTTGAAGATTTTTAATTTTTTATTGAAGTTATTTTTTTTTTCTAAGTTCCAAATTTTTTTAAGATTTTGTTAATCTTTTATTTGGGATTTTGGAGATGGAACATCAGTAATTATAGAAATAGGTTCTGTTCCTGCAATTGATATACTATGTAGGTTATTGAAACCATGTTTGATTACCTATTATTGCCGAAGGAGCTTACGTTCTAGATACTTCTTGCGAAATATTAGTAGCATTAGTAAGCCCCATGGCAGATGTTGCAAAAGCATTTTCTCCAAATGGAGATGGTACTAATGATATTATTCGCGTGAAGGGATATGGCATTGCAAAAATGCAATGGAGAATTTATAATCAATGGAAAATATAGTTTTTGAAAGCAGCGATCAATCAAAAGGATGGGATGGAAAATTTGGAGGTAAGCAGCAAGATACCGGCGTATTTATTTATACCCTAGAAGTAGAGTTTAGCAATGGAGATAAGTTTACTAAAAGCGGAACCATTACTTTGTTAAGGTAGGTTAAGTTAATACTATGAAATATTAACAACAAATTTAAGCCATCGTCATTTCCCTACTGTTGCTTTTACTAAACCAAAAAGTAACAGCTATTGAAGCAATAAAATAAATAGATAAGAAATAAGGGATCCCGTTCCACAATTTACCCGCTCCAAACCAATCATTGGTTTTATAAATAAGAATAAATCCTACAATTGCTTTTGCTATTTCCCATATCCATGAATTGCTATTCCCATCCATCAACTCAGTATATGCATATACAAATAGGTAAATAAAAGCACCGTAATAAAAAATACCCGGACTACCAATTGATGCAATATTGCCGAAGAGATAACTTATGAGTAAAATCAACATTGCAAATTGAATCCATACCCAAACCGCAAACTGATTGCTTACAGGCGTATCATATTTCTGATATTGATATGGGTCTTCAATTTTATAAATAGGGTACTTGGCAGCAACATCAGAAGGCCTCCAGCCATTGGGTTTGAACCAAATAGTTAGTTTGTCTTTTATGTTTTTAGTATGCCATGCATCTTTAATTAACAACCATAAATGCATAAAATTAATTTTAATTGGGTTCCATGTTCTTACTGGTCTAGTTATGCCATAAACAGGTTTAACATTCGGTAATTCTTCTTGAAAAGTGCCAAACCATTTATCCCAAAAAATAAAAATTTGTCCATAATTTTTATCCAAGTATTCAGGATTTAAAGCATGGTGTACGCGATGATGCGAAGGTGTTACAATTATATTTTCTAACCACCCCATTTTATTAATATGTTGAGTATGATACCAAAATTGTGCAAATAAATGAAGAGGTGCAACAACAGCAATTACTTGTGTTGGAACGCCTAATAATGCTGCTGGTAAAAGAAAAATAGTGAATAACCTGAAAAAAGCAGAAATGCTTTGTCGAAGCGCACATGCTAAATTATAATCTTCACTGCTATGATGTATCAAATGGGCATTCCAGAAAAAATTAATTTCATGATCAATGCGATGAACTAAATATCCAGTTAAGTCTAATGCGATAAATGCAATTATATAAACTACAACGGAAGAATTAATATGCACTAATGCCCAATGATTTACCATCCAATCATATCCAAGCACAGCTATACTTAAGCCTAGCACATCTTTAGTAGAATTAGTAATGCCAGAAGTTAAACTACTTATCATATCAATAGTACGTACTGTATCATTTCCTTTGCGCTGTCCCCACCATTTTTCTAATAAAACCAATAATAGAAATGCCGGCATAGCGATCAATAAAATTTTTCCATATGTTTCCATAAACGTAATTGGAATGCTAAGTTAATATAAAAGGGGTAAAACAACTATATTTAAACTGTTCAAGCTGGTTTTTTACGTAATTTTGCGAAAATTTTACAAATAGCATTTGATGAAAGTAATAATAATTGGGGGTGGAGTTATTGGCTTAAGTAGCGCTCTTTATTTGAATGAGCAAGGCGTTGATGTAACTGTAATTGATAAAAACGATTTTTCGAATAATTGCTCTTATGGTAATGCTGGCTATGTTTGCCCTAGTCACTTTGTTCCATTAGCAACTCCTGGTATAGTTAAACAAGGATTAAAATGGATGTGGAACTCTCAGAGTCCATTTTATGTGCAACCTCGATTAGATTGGAACTTAATTAAATGGGGATTGAAATTCATGCAAATTGCAACACCTCAGCATGTAGAACGTGCTGCAATTCCTTTAAGAGATATAGCAATACTCAGTAAAAGAAAGTATGAAGAATGGAATGCAATCCCAGGTTTTTCATTTGCTTATCAACAGAAAGGGTTATTAGAAATTTTTCAAACAGATGCAGGTGCAGAAAAGTGTAAGCATTTAGTGGAGAAAGCCCAAGAGCTTGGTTTAAATGATACTGAGTTGCTTAATTACAGTCAATTACAAGCATTAGAACCACAAACTAAAATAAATGCTAAAGGAGCTGTACTGTTTAATTGCGATGCACATTTGTACCCTAATTTATTAATGACAAATTTGTTTACCCTATTACAAAAAAGAGGAGTAAAATTTATTAAGGAAGAAGAAGTTATTGGGTTTGAAAAGAAAGGAAGAAAAATAACAGGGATAAAAACTGGTAAAGATTTTTACAATGCAGATGCATTTGTATTAGCAACAGGTTCTTGGAGTAGGGAATTGGCTGCACAACTTAATTTAGATATTTTATTGATGCCTGGCAGAGGCTATTCTGTTACTTTAGAAAATTCGCCATACAAGATTAATTATCCAGCTGTGTTGGTTGAAGGGAGGGCTGCATTAACTCCTATGGATGGGAATAAAATTCGTTTTGGAGGTACAATGGAAATTACTTCTACCAAAACACCACCTAAAATGAATAGGGTTAAAGGACTATTACAAGCAGTGAAGAATTTTTACCCTGAGTTTCATATTCCAATGCCTTCTATTGATAAAGTTTGGTATGGTTTTAGGCCTTGCTCTGCTGATGGCTTACCATACATAGGTAAAACTGCTAAATGGGATAATTTAGTTATTGCTACAGGCCATTCTATGGTGGGGTTGAGTTTAGGAGCTGGAACGGGTAAATTGGTAAGTGAAATTTTATTGGATCAACCCTTAAGTATAGAAATTGACTCATTTAATCCCGATCGTTTCAACTAATTGTATAAATGGTTAGGATAGCATTAATGAAGTTGTATTTTTACTTGACTATATGGATTGTACTACATCTTATTTGCCATACGAAACCACCGGCTATTTCTCCAAAATAGTTACTGATTATCTTCATCAATCAGATTTATTAAAGTCATTTTATGAATTTGCACCAACACTTGATGGAGTGAAAAAGGCGATAGCTGCTCGAAAAAATATTTATACCGATAAAGCTTTATTAGTAAAAACGCTAAAAATCCAATACGAAGGCCTAGCTATTTCGCAAAAAGTAAATGCTAATATTGAATTACTTTTACAAGAGAATGTTTACACAGTAACAACAGCGCATCAACCCAATATTTTTACTGGCCCATTATATTTTATATATAAAATAATGCATGCTGTAAAATTGGCCGAAGAATTAGCAAATTCAATCCCCGAAGCCAAATTTGTTCCGATTTATTATATGGGAAGTGAGGATGCTGATATTAATGAATTAGGATTTATTAATGTTGGTACCGAAAAACTACAATGGGAAACTAAACAAACTGGTGCTGTTGGAAGAATGAAAGTAGACAAGCGATTCATTCAAATAATAAATTTAATAGAAGGACAAATAGGGGTCTTACCATTCGGAAATTCGCTAGTTCAGTTATTCAAATCGTGTTATACCGAAGGAAAAACAATTCAGCAAGCAACTTTAGAATTAGTAAATCACTTGTTTGCAGACTATGGTGTAGTGATAGTGATTCCTGATTGTGTTGCATTAAAAGCTAGTTTCATTCCGATTTTTGAAAAAGAATTGAAAGAGCAATTCTCTCATTCAATAGTTAAAAAAACTGCAAATGAGTTATCGGTTAATTATAAAGTACAAGCTGCAGGTAGGCCACTTAATTTATTTTATTTAATTAATGATAGAAGAGAAAGGATTGAATTATTAAATAGCGAATACCATATTCAGGCATTAGACTTGGTTTTTTCTGAAGCTGAAATTTTAATCGAATTAAATAACAATCCAGAAAGGTTTAGTCCAAATGTTATTCTTAGAGGGTTGTTTCAAGAAACCATTATGCCCAATATTGCTTTTATTGGTGGCGGTGGCGAATTGGCATATTGGATGGAGTTAAAAAATGTTTTTAATGCTACGAGCATTCCATACCCTGTGTTGATTTTGAGGAATTCTTTTTTATTTATTAATAAGGAGCAACAAGCAAAGTTGAATAAGCTTTTGATAAAAAAAGAGAACCTGTTTTTTAAAACACAGTATTTGATTGATAATAAAATAAAAGAAATTAGTGATAATCAAATTAATCTTGCAAAAGAAATTGACGAAACTATAGCTTTGTATAATAGGGTAGAATTGTTGGTTGATAAGATCGACGTTAGTCTGGTTGGTCATATTCAATCATTAAAAACAAAGGCAATTAAAAGGTTGTTGGGAGTTGAGAAAAAAATGTTACGAGCCGAAAAAGAAAAATTCACTAGCATTAGCAATCAAATAACTCAATTAAAGCTGAGTTTATTTCCGAATGAAAGTTTGCAAGAAAGGCACGATAATTTATCCATTTTTTATTCGAAATATGGCAATGAATGGCTAAGTGCTATTTATCAATCATCACAAGGATTAAACCAGCAGTTTGGTATAATTTCGGTTGATTAATTTATTTTAAACCTTCTCCTGGCTTTTTAGGCTTTATTTCTTTTGGTTTTAATATAGGGGTTACTACAGGCTTTTTAGTTGGTGTAATTGGCGGAATAATAGCTGGGTTCTTAGTATTTTTAGGATCAACTAGTTTTTTATCGGCTTCCAAATTAATTTCTGATTCAGCTCCAATTTCTTCTGCTTTAATATCTTTCGGAACTTCGTAATCACTTTCAGTACCCGTTCCTGTGTCGTCTCCTTCACCACCTAATACAGCTTTTGTACCATTAATAAAATCAATAACAATATCATTGCTCATGATATCTGGTTTGATGAATGTAAGTTTAGAATCAATTCCGCAATTGGCATCAGCTGCTGCTTTATCAAAAAAATAAGCCCATATTGGCATTGCAGCTCTGCCGCCTTGGCCATTTAAGTTTTCGCCATTAAATCTAATAAATCGGTCGTCACAACCAACCCATCCACCTGCCAAATATTGAGGAGTATACCCCATAAACCAAGCATCACTATTGTCATTAGTGGTGCCAGTTTTACCAGCAATTTCTAATCCACTAGGTAAATCATATTGCCAAATTCCTGCACCTGTTCCATTGGTCATTACACCTTGCATCATTTTGATTACTGAATATGCGGTTACATCACTAATCACTTCTTTACGTTTAGGAGTAAAAGTGGCTAAAACATTGCCGTTTCTGTCTTCTATTCTTGTTATGTACATTGGTTTTGCATTAAATCCTCTTCCAGGAAACATACTATAAGCCTGCATCATTTCGAATAATGAAATTTCACAAGCACCTAATGCAATAGATGGGTAGGGATTTATTTTTGTGGGCAATTCACACTTTTGCAGAAATTCTACAAATCTTTTTGCTCCATTATTAGCAGTATTATCTAATTGCTTTAAAATATATGCAGACGCACAGTTTCTAGATTTTGCTAAAGCCAAAGCCATCGGCATAGATCCACCTGTGCAAGTTTTAACAGTATTGGGTACCATGCCATAGCTGCCAAAACTCTGTTGTACATCTTGCACTTCGGTATTAGGAGTAAATCCTGCTTCTTCAATAGCCAAACTATACAGCAATGGCTTTATAGTAGAGCCAACCTGCCTTTTAGTATTGATATTGGCATGATCGTATTTATATGTTTTAAAATCAATTCCTCCAACCCATGCTTTGATTTGACCGTTCAATGGATCCATCACCATAAATCCTGCTTGTAACATTTGGCGATGATATTTAATAGAATCAAATGGAGACATTAATGTATCTTTTCCCCTAGCTTTATTCCAAGCAAATACATGCATTGGTATTTTTTCATAGAAAGTTTTTTTTGTTTCATCATCTGAAAGCCCGTCTTTCTTTAAATTTTTCCATCTATCTGTTTGTTTAATCGCTTGTTCTAAAACTCTTTCATAGCCTTTCCATACGCTTCCGTCTTTTATATTAGATTGTGTATTAAATAGTTTCTGCATATAGCTAATATGCTTTGCTACCGACTCTTCTGCATATTCTTGCATCCTTGGATTAATTGTAGTATATATTTTTAATCCATCTCTAAATAAATCGTACCCATCACCATTATTTTTTTTATGCTCCTTGCACCATTTTTTCATTTCTTCTCCTAATATCATTCTAAAATAAGGACCAAGGCCATTTTTTTCATCTAGTTTTTTGTAATTAGTTTCCATTGGTTTTATTTTCAAAACTTCAGCTTCGGCAGCAGATAAGTAATTCATACTAACCATTCTATTTAAAACTAAATTTCTTCTTTCTAAGGATCTTTTAGGATTTGTAAGTGGGTTATAAATGCCTGGAGCATTAACCATGGCAATTAATACGGCCGCTTCTTCTACATTTAAGCGGTCGGGTTCTTTCTGAAAAAAGGAAGTAGCCGCATTTCTTATTCCAAAAATATTATTGCTGAAAGCAACTGTGTTTAGGTAAAGCGTTAAGATTTCCTCCTTTGTAAAATTGCTTTCTAGTTTAACGGCAATAATTCCTTCCTTTAATTTTTGTAATGCTCTTAAAATAAAATTCTTTGTACTCCAGTTTTCAGTAAATAAATTTTTAGCAGTTTGCATAGTTATTGTACTGGCTCCTCCTTCGCTTCCTAAATATAAGAAAGCCCTTGCAAGTGCTTTAGCATCAATTCCGCTATGATCGTAAAAACGTTTATCCTCAGTTGCAACTAATGCATTAAATATATTTTTATTGATGTCTTTGCTTAATACATTCACTCGGTCTTCTATATAGTATTTACCCATCAGTGTGCCGTCTTCGGCGTAAACTTGACTAGCCTGTGATGCAGTAGGATTTTCTATATCATTTAGGTCGGGCATGTTCCCTATCCATCCAAAATTGATCATTAATAATAGCGCAATTACAAAAGCGAATCCTCCAAAAAATATACGCCAGAATATCCTAACAGATTTTTTCATACATTATTAAATAAGATGGTTAAAGCTAGTTAAGAGTTTTGGAATATAAATTAGAAAATAGTTAAAATTTATCAGGAAATAAGGCATGAAGGAAATCCATATATGCCGATGAATTTTTTTTCTTGCGAAGTAAAATTAAGTTAGCGGGACTAATAAAACTGTAATTATACTTGGTAGCGGTTAACCAAGGTATAATTCTAGCGCTTGTTAAAGGGTTTGTTTTATCAATATAGGTAACAGCTTCAGCAGAATTTGCAAATGGAGCTCCAATCAACAAAAAATGTAAAGTATCATTAATAGCTATAGTTGATATTGGGATATTTTGACCATAATAGCGCTCTTTATTAAATCGGTTAAATGCATTTTTAGCCTCGCTTATAAATATCGGATCAACTTTAATCAATGATAGAACAACATATTGTGAATCTGCTGCACTAAAATTAAAATTCTCAGGTAAAGTTGGAGCAACCGGTATTATAGCTGCCGTAATTAAAGTAGTTGGTGGGGCTTTAATCGTTGGCGTTTTAATTAGGCTATCTTTTTTTGGTATAGAAGCTTGAGCAGTATTGGTACTATTTAAATCTACATTTCTGGTAACAATTTCTGTAGGTCGTTCAATAGCTAAATTGGCTAAATACAATTCTATCTCATTTCTTCTACTTAATACATCAATCATTGTATTGGCTTTGATGGCCATTTCTGTTTTAGGGAACAAGGAGTTAATGCTTTGTAATCTGTTAATGGCAATACTATCTTGGCGCTGTTTTATATAGTAAATAGATTCGATGTACAATAACTGAGGTGTCCAGTAATTCTTTCCAAATTGTTCGTCTGCCTGAACTTTCTTTTCTTTTGCGTATTCAAATTTCCCTTCTAAAAAAGAACGATATACTTCTTCATACATTACTTCAGCTGGCGATAACGTGTTCTTTTTGTTATTAGTATTTATTTTTCTAGTGAATTTGCCATTCGGATATTGGGAATTCAATATTTTAATTAGCGAGTCGGCTTTACTGTATGCTCCAATTTTGTTATAGCAATAGTTGAGATGAAATATGAGTGCTTCAGAAGGAACAGCTAATGGAAAGTGCCTTAATATTTCTTCATAAGTTTCAATAGCAGTAGGGTAGTCTTGCAAATAATATTGAAATACATATCCATTTCTCATTAATGCGTTCAAAATATTTTCATTTGAAGTATTGATACTTTCTGGGTCAAGAGGAAGGTCTTTTGTAAGTGCCTCTAAACTTAATTCTATTTCTTTATTTTCTTTAGGATTTTCTTTAATTAGAACATCCGAAGTAATTTCTGTTGGATTATTAAAAGAGCGATCTATTGCAGATTTTCTTCTCCAGTTATCAATATTTGGTCTGTTGCCCCATATTGCTTTAAATTCATTTACTCCATTGGTTTTTAAAGAGCTACTTGCAAAATAAAAATCATCCGAATTAGTAGGTTTAAACATATCGTCAACAATATTTGTTGGAAGCCCACCTCCATAAGAATAATCAACATCGGTTTCCTTTAATCCTTTTTCTTTTCTTAGTTTATTCAACTTGTTTTTTAAAAATAAAGCTCTTACTACATTTGGCATTGCTGCAATTTTTTGAAGACTATCTTCTCTATTTATTATTAAGACATTAGCTGCAATTGAATCCAGTGAAGGCTTTCTGTTGTTTACTCTATCTTGATCTATTTCTTTTAAATAGGCAATTTGAATACTATCATAATACCCCGCAGATTTAATGTACTTTTTTGAAGAATATGAAACATCTCCTAGCAGTAAGTAACTTTTTTGTTTTTGTAATTCATTATTTTCTGATGTTTCAACACTTTTAAGCAAGTGCTTTTCGGCAGCTGAAAAATTCTTTCTTTTCAATTCTAATTCAGCAACAGCATAATAAATAATGTCTCTATATCCTACGTATTTATCTTTTTTAGCCAATGCTAATAATTGATTTAAGTTTTCTTGTAATGCATTTGGTTTATTTTCTGCGGATAAACTCACAATTTTTAACCTGGCATATACCTCCATAATCGGATCAGTTGTATGTTGAATGGCTTTTTCATACATATAAATTGATGCCGAATCCTTACCTGATTTTTCAAGTAGTTGGGCTGCAAGGTACTCCCACCTTGCTTTTGCGAGTTTTGTTGCTGTGTTGTTTAACGATTTGATGATATAAAATGCTGCACTATCATTATTCTGCCTGTTGTATTGCAGATAAGCTTCCATTTCATACCAATCTGTTTTTAGTCTTTCTGGGAAAAGTTTATCTATGCGTATTATTTCTAATAATGATTCTGCTTCTGATAATTTTTTCTGTTCTATATAATTTCTAATCTGGTATAAGAAACTTTCATTTCGAGCAGGAGGGTTGGACGAAATTTTTTTCCAGATATTTCTTTTCTCACTTGTGGAAATTGAAAATACGCCATTAGTGTTGCTTTCATTACTTCCAATAGGAATATCATAGCCATCATCTTTCGGAGAAAATGCGTAATTAATAAATTGGAATATCATTGCAGCAGAATCAAAATCCTTTCGATGCATGTAGGCATTCCCTAATAAAAGATATATTCTATCAACCCAGTCACTTCTAAGATCATGTAATAATATAGCCGCAGTACATTTATTGATTACTGTATCAATTTGTCCATTTGAAGTTTCATTTAAACTATAATTATAAAATGAAAGTTGTTCAGTGTAATCGTCAACATGAAGTTCTATTGCTCTATTAATGATTTCTTGTAATTTATTATTGGCATTAAAATAATAATTATAATGGCTTATTGTATTATTATACAATCGTTTTGGGACTGTAAACTTTTTTTCCCCTGTTTTTTCTGATTGAAGTTTTCTGTTCTGGTATTTATCTGGTTTGGCCAACTCAATATTAGAACCAATCTGTGCTATTGCTTCAAAACAAAAAAAACACAAGATAGCCGTTAAGCAAACAATATGAATATGGGTTGATCTGCACATAAAATCGCTTAAAAATACAGTTATTTCTTGTCCAATTAATCAGAAAACCACATCAATCATTACCTTTAACCTGTTTTTTACATTATGGATAAGATAAACTCCGAAAGTACATTCAAACGCCTTAGAAATACCTATCGATTGGTATTAATGAATGATGATAGTTTTGAGGAAATGCTTACGCTTAGATTATCGCGTTTGAGCGTATATATTGGGTTAAGCACCATATTTGTGCTACTTGTAGGCTTAACTATTGCTTTGATAGCTTTTTCTCCATTAAAATACTACATTCCAGGTTATGGCACTAAAGAGAGCCGAACTGCCCTGCAAATACTCAAAATACGTACAGACTCATTAGAACAAGCTATTCGTTATAAAGAACAATATATTGAAGGAGTTAAAAAAGTTTTATCGGGGAATTCCCCAACAACGCTAGATACAATTCCTTTGGTATTGCCCAAATTAGAGTCGTCTAACGATTAATAATTAACTCTTCAATTTAGTAAAAAATGAAAAAAGAAAGAATAAGATTATTTTTGCCATTTATTTTTCTTTTAATATTTGTAAATGGCTTGTCTATCACTTTTAAGTCAGCCCTTCAATCACATAATATTGATAATGCTGTGGTGATAGTAGCCAATTTTTTATTATTTATTATTTCCGTATTTAGTATAAAAATGCAATTACGTTCTATGGACAATACCAATCCGCATTTAATGGTAAGAGTGGTAATGAGTTCTGTTGTAATAAAATTATTTGTTTTAGGGGCTGCTGCTTTTATTTATTTATACATTGCTGGTGAAACAAAAAGTGTAAATGCGCTTTTTATAAGTATGGCACTTTATCTTATTTATACTTGGATTGAAGTTAGAATTTCACTAAGGTTAAACCCATCTAAAAATGGCGGTAACTGAGCATTCAATGCAAGAGTTGATGCATTATCTTCCCGAAGGTAGTTTCGATAAAGTAATTCATTTCCTTCATCTCTATAATGTACATCTTACAGTTGCAAAAGAAAGGAAATCTGTACTGGGCGATTATAAACATGCACATCAAGGACTTAATCATAGAATAAGCGTAAATGGAAATTTAAATAAATATGAGTTCTTAATTACTTTATTGCATGAATTGGCTCATTTACTCACCTTTGAAGCGCACAAAAATAGGGTAGAAGCGCACGGTATTGAATGGAAAACTTGTTATGGTAATTTGCTAAAAGATTTTATTGAAGTGAATATATTTCCAAAGGATGTAGAGAATGTGCTTCGTAAATCAATAAAATCTCCTGCTGCTACAGCTAATGGTGAAATTGCTTTATTAACGGTGCTGCGTAAGTATAACACTCATAAAAAAGAAGGGTACCAATTATTGTCAAGCTTAGCTGAAGGTGTTATTTTTTTAACAGAAAACGGTAAGACTTTTAGAAAAGGAGCCTTACGTAGGAAAAGGTATGCCTGTATAGAATTAAAAACTGGTTTGCATTACACAGTAAGTGCAATTACTGAAGTACGAATATTGGAAGTGGGATTTTAATAAAAGAAATAAAAAAACAGCAGAAACACTTGGTAATAGTGCCTCTGCTGTTTTATATAATAATTTTAAGCTACAGCTTTCTTCACTAATTCTGCAGCTTCACTAAGTTGAATAGCAGATTGAACTTTTAAACCGCTTTCATCAATTAATTTTTTTGCTTCAACTGCATTAGTTCCTTGTAAACGAACAATAATAGGAATATTAATGTTTCCTAATTTATTGTATGCCTCAATTACACCGGCAGCTACTCGATCGCAACGAACAATACCTCCAAAAATATTTATTAAAATTGCTTTTACATTTGGATCTTTCATGATAATCCTGAATCCAGCTTCAACAGTTTGAGCGTTTGCAGTACCACCTACATCCAAGAAATTAGCTGGTTGTCCGCCACTTAATTGGATCATATCCATAGTGGCCATTGCTAAGCCTGCGCCGTTTACCATGCAGCCAACATTGCCGTCTAGCTTTACAAAGTTGAGATTGTATTGGCCTGCTTCAACTTCAGTTGGGTCTTCTTCAGTTACATCTCTTAATGATGCAACATCAGGATGACGCATTAATGCGTTATCATCTATATTCATTTTACAATCAACTGCGATGATTTTTTCATCGCTGGTTTTGAATAATGGATTTATTTCTAGCATTCCACAATCCAAACCAACATACGCCCTGTATAAATTGGCAACAAACTTCACGCAATTTTTAAAAGCTTCACCACTCAATCCTAAGTTAAAAGCAATTTTTCTTGCCTGAAATCCTTGTAGTGGGCCACCTGGGTGAACCCATTCTTTAAATATTTTTTCTGGGGTGTTATGGGCAACTTCTTCAATATCCATTCCTCCTTCCGTACTATACATAATAACGTTCATTCCTTTGGAACGATCTAACAATATAGAAAGGTAAAATTCCTTAACAGGATTTGGGCCAGTGTAATAAACATCTTGTGCAATAAGTATTTTGCTTACTTTTTTGCCAGCATCTCCAGTTTGGATGGTTACCAATGTGCCACCTAGAATATTTTTGGCAATAGTGGTAATTTCTTCTGCACTTTTTGCAACTGCAACGCCTCTTTGCTCGGTTCCAATAATTTTACCCTTACCCCTTCCTCCGGCATGAATTTGGGCTTTAACAACTGCAAAGTTGTTGCCAGTCTGGGTTTTAATCTGGCGATAGGCTTCTTCAGCCGCCATTACGGTATCAACCGCTATTCCTTCTTGTGTTGGAACATTGTATTTGCTGAGTAATTCTTTAGCTTGGTACTCATGAAGATTCATATGGAAGTAATTTTTGCGAAGATAAGTGAAACTGATATGCAGAATTAATACTTTATTATCATTGTTATAACATTAATTGACTTATTTTTAAACTTTAAAATCATTTAAATTAAGAATTATGAAAAAAATCGTTTTTGCGTTGCTCGGTGTAGCGTTTTTAACTAGTTTATCTGCTTTCATGCCAATAAAATCTACTAAAGATGTAGTAACCTATAATGTAGTTGCCGAAAAAAGCAAGGTAGATTGGGTTGGATCTAAAAAAAGTGACTTCCACACAGGTTTTTTTAATGTTAAAAGCGGATCTGTTCAGGTAGAAGGCGGAAAATTAATAGGCGGAGAGTTTGTTATTGATCTAGCTAATTTAAAAGTTACTGACGGAGCTGGTGCCAAATTAGAAGGACATTTAAAAACTGCTGATTTCTTTGATGTTGCAAAATTTGGAGAAGCAACTTATAAAATAAGTTCAGTTAATTATACTAGTGATAACAAAGCAACAATTAATGGAACTTTAAATTTAAAAGGCACTAGTTTACCTGTAAGTTTTCAGGCTAATATTCGTAATGCTGATGAAAAAGGATTTTTTGGTGAAGCGTTCTTTAGCTTAGATAGAACTTTATTTGGTGTTAATTATGGTATTGGAAACGTTGCTAACGACGTTCAGTTAGCTATTCATTTATTTGCTAAATAATTTTTTTTAAATATCCCCCTGTAATTAAAAAGCTCTGCCATTTATTTGGTAGAGCTTTTGTTTTTTGTTACTAGCTAAAAGTATCTTTCTTCAATTATTTTTTTATGATGAAGAAGATGACCGAATATAATATAACCAATAGCGTTGGCTGTAGCTCTTTGTCCACTTGCAGTTCCTTCATTATTTAATTGTTCTTCAGTTAATGATGTTATTAATAAATCAGTTGATTTTCTTAATGCTTGCAATTCATTTTTTAAAGAATCAAAGGTTCTGTTACCTGCTTTTGCATTAACCGCATAATCATTTTCTTCAAATCCTGGCAAAGGAGTTTGGTCGTTTCGTGCAATTCTCAAAACCCTATAACTCATAATTCTTTCTGTGTCAATTATATGTTGTAATAAATCTTTTAAACTCCATTTATTTGAGGCATAACTATAGTCAGCTTTTTCATTGGGTAGATTTACAAAAAAAGAAGTAAGTGGTTGAGAATAAGTGTTAACCGCTTCATGTAAATTTTTAGCGACAACCTTACTAACATATCCTTCATAAAAAGCACCGTAATCTTCTTTATTTGGTTGTGCCATTATCGTATTTATTTAATATGTTTAGAAGTAGAATTGGTTTTTAAAGTAGACAATATTTTTTTACTTTCATTAGCAACTTTAACTGCATTGTATGCATTAATAATTCCACCTGATTTGCATAAAAGATTAAATGGAACTTTTTTATTTTTATCGCCTGGTTGATAACAGTTGATTAATGAGTCAGGCTTTGAAACGGACGACTCAATAATTTTTTTTATTTCAGGTGCCGTTAGTTCTGGAAAATATGATCTTAATATTGCTGCAACACCAGCAACAACTGGGGAAGCCATACTAGTTCCATTTAAATTTCCATATTGATTGCCCCCTGGAATAGTTGAATAGATTTTTACACCTGGTGCAAAAACATCTACCATTTCTTTTCCATAGTTACTAAAATCTGCAGCGATAGATTTTTCAATTCTAATATCACTACTCGCTCCTACAGTAATAAAATTATTTGCTTTAGAATGCCATTGAGTTAATAGGGGACTTGGATAGTTCTCTTTTTCATCTATATTTTCTCCTTCGTTACCTGAGGCGTGAACTAGCAAAACATCTTTTAATTCAGCATATCTCACGGCACTATCTACCCACTTTTTTTCTGGCGAGAACGACTTGCCGAAGCTCATATTAATCACTTTAGCTCCTTGATCCACTGCGTACCTAATTGCCAATGCAACGTCCTTATCATATTCATCACCATCTGGGATAACCCTTAAGGTCATAATACGAACATGATCTGCTACCCCATCAACTCCCAATCCATTATTTCTTTGTGCTGCAATTATACCACTAACATGAGTTCCATGCATTGGACCCGGACCCATTACATCATTATTTCCATAAAATCTGTCGGAAAAGTCTGCATAATTGTCTTTAATAATTTCTTCTCTATAATTAATTGGTGCTTTGTCTTTCGATTCAAAACTTGCTTTCTTTCCTTCTATATAATTAGTTAATTCATTAAGTGTGAAAATATTTTTTTCTTCAGGGTCTATTCCCATCATCTTTATGCAAGTGAGGTATCCAATTTTTGCATCTTTACCTAGTTTTGTAATTGGTTCAAATTTTTCAAGTTGATCACAGGAATATTCTTCAGTACCCATTTCTTGTCTGATTATTTTATCATGGCGTTTCATGGCTTTTGCTGTTAGCTCAATATACAAAACATCCATTTGTTCTTCTTGACTGAAATTAAGTTGCGTAGCAGCTTTTTTCCAAATAGTATAGCTTTCTCTTTCGAAACTAGTTAGCAGGTTTGTATCAATTATTTTACCTAAATATTGATCTTTCCAACGATGATAAACTCTCGATCTTTCATCTGCAGCTTTTTTAAGACTCTTTCCATCTTTTCCGCCTATAAAATTCCAACCATATACATCATCTGTGTAACCATTTTTATCGTCGTCTATTCCATTTCCTGGAATTTCTTTCGGGTTTTTCCAAAGGCTAGTTTTTAAATCCTCATGAGTTGTGTCAACACCCGAATCAATTACTGCTACAACTACTATTTGTGGGTTTTTATTTTTTGATAGAAGAAATTGGTATGCTTTATTTAAACTGATTCCATAAAAAGAATCTTGAGTTGAATCCATTAAATGCCATCCCTTTGGGATACCTAATTGGGCATAAGTTGAATTGTTGATAGAAAAACCTATCAGAATAAAAAATGTAAGGCAGCGAATCATTAATCGGTAAATTTTTTCTAAACAAATCTCCAAAATATTTTGGAAATTATATGCTTCAGTACATCAAATTATGAAACAATTATGTAAATACGTTCTAATAAAGCCAACGAATTGTTAAATACCTAACTATTAGACCATTTCTTTAAGGTATTGTTTTTCATTTTTAAACGCGGTTCTTGGTTTTAATCCAAGCAAATCAAACATAGCATTGTCTTCATCAAAGCTAGGATTTGGAGTAGTTAATAATTTATCTCCAGCAAAAATAGAATTGGCTCCAGCCATAAAACACAAAGCTTGTTCTGCAATACTCATGTCAGCTCTCCCTGCACTTAATCGAACCATTGTTTTAGGCATTAATATTCTAGCTGTAGCAATCATTCTTACCATATCCCAAATAGCTACTTTAGGGTTATTTGCAAGTGGGGTTCCTTTAATAGCAACTAGTGCATTAATAGGCACACTTTCGGGATGCTCAACCATTGTTGCTAATGTATGCAGCATCTTGATCCTATCATTATGTGTTTCACCTAGTCCAATAATTCCGCCACAACATACAGTAACACCCGCTTTTCTAACATTTTCAATTGTTGTTAATCGATCATCATATGTTCTTGTAGTAATGATTTCCGAATAATGATCTTTACTAGTATCTAAATTATGATTGTATGCATATAAGCCAGCTTCAGCTAATTTTTGCGCTTGCTCTTCAGTTAACATTCCAAGTGTACAACATACTTCCATCCCCATTTGATTTACCCCTTTAACCATATCCAACACGCTATCAAAATCTCTATTATTTCTTACTTCTCTCCAAGCAGCACCCATGCAAAATCTTGTACTTCCAGCATCTTTAGCTTTTTGAGCATATTCTAATACTTCTTCCTTTTTCATTAATGCTTGTACTTCTACATCTGTAGTATATCGGGCAGCTTGCGGACAATAAGAACAGTCTTCACTACACCCTCCTGTTTTTATACTAAGTAATGTACATACTTGAACTTCGGCAGTATCATTGTATTTTCTGTGTAAAGTTGCAGCATTAAACACAAGCTCTAATAGTGGACTATTATAAATTGATTCAATTTCGGTAAGCGACCAATTTTTTCGAATATCAGTATGCATTGATAAAAGTTAAGTCACAAATATAAGAAAGGGGCTGAATAAATATAATCAATCTTCATTACGATGTTGACTATAATTTCTCCATTTTTCAATTACATTAAACATGTCTTGTGGTAGTGGAGATTCGAAGAAAACTTCTTCTTGTGTAATTGGATGAATAAATCCTAATGTTTTTGCATGAAGCGCACATCTGCTGCAAGTTTCAAAACAATTATCTACAAATTGTTTGTATTTAGTATAGACGGTGCCTTTTAAAATTTTATCTCCACCATATTCCCAATCGTTAAAGAGCGTGTGTCCCAAATGTTTCATGTGTACCCTTATCTGATGAGTTCTTCCAGTTTCTAAAATGCATTCAACCAACGTTACGTAATTAAAATTTTCAATTATTTTATAATGTGTAACAGCATGCTTTCCGGTTTCGCCATCAGGGAAGGCATCAAACATTTTTCTGTTTTGCTTGTGCCGTGCAATATGTGCAATAACAGTACCTTCCGTTTCTTCAAAATTTCCCCAAACTAATGCTACATAATTTCTTTTAACCGTATGGTTAAAAAATTGTTTTGCCAAATGCGCGGCAGCTTCGCTTGTTTTTGCTACAACAATTAACCCAGTCGTATTTTTATCGATTCTATGGACCAAACCAAAACGCGGTAATTTTTCTTCATCGATATTTGGGTTCTGATTTCTCAAATAATATGCTACTCCATTTAGCATTGTACCACTAAAATTACCAACTCCAGGATGTACAACCATATTGGATGGTTTGTTAATTACCAATATTGCATCGTCTTCATAAACAATATTCAACGGAATATTTTCTTCCTTTAATATAGTATGATCTGGATTGATCAGGCTCATTACTACTATTTCATCTGCTGGTCTAATTTTATAGTTGCTCTTAACTGGTTTGCCATTTACAGTTAAGAAACCAGCTTCAATACTTTGTTGAACTTTGTTTCTCGTAGAACCTTCTATATGCATCTGAATCCACTTATCTATCCGAAAAGGTTCCTGCCCTTTATCTACCACAAATGTTTTTCTTTCATATAGATTTTCTGATTGTTCATCGGAAAGTAATTCTGTATCTACCTGCATCTTACAAAAGTATAGTTCATTGTTCGTAGTTCAAAAAAAGCATTCAGTATGTTATATAAACCATCAGCCGAATTGTTTACTTTTGAGCATGCAACAGCAAGTAATATTCGAAGATTTAGCAATTAAACCTTACAAAGAAGTTTGGGATTATCAAGAGCAGTTATTGAAAAAAAATGCGGATATAAAAGTATTATTCAGGTATACCAATGATGTTAAGGCACTTGAATCCGAACTACCTACTTCTAATCATTTGTTGTTTGTAGAACATACGCCAGTATATACTTTAGGAAAAAATGGCAAAGAATCGAACGTTTTAATTAGCAAAGAGGATAGAATAAAAAATGGAATTGAATATTATCATATTAATAGAGGTGGAGATATTACTTTTCATGGACCTGGGCAACTTGTAGGCTATCCAATTCTTGATTTAGAAAAATTTAAAACTGATTTGGGATGGTATTTGCGAACATTAGAAGAAGTAATTATTTGCACACTTGCCGAATATGGAATTAAAGGCGAGAGGAGCATTGGTGAAACTGGAGTGTGGATTGATGCACATGTAAAAGGGAAAGAACGTAAAATTTGTGCAATGGGAATTAAATGTAGTAGATGGATTACGATGCATGGGTTTGCATTTAATGTGAATACGGATCTAAAATACTTTAATCATATCATTCCCTGTGGTATTGAGAATAAAGCGGTTACTTCATTAGAACAAGAATTAGGTAAAAAGATTCCTATGGATGAATTGAAGTATAGGGTTAAAAAGAATTTTGAAAAATTATTTAATTGTGAGTTAGTAAGTAATTAATTTTTTTGGATATTGAAGTAACTTTTTTCTAATAACTTTCCTTCTTCATACAATTCATATTTAAACAATCCAGCATGTAAAAAATTACTTTTCTCTAAAATAATTTCAACTTCTGTAATTTTTTCTACTATAAATAAAGTGCTATTATCAGCATCAAAAATAACTAGTTTATACCTTAGTTGTTTTGCTTTTGGGAGGTTGATATAAATATTTCCGTTAGTAACTACATATAAATAATTCGACAATTTTTTATCTTTTGAGTATTTTTCAGCTTTGCTTAGAGTTACTACTTTTGAAAAATAGTAATCGCCTCCTTTAAGCATATAAAAAATTCGATAATATACTTTGATATTTACTGGAGCCTTCTTATCGATAAACCCATTTTCAGTTAATTCTGGGGAATGTGCAGAAAGTATGGTTCTGAAATTATTGATACTATCTGTAGACCGCTGCACCGCAAGTTGTGTACAGGTTTTGTATGGATTATTCCAGCTGATTTTGTTATTCCCTTTAGTAATTTCTATTACTGAAAAGTCGGGGAGATATTCTTGTGCCTCAATTTTTTTGTGAAACAGGCAATTGGCTATTAAAAAAAGTACTAATGGTGTAAACTTCATTCTTACAAAGATAATAGTGGCTAAGTTAAAATAGTAATTGTCCATTTGATAATGAAGAATTTCCTTGTAAACCACCACTGTGAATAATTAGTAAATGGCTTTTTGGTTTAAAGTAGTTGATATTAATTAGTTCAGTTGTTGCGAACAGTAATTTCCCTGTATACACTATATCTGTTGGGAGGTTTTCTGTTATCCATATATTATTCATGAAATTAATCAAAACGTCAGTATATTTTGCATACCCTCCAAAATGATAATCGTGATTTATTAAATAATTAATTTTTTTGTCAGTTTCGGTTAACAGTGCATTAATTTCATTTTGAATGGAAAAATTATTCTTTAATGCACTTATGCCAATAATTTGTTGATGTTCATCAGCGCGTTTAATAATACCAGCAATCATAGTTCCGGTGCCAACTGAACAAAGGATAGTGGAAAAGTTATTTTGTTGAAATAATTCTGTAATAGTAGCGGCCCCTTCAGCCCCAAGTAATCCATATCCTCCCTCATTTACCAAGAGCCAATTTGGGATATTGTATTCGTTGATCAGGTTATTTTTATTGCGATACATCTCACGGCTTATAAAATGTAGTTTCATTCCAAAAGATACTGCTGCAATTAAAGTAGGAGATAACTGTTTCGGTTTCTCACCTCTGATAAAGCCAACCGATTTCAGTCCTTTTTGATTACATGCAAACGCTAATGCAACAATATGATTAGAGTATGCTCCACCAAAACTTGCGATACCCTGTTTTTTGTATTTTATGGCTTCTTCAATATAGTATTTCAGTTTAAACCATTTATTCCCGCTTATTATTGGATGTACTAAATCTAGCCTTAAAATGGATGTTTCAATGCCATTTTTAGATAATGAATGCAGCTTTTGAATGGGTAAATCATTAATGTTAAGGTTCATTCGGTTTATGGTTCACAATAAATTATCAATTAGCTTTGCTTTTTGTAAAAATACGATATGAAACCTACCCTTGTGATTTTGGCGGCCGGAATGGCAAGCAGATATGGAAGTATGAAACAAATTCAATCTTTTGGACCTGCTGGAGAAACGATTATGGACTATTCAATTTATGATGCTATTCAGGCTGGATTTGGAAAAGTTGTTTTTATAATAAGGGAAGAATTTGCAGAACAGTTCAAATTAATTTTCGAACCTAAATTAAAAGGAAGAATAGAAACAGATTATGTTTACCAGCATTTATTAGATCATACCGGAGGATTTGTGGTACCACCGGATAGGGTAAAACCTTGGGGAACAGCCCAAGCAGTTTTGTGCTGCAAGGGAAAAGTAGATGAACCTTTTACTGTAATTAACGCAGATGATTATTATGGAAGGGATGCCTTTGTTAAAGCCTATTCATTTTTAACACAAAAATGCAATGAAAGCACATATGCCTTGATTGGCTATGAATTACAAAAAACATTAAGTGAAAATGGAAGTGTAAGTAGAGGTGTTTGTACTTCAGATAATGAACAAAACCTTACTAATATTTCTGAGCGAACTAAAATTTACAGAAGTAGTGATGGTGTTGTGTATGAAGATGAAACTGGGGTGCATGAAGTAGCATTGAATAGTTTGGTTAGTATGAATTTTTTCTGTTTCGCTCCGGGGTTTATAAATTTTTGCGAGGAATTATTTCCGATTTTCTTAGCAGATAAGGGTAATCAATTAAAGTCTGAATTTTTTATACCGTATGTTGCTAATGAGTTTATAAATTCTGGCAAAGGGGTATTAAAAGTTATTCCTACAACTTCAAAATGGTTTGGTGTAACTTATAAAGAAGATGCAGAAGGAGTTCAAGCTTCAATCAATAAATTGGTTGAAGAAGGAGTTTATCCTAATAATTTATGGAGTTAAATTAGTAATTATTTTCCGTAAGCTTTAACGTAATACACAAAATCTTCTACTTTGCTGATCTGTGATTTCCGGTCAACATTTTTTAATGTTGTTTTTGAAGGAAGCTTTATTTTTCTAAACGAAGAGTCGCTTTCTTTAAGACTTTCAACTATTGAATAGATATTCTTTGACTTTACAGCAAATGTAACACCATCGGCTTGTGCTTGTCGTGTACTTAAAACTCCAATTACATCACCATTTTTATTAAATACGGGAGCTCCAGAGTTACCTGGGTTAGCACTTATTTGTATTTGATATGAAAGTGAATCACCATTAAAACCTGTTTTAGCACTGAGATATCCCATGCCATAAACAATTTCATTTCTTGGATAACCCAAAGTAAAAATCTCTTCTCCTAAGTCGGCATTGTTTTTTTGTATACTGTAAGGAATTGATTTTGCTGAAATATATTCAGCATCAGTAATTTTTAAAATTGCAAGATCTTTTTCTTGATCTATAAATACGATCGAAGAATTAAATTCTTGGCCTTTATTATTTACTACTATTGCGCCAGTACCTCTAAGAATATGGGCATTGGTAACAATAAATCCCTTTGTATCTATGAGAAAACCAGATCCACCGCTTAATAAACGAGCATTTAAAGGGATTTTGCTTTTTACTTCGTTAATGATTGAACCTTGATATTGTTGATTCCTTTTTACTGCTTCTAAATCTTTGCCTAATTGTTGCAATTTAGGGTCGTTTACAGTTGTTGAGAAATATACAGCCAAGCCACTTATGAATAAAGCAATTACACCGCCAACAGATGCGGCAATTGCAGTAATTCTTTTATATTTATTCCAAAACTGTATTACTTTACCTCTTGTTGGCAACTCGCCACCTTCGTTAATATCTCCTTTAATTAATAATGTTGAATGTACTTCGTGAAGCGTGTGTTTAATATTTCTATTGGCTGCATAAAATTCCATTTGGTGTAAAAACATATTATGTTCTACAACCATTTGGTCTATTTCAGGTGTTTTCTTTCGAAGTGCCTCAAAATAATTACGCTCATCGGTATTCATTTCACCGTTGAGGTATCTTTCAATTGCATCTAATAATAAAATATCATCCATAAAATTATTCTCCAATATTATACTGCGAAAAAAATAACTTTTTTAACCGCATCAAACATTTGTACTTCTGGTTTTTGGCGTTGTCTGCATTAGTATATCCAAATTCATGGGCTAGTGCATTCATATCCATTTTTTTCAAATAAAAACCCTCTAATAAACTTTTGCAAGGCTCTCCAAGGCTACTTAATGCCCGGTGCATTATTGCAAACTCTGCATCTCTTTTTTCATGTTCTTCTAAATCCTCTCTAACTGCAACAGTTTCTTCTATGCTATCATTTTGCTGAGAATAGCGGCCCAGTTGTTGTAATCTTTTAAGCCAAAGACGCCTACAAATGGAAAAAACGTATGTTTTAATTTGACAGGTGAGCACAAAAGACTCGGTTTGTGCTTTTTCATACAATGCTATCATTGCTTCCTGAAAAATGTCTCTAGCTTCATCATATGAACCATTATTATTTAAAATGAAGGTCTGAACCATACTAAAGTTGTCTTTATATATGGTTTCGATGGCTTTTGATTCATTGTTAGCCAATCCTTTTAATAATGCTTGTTCGTTGATATCGCCTTTCACTATCTGTGCTATTAATACACTAGGGGTGGTAAAAGTAACCCAAAATAGTCCCAAATTATTTTTTTTTGAAAAATCAATTAACAGAGGGTTACCTTTTTACTGTATTTGTATTAACTGTAAATCATTCAAACTAAAAAACAAAAAAAATGAAAAAATTATTATTCGTTCTGGTAATTGGAGCTTTCACTGCTTGTGCTGGTGAAACTAAAGAAGCAAAACTTGATTCTGCTGTTGCAACTATTGATTCTTCTGTTGTAAAGCTTGATTCTGCTGCTGCAACTATTGATTCTGCTGTTTTAAAGCTTGATTCTGCTGCTAAGAAATAATTTCCTAAACTGCTCGTGTTAATGGTATGTGAGGCCTAGCTTGTGGGTAGAAAAGCAGTTAAAATTTTCATATGGCAAGCAATCGTTAGAAGCCGCTCCGTTTCCACGGAGGGGCTTATTTTTTGTAGCTGTATATAAACTAACAAACCTTAGTTTGTATAAAACATTTTTTATTTTTATTATCATTAACTATATTTGAATTTATGCAAACGGTAATTAATAATTGGTTTTACTTTTTTGGTTATTTCTACTTTACAAAAAGTAGCCGGGCCCTGTTTGCAAAAGTGTAAAACTTTTTAACATACAAAATAAGGTCCCGGTAAATCACCGGGTTTTTTTTTGTACATGCATTAGTAGAATTTGAAATGAATAAATTATGGGAACAGTAAGTAAAAATGGGATTTGTATACAAGGTTATGAAGGTAGTTTTCACCAATTAGCTGCACGAATTTTTTTTGGTAAAAATGTACAAATTATTCCTTGTGCAACTTTTAGAGAATTAATAAAAATTACTACTGACGCAAATTTATCTGCTGGTGCTGTTATGGCAATCGAAAATTCAATTGCAGGGAGTATTCTCCCAAATTATAATTTATTACAACAATCTAATTTAAAAGTAATAGGAGAGGTTTATTTATCAATTAGTCAAAATTTATTAGTTAGCCCTGGTGTTCAGCTAAAAGATATTAAAGAAGTGCATAGTCACCCAATGGCTATTTTACAATGCTTAGATTTTGTAGAGAAATACAATTGGAAACTAATAGAAACTGATGATACAGCATTAAGTGCTAAACATGTTCATCAGCATAAAAGCAAGCATATTGCTGCTATAGCAAGTAAATTAGCAGCTGAGTTATTTAATTTGGAAGTTATTGCTCCTGATATTCAGACCGAAAAAACAAATATTACAAGATTTTTAGTACTCAATAGAATTGAAGACATTGTTGAAATTGATGGTGCAAATAAAGCATCCATTTATTTTCAAACAAATCATGCAAAAGGAATTTTATCACAAGTGTTATTGGCTATTGCTAAGCAAGACATTAATTTAAGTAAGCTTCAAAGTATGCCAATACCCGGCAGCGATTTTAAATACGGGTTTTATGCAGATATGGAGTTTGATAGTAAAAAGCAATTAGATAAAGTTTTGAAATCGATTGCTTCATTAACAAATAATGTTAAACTATTTGGTGTATACAAAAAAGGAAAATTAGTAAAAGGATAATTTATGCAAATTCAAAAAGCAAAAAGATTGTCGGGAATTGGGGAATATTATTTTTCCCAAAAATTAAGAGAAATTGAACTGTTAAATCAGCAAGGTAAAAATATTATTAACCTCGGAATTGGCAGTCCAGATTTACCACCTCACCCATCAGTAATTGAAGTATTACAAATGGAGGCTGCAAAGCCGAATACCCACGCCTATCAATCATATAAAGGGTCACCTATTTTACGAAATGCTATTGCGGACTGGTATCTAAAATGGTATCAAGTTGATCTTAATCCAGATACTGAAATATTGCCTTTAATTGGTAGTAAGGAAGGGATAATGCATATATGTATGACGTATTTAAATGAAGGGGACCAAGTATTAATTCCAAATCCAGGATATCCAACTTATACGAGTGCTGTTAAATTAGCAGGAGGTATACCTATTGCCTTTGAATTGAAAGAAGAAAATAATTGGGAACCTGATTTTGTACTACTCGAAAAAATGGATTTATCTAAAGTGAAATTGATGTGGGTAAACTATCCTCAGATGCCAACTGGTAGAATGCCTTCAGATGATCTTTTTACAAATTTAGTTTCATTCGGCCTTAAACACAATATCTTAATTTGTCATGATAATCCATATAGTTTTGTTTTGAATGATCATCCAATGAGTTTGTTAAAAGTATCTGGTGCTAAAGAAGTGGTGATTGAATTAAATTCATTGAGTAAATCGCAAAATATGGCTGGCTGGAGGGTTGGTATGATTTGCGGATCTAAAGAAAAAATTGATGATATCCTTACTTTTAAAAGTAATATGGATAGTGGTATGTTTCTTCCAATTCAGTTGGCTGCTGCTAAAGCATTGAGTTTAGGAACGGAATGGTATGATGGTATCAATGAAATTTACTTCGAGCGAAGGAAAAAAGTATTTGAATTGTTGGATCAACTTAATTGTACCTATTCTAAAGAACAAGTAGGCATGTTTGTTTGGGCTAAAATCCCATCAACATCAAAAGACGGATACGCATTAAGTGATCAAATTTTATATGAATCAAACGTTTTTATAACACCTGGTGGAATTTTTGGATCTGCTGGAAACAATTATATAAGAGTTAGTTTATGTGGCGCAATTGAAAAATTTGTTGAAGCAATAAAAAGAATTGAACAGTAATATTTTTGACTTTTCAAAAAATAGCAAAATGAATATTGCAGTAATAGGGATAGGATTAATTGGGGGCTCAATGGCATTGTCGTTAAAAAATAAAGGCTTTGTGCAAAAAGTGATTGGCGTTGATAATAATGAAGATCATATTAAACAAGCATTATCATTAGGTCTGATTGATGAATCGATGAATTTATTAGCTGCCATTGACGCTGCTGATATTATTTTATTGGCTACTCCAATCGGATCAACAGAAAAATTATTGCCAATTATTTTAGATAGAGTTATTAATCAAACTGTTTTTGATGTTGGCTCAACAAAAAAAAGTATTTGTAGTTCAGTTGCAGATCACCCAAATCGAAAAAGATTTGTTGCAACTCATCCAATGTGGGGTACAGAAAATAGCGGACCATCTGCAGCGGTAAAAGATGGTTTTATAAATAAAGCAACAGTTATTTGTGGTAAAGAAGATAGCGATAATGATGCAGCTGAACTAGTTGAGAAAATTTATGCTGAATTAGAAATGCACTTGTTATACATGAATGCCGCTGATCATGATATGCACGTAGCATATATTAGTCATATTTCTCATATAACTTCTTTTGCTTTAGCCAACACAGTTTTAGAAAAGGAGAAAGAAGAAGATGCCATTTTTGAACTTGCAAGTGGTGGATTTGAGAGTACAGTTCGGCTTGCTAAAAGCAATTCTGCTATGTGGGTACCTATTTTCATGCAAAATAGGGAGAACGTGCTGGATGTGTTAAACGAGCATATTGATCAGTTAAAGAAGTTTAAATCATGTTTAGAGAACGAGAATTACGAATATTTACAAGAATTAATTGAAAAAGCCAACGGAATAAGAAGAATCTTAAAGTGAATTAACAGCAAAGAACTATATATAAAGTACCTTTGCGCAAATTTTAAAGTACATGATGACATTTGAAGGGTTGGGAATTGATGAGAGATTGATTCGAGCAACCACAGAGTTGGGGTATGTGAACCCAACCGAAATACAAGAACAAGCGATACCGATTTTATTAAGCGGTACAACAGATTTTATCGGTTTAGCACAAACTGGAACAGGAAAAACAGCAGCATTTGGACTGCCGTTGCTTCATATTATTGATGCAGCTGCAAAGTACCCACAAGCATTAGTGGTTTGTCCCACTCGTGAACTTTGTATGCAAATTGTAAAAGAGATAGAACTCTTTAAGAAATACATGAGTGGTGTTTCTGTTGTTGCAGTTTATGGTGGTGCCTCAATTGGACTACAAATCCGTGATTTAAAAAAAGGTGTGCAAATTATTGTTGCAACTCCTGGTAGATTAATAGACTTGATCGAAAGAAAAGCTATTAATCTTGAACAAATAAAATATGTTGTTTTAGATGAAGCAGACGAGATGCTAAACATGGGATTTCAGGATGACATTGAATTTATTCTGAAGAATACTCCACAACGTGATAGTACGTGGTTGTTTAGTGCAACCATGCCTAACGAAATTAGGAAAGTGAGCAAGCGTTACATGAAGGATCCTAAAGAGGTAATAGTAGGTAAAGTTAATACGGCGAACAAAAGTATCGACCATCAATATTATCTAACTACAGCTCAGCATCGATATGAAACATTAAAACGAATTATTGATTTTAATCCTGGTATTTATGGTATCATATTTACTAGAACAAAATTAGATGCTCAAGAAATATCAGAACGACTAACACGAGAAGGATATGATATTGATGCATTACATGGCGATTTGACTCAAGGTCAGCGCGACAAAGTAATGGGACAATTTAGAGATAAAAGTCTTCAATTATTAATTGCTACAGATGTTGCTGCAAGAGGAATTGATGTGCAAGGAATTACCCATGTAATTAATTACGAGTTGCCTGATGATGTAGAAATTTATACCCATAGAAGTGGAAGAACAGGAAGAGCAGGAAATCAAGGTATTTGTATTTCCATTGTTCATTCAAAAGAATCATATAAGCTTAAACAAATTGAGCGAATTAATAATTCTCAGTTTCATAAACTAGATATTCCTTCTGGAAAAGATGTTTGTCGCAAACAATTTTTCTCATTTATGGAAAAATTATTATCTGCAGATATTAGTCATGGTGATTATGAAACCTATGTTCCAATGTTGGCAGAAAAATTTGTAGATGTGAGTAAGGAAGATGTTTTGAAAAGAGTTGCAGCCATGGAGTTTGATCGCTTTTTGAAATACTATGAAAACGCTGAGGATTTAAATTTACGTGATAAAGGACGAAGAGAACCTAGCGAAAGAGGTGGAGCTGAAAGAGGAAGATCGAGGGAAGCATCTGGTGGCAGAAGCGATAGTAGAAAGGAATACAGTAGCGGAGGCGATGGAGGATATAGTAGACTATTTGTTAACCTTGGTACCAAAGATGGTTTTTACAAAGCAAGTTTTCTTCAATACATTTTAGATATGAGTGAATTGAAAAAGGAATCCCTTGGTAGAATTGATATGAAGGATATGAATAGTTGGATTGAAATTGATAAAAATGCTTCTCAACAAATGATTCGCGCCTTAGACGGTAAAAATTATAAGGGGAGAAGAATTAGAATGAATGATGCTGACAGTGGTGGTCGCAGATAAACTTTTAGTTTTTAATTTTTGAATTCAGAATAAAAATAACATGGAACAGACCTTGCAACAATCTATTGATATTAATCAACTTCTTTTAAAAAGGCCATTAATTATTTCTGGCCCATGCAGTGCAGAAACGGAAGAGCAAGTTATGCAGACTGCTATTGCATTAGCTGCAACTGGTAAAGTAGACATACTTAGGGCTGGAATTTGGAAACCAAGAACACGCCCCGGTAGTTTTGAAGGTGTTGGTACTAAAGGATTGCCATGGCTCCAACAAGCAAAAAAAGTAACAGGGTTACCTGTTGCAATTGAGGTTGCTACTGGTAAACAAGTAGAAGATGCTTTGCATTTTGGAGTAGATGTATTATGGATTGGTGCAAGAACAACTGTTAACCCATTTAGTGTTCAAGACGTTGCAGATGCGTTGAAGGGAGTAGACGTTCCTGTATTAATTAAAAACCCAATTAATCCGGATCTCGAATTGTGGATTGGTGCTGTAGAGCGTGTTGCAAAAGCTGGGATTAAAAATATTGGTTTAATACACCGTGGATTTAGTTCTTATGGTAACACAGAATATAGAAATGCTCCTATGTGGCATTTAGCAATTGAAATGAAACGCCGTAATCCTGGAATGTTATTAATTAATGATCCGTCGCATATTTGTGGAAGAAGAGATATTTTATTAGACGTAGCTCAAAAAGCAATTGATCTTGATTTTGATGGGTTAATTATTGAAAGTCATATTGATCCAGACGCAGCTTGGAGCGATGCTAAACAGCAAATTACTCCAGAAAAATTGGGAGAAATGATCAATTCAATCATTTGGAGGAGTGAAGATATTGATTCAGAAGAATTGCATGCTAATATGGAAAAAATGCGTTCTCAAATAAATCAATTGGATGATGAATTGATGCAACTGTTGGGACAAAGAATGAAAGTGGCTGATAAAATTGGTCAATATAAAAAAGAGAATAATATAACAATTCTTCAGACCAATCGTTGGAATGCTATTTTAGAAAGAGCTTATGTAAAAGGAGATCAATTGGGTTTGAGTAAGGATTTTATTACTAAATATTTTGATGCTGTACATATGGAAAGCATTAATCATCAGAATAAAGTCATGAATAAATAATTTATGATTACTAGAACAATTCAGTTTTCAACTAAAGCAACTAAGTTCTTTTTCGATGCTAACATTTCTTATCTCGAGAAAATAGTTGCAAGAGAGAAAACAATTATTATTACTGATGATAATGTTTTTGCAGCACATCAAAAAAAATTTAAAAACTGGAATACAATTGTTTTAAAGCCAGGTGAGCAATATAAAGTTCAGCAAACTATTGATGTAATAATTGATCAGTTGATTGCTATGGGTGCGGATAGACAAACAGTTCTAGTTGGATTTGGAGGTGGAGTAATTACTGATATTACAGGCTATGTGGCTAGTATTTATATGCGTGGAATTGATGTTGGATTTATTCCAACAACTATATTAGCAATGGTTGATGCTGCCATAGGCGGAAAAAATGGAATAGATGTTGGGTTGTATAAAAATATGGTGGGACTAATTCGCCAACCTTCTTTTTTAATTTACGATTATTCGCTACTCAAAACCTTACCTCTCAATGAATGGCAAAATGGTTTTGCAGAAATAATTAAGCATGCTTGTATAAAGGATGCTTTAATGTTTAAAGAACTTGAATCGAATAGTGTAAAAGCGTATCAAAAAAATAATACACTACTTTCAAAATTGATTCAGAAAAATGCAATGTTGAAAGCCAAAGTAGTTGTGAGTGATGAGTTTGAAATGGGAGATAGAAAGCTGCTTAATTTCGGACATACACTTGGGCATGCAATCGAAAATATGTATGAGCTTAGCCATGGTGAAGCTATTAGCATAGGTATGACTTATGCTTCATTAATGTCTAAAGAGTTGAAGTTTTTTAAAAATGCTGAATCAGTAGTTTCATTATTGAGTAAATATGGCTTACCTACTATTGCAGACTTTGATTCCAAAAAAGCATTTAAAGTATTGCTGAAAGACAAGAAAAAAGAAAATATTTCAATCAATTATATACTTCTCGAAAAAATTGGAAAGGCAGTAGTTCAACCATTATTATTGGTACAACTACAAGATATATTCAAGAAATTTTAAAAGCAGGTTCGGTTATAGCTATGCAAGTAACTATTCATCCATCAATTGTAAAAGGAACTATTCGATCTGCGGCAAGTAAGAGTAGTATGCAAAGGGCTTGCGCTGCTGCATTATTGCAAAAAGGCACAACCCAAATAATTAATCCGGGTATTAGTAATGATGATATTGCAGCTATTGATGTTATTCAGCATTTAGGAGCTACAATAAATTATGAAAAGAACGGAGATCTTATCATTAACTCAAATGGCATTATGCCCATTTCAAATGAATTGAATTGTGGGGAAAGTGGCTTGGGTATTAGAATGTTTGCACCTTTAGCGGCATTAAGTAATCAGCAATTAACAGTAAATGGTACTGGAAGTTTGTTAAGTAGACCAATGAATTTTTTTGATGATATTTTTCCTCAATTAGGTGTTACAATTGAATCGAATAATGGCAAGCTTCCGATTACAATTAAAGGTCCTTTAAACCCTGTTGATATTGAAATTGATGGATCATTAAGTTCCCAGTTTTTAACAGGACTATTAATGGCATATGGAGCGGCTGGTGCTGATGGAGTACATATATCTGTAAAAAATTTAAAAAGTAAACCATACATCGATCTTACTATTCAAGTAATGAATCATTTTGGTTATGAAGTAACTAATCATAACTATGAAATATTTTCTTTTAAAGCCAGTAAACAAAAAAATATTAATGCCCTTTATAAATATCAAGTAGAAGGAGATTGGAGTGGAGCTGCATTTTTATTAGTTGCAGGAGCTATTGCTGGAAATGTTGTAGTTGAAGGGCTAGATGTTTTATCAACACAAGCAGATAAAGCAATATTGAAAGCATTGATAGATTGTGGTTGTATTTTATCTATTGGGGATAACCGAATTGAAGTAGGAAATTCAATTTTAAAATCTTTTCATTTTAATGCAACTGATTGTCCTGATTTATTTCCACCATTAGTTGCTTTGGCAGCTTGTTGTGAAGGTACTACCGTAATTGAAGGTGTTAAAAGATTAGAACATAAGGAAAGTAACAGAGGAATAACTTTGCAGGAAGAGTTTGCAAAACTTGGGGTTGAAATTAAATTGCAAGATGATTTGATGTTAATAAAAGGATTTGCAGTTCCAACAATTAAATCAACTACTGTTCATTCGAGGCATGATCATAGAATTGCAATGGCTTGTGCTGTAGCAGCATTAAAAGCAGAAGGGCCAGTAGTAATTGATGATGCAGATGCTATTAATAAATCATACCCTAATTTTTATTTGCATTTGCAAAAACTAGGAGTAATTGTAGTGTGATAAATTTTATGTAACTTAATATTGAAATATCAAACAAATCAATGAATACATTTGGAAAATTATTAAGAATTCACATTTTTGGTGAGTCGCATGGCGAAAGTGTTGGAGTAGTTATTGATGGTTGCCCAGCAGGTCTCCCTATCGATATTGCTGATTTTTTAATTGATATTGAAAGAAGAAAAGGTGGGTTACAAAAAGGAACTACTCCAAGAAAAGAAGATGATATACCTATTTTTAAAAGTGGAATTTTTAATGGCAAAACAACAGGTGCTCCAATAACAATATTATTTGAAAACAATAATACACGAAGCAGTGATTATGAAAAGCAAAGAGCCATTCCAAGACCTGGTCATTCAGATTTTACTGCACATATAAAGTTTGGTGGTAATGAGGATTATAGAGGTGGCGGACATTTTAGTGGACGATTAACAGTTTGTTTAGTTGCTGCTGGCGTAATAGCGAAAAAATTGTTGGATGGAGTAGGAGTATATGCAACCGCAACAATAAAAGAAATAGCTGGAGAAATAGATATTGAAAAAGGGTTGCAAAAGGCTATTGATGCTAAAGATAGTGTTGGTGGAATTGTAGAATGTAAGGTGAATGGGTTGCCAATTGGATTAGGAGAACATTTTTTTGATTCTGTTGAATCTTTAATTAGTCACGCTGTTTTTGCAATACCTGCAGTTAGGGGAATTGAGTTTGGAACAGGTTTTGCAGCAGCAAGAATGTTTGGAATAGATCATAATGATGCAATTCAAGATGAAAGCGGTAAAACACAGACAAATCATGCTGGAGGTGTTGTAGGGGGAATAACAAACGGAAATGAACTATTATTCCGAATAGCCGTTAAACCAACTTCATCTACTCCAAAAGAGCAGCAGTCATGGAATTTGGAGACTAATAAAATGGAGTCTTTTTCAATAAAAGGTCGTCATGATCTTTGCATAGCTTTGAGAGTTCCCGTTGTTTTAGAAGCAGTTGCCGCAATAATTATCGCTGATTTGATGTTATTAGAACAGCGTATTAAAAGGATTTTATAACATTTGAGTATGAACGCAGAATATATATATCATATAGCCACTAAAAAAAAGTGGGATGAAGCATTGTTAAAAGGCTACTATGAAACAGATTCTCTTGCAGAAGAGGGATTTATTCACTGTAGTACAAAAGACCAAGTTGCAGGTGTTTTAGAAAGATATTATGTTGGAATGAAAGGGCTTTTAATGCTAAAAATTGAGAAGGAAAAGGTAGAGCGACCACTGATTTTTGAACTCGCAGGGTCAATTAATGAAGTTTTCCCACATATTCATGGAGCACTAAATCTAAGTGCAGTTGTAGAAGTTACAGACGTAGTGTAAAGCAACGACTCTAAATATATTAATTTAGCATTTATTTATATTGTTGATTTTAAATAGTACACGCGGCATTTTATAGCTTTTATTGGTATTTGCATTAGATGGCACAGTATTTGGGTATTCCCTGTAATAAATAAATTTTATATTTTATATTTTTTAATATGTTAAAATTATATTTAATATTAGCTATAGTTTTATTGTCCTTTTCAGCTTCTGCTCAATTAGATTCATTCAAAATAGTTTGTTTTAGAGATACTATTTTTATTAAAATTGACAGTTCGAATTTGCAGATCGGCTCATTAAAAAGGGCTGATTCTGTAGTAATTACAGGAAAAGTAATCAATGGTATTGCGAGTTTTTACAGCAGTAATTTAGATGGAACCCAAACAGCTACAGGAGAAATATTTAGAAATAACAAGCTTACCGGAGCCAGCAATAATTTAAAATTGAATACTTGGGTTAGGGTTACAAACATTAAAAATGGGAAGACGGTTATAATCCGTATCAATGATAGAATGCATCCAGCCATGAAAAGAAAAGGGAGGGTGGTAGATTTAAGCCATTCGGCAGCAAAAAAGCTAGATTTTATTAAAAGCGGATTAACTAAAGTGAAATTAGAGGTAATTGAGCCTCCAAAAAAGAAATAAAAAATTAAAAGATAAAGTTAACTTAATTTTAAAAATTCGATTTCTCCCTGTATTTTTGTGATAACTAATAAAAAACTTTTTATGAAGAAATTTTTGTTTTCTTTAATACTTGTTGGTTTAGCAACGGCCAATTTTGCTCAAACTCCAGTAAGCTACAAAAAAAGACCTTCTTTAGGTATTTCTTTTTTTATGAATGATATGATTACTGCTGAAAGAATTAGCAAGACGTCTCTTTCAAGTGTAATGTCTAATAAAACTTGGGCTAAAATAGGTGAGATGACCCCAGGATTAGCTATTCAATATTTTGAAGGACTTACTGAGAATATTGATTTTATGGGTAGTATTGGTGGTAATTTCACTAAATATCCATTCTATCCTAAATCAGGAATTCCACCTTCTTCAAATAGTAAATTTTTACTTGAAGCAGATGCAAACATTAATATTAAATTATTAACTGATAAATATACAGTAGTTCCTTATATCACTTTAGGTGTTGGCGCTTCTATGTATGGTGGTACTTACTTTGCTGCTCAGGCAAATACAGGATTAGGCCTGCAAATTTCGTTAGGTGAAGGAACTTTTGTTAATACCAATTTGTTTTATAAACCTGCCGTCTCAAATTTAGCTGTAAATCATATGGGTTATTCAATTGGTATTGCTTCTCCTTTAAAAGATAAGCCTCAACCCGTTGTTGTAACTCCACCACCACCACCACCTCCTCCTCCAGTTGTTGAAAAAGATACCGATGGAGATGGAATCTTAGACAAGAACGACAAATGTCCAACTATTCCAGGAGTTGCTAAATACCAAGGATGTCCTGTACCTGATGCGGATGATGATGGTATTAATGACGAGAATGATAAATGCCCTACTGTTAAAGGATTGGCTATATACCAAGGCTGTCCAATTCCTGATACTGATAAAGATGGTATCAATGATGAAGAAGATAAGTGTCCAACCGTTGCTGGTTTAGCTCGTTATAAAGGTTGTCCAATTCCAGATAGTGATGGCGATACCGTAAATGATGAAGAAGATAAATGTCCAACAATAAAAGGTTCAGTTGAAAATAATGGTTGTCCTGAATTAGCTAAACAATATAATTTCGATAATAAGAAAGTATTGTTTGTAACAGGAAGTGCTGTATTAACTAAAGCCTTTAAAGTTGAATTAGGGAAAGTAGTTAAGGCGCTCAATGAATTTCCTACTTTGAAGCTTTATGTTGATGGTCATACTGATAATACTGGTACAGATAAAATTAATAATCCATTGTCATTGAAACGTGCAAATTCAGTTAAAGCTTATTTGTTCTCTAAGAAAATAGTTGCTGACAGATTATTAACTGATGGTTTTGGAAGTTCTAAACCAATTGGCGACAATAAAACCACAAAAGGTAAAACTGCAAATAGAAGAGTTGAGTTTAGAGTTCAAGAACTTTAATACGCTCAATCTAAATACTCAAAAACCTCTCGTGAATAACGAGAGGTTTTTTTATGTATAGTAAAAAAAGTTGAGACTTACTAATGAATACGATCGCCTCTAATAGCCAAATCATTCATTATTTCTTTTTCGTATGCCAGCCATTCTTTCCACCTTTTTCTTACTTTTTCTTTAGGTAAATAAGTATCAGCTAAATTAATGAAAAGGGTATAATGACCTGCTTCACTTTCCATAAATTTTCTGTAAAACGATTGTAAATATGTATCTTCTAATCCTTCACTTAACCTTTTAAAACGCTCGCAACTTCTTGCTTCAATTAATGCCATAGTTAATAATTGATCAAGCATTCTATCATCTATATGGCCTCCCTTTTTTTGAAATAATAAAAGTTGATTTACATATTCATCTTTTCTTTGTTTGCCCAATGTTAGTTTTCTTTTTTCCAATTCTGATAATACCAATCTAAAGTGTCCCCATTCTTCTGTAACAATAGGAGCTAATTCTTGAACTAGTTCTTTTCGGTCAGAATAACGTTGAATTAAAGAAATACAAGTTAATGCAGCTTTCTGTTCACAGTATGCGTGATCTGTTAAAATGGCTTCTAGTGAAATTGCTGTTAAGTTAACCCACCTAGGATCGGTTGGCAGTTTTAGTCCCAATATATTTTTTGTATGTTGAGATAATTCATCATTCATAGATTCTTCAATTAATGTGCAATCTACATTCAAAAATGGCAATTTGCAATACCAAGGTTTTAGTTAGTTTTGAATTATGTATAATGATGATTTTCTTTCTAAAAAAATTAATGAGCGAATAACTGATAATGCATTTAGGTCGTTACAACCACCCGCTAACAAAATTGATTTTAGTTCTAACGATTATTTAGGAATTGCAACAAATCAATTATTGAGCAGTAGTAAAAATGATTTAAACCATGGATCAATGGGATCAAGATTACTTTCGGGGAATTATCCATTAATTGAAGTATTAGAAAAAGAAATAGCCGAATTTCATGATGCAGCTGCAGCTTTAATTTTTAATTCGGGATACGATGCAAATATTGGTTTATTATCGAGTGTGCCTCAGCGTGGAGATACAATTTTATACGATTATTTGAGTCATGCTTCTATACGAGATGGAATGCGTTTGTCATTGGCGCAATCATTTTCATTTGCACACAATGATTTAAATGATTTAGAAAAAAAAATGGCTCAAGCTTCTGGTAACATTTTTGTAGTTACAGAATCAGTTTTTAGCATGGATGGAGATCAGGCAGATCTTTTGGCAATTATAAAATTAGCCAATAAATTTAAAGCACATTTGATTATTGATGAAGCGCATGCTACAGGAGTAATAGGAGATTTGGGTGAGGGACTAGTTCAATGTAGTAACATACAAAATCAAATATTTGCGCGTATACATACATTTGGGAAAGCATTGGGATGCCACGGTGCTGTGGTTTTGGGCTCTTTACAACTTAGAAATTACCTAATTAATTTTGCAAAAAGTTTTATCTATACAACTGCATTGCCTCCCGTATCAATAGCTGCGATTCAAAAAACATATCAGCTATTTCCAGTTTTAAAAAATGAGCGAACTCAAATAAATTTATTGGTTAAGCAGTTTCAACTTGCATCAATCAAGTATGATAAACTAAAATCGGTTACTCCTATACAAATAGTAATGGTGCCTGGAAATAATGAAATAAAACAATTGGCTAAAAAGTTACAAGATGCTCAATTAGATATAAGGCCAATATTATATCCAACAGTGTTAAAAAATAAGGAAAGATTGCGAATTACGTTGCATGCTTTCAATACGGAAGATCAGCTAAATCAATTGATTCAATTATTGCAATAATTATTGTTCAAAATAGGCCAAACTTCCACCTACCCACTCTTTGTCTTTATTATATCTTACACCAATCATTTTGCCTTTGCTTAAACGGGCCAAATTGTTAGTGGCTATAGGTCTTGTTGCGCCATCTTTCCAAAAATAAAAAATGCGTATTTCTGCTTTTGCAGGCTCTTCTGGAGTTTCAATTATTGCAGCGTATTTCACCTTTTTTTGTAATATCCAATTTTCAGGGTCGGCAACTTTTTCGATGTCTTCTTTTGTAACATCTATCACAACACCCTGACCAGCAAATGAAAATAATGGTTTTAATACATAGTTTTCTAAGTCGGCAGGCAGGGTTGCAAGCTCATTTAAGAAGGTTGTTTCAGGAACATATGGATGATGAATGAAAGGGAGTGTGAATTTGCTAATTCTGTAAAACCAATTTGGGTGAGTGATCCATTCTACATTTAACTCTTCCAATAATAACTTACCTTTTTCTTGTATGGTTTGATCTTGTTGTTGTAAGTCGTCGAAAATAATTCGGTTATAAATTCTTTTTATTTGAATTAACCGATCATCTTTTTTATAAAAAATATTTTTACCGTCTTGAATTAATTCTGTTAAGCAAATAACCGGAATTCCGATATAATCTGTGGTGCAATAAAAATCGATTTTTGTTTTTTGAAGATGTGGAAGTATCTCTAATAAAACAACTTCTTCAGTTTTACAATTTCCAACAATAATTTCTTTTAAAAGTTGAGTATAGGTTTCTTGATTAAAACCATTTAAGTAGGCACTATAATTATTAGGGATTGAAAAATGTTTTCTAGTTATTGTTTCATGCCAAATTTGATAAGCAAATAAGGTAGGGAAGCCTTGCATTTCTATTAATTGAGGCTCTAATTGCCCTTGGGTATTTTCGCATATACCAAAATCAAAAGCAATAAAGTGTGTATGGGCGCTTTGGCCTGGAACATTTACGTTTCTTGGAATTGCTTTATTACTTTGAGTAATAAAATCAGGTTGTATAATAACATCAACTATTGCTTCACAAGCCGAAAGCATTTTTTCTGTAAATGTTTTATCAATAAAAATGGGTGTTTCTGCTACCCTAAATTCAATTGCACCAGGATGTTTTGAGTTTAAATCATCTAAATAAGCAGCATATATTTCTTTGGTAAAAGATTTGTTAAATGCTTCTCGTATGGATGCAATCATGGTTTATTTTTTATTAGCAAGCATCTACTAGTTCTTCTATTGCATTGTTCAAAAAGTTTGGAAGAACGTGGTTGTGAGTCCACAATATTTTTTGTTTGTCTTTTAAATGTTCAACCATGCTTTCCCATTTTGCTTCGCCATGGTTTTCAACAACCATTTGTTTTTTATCTTCTCTTTGAAGATACATAGACATCCCAATAGCATCTGCTTCTGGGTGAAACTGAGTCCCCAAAAAATACTGATTAAACCTAACTGCCATTATTGCTCTTTCAAAAGGCACATGCGGTCTATGTTTTTCAATTGCTAAAATGCTACCCCTCATTTCTCGTAAACGATTATGATTGGGTTCGATTAATTGATAGTCCCTACTATCAACCCCATAAAATGGATCATTTAAGCCTTCAAAAACCAATTCATTTTTTCCGTCTTCTAGCATATGAATTGGGAACACTCCAAATGCTGTTGATTTTCGTTTACAAACATTTCCAATTTGGTAATATCTAGCAGCTAATTGAAAACTATGGCAGATAAAAAAAACATATTTTTTTGGAAAATTACCCGGTTGATTATTCCAGTTTTCAATAGACTCCAACCAGCTAAAATATTTTTTCTCCCACTTAGATTCATCTACTTTTAGCGGAGATCCTGGTCCGCCACTTGAAATAAATATGTCGAAGTCTATTGATGGGAGTTCCATTTTTAGCCTTACATCAAACTCTTTGTAAGTAACATCAAAATTTCCCGAATTGCTCCATTCCTCAATAATCTCTCTAATACAACGCATTCCCTGATTAGCAACACCTTCGTATAAATCAAGTATAGCTATATTAATTTTTCTTTTTTCAGGTTGATTCATATAAAGGTAAAATTACCGTTTTTGAAAAGATTTAACTGTCTAGAACTCTTTAAATTAGCCACATTCATTGCTAAAATGTTTAAAAGTAGTTTAAATTGGTTTTTGGTGTAAGAGTCAGCAATGTTTGATACATGAGTTTAATCGTGTCTTCGATGTCTTTTTTGTGAATCATTTCCACCGTGGTATGCATATACCTTAAAGGGATGGAAATTAATACAGATGGGCATCCGTCATTTGCATAAGCAAAACTGTCTGTATCGGTTCCCGTGCTTCTGCTAAGTGTTCGCATTTGAACTGGAATCTTGTTTTTTGAGGCAACGTCTTCTACAAGTGCAAGTAGCTTATTATGTATTGCTGGGGCAAAAGCAAGAGATGGCCCTTTACCGCATTGAATGTCGCCTTCAATAATTTTGCTAATCATTGGAGTGTTAGTATCGTGAGTAACATCGGTAATGATGGCAATATTCGGCTTGATTCTTCTAGCAATCATTTCTGCTCCTCTTAAACCAATTTCTTCTTGTACAGCATTTACAACATATAAACCATACGGTAATTTTTTCTTGTTCTCCTTTAATAATCTTGCTACTTCGGCAATCATAAACCCACCTACACGATTATCAAAAGCTCTGCCTATTACAAAATCATAAGCCAATTCTTCGTAACCTTCTTCATAAGTAACTACGGAGCCAATATGAATGCCTAATGATTCAACTTCTTTTTTATTTCTAGCCCCACAATCCAGACAAAGGTTCTCAATTTTTGGAATTGGTTCTTTTTGTTCAGGATTACTTAAACGGGTATGTATTGCTGGCCAACCAAAAACAGCTTTAACTGGGCCCTTTTTTCCATGTATCCATACCCTTTTTGAAGGAGCAATCTGGTGATCAACTCCTCCATTTCTTTTTAAATAGATAAATCCTTGGTCATTTATATAGTTTACAAACCAACTGATTTCATCGGCATGTGCTTCAATTACTACTTTAAAAGGAGCATCCGGATTAATAACACCAACTGCTGTACCATACGGATCGGTAAACATAGTATCTACAAAAGGGGTTATATAATCCATCCATAGTTTCTGTCCACCACTTTCAAAGCCAACAGGGGAAGGCGTATTAATGTAATTTTTTAAAAAAACCATTGAAGTTTTGGTAGTTACTGGTTTCGATTGAACTGGTTTAGTTTTTGCCATAAATATTATTTTGTTAGGAGCATACTGGTAATTCCAAAAATTGCTTTTACCAGCATGAGTCCGTCTATGATTGCAAGATAATAGAGAATTGATTTACGTTGGTACATTGAGTAGCTAACAATTATTAACAATGCAAATGGAATACTGTTGAATAGTATTCTTAAAATGGGGAAATATTTCATTATTGCCAATGAAAGAAAGATGGACCAGCTGCCAATTGCCATTGGCAAAACCACGCTGAATAAGGTTTTTCGAAGTCCAAATCGAACTATAAAAGTCTTCAATTGTACATTATGATCAGTTGCATAATCTTTTAAATCAAACAAAATGCATAGCACTGAAATATATAACCAGTTTTTTGTAGCCAAAAATAAAGTAGTCGGCTGAAAAACATAATTGGTTTTATGGGTTAAGTCGTAAAAAAAAACGGGTATAACTGAAACAGTGCCTGCCCAAATCAATCCAATTAAAAATGGTTTAAATAATCCGAATTTTCTTAATGAGTAAAAACCTTTTCCGGTGATAGAATTGCCATAATAAAAGACTGCAAGCAAAAGTAAAACTACCAATAATATCCACGATTTTACATCTATAAATGTAAAGTAAATTATTTTTTTCTTTAATAAAGTGGCAAAGGATATTATAATTAGAATAAATAAAAAAGTTTGAGTGAATGGGAATATTTTTCTTTTTTCAAAATACCAAATAGAGCGTTCATTGGCATGCATACTTGGTTCATTATTTTCATTTATGTACGCGTAGGTATAGTATAGAATGGTAGTGCTAAAAATAATGCAATAAAACAATGGGTGTAAAATCAGAATTTCTTGCTGATAAGATGTTTCAATGCAAAGTGCAATAGCGCAGATGCCGTAAAAAATATTGCTAAATAAAATGGATTTTATAAGGCCCCTAAAAAACATTTAGCGGATCAAAATAATATTAGGAGAACTAATAGTGTCGCTTCTATTTTGAGCTTTGTCTTTTAACCAAAATTTAAAAAAGGAAGTATCATTCCTATTGCTACATCCAATAATTGAGGCTATTCCTGGAACATTACCATTGTACACAAAGCTTATTTCCATTTTACCTTTTAAATTGGATGTTGGTGCAAAATTGGGAACTTTGTTTTTACTGGTGAATTGAACGCCAGGTGAAGTAGGACAAGTGCGCGATATTTTCTGAACCCATAATGTGTCTTGAACGTCGCCTTCTTTATCGGTAAAATCGATTGTAAATGTTATTATATTTCCTTGAGCTAAAACAGTTGAACTTGCACTATTAAACGTTATTTGGGGTTTACTTGTATAGGTATCCTTACTACAACTGTAAAAAAAACTGCCAAATGTCAGTAGTATCAATATTTTTGTTCTCATTCTTTTAAATTCTCTTTATCAAATTTAGTTAAAACATTACAATACACCACAGTGCATTTAATTGATATTAACAATATTTTTTCAGATTCATCTGTAAACTTTAATCAATATTGTACTCAATTGTATGATTATCAGTATAAAAATAACCTAGTTTATCGTAACTGGGTAAATTTGATTCATCCTAATCAAGATTTTAAAAAGACTCCCCAATCAATCCCTTCGTTGCCTATTGCATTTTTTAAAGAGATGGAAGTGATTACTGGTAAATTTATCCCAGAAAAGATTTTTGAGAGTAGTGGAACAACTGGAACACTTACTAGCAGGCATTTTGTAAAAAATGTAGGATTGTATGAAAGTTCTTTCTGTGCTGCTTTCGAGCTTTTCTATGGAGATATCAAAGATTATTGTGTTTTGGCATTATTGCCAGCTTATTTAGAAAGAGAAAATTCTTCTTTGGTATACATGGCCGAAAAAATGATAACAGAAAGCTGTCATAATAAAAGTGGGTTTTACTTATACAATTTTGAGGAATTAAATACTACACTTAAACAATTAGAGGCCCAAGGTCAGAAAACGCTTTTAATAGGAGTAACTTTTGCTTTGTTGGATTTTTCTGAAATGTATCCTCAGAAGCTAAAGCATACAACAGTAATGGAAACTGGTGGGATGAAGGGGAGAGGGCAAGAGCTTACAAAAAAAGAATTACATAGTATTTTAAAAAATCGTTTTGGGGTTGATAAAATTCATGCAGAATATGGCATGACAGAACTAATGAGTCAGGCATATTCTTGTGGAGATGGGAAATATATTTGTCCACCATGGATGAAAATATTGGTTAGAAGCGAAGATGATCCTTTATTAATAGCTAGCAAGGGTACTGGGCTTTTGCAAATTATTGATTTGGCAAATATAGATAGCTGTTCATTTATTGCAACGGATGATATAGGTAATGTATATGAAGACGGAAGTTTCGAAGTATTGGGCCGATTGGATAACACCGATTTGAGGGGGTGCAGTTTATTAGTTGTTTAATAATTTAATATAATTATACAGGTATAATATTATCATTTATAATACTATCTTTAGTATCATGATTTAAATGGTAGATTCAAGTTTTTAGCGCAACAATAGTTCTTTAAACTTTTCTTTAGGTGTTGACCAGTCAAGCGTTTTTCTAGGTCTCTCATTTAAGAGCTTTTGAACATGCTTGATTTCTTTCCTAGTAAACGTACTAAAATCTGTTTGCT
>Ga0209702_10001425_pt1 | contig 45804 bp, 35 predicted proteins | sample FRY01_FD_187210 | JGI IMG/M metagenome (GOLD analysis project Ga0209702, IMG submission 187210) | Freshwater microbial communities from Lake Fryxell liftoff mats and glacier meltwater in Antarctica - FRY-01 (SPAdes) (version 2) | ecosystem: Environmental > Aquatic > Freshwater > Ice > Glacier... | reverse complement strand
TTTGTGATTACAAAAATAGGCAAGGAAGCGTTCTAACCAATATCAAGTCTAAACTTCTTTGTTTCGCTAAGCTTCACAAAGAAGTTTAGACTTGATATTAAAAACAATAACGTTGTGAAACTGGACAATTAAACTTATATTTTTCATAATTTCTATATTTAGAATTATTCAAAGATAAATTATAGAATATGTAAAAAAGACGTTTATATATTAAAGTTAATTATGATAAACATTAAATTTTTTTATTAAAAATGCAATCTATTCATAAAAAATTAGTGATAATTTAACAGATACTAATTATTTTTTTATTATAATTTGGCAGATATGTTTTCATTTTTAAAATCTTGCTTTTAAAATCAATAAAATAAATAAAGGCAATTTTTTGAAGATTAACATATCTTTGCCTTTCTAAGAAAAAAGAACATAGATGTCTAAGATTATTTCTGGGTTTTCCAAATTAACAAAAGAAGAGAAAATTAATTGGTTAACTAAAAACTACTTTCACAATCAAACAGAAACTGTAAATATTATAAAGCAATACTGGAATATTGATGCTGATTTACAAGAACTTCATGATGATTTTATAGAAAACACCATTTCTAATTTCTATATGCCTTTTGGTGTAGCGCCTAACTTTATTATCAATGATAGAGAATATGTAATACCTATGGTAGTAGAAGAAAGTTCTGTGGTTGCTGCAGCTTCTTTAGTGGCAAAGTTTTGGAGTACTAGAGGTGGTTTTAAAACCAAAGTGCTTGGAACTACAAAAATTGGTCAAGTTCACTTTATGTTTGCAGGTGATAAACAGGAATTAGAAACTTATTTTAATCAAAATAAAACAGAACTTTATGCAGCTACAGCTTCCATTACTAAAAATATGGAAAAACGTGGAGGCGGAATTTTAGCTATCAATTTGGTTGATAAAACCGATAAATTGGCTAACTATTATCAATTGCACATCACTTTTGAAACGAAAGATTCAATGGGCGCAAACTTTATCAATTCTTGTTTAGAAGCGATTGCAAAAAAGTTTGAAAATGATAACATAGAAATTGTGATGAGTATTCTCTCTAATTTCGTTCTAGAATGTTTGGTAAGAGCAGAAGTGAGTTGTAAAATCGATGAATTGGGTGGGGAAAATCCGCAGAAATTTGCAGAGAAATTTTATCAAGCAGTAAAAATTGCAGAAATAGAACCCTACAGAGCGGTAACTCATAATAAAGGAATTATGAACGGAATTGACGCGGTCGTTCTTGCTACAGGAAACGATTTTAGAGCCATTGAGGCTGGTGCACACGCTTTTGCATCAAGATCTGGTCAATATACAAGCCTGTCCCATTGTTCAATTGATAACGGAATTTTTAAATTTTGGATTGAAATTCCGCTTGCTTTAGGAACTGTAGGAGGTTTAACAGCCCTGCATCCAATGGCAAAATTATCATTAGAAATGTTGCAAAAACCATCAGCAAGAACCTTAATGCAAATTACAGCAGCGGCTGGTTTAGCTCAGAATTTTGCAGCTTTAAGAGCTTTAACTACCAAAGGAATACAGCACGGACATATGAAAATGCACTTGCAAAATATTCTAAATCAGTTTGAAGCAAGCGAATCAGAAAAGGAAATAATTACCGCTTATTTTGATAAAAGAACAGTTTCACATTCTGCTGTAGTAGAAAAATTAAATTCTCTAAGAAAACCTATAATTAATTGGATTGATTTTTTAGATGAAAATAAAGTAAGAACTCATTTATCTAAATTAAATGCAGCTTCTATACCTAATTTTGGTTCAATGAATGCGCAACAAATGATAGAACACTTAAGTGCTGTAACTCAAATTGCAAATGGTAATTGGTTTGTAAATACTTTTGTTTCTGATGAAAAGTCGGCACGTAGAAAACCTTTTTTAAATACGGATGCCGAATTGCAAACAGGTTTTAAAGCTTCATTTTTAGCAGAAGAACCAAATGAATTAAAATTTAACTCCATTCAAGAAGCTATTGACGATTTAGTAAACCAAGTAGCACTTTTTGTTAAAGTTTTTAAGTTTGATGCTAAAAGAACGATTGTTCATCCATTTTTTGGAGACTTAGATTTTGATGATTGGCAAAAATTTCAAGTAAAACATTTTACGCATCATTTTAAACAATTTGGTTTGGTCTAATGAATTTTTACTCTAACGGAAAATTATTACTAACAGGAGAATATTTGGTGCTAGATGGCGCTAAATCATTAGCGTTACCCACAAAATTTGGACAAGATTTAATTGTTCAAAAAATAAAAGAGTCTCAATTAATTTGGGGTAGTTTTACAAATTCTGGTGAATGTTGGTTTGAAGCCGTTTTTGATATTCCAAATTTACGTTTAGTTACTTGTACTTTTAATTCTGATAAAGAAGGAAATGCAGATTTAATAGCAGAAACGTTATTGGATATTTTAAAAGAAGCAAAAAATTTAAATCCAGCTTTTTTAACTTCGGATGAAGGTTTTGTGGTAAAAACAAAACTTACTTTTCCAAGAAATTGGGGATTAGGAAGTTCATCAACATTAATAAACTCTGTAGCTGCTTGGGCAAAAGTAGATGCTTTTAAATTACTTTGGAACTCTTTTAAAGGAAGCGGTTATGATATTGCTTGTGCACAAAATGACCGTCCTATTTTTTATCAAATTAAAAAAGAAGCACCAATAATAGAGCAAGTAGATTTTAATCCAAGTTTTAAAGAAAATTTGTTTTTTGTACATTTAAATCAGAAACAAGATTCTAAAGAAGCAATTGCAAAATTTAGAGAATATCTTGACTGCGATCAATATGACATTAAAGAAAAAATTAAAAGGATTTCAGCGATTTCTGATGAATTTTTATCAGTGAAATCCATAGAGGAATTTGATAAATTAATAGTTGAACACGAACAGATAATCAGTTCAATTATCAACCTAAAACCCGTAAAAGACAAATTGTTTCCAGATTATTTTGGAGAAATAAAAAGTTTAGGAGCTTGGGGTGGCGATTTTGTATTAGCAACAGGAAATGAAAAAACAGTAGCATATTTTAATAAAAAAGGATTTGAAACTATATTGACTTATAATCAAATGATTTTATAAATACATAAAAGCTTACAGGTTTTCAAAATCTGTGAGGTCTAATATAAAAAAATGAACAAAATAATAATTATTGGAGGAGGAGCAGCTGGTTATTTTACAGCGATTAATGCAAAAGAAAATAATCCTGATTTAGACATTATCATTCTTGAAAAAGGAAATGATGTTTTACAAAAAGTAAGAATTTCTGGAGGTGGAAGATGCAATGTTACACATGCCTGTTTTACACCTAAAGAACTATGTGAATTTTACCCAAGAGGAGAAAAAGAATTATTGGGACCTTTTCATCAATTTATGACCGGCGATACTTTTGAATGGTTCGAAAATAGAGGTGTTCCGCTTAAAATAGAAGACGATAATCGTGTTTTTCCAGAGGCAAATACAAGTCAAGCTATTATAGATTGCTTTCAAAATGCTGTTGATAACTTAGGTATTAAAGTGTTGACAAACTTCGGTGTAAATTCAGTTTCTCAAAAAGAAAATAAATGGGTTATCAACACAAAAGAGAAAAATTTTGAAGCTGATAAAGTAGTTATAGCAGCAGGAAGTTCTAAACGTATTTGGGACTTGTGTGAAACATTAGATCATACTATTATTGAGCCCGTACCATCTTTATTTACTTTTAATATAAACGACAAAAGATTAGTAGATTTATTAGGTATTTCTGTACCAAGTGCAACTGTGAAAATTGTGGGCACAAAACTAGAAGCTTCAGGGCCGTTGTTAATTACTCATTGGGGAATGAGTGGGCCAGCGATTTTAAAATTATCTGCTTTTGGAGCTAGAATTTTAGCTGATAAAAAATATCAGTATAATGTAGAAGTAAATTGGTTATCAAGACCAACCGATAAAGTGCTAAATGTACTTTTAAACTTAAAAAAGAAAGAACCTCGTAAAACAGTGATTTTAAAATCGCCATTTACAGAAATTTCTAAAAGATTGTGGGAGCGTTTTGTACTTGCATCCGATATAAGAGTTGGCCAAAATTGGGCAGATTTAAATACAACACAGCTAGACAATTTAGCAATTCAACTAACAAAAGGTGTTTTTAACGCAAACGGAAGAACAACTTTTAAAGATGAATTTGTAACAGCAGGGGGAATCGATTTAAAAGAAATCGATTTTAAACGTTTTGAAAGTAGAAAACACAATAATCTCTTTTTTGTGGGTGAAGTTTTAAATATTGATGCAGTCACCGGTGGGTTTAACTTTCAAAATGCTTGGACAAGTGGTTTTATTTGCGCAAAAGCTTTAGCGGAATAATAAGTGAATTTCTAGTTGCATAGAAATGAACTACTAACAACTAATTATTAGTAATCAATAAATGGCATTAACAGAATCCAACGAATTTAAAAATGGTACAAAAGCTCCGGCTTTTAATTTATTAAATACAATTGACGGTTGTTTGACTTCTTTGGATGAATTAAAAGGAGAAAAAGGAACCGTAATTATGTTTATCTGTAATCATTGTCCGTTTGTAATTCATATAAATGCTGAGTTGGTGAAATTGGCGAACGAATATCAACCAAAAGGAATTAAATTTATTGCAATAAGTGCCAATGATGTAGATAATTATCCGCAAGATTCACCTTTATTAATGAAGCAATTGGCAAAAGATATAAAATACCCTTTTCCTTATTTGTATGATGAAACCCAGGTAGTAGCAAAAAACTATAATGCTGCTTGTACACCAGATTTTTATGTTTTTAATGCGGATTTAAAATCAATATATCATGGTCAATTAGATAACTCAAGACCTGGAAACGGAATTCCGGTTACAGGCATTGATATTAGAAATGCCTTAATTTTTCTTATGGAAAATAAAGGAACTGTAGAGAATCAAAAACCAAGTATTGGTTGTGGTATTAAGTGGAAATAATAAAAAAAGAATAATTATTTTTGATGTTTTTTAACTTTTGATTCTTACAGTTCACACCGATATTCTAAAAAATTTAATAATATCTAATTCAATTTAAAATCAATTTGTTGTTTTTCTAAAATTGATAAAAGTCTGTTGGATATTTTTACTTTCGTATTTCTGCTTGGTAAATTCACTTCTATTTTTTCTTTGGCATCCCAGATTGTAAACTTTAAACTTTGTTTACCAAGATTATTTTTTAAAATACTTTCTAGATTTAAAATTGTTTTTTCATTTATTTCATCCACAGAAATTTTGATCGTAATTTTTTTACACAGCTCATCCATAATATCGTGTAGTAATTTAAAATCTATAAATTTCATTCTGGGTTCCCCAACAACACCTTCTTTACTCGTCCATCCAGCTTGAATGGTGGTTCTAATAAATAAAAAGGAATTAGGCACAAAAAAGTGTTTAAACTTTAAGTATTCTTCACCAAAAACACGAAATTCATAACTATCGGCATAATCTTCTATAGTAAATAGAGCCCAACCTTTTCCTGCTTTAGACACCCTGTGTTGCACATCGGTTACAATACCCGCAAAAGATAAATTATTACCAACAAGTTTTTGTAAATCACCTTTAAAATTTTTAAGTGTTGCATTGCAAAAAATCATTTCATTTTTAAAATCATCTAAAGGATGTGCAGAAATATAAATACCAATTACTTCTTTTTCTTGTGATAAAAGCTCCATCGTTCCCCAAGTTTCACAACTCGGAATATCAGGTTCTGGAAATTGTATATTTGAGGCTTCGCCAAACATAGAAACTTGTGCAGAATTTTCGTTTTCTTGGTATTTACTTCCAAACTTCATAGCGCGTTCTAAAAAGGTAATTCCTTTTTCATCGACCGCAAAATATTGAGCTCTATGGGTATCGGTAAAAGAATCAAAGGCGCCAGCCTTTACCAAACTATCAAAAGATTTTTTATTAGCAGCTCTTAAATCTACACGTTTTGCCAAGTCAAAAATTGACATAAAATTCCCGTTTTCTTTTCTTTCTTTGATAATAGCTCTTACCGCAGAAGCACCGACTCCTTTAACGGCAGCCATTCCAAAACGAACAGCACCTTCTTTATTTACAGAGAATTTTAAATAAGATTCATTTAAGTCTGGACCTAAAACGGCTAACCCCATTCTTCTGCACTCTTCCATAAAAAACGAAACAGATTTAATATCATTCATATTATTGGATAACACAGATGCCATATATTCTGCAGGATAATGTGCTTTTAAATAGGCAGTTTGATAGGCAATCCAAGCATAACAGGTAGAGTGAGATTTGTTAAAAGCATAACTAGCAAAAGCCTCCCAATCTTTCCAAATTTTTTCTAATTTTTCTGCATCATGTCCATTTGCAGCAGCTTGTTCTACAAATTTAGGTTTCATTTTATCTAAAACTGAAATTTGTTTTTTACCCATCGCTTTACGTAAAACATCGGCTTCACCTTTTGTAAAACCAGCCAACTTTTGCGAGAGTAACATTACTTGCTCTTGGTAAACTGTAATTCCATAAGTTTCTGCTAAATACTCTTCCATTGCTGGCAAATCGTATTCAATATCTTCTGTTCCGTGTTTTCTTTGGATAAAAGATGGAATATATTCCATTGGTCCTGGTCTATACAAAGCATTCATTGCAATTAAATCTGCAAAAACGGTTGGTTTTAAAGAACGCATGTGTTTTTGCATTCCTGGAGATTCATATTGGAAAATACCTACGGTTTCTCCTTTTTGGAAAAGTTCGTATGTTTTTTCATCATCCAAAGGAAAATTTTCTGGATCTAAATCTACATCGTGTTTTGCTTTTACAATTTTAACAGTGTCCTTAATTAACGTCAGTGTTTTTAATCCTAAGAAATCCATTTTTAACAAACCTGCAGATTCTACAACCGAGTTGTCAAATTGGGTAACGTACATATTTGAATCTTTTGCCAAAGCAACAGGCACGTAATTGGTAATATCACCAGGTGTAATAATTACCCCACAAGCGTGAATCCCCGTGTTTCTAACAGAACCCTCTAAAATTGTAGCTTTGTTTATGGTTTCTGAAGCTAAATCATTTCCAAAAGACATGGATCTTAATTCTTCTACCATTACTTTCTCTTCAGAACGTAAGCTTGCAATTTTGCTCTTGCTTTTTTCATCATCACTAAAAATATTTTGTAGTTTGATGTTGGGAATTAGTTTGGCAATTCGATCCGCTTCAAAAAGGGGTAAATCTAAAACTCTGGCAGTATCTCTAATTGAAGATTTTGCGGCCATTGTTCCATAGGTAATAATTTGAGCAACTTGATTTGCTCCATATTTATTTATTACATAATCTATAACTCTTCCACGGCCTTCATCATCAAAATCGATATCAATATCTGGCATAGAAACACGCTCAGGATTTAAGAAACGCTCAAAAAGTAAATCATATTTTATAGGGTCAATATTGGTAATCCAAAGGCAAAAAGCAACTACTGAACCCGCTGCAGAACCACGTCCAGGACCAACAGCAACATCCATATTTCTTGCTTCTCTAATAAAATCTTCTACAATTAAAAAATAACCAGGATATCCTGTTTTTTCAATAACGGATAATTCAAAATCTAATCGTTCTTTGATGGAGTCTGTAATTTCTCCGTACCTTTTTTTTGCCCCTACATAGGTTAAATGATGTAAGTAACTATTTTCACCACGTTTGCCGCCATCAACTTTGTCTTCTTCTGATTGAAAAGTAGTTGGAATATCAAAAGCAGGCAATAAAACTTCTCTTGCAAGTGTGTAAATTTCAATTTTATCTACAATTTCTTGAATGTTGCTGATGGCTTCGGGTAAATCTGCAAAGAGTTTTTTCATTTCATCAGAAGATTTGAAATAATACTCATCATTTGGCAAACCGTATCTATAACCACGACCTTTACCAATGGGCGTCGCTTGTTTTTCACCATCTTTTACACACAATAAAATATCGTGTGCATTTGCATCTTTTTTTTCTAAATAAAAAGTGTTATTAGTAGCAATAATTTTAACGCCGTGTTTTTTAGAAAACTTTAGTAGCGTTTCATTTACAATATTTTCATCTTGCTGATTGTGGCGCATCAACTCAATATAAAGATCGTCTTTAAATTCTTCTTTCCACCAAACTAAGGCTTCTTCTGCCTGAATTTCTCCAAGATTTAGAATTTTACTAGGAACTTCTCCGTAAAGATTTCCTGTTAAAACAATAATATCTTCTTTGTATTTTTTGATGATTTCTCTGTCTATTCTTGGCACGTAGTAAAAACCATCCACAAAAGCAATCGAAGACATTTTTGCTAAATTATGATACCCTTTTTTATTTTTTGCCAATAAAACAATTTGATATCCATTGTCTTTTACAGATTTGTTTTTATGATCTTCACAAACATTAAATTCGCAACCAACAATAGGCTTTATTGGTGTTTCTGCATATTTGTTATGATTTAAAATTGCGCTTACAAAATGAAAAGCAGCCATCATATTTGCGGTATCCGTCATTGCAACAGCGGGCATATTGTAATTAGCGGCTGCATCTATAATATTGCTAATTTGCATTGTAGACTGCAAAACAGAATATTGCGTATGATTGTGCAAATGCGAAAAATGTACATCTTTTAATTCGGATAGACCAACAGAAGTAGATTTTGTGTTTTCTGTATCTTTTAATTTTTCGAGGCGTTTGCGAATTTTATCACTCTCCTTTTTTAGGTTGATGTGTTTTAAACCTATTAATTGAATCGGTTTTGGATTTTTTTCTGAGTAATTCTTAAAATAGGCTACATCAACATCTAATTGTTCTTTTGTGAACTCTTGCAAACGAATTAATTCTAAAAAACAACGTGTGGTTGCCTCAACATCGGCAGTTGCATTGTGTGCTTCACCAAAACCAACACCAAACAGATGATTGTGTAGTTCGGTTAATGTTGGGAGTTTAAATTTACCATATCTTCCTCCTGGAAGCTGGCACATTAATGCTGTTTTTTCTGTACAAGTATCTAATATTGGTAATTTAGAAAGTGATGTTTCTAAACCTAATCTGTGAAACTCACAACCCATTATATTAAGATCGAAATTTAAATTTTGACCAACAATAAATTTAGTTTTACTTAAAGCTTCATTAAATAATGCTAGGCTTTTATCTAAAGAAATTCCTTGTTCTTGCGCCAGCTCTGTAGAAATTCCGTGAATTCTTTCTGCATCATAAGGAATATTATATCCGTCCGGTTGAATTAAAAAATCGTTGTGTTCTAAGAGGTTTCCCATTTTATCATGAAGCTGCCATGCAATTTGAACACATCTTGGCCAATTATCTGTATCTGTAATTGGAGAATTCCAACTTTTTGGTAAACCGGTAGTTTCTGTGTCAAAAATTAAGTACATAAAATGGCTGTATTTGTTTCTAAATTCGGGATGTTAAAAATACAAAAACATAAAATATTTTGTAGTTATAATACACCCTGACTTATCAACAAAAGCGATATTTTAATCTCTTAAAAATAACTTGATTTAAAAGAATATCAATTAAAATAAATTGTATATTTGCGCCCACTTATCACGAGTTGGTGAGATTTTTAATAATCTAGGTCGAGAACCTTAAAAAATTAATACAAAATGCCAGTAAAAATTAGATTACAGAGACACGGAAAAAAAGGGAAACCATTCTATTGGATAGTTGCTGCTGATGCACGTGCAAAAAGAGATGGTAAATACTTAGAAAAAATAGGTACTTACGATCCAAATATGAATCCTGCAGTTATTGACTTAGATGTTGATAAAGCTGTAACTTGGTTACAAAACGGAGCACAACCAACTGATACTGCTAAAGCGATTTTATCTTATAAAGGAGCTTTATTAAAGAATCATTTAGCTGGTGGTGTAAGAAAAGGAGCCTTAACTGAAGAGCAAGCAGAAGCTAAATTTACTGCTTGGTTAGAAGAAAAAGGGGGTAAAGTTACTGCTAAAGAAGAAGGTTTAACAAAATCTCAAGCAGATGCAAAAGCAAAAGCTTTAGCAGCTGAAAAAGCAGTTAATGAAGCAAGAATTGAAGCAGCTAAGCCAGTTGTAGAAGAAGTAGTTGCAGAAGTTGAAGCAGCACCAGAAACAATTGATGAAGCAGCAGCAAAAGCAGCAGAATAAATTATAAATTTATACGATAATGCGTAAAGAAGATTGTTTTTATTTAGGCAAAATCGTTACAAAATATAGTTTTAAAGGTGAAGTTGTTATCAAACTAGATACAGACGAACCTGAGTTGTATACAGAAATGGAATCAGTTTACGTCGAATTCGGCAGTAATCTGGTTCCTTTTTTTATTGAAAAAAGTTCACTTCATAAAGGGAATCAATTACGTGTTCAGTTTGAAGATGTATATTCTGATGAAGAAGCAGATTCTATCTTAAAATGTGCTGTTTATTTACCCTCTACGATGCTGCCTAAATTATCTGGTGATAAATTTTATTTCCATGAAGTAATTGGTTTTACAGTTGTGGATGTGAATTTTGGTGAAGTAGGACAAATTGTTCACATAAACGACAAAGCTGCACAACCACTTTTTGAGATTGATAGAGATGGAAAAGAAATTTTTATTCCTATGGTTGATGAATTTATTAAAAAAGTAAATAGAGAAAATAGTACAATAGAAGTTGAAACTCCTCAGGGATTAATAGAGTTGTATTTGTAAAAAGAAAGGTGGCCGAGCGGTCGAAGGCGCACGCTTGGAAAGCGTGTATACGGCAACGTATCGAGGGTTCGAATCCCTTCCTCTCTGCGAGAACAGCAACAAAATAGATCAAAATCGCACAAATCTCAGGTTTTGCTCAGTTTTTTATTTTGAAGACCACCAAATTATATGATATAATATCATATCTTAGGTTCACAAATCGGTCAACAAATATAAAACTATAATTTTGTTGACCGAATTATTGCGAAATCCACAGTAAACACTAGGATTTTATACCTAGCAATTTAGTGGTTTTTCACACTAATTTTGAACCAAAAAATTGATTTATTGGTCAACAAAAATCCAGTAAATTTTGAATGCCATAGTTGATTTGACTTTCGTCTTAAAAAGTTTAACTTAAAAAGACGACAACTATGAAAACAACAATCACCTTTTCAATCCTAATTTGGATTAATTCTTCACGCGCTAAAGACAACCAAGCTGAAATTTTTGCTAGAGTAACTGTTAACCAGAGACGTGTTAACATAAGTTTAAAAAGGAAAGTAAATATTGATTCCTGGGACAAAGCCAAATCACGTGTAAAAGGAAACAGTCAAGAAGCCAGAGTAATTAATATCTACATTGAACAATCGCAAGCTGCATTATTTCAAGCTTATCAAGATTTAAAAGCAGAAAGAAAAATAATTACGGCCGAAGCCGTTAAATCACGTTTTTTGGGAACGGACCAACAGCACTATTCTCTCCAAAATATTATAGATTATCACAATGATAACCACGCCCATAAGTTGCATAAAGCAACTTTGGGCTTATACAAAACCACCCAAGGTTATTTATTGGAATTCATCAAAAAGGAATATGGCACTTCCGATATCTATTTAAGAGACCTCAATTATTCATTTGTAATAAAATTTGATAATTTTTTGCGTGCTTACAAGTTGTCAAGAAACAAAAAAAGAATTAGAGGTAATACCATTATAAAACACATCCAACGATTGCGAAAAATGGTGACGATGGCATTTCATATAGAATGGATTATCAGAGATCCTTTCGTTAAATACAAGCCAGTATTTGAGAAAAGTGAAAGAGAGTTTTTAACGCAAATTGAGCTTCAGAATATTGAAAATTACGAAACGGATATTGAGCGATTAGACATTGTCAAGGACTTATTTATTTTTAGTTGTTATACTGGAATAGCCTATGTAGATGTTATGAAATTAACAAAAGACAACGTTCTGCTTGGAATTGATGGCGGCCAATGGATAATCACCAAAAGGACAAAAACAAATACCCCGGTTAAAATACCGATTCTGGAAACAACGCAAATGCTGATAGACAAATATAAAAACAATATTCGAGCTGAGATTACCGGTACGCTTTTACCTACACTATCCAATCAAAAATTAAATAGTTACCTCAAAGAAATCGCTGATGGTTGCAAAATGAAAAAGAACCTCACATTCCACATGGCTCGCCACACATTTGCCACGACAGTGACTTTAACGAACGGTGTTCCAATCGAAACAGTTTCCAAGCTCTTAGGGCACACAAAATTGTCAACAACGCAAATTTATGCCAAAGTAATTGAGCGAAAAGTGAGCGATGATATGAATGCTTTAAAACTGATTTTAATCAAAAATAAAGAAGAAAATGACCTAAAAAATAGCGAATCAGCAGGTTAAAGGTAGTTTTGTCTTTTAATATTAGTTTATGTGATAAATTTTACTATTTTTAGTTCATTGAAAAAGTAAAATTTAAAGCTATTTATGAAAAAAATTGTTATGATAATCGAAAATTTCGATTTAGCTATCCTTGATGTAAAAAAATTAAATATTTCTAAATTAAGTAAAGTAGAAAAAAACATAAAAATCGCAAAAGACTACCTGTTTCAATTAAGATTGGAAATGAGAAATATGGAATCCATTTCAACAAGAGATGAAGTCCATTTTTTTAAAAAGCAAAAACCCTACATCCACGGAAAACTCTTTTTCTATTTGGAACTAAACGATTTTCTAATAAATTGCCCAGAAACTGGAATTTCTAAACAACGAATTTACATTAATGAACAAATAACCAAATTGAAGGTTAAAAAAGCGGAGGTTTCTGAGTTTGCAAAATACTGTAGGCTCAACGCCACCAAAAATGATCAGATGTATTTTTTAAGAGAGGACCCTCAATTGGATTTGTTTATGCATAAAAATTTGGAGGATCCTGAATTTTCCACCAGCCACGATTCATTAGCCTCACAAATTGTCACATTTAATTTACTTATGAAGTTTTATTCCAATGAATTAGATCTTCTTAATCCAAAAAACGGGAATGTTGTTCTTGAAGAGGTCAAACCGCCTTTAGAATGGAAAGGATCCAATACGGATTTAATAGAGACTATATATGGATTGGATGCTAAAGGAGCTGTTGGAGAGTCAGGTCCAGAGAACATAAAAAAAATGGTAAAATTCAGTGAGATGGCTTTTGGGATTAACTTGGGAAATTATCAAAAAACATTTTGGGAAATAAAATCAAGAAATAAGGATCATACAAAATTTTTGGATAGTGTGTCTGTAGCCCTTAATGATAAAATAAGATTGGGACATAAATAATAGAATACTGATTTACAGGTTTTTATATTTTTTTGTAAATCTTCTTTTTATTGAAAAATTTGTTCCGGATAAAATAACATTTTTCGACTTAAAAACCTTTGTAAAAAAAATTGCTAAAAAGAAGTTGAAATATTTAAATAACTGATAATAAGCATTATAAAATTTTCAATATGTTAAAATTCTTCGTAAATACGAACCATTTACGAACGGCTTCCGAGAGTATATTTTTAACCCTTTTTAGGATAAAAAAGGGTTTTTTTAGGACCATTTATGAGTGAAATCCAAACTCAAAATACAAATTTTCTTCACCATTGCTTCATCAAAAAAATATTCATTTTTTAAAGCATTGTATATCAATATTGTAACTTTTTAAAATGTTAAATTTCTTCGTAAATACGAACCATTTACGAAGAATTGTCATGAAAACTTCCCAGCTTTGTTTTACGAAAGTCAAATCGCTATAAAACAGTTATTAACCTAAAACAAAGAAAAAAATGCCAAGAGAAATTATCACTACAGATGATCTTAGAGAATTCAAAATCGAATTATTGGACGAAATCAAAAAACTTCTAAAAACCTCATCGACGGCCGGTACCAAAAAATACCTAAAATCGTCAGAAATGAAGAGGATGTTAAATGTTACCTCTGGAACATTGCAAACACTAAGAATTAACGGAACGCTTCCTTACACAAAAATAGGAAGTCTCATTTTTTATGATGCCGAAGAAATTTACAAATTGATGAAAGAAAACAGTATTCAGCATACAAACTAAACTCAGTGGCGAAGATAAATTACATCAAACACCTCAACGCAGTTTTTGAACAATTTTCAAAGGACAGTCGGTTAAATCCAACGCATATCAGTTTGTATGTTGCATTATTTCAATTCTGGAATTACAACCGTTTTCCGGAAGAGTTTTACATCAATCGAGAAGACGTGATGAAATTCTCAAAAATAGGCTCAAAATCAACCTATCATAGATGTATAAAGGAATTAGATTCCTGGAAATATCTGTGGTATAATCCATCCCACAATCCGTTTAAAGGAAGCAAAGTGAGGTTGTATCAATTTAGGACAAGTGATGATCAAGCAGTGGACTTAGACCGTCCCATATCAGGACAAGCGTTGGTATCTGTAATAAACATTAATAAACAAATAATAAACTTTTTTAAACTAGAGGCAATCGCAAAAGAAAAATTGATTTTAGAATTTTTTAAAAAAGAAAATTACCCAGAATTGGAAGCCAAAAAATTTTTCAATCATTACCAGGGAATTGGTTGGAAAGTTGGCGGCAAAACAAAAATGGTCGATTGGCAAGCCACCGCCAGAAGTTGGATGTTAAAAGCACAAGAAATGAAAATAAACACTTTTTTGCCGCCAGTCCAAAATCGGGACAACCTCCATACCACTAAAAACAAAAATTACAATGAACCACTGTAGACCGTCATTCTGAACTTGTTTCAGAATCTCATAAAAAATGAAAGGAATTAAAACCTAACAACCGACAACCAACAACCAACCGCTATGATAACAGAACCACACATAAAAATCGAAGGCACCTCAAAATTTCAAATCGGCGAACTCAAAAACGACATCGTTCACTACGATTTCGAAAAAATAAAAACCTACCTCAACATCAAGGGCTATTTGCTTTTCGGAAAAACATTCAAACTTTACCCGGAAGACGATCTTTTGCTTTATAAGTTATGCTGCTACTTCATTCAAGACCATTATAGCTGTTCTCAAATGGGAATCGATACCCACAAAGGCTTGTTACTTTCGGGTCCTGTAGGCTGCGGAAAAACATCCTTAATGAAGTTATTGCCTTATTTGGCGCCGCACAAAACAAACTATGAAATCATCCCAACACGCAACATCGTATTTAATTTCAATGCTACCGGATTTGAAGTTTTAGACAGGTACAACGAAACCAAAAACTACTGTTTTGACGATCTTGGTATTGAACCAACGGGTTGTCATTACAACAAAGAATGCAATGTTATGGGAGAAATACTACTTTCCCGCCACGATTTATATATAAATTCAAAAAATTCGGCTACTGAGCGGAGCCGAAGCAAAACCCACATCACCACCAACCTTAACGCAGAAGAACTCGAAACTCGTTACGGCAGCCGGGTAAGAAGCCGATTAAGGGAAATGCTGAATGTCATAGCATTTGATTCAAAAGATAAAAGACAATAGTTCAGCATCCACGAATACTAAAACAAATAAAAAATATTTTTACGCAAACCGTCAATTCAATATCACTTTAACAAATTTTCGCTATCCAATAGCGCATTCTCCAAACAATTTTTAGTTGATGCGCTCAGGATAGTAATAACTGACTATTTACAGCTAATTATATATTTCGTGTTTGGAATAAAAGGACGCGATGGCAAACCAATAACTCACTACTTATTTTGATGTTTTTAATACTTCTCCGGTTCTTGGGCCTTCAAGGGCTTTTCCAAAAACAGACCATTTATTTCCTTCATTGTTTTTAAAGAATTGTTGGCCGTTTGTAAAACTAAATTCAAAAATTAAGCTTAACTGGCTTCGCGCTACTAATTTAGGAATTTGACTAATGTCCAATTCTTTAAAAAGATTGTTTTCACTATCAATTGACATAAATTCAGCTGTCAAACTTAAGGCAACAACCTATTTATCAGACATTTTAAGCTTTCTGCCTGCTCGTAAGGTAACATTAAACTCAATATTCAAAGAACTTATAACTTCTAAAACTCTTAAATAATTTTTTACTATATTTGACATGGATATTTGTTGTTTTTTAGACTACAATATACTGAATTTCAGTATATTGACCAATATCTAATCATTTTATTTTAAATTTTAAACTTGATAATTGCACCCAACGGGTTAATAACTATATTTTTGTGTCACAATTAATTGACTTTTTTAATATTTTTTTATGAATCGATTGGTACTTGTATATTTCTCATTTATTTTGATTTCGACTTCTATGTCGTCTCAAGATATTGAATATAAATTCAGGAATTTTTCAACAGCAAATGGGTTATCACAAAGTACAGTAATTGCTATTCATCAAGATAAATTAGGACAGATGTGGTTTGGGACTAGAGATGGACTAAATAAATATGACGGTAGTACATTTACTATTTACAAAAATAATCCAACAGACTCGTTATCAATAAGTAATAATGATATTTTGGCTATTGAAGAAGATACTTCTGGGAAAATCTGGGTTGGTACTTATAATGGACTTAATTGTTATAATCCAGTAAATAATACTTTTAAACCCTTCTTTCATTCAAAAAGTGATTATTCTTTAAATAATAACGCGGTTTGGTGTGTAAAGGAAATTAAAGATGAAATTTGGGTAGGTACTTCAAACGGTCTTTCTATTTACAGCAAAAAAACAGGCAAATTCATTTCATTATTTAAAGAAAAAAATAATCCAAAAAGCTTGCCAAATAATTTTATTAGAAAAATTTTACAATCTAAAACTGGTGACATATGGATTGGTACAGCTAGCGGGATATGTAAGTTAGTGAAACGAGATAAGGATACTTTCTTTTTTAAAAATTATGAATTACCAGTAAAATCATCTTCGGGAGATAATAATCTTTATGTTCAAGACATTTTAGAAGATAAAAATAATACCATCTGGATAGCAACAAAAACAAGTGGATTATATAAATACGACAGAAAATCTGACAAGCTAATGTCATTCAATAGTAAAGAGAATAATTTAGGTTATGATGTAGATTTTAGAGCTATCGGTATCGATAACTCTGGAGATTTATGGGTAGGTACTTATAGTGGTGTTTACATTTTAAAGGATAAGATAGTATCTAAAAATGCTTTTCACAACACTATTGATAATAAAAATTTGAGTAAAGTAAAATCCATATATACAGACAAAAAAGGGTCTGTTTGGGTTGGTACTTATTATAATGGTGTAAATTTTTGGGATCAAAGTAATTCTAACTTTGCAAATTTCACTGAGAATGATGGCAAAAAGAGTTTAAGTTTTAATGTAGTAGGTTCTATAGAATCAGATTTAAAGCAGAATATATATTTCGGCACTGAAGGAGGAGGGATTACGGTTCTAAATAAAAAATCTAATACAATAAGTTTTATTAACACAAATATCACAAAGGGACTTTTAACCGATAATATAAAAACTCTTTTACTAGTAAATGATGAAGATTTATGGATAGGTGCTTTTGAAGACGGCCTTACTATTTATAATTTAAAGGAAAAAAGGATTGATAATAAAAAACTTAGTTACGAATTACAAAATCTATTAAAAGGTCAGAGCGTATATGTTATTAAAAAAGAAAATGAAGATATAGTTTGGTTAGGTACTTTTAATATTGGATTAATACGCTATAACCTTAATAATAAAACATTTAAATTACTTAAAAATGAAGAGAATGTTGCTAATTCAATTTCAAATAATAGAATTCGTTCTGTTTTAATAGATAATAAAAAGCAGATTTGGGTTGGAACGCAGAGTGGATTAAACCTAATTGAACTTAACCAAGACAAAGAAACGGTAAAACACTTCTTTTTTGACCAGGAAACACAATCAGGTGACGATATTTTGACAATTTTTGAAAGCTACAATAAAAATATATGGGTTGGAATTAAGGCGAAAGGATTTTATTTATTTGATGGAAAAAAGTTTAATAAAATTAAAATTAATCATAGAGGATTAGAAATAACATCTGTTCACTCCGTAATTGAGGACAAAAAAGGTAATTTATGGTTAAGTTCTGACTTGGGAATTGTTAAATATAATCCATTAACAAAAACATCTGTTATTTATAGTCAAACCGATGGTATAATTAGTAATGAATTTAATGACAATTCCAGCCTGAAGTTTAATGACAATCAATTTTATTTTGGTGGTCCCGCAGGTGTTACTTATTTTAATCCTAATAATATTGTAATTAATAATTATGCGCCTCAAGTACTGCTTACAGATTTTAAAATAAAAAACAATAGTGTAAAAGTAAATAACGGTGATGGTGTTTTTAAAAAAAGCATTGCATATACAAAATCTTTGACACTAAGTTATGACAAGGCAAATTTTTCAATTAAGTTCTCAATTCCAAATTTTATAAACTCCAGCAATAATCAATATTCATATAGATTGGTGGGGCTGGAAAATCAATGGACAACTACTAAAAACACAGAGGCAGTTTACACCATTCAAAATGCAGGTACCTATTTATTTGAGGTAAAAGGTGCTAATAATGATGGGATTTGGGGTACAACACCAACAACTCTTAAAATTATTGTAAAACCAGCCCCTTGGAAAAGTTTTTGGGCATTCGTCATTTATGCTTTATTGATTGGATTAGCACTTTACTGGTTGATTTGGATTATAAAATCTAAGGCAAAATTAAAACTCGAACTTCAATTAGAACACATTGAAACAGAAAGGAGTAAAGAGATTAATGCTGCCAAATTACAATTTTTCACCAATATATCACATGAGTTTAGGACACCATTAACCTTAATTTTGGGTCCATTACAACAAATTCTTTCAGGATATAATGGAAGCAATATTTTATATAATAAATTATTGGTTATAGAAAGTAGCGCCAATCATCTTTTGCAGCTTATTAACAGGTTGATGGATTTTAGAAAACTGGAAGACAATCAATTTAAATTAGAAGCTGCTGAGGGCAATATTGTTAAGTTTTTACAAGAAATATTTTTATCATTTTCTGTATTTGCGAAAGATGGTGATTACACTTATACTTTTAATACTTCAAATGAAGAAATTTTGGTTTACTATGACCGGTATAAACTAGAGCGTGTTTTTTATAATTTAATATCCAATGCTTTTCGATATACACCAAAGGGAGGCTATATTTCTGTAAATGTTATTAAAGAAGAAAATCAAATTAAAATTAAAGTTGAAGACACAGGTGTTGGTATTTCAGAAGAATATAAAGATAAGATTTTTGATAGATTCTTTGAAGTCGCAATTCATAATAGTTCACAAAAAAATTATAATAAAGGAACGGGTATAGGTCTTTCAATTGCAAAAAATATAGTAAAACTGCACCAAGGCACAATCACTGTAGAGAATAAAAAGAGCCAAGGCGTAATTTTTAATGTGGAATTGCCATTAGGAAGAAACCATCTTTCAGAAAATGAAATACTAAAAGATTTTGTGCTTAGCGATGATGTATCTCAATATGTTTCCCAACTCAGTAGTTATCCAGAAACACCAGATAAAGATTTAGACGACATAATTAAAGAAGATAAAAAGTACACCATTTTGTTAGTTGAAGACAATAAAGTGCTGCGTACTTTTATGAAAAATCTATTAAAAAAAGATTACAATATTCTTCAAGCTGAAAATGGTAAAATTGCCATGAAAAAAGCACTAAAAAACCTTCCAGATTTAATAATTAGCGATGTAATTATGCCAGAAATGGTTGGTACCGAATTATGTTCTTTAATTAAGAGCAATTTAAAAACAAGTCATATCCCAGTTATTTTGCTAACCTCCAGAACCTCTTTAATTTATAAGTTTGAAGGATTGGAAAGTGGGGCGGACGATTACATAAGTAAACCTTTTAATTTAAAAGAATTTAAATTAAGAATTAATAATCTGTTAGAATCTAAAGAGCGCTTAAAAGAAAAATTTTCAAATGAAAATGCATTGGTTCCAAGTGATATTACTGTAACATCTTTAGACGAGGAACTTATAAAAAAAGCATTTGAAATTGTTGAGAATAATATCTCAAACGAACAATTTGATATTCCATTCTTTTGTTCAGAACTTGGTGTAAGTAGGTCTTTATTATTTACCAAAATAAAAGCATGGACAAATTTCACTCCAAATGAATTTATACATGAAATACGATTGAAAATTGCGGCTAAATTATTAGAACAACATAAAATAAATGTTTCTCAGGTAAGTTATAAAGTAGGGTTTAAAAACCCAAAATATTTTAGCAAGTGTTTTCAAAAAAAATACAGCATCACACCTACACAGTATGCCAATAAGTTTTCTAACGAATTATAATTAATTCCATTTTTATATTCAAATTAAGGCTAACAGGTTGTTTTTGGACTATACGCATCCCTTTTATGGATTTTTAATTCCCCAATCACAGATATATTTGTGAATATGAAATTAAATAAACCCAATATTAAACTTATTCAATATTTTTTAGTTGCATTGATAATTGTACTAAGCTTATTGGTAATTTATATTGGTTTATAATGTTGCTAAAAATAGTTTATGATTATGTTTAGAAGTAGTTATATGATTATTGGTTTTGCTGTTCTTTTAAGTGCATGTAGATCCAATGATAAAATAAAAGGGACTGGCACAAATAGTGTCAGCTCTCTTTTAGATAACAGATATTCTCAAATTTTAGAGTATCCAATAGATTCTATGGCTTTTCCACGTAGTATATCTATTAAAACAGGTATTATAAAAAATGAACCATCAAAAGATTGGACGAGTGGTTTTTTCCCTGGAAATCTTTGGCTTTTGTATAAGTTAACAGGTGATGAAACCTATAAGGTCAAAGCTGAAGGGTGGACTGCTTTTTCAGAAAAAGAAAAATTAAATGGCGGCTCTCATGATGTTGGCTTTAAAGTAAACTGTAGTGTTGGCTATGCTTATGAAATAACTGATAATCCGCATTATAAAGATGTTATTATAGAAGCGGCAAAAACATTAATTGGCAGGTACAATCCGATAGTTGGTGCTATAAAATCATGGGATTTTAATGGTGAAGAATGGCAGTATCCTGTAATTATAGATAATATGATGAATTTAGAATTGCTTTTTGGAGCAACCAAATTGTCACAAGATAGTACCTATTATAATATAGCAGTTCAACATGCCAATACAACTCTTAAAAATCATTTCAGGAAAGATAATAGTACTTATCATGTTGTGGTTTATGATACAATTTCAGGAAAACCTTATGGAAAAGTAACCCATCAAGGTTATAGTGATGAATCTTCATGGGCAAGGGGGCAATCCTGGGCTGTTTATGGATTTACCATGGCATACCGGTATACAAAAGACACGGTCTATTTGCATCAGGCAGAAGCCACGGCCAGCTTTTTTATAAATAACAAGAACTTACCAGAAGATGGCATTCCATATTGGGATTTTAATGACCCTTCAATCCCTAAGGCACCAAGGGATGTTTCAGCAGCGACTATAATGGCGTCAGCACTTATTGAATTATATTCGTATACCAATAAAGACCAATTTTTAAACTATTCTAATAAGGTTTTAATAAACCTGAAATCTACAGAATATATTCTACCGGATAATGTTAAGGCGCCTTTTATTTTTATGCACAGCACTGGTAATTTACCGGCGGATTCAGAAATAGACGTTTCTATTGTTTATGCTGATTATTATTATTTGGAAGCCGTATTAAGAAAAAAACAACAATGAAACTATCTAAATTAGTAATTACACAATTTTCTATTCTATTTGCGCTGTTGATCGGTACACGGTTATCGCATGCTCAATCCTCTAATTCATCTAAGCCGAATATTGTCATTATTACCACCGATCAGCAGTTTGCCGATGCCATGAGTTTCCGGATGGGCAAAAAATGGATCCATACCCCAAATATGGACAAGCTTGCCTCTGAGGCTATGTTTTTTACAAGGGCCTATGCTGCCAATCCATTGTGCGTGCCTTCTAGAAACAGTATCATCACCGGTCAATTTCCCCATACTATTGGCATTCAGGCGAATGATGACTTGGCCAGTTGGGGAGGAAATAAAAACCAAAAGTACTGGACAAACCAGGACTATAAATCCCTTGGTATTTATTTTAGAGATGCCGGTTATGAAACGGCCTATTTTGGCAAGTGGCATTTAAATTACGACCCTAAGGACAATGCTTCAAATGGATTTGAAATCGTCGAAGAATTATCCAAATCCTATACCGATGATAAAATACCGAATGCAGTGAATGGGTTTTTAGAACAAACACATCAAAAACCATTGCTCCTTTGGGCATCGTTCTACAACCCCCATGATATATGCCAATGGTCCCGTTTCGAGGAACTACCGCAAGGGCCTATCGATAAATTGCCTCCTATAGACCAATTGCCGCCTTTGCCAGCCAATTTGCTACCGTCGAAAAATGAAACGGAAGCCATGGCACTGATACGCGAATCATACCATCAGAACTTAAAACTGTTTCCCGTTGGTGACTATAGTCATTTTGACTGGCAACGTCTCGCTTGGGGCTACTACCGGCTCATTGAGAAGGTAGATGCACAAATAGGCCAGCTTATGAAAGTCCTCAAAGACAATGGTTACGATAAAAACACCTTGTTCGTGTTTACCAGTGATCATGGCGATTGCCTTGGAGCCCACGGATTCAATCAAAAAACAGTATTTTATGAAGAATCAGCTAGGGTACCTTTGATTTTGAAATATAGTGGCAAGATCAACGCGGGCTTGAACAAAACCTTGGTGAACACTGGCACTGACCTGTTACCAACATTGCTTGATTTTGCAGGTATTGCGGTACCAAAGGACCTTCCGGGCATCAGTTTAAAAGACGCAGCAGAAGAAAATGCAACTTTTAGGAGTCCGACTTTCATTGTTGTTGAAAATAAAATGACCCAAGGTGGGCCAGTTGATGGGAAAGTGCCAGTGGTGAATGGGCGTATGGTTCGAGGAGAACGTTATAAATATTGTTTGTATGATATATTGAATCATCGGGAAGCGCTTTTCGATTTGGAGAACGATCCCGGTGAAACTATTAACATTGCGGAACAGGAGTCTTCGAAAGATATTATCCTGAAGTATCGTGGATATCTTGAAAAGTTTGCTAGTGCTAATCATGACGAATTGGCTATAAATATGCTGAATTGTTTAAAATAATTAAATAATATAAGATTTCATTATGTGTAATTTGAAAAAAGCAGACACATTTACGTTTATAATCTACTTGTTTTTAATTGTTTTTTGCAATCAAAAGGAAGCTATGTTAAGAATTCCAGCTAAAGCCTTGGCTAAACAAGGACATAAAATAGCAGTTTTAGATTTAAGAATTGAAGCAGCAAATAAACTAAATACATTAAATACATGAAAAATTCAACAACAAAGAAAATTTTAATTTTAATTTTTGCGATCGCTTGTTTCAGCAGTTGTTCAAAAGTTAAGAAAGACGATGCGCCTTGGGTCTCTTTGCAAGATGGCAACACATTGAATGGCTGGACTGTTAAGGGAGGGAACGCTACCTATAAAGTTGAAGACGGAACAATAGTTGGGACCACCGTTTCAGAATCTCCGAATACATTTTTGACTTCAGACAAAAATTACGGGGATTTTATATTGGAACTCGATTATAAAGTTGATTCCACCATGAATTCTGGTATACAAATCCGGTCAAATAGTTTTCTATATTATAGAGATGGCGTTGTTCACGGATATCAAATAGAGATTGACCCATCAAAACGTGCTTGGAGTGCAGGTATTTATGATGAAAAAGGGCGAAAATGGCTAAATACTTTAACAGATAATCCTAAAGCGCAAAAGGCATTTAAGCAAAATGACTGGAACCATTATAGAATTGAAGCTTTAGGAGATACCATTAAGACATGGATTAATGATGTTCCTGCGGCGTATCTTATAGATGACAAGACAGCAACGGGTTTTATTGGATTACAGGTTCACGGTATTTCTGGTGATCAAAAACCAGGTAAGTCAATCATGTGGAAAAATATAAGAATCATAACAGATAACCCTGAAAAGTATTCAACAAAAATAGGCATAGAACCCGTAATTACAAAGAACCATTTAACTATTGATGAAGAAGCAAATGGATGGAAAATGCTTTGGGACGGGAAAACCACCACTGGGTGGCGAAGTGCTAGATCTGATAATTTTCCATCGAATAGCATTTGGGAGATAAACAACGGTGAATTATCGGTAATAACCACAGGAGGGCTGGAATCGGCAGAAGGCGGTGATATTGTGACTACTGAATTATATAAGGATTTTGAATTATCCGTTGATTTTAAAATAAGTTCTGGGGGAAATTCCGGAATCAAATACTATGTAGATACAGAACTCAATAAAGGACCAGGGTCATCAATAGGTTTAGAATACCAAATACTTGATGATGAGCTGCATCCAGATGCTAAATTGGGAGCACATGAAGGTAGCAGAACAATAGCTTCTTTATATGATTTAATTCAGGCAGACCCCAATAAACCAATACAGCCAGTTGGAGAATGGAACACTGCCTATATTTCTTCAAAGAACAATCGTGTGGAACATTGGTTAAATGGCGTAAAGGTATTGGAATACGAAAGAGAAAGTCCGGAATTTTTAAAACTGATAGCAGAAAGTAAATATGCCAAATGGCCTAATTTTGGCAGGTTGAAAAAAGGTAATATTCTATTACAAGAACATGGTGCTAATGCGTCTTTTAAGAATATTAAAATTCGTCCAATTGATAACGATAAAAACTAATTAAATTATGAGTACGAACAGAAGAGCTTTTATAAAAAAAGCAGCTATTGGTGCTATCGGTGTAACATTTAGCAACAATATAAATGCTATGACAGCAAAGAGTTACTCAAGAATTATTGGTTCTAATGATAGGATACAAATTGCTATTCAAGGATTAGGAAGACGCTATGAAGCTTATTTAGAAGCCATAACCGCCAAGGAAAATAATATTGATCTATTGTACTTATGTGACGTCATGGAAGGTCAGCGGGACAAGGCTGGAGAAAAGGTTTCAAAATTGATTGGTAAAACCCCAGTTTTAGAAAATGATATTAGAAATATACTGAACGACAAACATGTAGATGCTGTTTTTATGGCAACACCCGATCATTGGCATGCGCCAGGCGCCTGTATGGCTATGGAAGCGGGTAAGCACGTATATTTAGAAAAACCATGTAGTCACAATCCTGAAGAAGGAGAATTATTGGTTGCTTATCAAAAGCATTATAATAAAGTTGTACAAATGGGAAACCAACAACGGTCTTCTCTGGAATCTACAGAAATCATTAATGGGATTCATAACGGTATTATTGGAGATGCTTACAGAGCGGTGGCCTTTTATCAAAATTCCAGAGGTGCTGTGCCACTTCAGACTAATGCAGCACCGCCTGAAGGGTTGGATTGGGACTTGTTCCAAGGACCTGCACCTAGAAGAAAGTATACGGATAACACTTGGGATTACAACTGGCACTGGTATGGTTGGGATTATGGAACAGCCGAAATGGGCAATAATGCTACCCATGAACTGGATATTGCACGTTGGGCTTTAGATGTAAAATATCCTGAAAAAGTAAATGTGTATTCAGGTAAATTCCAATATAAGGATGATGGCTGGGAGATGTATGATACCATGGAGGCAACATTTAATTTTTCTAATAATAGAACCATTCAATGGGATGGACAAAGCCGAAACGGCTATGACAAGTTTGGTTCAGGACGAGGAACCATCATTTATGGTTCTAAAGGATCGGTTTACATAGATCGTTCAGGTTTTAAATTATTTGATTTAAAAGGCAAACTTGTAAAAGAAAACATATCAAAAGTAGCTGAAGGTGGGGTCGCTCTTGGGGGAGGAGGTGATTTGTCAACACGGCATGCAGTCAATTTTTTTGATGCTATAAGAGGTAAAGCCAAGTTAACTTCTCCAATTGAGGAAGGTGCCATTAGCCAAATGTTGACACATTATGCAAATATTGCTTCAAGGATTGATAAGTCGTTTGAAGTGGATGAGCAAACAGGACGTATTTTTGACAGGGAAGCTATGAATTTATGGTCTCGTACCTATGAACCCGGTTGGGGAATAAAACCTATTTAATATATTAATTAACTAAATGAACATATGAGTAAAGTAGTCGTATTAACAGGAGCAGGAGGTGTTTTATGCAGCATTTTGGCAAAAGCTTTAGCAAAGCAAGGTCATAAAATTGCTGTTTTAGATTTAAAATTAGAAGCAGCGGAAAAAGTTGCCAATGAAATTATTGCAGAAGGAGGAACAGCTATAGGTGTTGTTGCCAATGTGTTAGAAAAGGGGTCTTTAGAAGTTGCAAAAGCTGAAGTAAATGCAAAATTAGGTAGCTGTGATATTTTAATAAATGGAGCAGGAGGGAACCATCCTTTAGGAACGACTTCTAATCCTTATTTGTTAGAAGAAGATTTAAATAATGCTGCTGAAGGTTTTAAAACTTTTTTCGATTTGGATCCAAAAGGAATTGAATTTGTATTTAACTTAAATTTTATAGGTACACTATTACCAACACAAATTTTTGCAAAAGATATGGTGGGTAAAAAAGGCTGTAGTATATTAAATATTTCATCTATGAACGCTTTTACACCATTAACAAAAATACCAGCCTATAGTGGCGCAAAAGCAGCTGTTTCAAACTTCACACAATGGTTAGCTGTTCACTTTTCTAAAGTAGGAATTAGGGTGAATGCTTTAGCGCCTGGATTTTTTTTAACAGATCAAAACAGAACTTTATTAACAAATTCAGATGGAAGTTTAACACAAAGAGGACAACAAATTATTGACCAAACACCAATGGGGCGTTATGGAGAACCAGAAGATTTAATAAGTACAACACTGTATTTATGTGATGATGCTTCGTCTTTTGTTACAGGCGTTGTGATTCCTATCGATGGTGGATTTAGTGCATTTAGTGGCGTTTAAAAAGTTGATAAATATAGTATAATGAATAAAGAAACTTTAGTTTGGGGAATTATTGGCTGTGGAGATGTCGTCGAAGTGAAAAGCGGACCTGCGTTTCAAAAATGTGATAATTCGAAATTATTAGCAGTCATGTGTAGAGATGCTTTAAAAGCTAAAGAATTTTCCGAAAGACATAATGTGCCTTTATGGTATGATGATGCCTCACATCTTCTAAAAAACAATGAAATCAATGCTGTATATATTGCAACGCCTCCTTCTTCTCATTTAGACTATGCTATTAAATCTTTACAAGCAGGTAAAGATGTGTATTTAGAAAAACCTATGGTGCTTTCTAAAGAAGAAGCGCTTATTCTCGAAGGGGTTGTTAGGAAAAGTAATAATAAGTTGGTAGTGGCTCATTATCGCAGATATTTACCAATGTATTTAAAAATAAAAGAGCTCATTGAAACAAATGCAATTGGAACCATTAAGTTTATAGATTTAAAATATTTAAGAACACATAAATCTAATTCAAATAATAATTGGAGACTAAATTCATCGATTTCTGGTGGAGGTCATTTTCATGATCTTGCACCGCATCAAATAGACTTGATGTATCATTTTTTTGGGGATTACAATTCGGCTAAAGGTTTTTCTTTCAATCAAGAAGGAAAGTATGAAGTAAGCGATATTGTTAATGGTATAATCAGTTTTAAAAATGGTATTCAGTTTAGGGGTATTTGGAATTTTGATGTGCCAGACTATTTAGAAGAGGATAATTGTACAATATATGGAAGTCGAGGCACAATTTCGTTTTCTTTTTATGGAAATGAGTTAAAGTTGACAGTTGATAACGATACAAACACTTATAATTTTAAAAACCCAGTAAACATACAACAACCTTTTATTCAGCAAACAATAAACTATTTTTTAGGAAAACGAACTAATCCTTGTTCTGTAGAAGAAGGTACCATTGTAACAATGATTATGGACGCATTTACTAATAATATCAATATTTAAGAAATGGAACAAACATGGCGTTGGTACGGACCAAAAGATCTCGTATCCTTATCAGATATAAAACAAGCAGGTGCAACAGGAATTGTATCGGCATTGCATCATATTCCTAACGGAACAGTATGGACAGTTGATGAAATTACTAAAAGAAAAGAAACGATTGAAAGCACAGGACTTACTTGGAGTGTTGTAGAAAGTATTCCGGTGCATGAAAACATAAAAACACGTTCTGGTAATTTTCAACAATATATTGAGAATTATAAAAAGAGCATTGAAAATTTAGCAAGTTGTGGTGTTCATATTGTATGCTATAACTTTATGCCTGTTTTAGATTGGACTCGAACAAATTTAGCTTTTGAAGTTGAAGATGGTTCAAATGCCCTTCGTTTTGATGTGACCGCTTTTGCTGCGTTTGAATTATATCTTTTGAAACGTCCAGGGGCAGAGAACACTTATTCCGAAGACGAAAAAGCGGAAGCCATGGCTTATGTTGAACAACTTTCAGAAGAAGAGAAACAAAAACTGGTTAATAATATTATTGCCGGTTTACCGGGAGCAGAAGAGGGTTATACTTTAGAGCAGTTTCAGATTATATTAGACACGTATGCCAATATTGATGCGCAAAAATTAAGAGAAAACTTAGCTGCTTTTTTAAAGGAAATTATTCCTATTGCAGCACAAAATAATGTGTTAATGTGTATTCATCCAGACGATCCACCATATCCAATTTTAGGATTGCCAAGAGTAGTTAGTACCGAGGAAGATTATGCTTATTTATTTTCAGAAGTTTCAAACAGAGCAAACGGAATTACATTTTGTACAGGGTCTTTAGGAGTCCGTGCTGATAATAATTTGGTTCAAATTTTTAAACGATTTGCCGATAGGGTTCACTTTTTACATTTAAGAAGTACACAGCGCGATGCAAAAGGTAATTTTTACGAAGCGAATCATTTAGAAGGTGATGTAGATATGTTTAGTATTGTAAAAGAAGTAGTTATTGAAGAGCGCAGAAGAAAGGCAGCAGGGATGAAAGATGCTTTAATACCAATGCGTCCAGATCACGGTCATCAAATGTTAGATGATTTACATAAGAAAACAAACCCTGGATATTCTGGAATAGGGCGATTAAGAGGATTGGCAGAATTGAGAGGTTTGGAATACGGTTTAAAACAAAGTATATAAAACTTTATTAATTATGAAAACACAATACGAAACGCGATATGCATCGAGTCCGCAAGCTGTAAAAGCTTACGATACAAAACAATTAAGAGACGAATTTTTAATTGATAATTTAATGCAGCAAGACAAGTTAGTTTTTGTTTATACGCATTATGATAGATACATTGCAGGTTCTGTAGTGCCTTTGTCGCCTATAAAATTAGAAACCATCGATCCTTTAAAAGCTAAATATTTTTTAGAAAGAAGAGAAATTGGAATTATCAATGTTGGAGGAAGTGGAACTATTGAAGTTAACGGGAAGGTTTATGAATTAGGCTTTAAAGATGCTTTGTATATTGGAAGTGGCAATAAAGAAGTTATTTTTAAAAGTAACGATGTTAACAACCCTGCAAAATATTATATAAATTCTGCACCAGCTCATAAAAGTTATCCAACAAAAAAAGTAAGTAAAGCTCAGGCTAAGAAATTAGAGTTAGGTTCTTTAGAAACTGCCAATCATCGTACGGTAAATCAAATGATTATTGGAGACATTATAACTACTTGTCAGCTGCAAATGGGAATGACCGAATTAAAAACAGGAAGTGTTTGGAACACGATGCCTGCCCACGTACACGATAGAAGAATGGAAGTGTATTTTTATTTAGATATCCCAGAAAATCAAGCTGTTTGCCATTTTATGGGACAACCTCAAGAAACACGTCATATTTGGATGAATAATCATCAAGCAGTCATTTCTCCTCCCTGGTCAATTCATTGTGGAGCAGGAACTTCAAATTATACTTTTATTTGGGGGATGGCAGGTGAAAACTTGGACTACGGAGATATGGATGTTTGTAAAATAAACGAATTAAGATAAACTAACAAAAATACAAAAGATGTCAATAAACTTATTTGATTTAACAGGAAAAGTAGCATTAGTAACTGGAGGAATACATGGTTTAGGAATGGCCATGGCAAAAGGGCTTGGAAATGCAGGAGCTACCATTGTTGTAAATAACAATACAAGAGAACCTTTAGAAGAGGCCATTGCTGAATATAAAGTGGCAGGGCTTAAGGCTTATGGTTATGTATTTGATGTAACTGATGATAAAGCCGTTGAGGATTCTATCACAAAAATTGAAGCAGAAGTTGGCCCTATTGATATTTTAGTTAATAACGCAGGGATCATTAAAAGAACACCAATTATTGAAATGGAAACTAAAGATTTTGAACTTGTTATTAAAGTTGATTTGGTTGGGCCATTTATTGTTTCTAAATATGTTGCCAAAGGCATGATTAAAAGAGGTGGCGGAAAAATCATTAACATTTGCTCAATGATGAGTGAATTGGGAAGAGATTCTGTAAGTGCTTATGCAGCTGCCAAAGGCGGATTAAAAATGCTAACAAGAAGTATGGCTACAGAATGGGCTAAATTCAATATCCAAACCAATGGAATTGGACCAGGCTATTTTGCAACAAGTCAAACTGCGCCAATTAGAGTTGATGGACATCCGTTTAATGAATTTATCATTAGCAGAACACCAGCAGCTCGTTGGGGAGATCCAGAAGATTTACAAGGTGCTGCTATTTTCTTAAGTTCAAAAGCAAGTGATTTTGTAAACGGACATATTTTATATGTTGACGGAGGAATCTTAGCAACGATTGGAAAACCTTCAAACGAAGAATAAATTTATATTAAATAAAGTAATATGAGCACTAAATTTATAAATGATAATTTTTTACTGGAAAATAAATTTGCAGAAGAATTGTATCATAATTATGCCAAAAACCAACCAATAATTGATTATCACAATCATTTACCACCACAACAAATTGCTGATAACACCATCTTTAACAATATTACCAATGTTTGGATAAATGGCGATCATTACAAATGGCGCGCAATGAGAACGTTAGGGATTAGTGAAGAATTTATTACGGGAGGTGCATCGGATAAAGATAAATTCATGAATTGGGCGAAAACGGTTCCTTACACCATGAGAAATCCATTGTATCACTGGACACATTTAGAGCTGGCAAGATATTTTGATATTTATGATTTATTAAATGAAAATTCCGCCGAAAAAATTTATCAGGAAACAGCAGAAAAATTAAATTCTGAAGCCTATAGTGTTCAAAATTTACTTTATAAAGCAAATGCAGAAGTCGTTTGCACAACTGAAGATCCTATTGACACATTAGCGCATCATCAAAAAATAGCTCAAAGTGACTTTAGCGTAAAAGTGAGTACCGCATTTAGGCCCGATAGAGCAATTTTAATTTCAAATGACGGATATAATGATTATTTAGATTTATTGGAAAAGGCAGCAGATATGTCTATTGTTTCTTATGCTGATTTGTGTGATGCACTTAAAAGCAGAATTGAGTATTTCAATAAAAATGGATGTAAACTTTGTGATCACGGATTAGACCAGATTTATTTTGAAAATTTCACGGAAAGTGAAATAAATTCAATTTTTAAAAAGAAAAGAGCGAATCAACCAATAACTAATGAAGAAGTTTTAAAATTTCAAAGTGCGATTTTATTGTTTTTAGCGGAAACATACCATAAGTTTGGATGGGTTCAGCAATTTCATTTAGGAGCTTTAAGAAATAACAATGCTCGTATGCTTAAAGTTTTAGGTCCGGATACTGGTTGGGATTCAATGGGGGATCTTTCACAAGCACAAAAATTATCTGGTTTTTTAAATGCTTTAGACAGTAAAGATAAATTAACCAAAACCATTATTTATAACTTAAATCCGGCAGACAACGAAGTTATGGCGACCATGATTGGTAATTTTAACGATGGAAGTGTTAAAGGAAAAGTACAATTTGGATCGGGTTGGTGGTTTTTAGATCAAAAGGATGGAATGACCAAACAATTAAATGCGCTTTCGAATATGGGTCTTATTAGTTGTTTTATAGGAATGCTGACAGATTCAAGAAGTTTTTTATCATTTCCAAGACACGAATATTTTAGAAGGGTACTTTGCAATCTTTTAGGAGATGAAATTAAGAGAGGGGAACTGCCTAATGATATGGAATGGATTGGTAAAATGGTATCTGACATTTCTTACAACAATGCAAAAGAATATTTCAAATTTTAATCAGAAGTAATTATTTAATAAATAATGAGTAAAGTAGTAACATTTGGTGAAATCATGTTGAGATTGGCACCACAAGGATTTTTAAGATTTTCACAAGCCAACAATTTTGATGTGGTTTACGGAGGAGGAGAATCAAATGTAGCAGTTTCTTTGGCAAATTATGGCGTTTCAGTAGATTTTGTAACACGTTTACCAAAAAATGATATTGGAGAATGTGCGATGATGGAAATGCGTAAGAGGGGCGTTGGAGTAGATAAGATTGTTTATGGAGGAGATCGCTTGGGAATTTATTTTTTAGAAACAGGAGCAGTAAGTAGAGGAAGTAAAGTTGTTTATGACCGTGCCTATTCAGCCATTGCTGAAATTAAATCAGGAATGATTAATTGGGAAGCAGTATTTTCCGGAGCCGAATGGTTTCATTGGACAGGAATAACCCCAGCTATTTCTCAAGGAGCAGCCGATGTTTGTTTAGAGGCTGTAAAAGCTGCAAGCAAATTAGGTTTGACAATTTCTACCGATTTAAACTACCGTGCAAAATTATGGAACTATGGCGGAGATCGGGAGGCAATTATGACTGAGTTAACATCCTATTGTGATGTTATTTTAGGAAATGAAGAAGATGCAGAAAAGCACTTCAATATTAAACCGGAAGGATTGGATATTACCACACACGGACATGAGGTGAAAGCAGAAGCCTTTTTATCAGTTTGCCAACAAATGATGGCAAAATTCCCAAGAGCTAAAAAAGTAATTACAACATTACGGGGTTCAATTTCGGCATCACACAATACGTGGGCAGGCGTGTTATACGATGGTAAAAAAATGTACGAAACGCGTCAGTATCAAATTACAGATATTGTAGACAGAGTTGGTGGAGGAGATTCCTTTATGGGAGGGTTGATCTACGGATTATTAACCTATCCGGAAGATGACCAAAACGCATTGGACTTTGCCGTTGCAGCATCTTGTTTAAAACACACTATTAAAGGAGATGCCAACCTGGTAACTGTTGACGAAGTTCAAAAGTTAATGGGTGGAGATGCATCAGGAAGAGTAGCAAGATAACTAATTATGATTATAGATACCTTAAAAAATTCCAATAAATACGCTAGTTTGCACCCTTTGTTTGCGAAAGCATTTGATTTTATTAGTCAAAAAAATTTATTAAATCTTGAAGATGGAAAATTTGAAATAGCAGAAGGATTAAAACTTATTGTGAGTAATGGTCAAGGAAAAACAAAAGAAACCAGTTTAGAAAAATTTGAGTGTCATGATAAAAATATAGACATTCAAATTTGTGTAAAAGGTTTAGAAACTATTGCTTGGAAACCAAGAGAAAAATGTGAAATCCCGAATGGAGGTTATAATTCAGAGAAGGATGTAAGATTTTATAATGATGTACCTGATATGTTTTTTCAATTGACAAATAATCAGTTTGCGATTTTCTATCCAGAAGATGTTCATGCACCGATGATTGGAAATGGTGAAATAAAAAAATTAGTATTTAAAGTCAAAATTTAATTCTTTATATTTTTTTTAAAGAAATTATAGAATGAAAAAATCAATTGTAATTATTTGTGGAGGAGGTCCTGCTCCTGGAATTAATTCAGTAATAAGTACTGTAACGAAAGCTTTTTTAAAAGATGGTTATCGGGTATTGGGTTTACATGAAGGTTTCAAAGGACTTTTTAGTGAAAATCCACAAATAAAGGAGATGGATTTTGACCTTGCTGACCGAATTTTTAGTAGAGGAGGATCGACACTTATAATGAGTCGATTTAAACCAAGCACCGAAAAATTAAATACAAAACTTTTTTTAGACAATAATGTCAAATTGTTAGTCAGTATTGGAGGCGACGATACGGCCTCGACTGCAAACAGAATTACTGCATATTTGCAAAAGGAGCAAATTTTTATTTCAAATATTCACGTTCCTAAAACTATAGATAACGATTTACCTTTACCCGATAGAAATCCTACATTTGGTTTTCATTCAGCAAAAGACGAAGGAGTTAGAATAGGAAATACCGCTTATGAAGATGCGCTTACAAGTCAGAATTGGTTTGTAATGTCAGCCATGGGAAGGTCGGCTGGGCATTTGGCTTTTGGAATTGCAACAAGTTGTCATTTTCCAATGATGGTTATTCCTGAAATGTTTCACAAGACCGAAATCACTTTAGATAAAGTGGTTCGATTGGTTATTTCATCAATAATCAAAAGGAAAATTGAAAATATAAATTATGGAATTGCCATGATAAGTGAAGGTGTTTTTCATAATTTATCAAAGGCAGAGTTAGATAAAGTAGGCATTAATTTTACGTATGATGACCACGGACATCCTGAATTGGGAAATGTAAGTAAATCACATATATTTAATATGTTGGTACAGAATAAATTAGTAGAACTTGGCATAAAAGTAAAAAGCAGACCCATAGAATTAGGGTATGAACTGCGTTGTTGCAGACCAATTGGTTTTGATTTAACCTTATGTACCCTATTGGGTATGGGGGTTAAAAAGTTATTTGATGAGGGAAAAAGTGGTTGTTTGGTTTCCGCAAATTCAAGAGGAGAAATTACACCACTATATTTATCAGATTTAGAAGATGAAAATGGTAAAATTCAACCCCGTTTAGTTGACGTGCATTCAGAATTTGCAAATCTTTGTTTTCAAAACTTACATTATATAGAAGAAACTGACTATGAGGCTGCAATGAAGTATGTTAAAAACCCTTCTGAATACGATTTTAAAAAAATATTAAAAGAAAAATAATAACAAATGGCACAATTTACAAGAATAGAAGTTGCATCAGTAATGAAAGAAACAGGAATGGTTCCTTTGTTTTTTAGCAACGATTTAGAATTAAGCAAACAAGTATTAAAAGCATGTTATGATGGTGGGGCTCGGTTAATGGAGTTTACAGCCAGAGGAGATTTCGCTCACGAGGTTTTTGGCGAATTAACCAAATATGCAATTAAAGAATTACCCGGAATGATTATGGGAGTTGGTTCAGTAACTGATGCTGCAGCAGCATCCTTATATATGGCATTGGGTGCTAATTTTATTGTTACTCCCGTTTTAAGAGAAGATATTGCAATTGTTTGTAACCGAAGAAAAGTATTATGGTCGCCTGGATGCGGAACATTGACAGAAATTGCAAGAGCCGAAGAATTGGGTTGTGAAATTGTAAAACTGTTCCCCGGAGATATTTACGGGCCACAATTTGTAAAAGGAATAAAAGGACCTCAGCCTTGGACCAGTATTATGCCAACAGGAGGGGTTTCGCCAACTGTTGAAAACCTAAAAGGATGGTTTGATGCAGGCGTAACTTGTGTAGGTATGGGGTCACAATTAATTTCAAAAGAAATTTTAGCAAGTAAAAACTACACAAAACTTACTCAAGATGTAAAAAATGCTTTAGAAATTATCAAAAAAGTGAGATAAATTAAAGTTCTTTTAAAGATAAAATTATAACCAAATAAATAGATTAATAATGATTAAAACAGATCAGAAAATTGGGAACTATCGCTATAGAATTTTAGCGTTGTTAATGTTTGCTACGAGTATAAACTATTTCGATAGAAGTATCATAGGAGTTTTGGCTCCAACACTTCAGAAATTATTTGGGTGGACTAATAGCGACTATGCAGGAATAATTATTTGGTTTCAAATAGCTTATGCTATAGGTATGCTTGCAATGGGGGGGGTTATTGATCGTTTAGGTACTAAAAAAGGATATACATTAGCAATAGGAACATGGAGTGTCTTTGGAATGTTACACGCTTTAGTACCACCTTCATTTAGTATTTTAGGGTTTTCTATAGCTCGTTTTGGATTAGGTATTGGTGAATCTGGAAATTTTCCAGCTGCCCAAAAAACTGTAGCAGAATGGTTTCCTAAAAAAGACAGAGCATTTGCAACAGGACTTTATAATGCAGCAACAAGTGTCGGAGCCATAGCCGCACCATTTGTAATTGGTTGGATTGTACATGAAAATGGACAAAACTGGCAAATACCATTTTTAATTACCGGTGTATTAAGTGCTATTTGGGTATTTCTTTGGTTTCGTGTTTATAAGAAACCAGAAGTTCATCCAAAATTAACGAAAGACGAATTAGAATATATACAGAGTGATTCTAAAGTAGAAAATGAAGATAAATTACCATGGAAAAGTGTATTGTATAAGCGCGCAACTTGGGCATTCGCTTTAGCAAAAACAACCGATGCGGTTTGGTGGTTTTATCTATTTTGGGGTGCGAAATATTTGTCATTAACATTTGATGTTGATGTTAAAAATATTGGAATTCCTTTTTTTGTTATTTATATCATGGCTGATGGTGGTAGTATTTTTGGTGGCTATCTTTCTGGTGTTTTTATTAGAAAAGGATGGTCAATTAATAAGGCAAGAAAAACAACCTTGTTAATTTGTGCTTTAATAATATTGCCAGTTGCTATTGTAGCCATAACAGAAAATAAATGGCTAGCTGTTTTCTTAATAGGTTTAGGAGCAGCAGGTCACCAAGCCTGGTCTTGTAATATATTTACGTTAGTTTCTGATGTATTTCCAAAAAAGGCTGTTGCATCAGTAACAGGTATTGGAGGTATGTCTGGTGCTGTTGCAGGTATAGTAACATCTTTTCTTTTAGGCCAAGCACTAGATTCAGCTGGTAAAGGAGGTTTTTTCTGGGCATTTTTAATTGCAGGTTCATGTTATTTAATCATACTTGGCTTGGTACATTTGTTAATGCCAAAAATGACCCCATTAGATGAAAATTTAAATCATATAGTAAACTAATATTTGTAGCTTTAACACACAATTTTCATTCAAAATTATGCGTCTCCTAGTATTTTCTTTAATAATTATATTTACTTTTTTTTCATGTAAAAATGAAGTCGAATACCAAAGTATTCCAGAAGACGATGTTTTCATATCATCAAATAAAATACCAGACAGTCATTTTTTAGGAGATCGTAAATGTAAAGAATGCCATGAAAAAGAGTTTAAAGATTGGCAAGGTTCACACCATGATAAAGCCATGCAAATTGCAGATAGCTTATCAGTTTTAGCCGATTTCAAAGGTGAAAAATTCATAAGTCAAGGGGTTACCTCTCATTTTTTTAAAAAAGATGGCGATTTTTTTGTTAATACAGAAGGCCCTGATGGGAAAAATCATGATTATAAGATTGTTTACACCTTTGGACTAACACCGCTTCAACAATATATTGTAAAGTTTCCTGATGGGCATTATCAATGTCTAAGAACCGCTTGGGATACTGTTAAAAACAAATGGTTTGATTTGTATCCGGATTTCAAAGTGGTACATTCAGAATGGTTACATTGGTCCAGAGGTGGATTAAATTGGAATAATATGTGTGCTGATTGTCATTCCACCAATGTTAGAGAAAATTATGACGAAAAAACAGATAGCTATAATACAAAATATGCGTTAATCAATGTAAGTTGTGAAGCTTGCCATGGTCCAGGAAAACAACATGTTGAAGATGTTAATCGATTAGGTGATCGTTATAAGAATTCAGGCACACTGCAGATGACCTTAAAAACAACCCCAAAAGACTTAGTTGACCAATGTGCCAGATGCCATATGAGACGCGAACAGTTTTCTGCCTCATTTAATTTTGAAGGCACTATGCTTGACCATTATTCTCCGCAGTTAATAGAAACTCCCATTTACTATCCAGACGGTCAAATTTTAGATGAAGACTATGTATATGGTTCTTTCGTTCAAAGTAAAATGTACCGAAATAATATCACATGTAATAATTGCCATAATTCACATACCTTAAAATTAAAGTTTGATGGGAATGCATTATGTGCTCAATGCCATTTACCGGAGAAATACAACACCCCAAAACATCATTTCCATAAAGAAGATAAAGAAGGAGCCTTGTGCATCAATTGCCATATGCCAGGTAAGTATTATATGGGTAATGATTTTAGAAGAGACCATAGTTTTAGAGTACCAAGACCAGACTTAACTTTAAAATACGGAACACCTAATGCCTGCGCAGGATGCCATAAAGATAAAAGTAACGAATGGGCTTGGGAGTCGTTTAAAAAACTTTTTGGACAAGTAGATTCCATACATTTTTCAGAGAAATTAGCCCCAGGTATATTAGGTGAACCAGGAGCAGATGTAGGTTTGTCTGAATTAATAAATGACAAAAAACAGCCTGAAATTGTGAGAGCATCTGCCGTGAGGGCATTATCGCATTATAATACAGAAGTGTTTGTTGACAAGTTTATTTCGTTTTTAAATGATGAGTCACCGTTGGTACGAGGAACGACCCTGGATGTATTAGGTGAAATAAATACAACGGATTACGTTAACTACTTTTTACCATTATTAAATGATCCCAAACGAACTGTTAGAATAAAAGCTTTTTATGCTTTAGGAGGTTTAACAGAGCTTCAAATATCGGAAAAATATAAAATCAGTTATCAAAAAGTAAAAAAGGAATTTTCTGCTTATTTGAATACCAATGCAGATTTTGTAGGCGGACAAATAAAAAAAGCTAATTATTATTTAAAACAAGGCAATCTTCAAAAAGGAATAGAAGGTTATGAGAAAGCGCTGAAGATAGATAATATTAACAATCAGGTACGATTGGATTTAGCAAACTTGTATTATAGAAATCAAGACTTTCAAAAAACAGAAGATGCTTACAAAACAGTTATTTCACAAGAACCAAAATACGGACCTGTATATTATTCACTGGGATTGCTATATGCAGAATTGGAACGAACAGATGAAGCAATTGAACAAATGCAAAAAGCAACTAGTTTAATGCCTGAAAACATTAGGGTATATTACAATTTAAGTTTGTTATTTGACAAAAAGCAAGCAGCCTTAAAAGCAGAAAAAACACTTCTTAATGGATTGAAAATCGATTCAAAAAATGAAAGTTTGTTGTATGCCTTAGTTTATCATTATTATAATAACGGAGACATAGAAAGAGCTAAAAACACATTAAAAAAACTAATTCAGCTTTATCCTGATAATGTTCAATATAAAAGGTTAATGCGAAGTTTAGATTAAAGAAAAATGTTCTTTATATATAAAAAGAATTTTTTCAAAAAATGAGAGGATAGTAAAGCAGTTAATTGGATTCCTATAAATTTGATTGAGCTTACAGCAAATTTAAGTTTTCTATTGAAAACAAGATTACTGGCGAAAATATTTATTTTATAACCATATTCTTTTTATAGTATTCATTATTAATGTTTCTCACTTAACCTGCTCTGATTTGTGGATGACACGATCGACTGTTCTTTGGAAAATATTAGCAAGTTGGATATTTTTTTTAATTATTTAGGATAGTGGTTTTTTTAAAGGGTTTTATTATTTTAAACAAATTCCAAAAAATTATTAGAGTTCATATAAAATTTACCGATTAAAAAACAAAGTTAATAGCGGCTTAAGATGTAATAACTCTAGATAATAGATAATTAGCATATCAAATTTGGATTTTTAATACTACCTATTATACTATTTTTACGAAATAATCTTAATCTAATCTTAAACTAATGTTCAACTAAATCCAAAAAAATTATGAATTTAAAAAACAAGTTGGTTTTAATTGCAATATTGCTTTTCAATATTGCAATATTCGCGCAAAATACCACACTAACTGGTACTGTAGTGTCTGAAACAGATAATTTACCAATTTCTGGTGTAAATATTATTGTGAAAAACACAAACAGAGGTACAACCACAGATTTTGATGGTAAATACCAAATTCAATTAGCTAAAGGCGATGTGCTTCAAATTTCTTTCTTAGGCTTTGTTACTAAAGTAGTAACTTTCGATAACCAAAAAACGTTAAACATTTCACTCGCTGAAGATTTAGCAAAATTAGACGAAGTAGTTGTTACAGGTTACGGTTCTGTTAAAAGAAACGAGTTTGTAGGTTCTACGTCTGTTATTAAAGCAGCAGATTTAGGAAAAGCACCATTAACATCTGTAGAACAAGGGATGTGAGGGCAGCTTGCAGGTGTTCAGGTAACACAAAGTTCAGGACAACCAGGAGCAGGAATAAGTGTTAAGATTAGAGGTGTATCATCATTTGCTGGAGGTACCGAGCCTTTATATGTTATTGATGGTGTTCCTCAATTTAACGATGATGTTAGAGGATTAAATGGAATGGCTAGTTTAAACCCAAATGATATTGCTTCTATTGAGGTATTAAAAGATGCTTCATCTACTGCAATATATGGTTCTAGAGCATCAAATGGTGTTGTTCAAATAACAACTAAAGGAGGGAAATCTTCTGAAAAAGTAAAAGTTAATTACGATACCTATTTATACATAAAAACATAAAACAGACACTAAGTGTGTAACTCAATAAATATAATTAACAAGAAACCATACAACATGAAAAAAATAAGTCACATATTAATAATTTTGCTGCTGCTTTCAGCATGTGTTAACAAAAGAAAAAGTAAAGCAGAACCAATAGACCAGCCAGTTGCTGTAAAGCCAAATGTATTATTTATAGCTGTTGATGATTTAAACGCATGGATAGGTTGTTTAAACAACTATTCCAATACCAAAACACCTAATTTGGATAGATTAGCAGCGCAGGGTGTTTTGTTTTCTAACGCGCAAGGTCAAGCGCCATTATGTGGGCCTTCAAGAGCTTCCGTGATGACAGGTTTGCGTCCTTCAACAACTGGTATTTACGGAATGATAAATGATGATAAAATCCGTTCAGAAAATCCAGCAACAAAGGATATTGTTTTTCTTCCTGAGTATTTTAGAAATAATGGTTACTATACCATGGGGATTGGAAAATTATTTCACGAGTTCGCCCCTAAAGGAGTATTTGATGAGGAAGGTGGTAGAGTTCATGGATTTGGCCCATTACCAGAAAAACGATTTGTTTGGGATGGTTATGGAACTTCAGATAGAAAACATTACGGACGTACTAGTACTGATTGGGGTGCGTTTCCAGAATCTGATACCTTAATGCCAGACCACCAATCGGCAGATTGGGTAATTGAACGTTTAAGTAAAAATTACGAAAAGCCGTTTTTTATGGGCTTAGGTTTTTTACGTCCTCACGTACCATTATATGTGCCTCAAAAATGGTTTGATATGCATCCACTTGATGGTATTGAAGTGCCGCCATATAAATCGGATGATTTAAATGATATTCCGAAAATAGGCCTTCTTATTAATGATTTGCCAATGATGCCTTCAACAGAATGGGCAATAAAAAGTGGTGAATGGAAAAAAATTATCCAAGCGTATTTAGCATGTGTAAGTTTTGTTGATTTTGAAATAGGACGTGTTATGGAAGCACTTGAGAAAAGCGAGTATGCTAAAAATACAGTCATTGTTTTATGGTCAGACCATGGTTACCGTTTAGGCGAAAAAGGAACTTTTGCAAAACAGGCTTTATGGGAAACAGCAACTAATGCACCATTGATGTTTGTGGCGCCTAATTTGCCAAAAGGAAAAGTAATAGACGCCCCTGTTGAAATGCTTTCCATTTACCCAACACTTTTAGAATTAAGCGGGCTTCCAGCTTATGATAGAAACGAGGGTAAAAGTTTAGTGCCAATGATGCTTGATGAAAATATAAAAAAAGACACTTATGCCATAACTACTTTTGGAATGAACAACCACGCCATAAAAGCTAAGGGATTTAGATATATTCAATATGAAGACGGAACAGAGGAATTTTATGATCATAATAAAGACCCTAACGAATGGGGAAATGAGGCGAATAATCCTGAGTATAAAGATGAAAAAGCAATTCTTAAAAAATATTTACCTGCTGTGAATTCCAAGTGGGACCCCAATTCATCATATCCATTTCAACCCTATTTTGTAGAGCAAAAAGCAAGGACAATCGATACCGAATCCAAACCCTTTGAGGTTATTGGAGCAGATAGATAGGGGTAATTATTTCAGTTCATAAACACGTATTGTATTATGACTTCAAAGAAACAGTCATTCAAATTAAATTTTAATCCAAAAATATATGTCATTGAAAAAACTTTTTAGAGGTCAGTATTTAAATTCATATCTTTAAAGTCAATAGAAACAGAGATAACATGAATATTTTTAAGAGCCAAAACCTCCTAGAGTTCTCCAATCGGTTCAAAACGGATGGGGATTGCAAGGAGTATTTGGCCGAGATCAAAGGAAAAAATGAGTATCGAAGTCATTCCGGAAGAAAAAAGCAAGCTAATTGAAATATTGGTTAAAAACCAAAGTATTAAAGGTACTTAATTAACAATTACTAATTAAAATTTATAAATAGATGAAATTATTATTAAGAATTAAAATAGGTGTTATTTTTGCAGTAATTCTATTAAAATCATTTATCGTTTTTTCTCAAGGAAATGTTGAAAAACCAAAAATGAATGTTCTTTTCATTGCGATGGACGATCTGCGGACTGAATTGAATTGTTACGGCAAAAGTGCTATGAAAACACCAAGCATAGACAAATTGGCCAGTGAAGGTCTGGTATTTAAAAGAGCCTATTGTCAGCAAGCTATTTGTATGGCTTCTCGCGCAAGCATCATGAGCGGGATTAGACCAGAGAATCAGAAAATATACAACACTTCTTCCTTAAAAGATTTAGCTCCGGACGTTCTTACAATGAATAAGCAATTTGCCAAAAATGGGTATAGTATCGATGCTATTGGGAAAGTGTACCATTATGATTCCGATAATATCGCACAATTTGGTAATAACTGGCATGACGTTAAAGATAAATACAAAGGAAATGGATATATAACAGATGAAGCAATATCAGAATTAAATGCCAACTCAAAATTTAATCCAGGAAAAAGAGGTAATGGACCTGCTTATGAAATGGCTGACGTTCCTGATAACTATTATGTTGACGGAGCGAATACGGATTATGCCATTTCAAAGTTAAAGACCTATAAGAAACAGACGCAACCATTTTTTTTGGCCCTTGGTTTTCATAGACCACATTTACCATTCTGTGCCCCCAAAAAATATTGGGATATGTATCCTGTAGAAGAGATATCTCTAAGTCCAGCACCAGACTATCCAACTAATCTTACACCATATTCGTTAACTAACTGGGGAGAGTTGCGAGGATACTTTGGGATTCCTCAGGGTCATGATCAAGTGCCAGATGAATTAGCCATTCAGTTAAGAAGAGCTTATTATGCGAGTGTGAGTTATGCTGATGCGCAATTAGGTAGGGTTATGGAAGCATTGGAAAAATATGGCTTAAAAGAGAATACAATTATTGTTTTGTGGGGAGACCATGGCTTTAAACTTGGAGATCATCATGCATGGAGTAAACATACTAATTTTGAAATTGATGCTCAAGTTCCGCTTATAATCAGTGTTCCTAACATGAAGAATTCGGGTGCTAAAACCTATTCTTTTGCTGAGTTGGTAGATTTGTATCCTACACTTTGCGAATTAGCAGGAATTGATAAACCAAAACACCTTGAAGGTGAAAGTTTGGTTCCGATACTTGAAAACCCATCTAATCAAACAAGAGATGCCGCATTTAGTATTTTCCCTCGCAATCGAACCAATGACAAGAAAACAATAACAGGTTTTAGCATGCGTACAGATCAATATAGATATACAGAATGGATTCATATTGCCTCCGGAAGAAAGCTAGATTTTGAGTTATATAACCATAAAACAGATTCATTAGAAAATTTCAATGTTGCGAATGATAAAGCTAATACCGAAATAATAAAAGCATTATCTGTAAAACTTCATAAGAAATTTGAGGAATCGATACCAGGTTTAAAAGCACAACCTAAGGTTTTTTTATACAACCAAGCCAATTTACTTTATGCAAAACAGCAATACCAGCAAAAAAAGGAACCTTTTGTAGAATTGGTAAAAAAATTAAAGTCTGATGCAGATGAATTACTTGTATTAAAACCTTATTCTGTTATGCAAAAAACAATGGTACCACCTAGCAATGATAAACACGATTTCTACAGTTTGGGGCCTTACTGGTGGCCTAATCCGGACACAAAAGATGGATTGCCTTATATTCGTCATGATGGGAAAAGAAACCCTGAATTAAAAAATTACGATGGCGACATCATTGAAAAAATGGCAAGTTCAGTATTTACTTTATCATTGGCCTATTTTTATACTTCAGATGAATTATATGCTAGAAAGGCAAATGAACTCATAAGTGCATGGTTTATAAATCCTGAGACAAAAATGAATCCACATCTGGAATATGGGCAAGCCATTCCTGGAATTACAGAAGGTAGAGGTATTGGAATTATTGAAACAGGATGTCTTTTAAAGATTGTAAATGCCGCTGGGTTTATAAAGGGATCTGAATCTTTTTCATCAGCTAATTATGATAATTTAAAAAAATGGTTTAAAGATTATAACCACTGGCTGGTTACCAGTAAAATAGGATGGGAAGAACGTATGTGGCCCAATAATCATGGTTCATCATACGATAGTCAGGTCTCTGGATATTCTTTATTTGTAGGTAAAGATTCTATCGCTAATATGATTCTAGATTCGGTTATTGTAAAACGAATCAATAAACAAATAGAGCCAGATGGACGTCAACCAATAGAGTTGGAGCGAACGAAATCCGTGAGTTATAGCATAAAGAATTTAAATCATTTAATGGAAAATGCAATACTGGCCCAATACTACGGCATAGATATATGGAATTATAATGCTGCAGATGGGCGCTCCATAAAAAAAGCTATAAAATTTTTAATACCTTTTATGTTGGGTGAAAAAGAATGGCCTTACACACAATATGGTGGGCTTGAGCAACCAATGGAAAAATTCAAAGAATTAATCTGGATTGCTAATCAATATTTAGATGATGAGCTCATAAAAAAAGCGTATAAAAAAATGTTTTTAAACAATGATATTGCTGCTGAAATAAATCTTTTATATCCTGTTTTTAGCTCTGATATTGAAATGGATCCTAGATAAACTTAAAAAACAAATTATGAAAAGAATTTTAATTTTACTGTGTTTCACTTGTTGTTTAGGTTGTAGTTCCAAGAAGGAAAGCCAATCTAAAACTTCCAAACCTAATGTACTCTTTATAATTGTTGATGATTTGAGAACAGAACTTAATACCTATGGAGATAATCAAATTATATCTCCTAATATTGATGCTTTGGCAAGTCAGGGACTTCAATTCAACCGTGCTTATTGTCAGGTTCCAGTTTGTGGTGCTTCAAGAGCTAGCTTACTTTCAGGATTGCGCCCTACAAGAGAACGGTTTTTAAAATATAATTCCTCGGTTGACGAAGATGCACTAGGAACTGTTGTTTTACCTCAAATCTTTAAGGAAAATGGGTATTATACGATTTCCAATGGAAAGGTATTTCACATAAAAAATGATAGTGAGGAACGTAGTTGGAGTGAACCAATATGGCAGCCTGAATATATGAATGGTAGAAAATATCTGGATCCTGATTCTGAAAACTACATTGGAGGTATAAGAAACAGAGGCCCGTTTTTTGAAAGTCCTGATGTCCCGGATAATGCCTATCCAGACGGTCAAATTCTTGATAAATCTATTGCAGATTTG